>OKVW01000870.1_pt1 | contig 14821 bp, 11 predicted proteins | sample 1606991 | NCBI WGS metagenome assembly OKVW01 (sample SAMN03281021, study PRJEB24777) | human gut metagenome | isolation source: fecal sample PR177 from 1 month old male Malay infant, vaginal delivered...
AGGCATTCATCAGTTTGCGAAATTCGTTGATATCCGGGTTTGCCGCCAGAATGATGTGCGGGTGGCCTTCATCAACATGGAATTTATTAACGCCGAGTTTGACGTCGACGTTCACGCGGTTTACCTCGCTCATAGTGCGGTCACTCCCTTAATGCCATCTTTCAGCAGATTCAGCAGGCCAATCGGTTTTGCATGGGACAGGATCATTTTGCGAACCGGCATGTTTGGGCGGCCGTCAATGGTGAACAGGTCGTTCATGATGTCGGCCACCATGCGCGGGTACTGTGTAAACAGACGTGGATTCTCCATCAGCGCCGGGATCTTGCGAAAATGCTGCATATCGCGCATCACGCAACTTTGCTCCAGCGCGCGTTTGTACTCTGACAGCGTTTGGGCAGAGAAGTCCTGGCGCGCTTTGGCTGTAATAGCGGCGTGGGCCGCAGCCTCGGCAGAGGCGATGGCTAAATCCATTCCGCGCACCGTGTAACCGAGATTCAGGCAGAAACCGGCGGCATCGCCAACAATCATAACCCCGTCATCGACCAGTTGCGGCACCATGTCCAGTCCACCTTCTGGCACCATGTGCGCAGAGTATTCCAGCAGTTTGCCACCCTGAATCAGCGGACGAATGGTGGGATGTTGTTTAAAATCTTCCAGCATCTGCGGTACGCTTTTTTGCGCATGGGCCATGTCACCCAGACCGCATACCAGCCCGAGGGAGACAGAGTCGCGATTGGTATAGAGGAAACCGCCGCCCATCAGACCGTTTGACGGTGAACCTGCGAACAACCATGCGGCTCCCTCATCTTCTGACAGGTTAAACCGATCCTGAATTTGCGCCGGGGAGAGGCTAATCAGCTCTTTGACCCCAACCGCATAATGATGGGCAGACGATGCAGGGACCATACCCAGCGATCGGCCCAGCATGGAATTCACGCCATCGGCGAGGATCACCACGTTAGCGTCAAGAATATCGTCCCCCGCCTGAACACCAGTAACCTGATTGCCTTCGCGGATGAGCGCGTCCACGCGCACACCCGGAATGAACTGTGTGCCAGCCTGTTCCGCTTGTTCCATCAGCCAGGGATCAAGCCGGTTGCGCAACACGGTGTAGGACGCCTGCGCGGGAACATCCGGTTGCTCGCGATGGTAATCCAGGGTGACCGCGCTTTCTTCGGTCATAAACGAGATTTTCTCGCGAGTCACTTTGCGCTCAATGGGTGCCTGCCGGGCGAACCCCGGCATAATGCGTTCAATCGTGTGGGCGTAGAGGCGACCGCCGGTCATGTTTTTACTGCCTGCGCTGTTGCCGCGTTCAATGACCAGCACATCCAGCCCGGCTTTCGCCATAACGTACGCCGCCACTGTTCCCGCCACGCCAGCACCCACTACGATGGCATCAAATTTATCATCCGACATGCTGTAAGCTCCTTCCCGCCGTTTTGCACAGCGGGAGATAGGGATAAACGTGAGAATTAGCGCAGTTGCGCAATCAGGGCAGGGACCACTTTGTAGATATCGCCTACCAGCCCATAGTCGGCATAGTTGAAAATGGGCGCATTTTTATCTTTGTTAACGGCAACAATCACTTTGGCGCCATTGCCGCCAACCATGTGCTGGATTTGGCCTGAGATACCCAGCGTCAGGTACAGATCAGACTTCAGCAGAACGCCGGAAACGCCGATATAACGTTCGCGCTCCATCCAGTTTTCACCTTCAGCAATCGGGCGCGAGCAGCCCACTTCGGCGCCGAGCACGTTGGCGAGTTCATATACCATGGCGAGATCGTCCTGTGCTACCAGGCCACGACCAATACCGACAACGCGTTTAGCTTTGCTGAGATCGACGCTGCTGAGTGTTCTGGCGCGGCGTTCCTGACACACAATGTCATGCTGCGGCGCAACCCAGACGGCACTCTGGACCGGGCAGTCATGGGCCGGATTTACAGGTGCGCCTTCCAGAATGCCGGGCGCAAGGGTGATAATCGCCAGCGGGCTGTTGAGTTTCTCTTTGCCAGATGCCAGCCCGCCATACATACGGTGTTCGGCAAACAGAGTGTTATCCTCGACACTCACCGCCGTGGCATCGTTCACCATTGCGGCATCCAGTTGAATGCTGAGACGCGCGCCCAGCGCTTTGCAGCGTTTGGTCGCCGCCATCAGGAGCAGTCCGCTAGCTGTTGGCTGGATCAGTGCGGCAAGCGTTTCGGCATAGTTTTCGATGCGCTGGAGAGAAGAATGCTCATCCAGCACAACGATGCTGTCGGGACCATACGGCTTAACACGTGCCGCCTGTTCGTTTCCCTGGACAATGGCACAGACCTGCTGGCCCCACTGACGCGCGCCAGCCATCAGCTCCGCATAGCGTTCGACGTTATCGCTAAATACCCAGACGTGGGTTAATTGACTCATGATGATGTTCTCCGTTGGGCTCAGTTCAGGACTTTTTTCAGGTGTTCAGCCAGTTCGGCGATCGCTTCCGGCGAATCGTTATCCAGAATGATGTGCTTACGTTCTGTTTGCGGCGGCACGGTAATGGCGACCAGTTCGGCCTGTGGCAAGCCCTGGCTCCACGCAATGTCGCTGGCCTGCCAGCAATGAACCGGTTTTTTACCTGCGCCAAGAATGGCCTTCATGGAAGGGATGCGCGGGAGGTTAATATCCGAAGTGACGCAGACAACGGCAGGTAATGACAGTTCGATCACTTCGATCTCATCTTCCAGTGTGCGCTCAACCAGCAGTTTTTCCCCGTGACGCTGAATGCTGCTGACGGCACTGACGGTGGGCAGTTGCAGGATTTCGCCAACCAACAGGCCAACCTGTTGCGCATACAGGTCGCCGGAGCCTTCTCCAAAGAGGATCAGATCAAAGCCCATTTTCTTCGTGGCGGCGGCGATCGCCCGGGCGGTATCTTTTGGCAGCGCGTGTTCCAGTTGCGCATCCTGCATCAGGTATAAGGCGTGCGGGCCACGGGAAAGCACATCTTTACGCACTTTCGAGCTCTGTAGTAACGATCCGCCGACCGTTAGCGCGGCGATCTCATCGTCAGCTTCGCTGGCTATCTGTACTGCCGCTTCGATAGCATTAAGATCGAACTGGCTGATTTTCGCGTCTGCGTTGTCAAAATTGAGAGTATGTTCGGGGGTAACAACAATGTCCTGTTCTTCAGGCACCAGCTTAAAGCAGGTTATTATTTTCATGGTATCTCCTGTGAGTCGCATACCGTTCGTGACGTTCCGGCCACCCCGGCGGAAAGATAAAACAGACTGGAAATAGTGTGCGACAGCAGGAGGCGTTTTTTCGACGGCGCAATCTGTTTTCATTACAAAGAATCTTGCAAAAAAAATGAGATCGACAATACAAAAGAAATGCACAGAAAATCATTTTATAAAAACAAACATATTATCTTGCAGCCGAAGAAAATAATCTTGTTTTGCCGTGGTTGAATAGTGTTGTATAACCGCCACAGCCGCTTTATTTTATCCTTATTATATTGTTCAGGATGATTAACCGCTTGTGGAGGGCATCATGTATCAACGCTGTTTTGATAATGCCATAGAAAGCCTTTTTGACCAGGGAAAGACGCCGCGATTTTCCCGCTTTGTCATTAGTGATGACCCACGCTGGGAGTCGGGTCATCATGTGCATGATAATGAGACGGAGCTGATTTACGTTAAAAAGGGGATTGTCAGATTAATAATCGATTCTTCACTGTATGTCGCGCACGAGGATGATATTGTCGTCGTGGAACGGGGGCGGTTACATGCGGTGACGTCAGATGTGAACGCGCCGGCAACGACCTACACCTGCGCGCTGTATGGCTTTCGCTTTCAGGGGTGGGAGGAGAATCAATTGCTGCAACTGCACTCCTGCCCGGTGGTTTCCGTCGGTCAGGGTAAAGAGGTGATTAAAAGTATTTTCAATGAACTCAGCGTGATGCTGCCGCAAAGTAAAAACGGATTAACGTCGTCGGTCTGCGACGCGTTTGCTTATGCCTTAACGGTATTGTTCTACGAAAACTTTAAAAATGCTTATCGATCTGAACAAGGCTATATCAAAAAAGATGTTCTGATTAAAGATATTCTGGTGTACCTGAATAATAACTATCGGGAGAAAATCACGCTCGAACAATTATCCAAAAAATTTCGCGCCAGTGTGAGCTATATTTGCCACGAATTTACCCGCGAATATCATATTTCTCCCATTAACTATGTTATTCAACGACGAATGACCGAAGCGAAATTTGCGCTTACTAATACCGACGCGTCGCTGGCGGAAATATCCTGGCGGGTAGGGTACGAGAATGTTGACCACTTTGCGAAGTTGTTTCTGCGGCATGTGGGATGTTCTCCAGGCGATTACCGCAAACAGTTCAAAAACAGCCTGGCTGAACAGACTTGTTTATTGTCTGATGCCTGATGGATTTTGTCGGCCGGTGCGTTCAACCCACCGGCCTGCAACTTACTTGTCCTGATAATCTTTGAGGATCTGACGACCCGCGACATAAATCATGATCTCATCCGTTCCGCCGCCGATACGCTCACAGCGAACGTCGCGCCAGAATCGTGAGACGCGCGCTTCGTCGGTATAACCCAGCCCGCCCATAATCTGAATCGCATCGTCAATCACTTCCATCGCCGTGCGGGCGCAGTACAGTTTCGCCAGTGCGGCGCTGGTGCGCAGCGACTGCTTCTGATCCGCCTGCCAGGCAACCTTCAACACCATATTGCGCATATTCTCGATTTTAATGGCCATCAGCGCCAGCTTTTCCTGGATCATCTGGTTATGGCCAATCGGCTTGCCAAAGGCGATGCGCTGGTTGGCGTAACGTGCGGCATCTTCAAACGCACACTCGGCAAAACCGGTACTGCGCGCGGCATTGATCAGACGTTCCATCTCAAAGTTGTACATCACGTTGAGAAAGCCCATGCCTTCTTCGCCAACCATGTCGCTCTCTTCAACCTCAACGTTATCGAGATACACTTCACAGGTGCTCAGCATGTGCCAGCCGATTTTGTGCAGCGGGTTGATTTTGATCCCCGGTTTGTTCGATTCCACCCACCAGAGGGTAAAGGCTTTTTTCGGATCTTTCGGCTCCGGGTCGCGCGCCAGCACCAGCATATACGGATACTCTTTGGCGCCGGTAATAAAGGTCTTCTGACCATTCAGGTAAACCTTGCCGTTTTTGCGCGTATAGCTGGTGGTGGCACTGTTATTATCTGAACCCGCGCCTGGCTCCGTTAAGGCCAGCGCATAGGCGGGATCGCCGGTTTCCAGGGTGCTCTGCGCCGTTTTGCGCAACTGCTCAGGGGAACCGAAACGGAGCATGCTGTGAATGCACTGACCGTTGGTGATCAAAAAGGCGGGAGCTCCGCATTTTGACACTTCCATCAGCGCCAGCATTTGGGTGACATAGTCTGCCGGAATGCCGCCGAACTCTTCCGGCACGCCTAACATCGAGATGCCGTTATCCGCCAGCGCGCGCATAAACTCTCTCGGATAGGTGGCGGTCTGATCGCAGGTACGGAAATACTCCTCCGGAAACTGGGTGGTGATCAGTTCGCGAATACTGGCAAGCAGCAGCTCTTGCTCTTCGGTTAAAGAAAAGTCCATCGTCGTACTCCTTTTAATTGGCCGCTTCAGGCAGTTCAAAGCCCATGGTGGCGTCGATAAATAATCTTTCGTCCATCAGTTTCAGCGTCGGCGAAATCACCGGGGTAAAGTCCATTTTGGCGAGAATGTCGCGTTCGAGATCCACACCTGGCGCAATCTCAATGAGATGCAGACCATCCTCCTTCAGCGTGAATACCGCGCGTTCGGTGATATAACGCACGTCCAGTCCCCGTTCGAGGGCGATTTTTCCGCTGAAAGTAATTTCCGGCAGCTCGCGGATGAATTTATTGACCCGGCCTTCCTGGACGATAGTTAACTTTCCGTCGGCAACTTCTGTTTTCAGGCTGCCGGCAGTCAATGTGCCGCAGAAAACAATTTTCTTTGAGGTGGCGCTGATATCGATAAAGCCGCCGGTTCCCATGATTTTGCCGTTGAACTTATGCACTCCAACGTTGCCGTGACGGTCGACTTCCGCGAAGCTCAGATAACAGACGTCCAGACCTCCACCGTGGTAGAAGTCAAACTGAGAAGTCATATCGAGAATGGCGCGAGTATTCACGTTTGCGCCGAACGCGACGCCCTGGGAGGTGATACCGCCCACCGGACCGGTTTCGACGGTCAGGACAAAATCATCGGCGCAGCCTTCTTCGCGCGCCACCAGGCCAATGCCATCGGCGATACCGACCCCCACGTTACCAACCGCGCCTTTTCGCATCTCATACAATGCGCGTCGGGCGACCAGCTTGCGCTGATTGAGGGGCTGGGTGAGCTGGGTGCTGTCGTCGAGGGTAAAATCACCTGAGATAAAGCGGTTTACCGGTGCGCCGCCATAGAGTTGCGTCTGTTCCGGATCGACCACTACGATATCCACCAGATAGCCGGGAATACGCACCGATTTGGGATGCAGTGTGGCCTTTTTAACCATTTTCTGCACCTGCATCATCACAATACCGCCGTTGTTGTGTACCGCCTGAGCCAGTACCAGCGCGTCGAGATACATCACTTCGTCTTCAAATGAGGCGTAGCCTTCACTGTCGCAGGTGGTGGCGCGAATAAATGCCACGGTGGGGGCAATGGCTTTGTAGTAGAGGTACTCTTTGTTATCAATTTCAACCAGCTTGATGAGATCTTCCTGCGTCACCTCGTTCAGTTTGCCGCCCTGTTGGCGCGGGTCGACAAAGGTGCCAATGCCGATATCACTCAATATTCCGGGCTGATGCGCAGCTGCAGCCCGCAGTGTCTGAGTGAGCACGCCTTGCGGGTAGTTATAAGCGACAATTTTATTTTGCTCGGCTAATTCGGAAATACGTGGCGACTGGCCCCAGTGTCCACATAATGCCCATTTCACCAGACCTTCCTGGGCCAGCGGGCTGATTCCCCGGTCGGCACGATCGCCCAGACCTGTCGGGCTAATAATCGATAAATTACGCGGTGTTTGCGTTTGTTTATATTTTTCGGCAAGGGCGGTAATTAATGTGGTGGCTTCCAGAATGCCGCCACCGGCACCCAATATACAGAGTACATCTTCATCTTTAATATAATTGACTGCGTCCTGGGCCGGAAGCACAGGCACGCGCCCCTTCACGCGAGGTGGTCTTGAAGATTTCATATTAACTCCTCGAATATTCAGCGCAATTAGCCGGGTAATGCGCAGGCGCAGGGCGCCACAGACTATTCGCGATGAATATTCCATTAGAAATAGGTTTAATATTGCTGGCGGGAATCTGTTATTCCCGCCTTAATTAATGCGTCAGGCCTGATGTAAAATCGTTAATACCGTACGCAGTTCGGTTACCGATATTTGTCCAGGCGCGGAGGCTTTTTTCACTGCGCCAAACGTGGCTGCCGAACCAAAGACTTCGCCTGCCAGACGAGAAATTACGCCTGTCTTCGACATCGACATGGTGATCACCGGACGGTCGGCATACTGCTCCTGCATTTTCAGCGTGGCAGAAAGCAGCGTCAGGACATCAACGCGGCTTTGCGGCATCAGGGCGATTTTCGGGATATCCGCGCCCAGTTCCTGCATTTTACGCAGACGTTGAACGATCTCATCTTCCGCTGGCGTCTTATGGAAATCATGGTTGGACATGATGACCTTAACGTTTTTGCTGTGCGCGTAGTCAACCGTTGTCTTAACGATCTCATCGCCGGTGAACAGTTCGAGATCAATCATATCGACCTGTCCGCTGTCGACCGCGACCCGATTCAGCGCAATGTAAGCGTCGGTGGAAATGGCTTGTTCACCGCCTTCATTAGCGCTACGAAAGGTAAACAGCAGCGGTGTGGTCGGCATCGCGGCGCGAATAGCGCCAATGGCCTCCAGCACGGCCTCTGCTGACGCAACATTGGCGAAATGGTCAACGCGCCACTCCAGAATATCGAAATCCGCGTCACGATAGGCTTGCGCTTCTGCCCTGACGCTGGCGATATCTTTACCCATCAGCGAGACGATTATTTTTGGAGCCCCTTCGCCAATCACGAGGTTTTTTACGGTTACGGTTTTCATTTAATACCTTTTTAAGTCTCAGTTTCCTGGCCGTCAGGCCGCAAACCCCATCACCTGTTTTACATATTCCAGCGGAAAATCTTTGCCGGTCCACAGTTTGAACTGTTCAGCGCCTTGCCACAACAACATGCCGTAACCATCTATCGTTTTGCAACCGGCTTGTTGCGCCTGCTGCAGCAGTTTCGTCATATGTGGGTTATAGACGCACTCGGTCACCAGCAGATCCGGGCGCAACAGACTCACGTCGCTCACAACGGATTCATTATCCAGCGGTTTCATGCCCACTTTAGTGCCGTTGGTCAGGATATCTGCCGTGGCGAGGGCGTCCGCAAAGGCCTTCTGATCGGCAAGGTCTGTTACCGTCACTACGCAGTCGGTGTTTTCATTCACCCGTTTTGCGAAATCCAGCGCTTTCTGGAAGAACTCATCATTGCGGTTAAAGAGCTTAATCGCTTTGATTCCCTCGATCGCTGCCTGTGCGCCAATGGCGGTGGACGCGCCACCTGCGCCTACTAACACCATGGTTTTGCCCTTGATATCGAAGCCGCTCTCTTTAATAGCCCGAATATGGCCCGTCCCGTCGGTGTTGTAACCGCGTAAATAACCGTCATCATTAACAATCGTATTAATCGCGCCGACCAGTTTGGCCGCCGGGGTTAACTCATCAACGAACTCACAGGCCAGTTGTTTATTTGGCATGGAGACGCCGGTGCCGCGCATTTTGAGCGCCTTAAGCCCTTCAATAGCCCCCGCGAAGGTGCTGTTATCAACTTCAAACGCCATATAGGTAAACGGCAATCCGGCTTTTTCCAGCGCCTTATTTTGCATTTCCGGTGACAGGCTGTGTCTGATGGGGTAAGCCATCAGGCCGATCAGTTCATATTTCGCGGTTACATCCATAATATAACTCCTTAAATTTTCACTTCATGTGCGATTGAAAATAGCGTTCGCCCAGACGGATATCGTTCGAAGGAATATTGAAAACCCGGTAATAGCGGACGAAAACAATAATGGCGGTGATGAAGGCCAGCAGGGCAAAAACAAAATCCAGTAAAATGATGTATTGCAGGCCGATAGTTGAGAGATACCCGGTGATGAGCGGTATAACAAAGTTGGCGAGGCCGCCCATCATCATATAGACGCTGGTGACTTTGGCTTTGCTTTTCGGGAAGAACTCCGACATGACCGAAACGCCCAACTGTAGGATGCCACCCGCGGCGGAAAAACCGATGACAAAGGCGCCAACGTTACAGACCAGCGGGGAGGGATACAGATAAATCACAGCAGCAGTGATGGTTGCCAGGCCTGCGTTAAAGACGTTCGCCCAGATAGGCCTGACCATTTTTTTAAGTAAGGCGGCGAAGATAAAGACGCAGACCAGCGAGCCCATGCTGTACCAGGTGATGGTTTTCAGCGCATCGGCTTCGGCCATTCCGGCAAACGCCATGGCGTATTTGGGCATCCACACCACAATGACATAAAAGGTCGAAAACGCCGCTACACCAAACAGAACGGACGCAACGCCTTCCAGCCAGACCAGCGGTTTGCTGTTCATTTGTGGCAGCTCTTTCGCCACGCTGGCATCCACCAGTTGGCCGGGGAATTTGCTGCGCAGCAGCATCAGGGTGATGAGCACAAACAGCACGCCAGGCATGATGACGCCGTAGCCGTACCAGATGTTGTTGAGCAGCATGTAGCTGACGAGCATCGGATAGAGCATCTGCCCGAAGGAGACCATGGCCTTAACCAGGATCACCGCCGAGCCTGAGGCTTTCGGGAAACACTCCATCAGCGCCGGATAACCACCGGTGTCGAGGGCGGAGTTTGCCACACCCACGCAAACGGCAAGGACAAAGGCCACCATCAGATTTGGGCTGGCAGGGATGCCGAAGAAAAAGAGAATATATAATAAGACGCCCAGCAGAATAATGGCCCGACGGCCAAATTTATCCGACAGGAAACCAAAGAACAGAATACTGACCAGTCGGCCCAGACCGATACCTGAAATTAAATAGGCGATTCCGGCGCTGTCGGTGGAGAATTTTTCCGCAAGCGAAGTCATATTTTGTGCCAGCGTAATTACGCTAATGCCATGGAGAAAATAGCTGAGATAAATACAGATCACAGCCAGGATAAATGGCGTGCTGAAAGCCTTATTCTGAGACATTTTCACAGCTCCTTGCTGGTTAATTTTGTTCTGTGTGTGCCTGCTTTCTGGTGTGAGGCGATTTTCCATTACTATACGGTTATAAAATAACGGAGCCTACATAACATGCCGTTTTCATTACCAGGTATATTGCAGTCAAAAGTGTGAGAACCCACTTCTCTTAATCGGGATTGCTGATGTTTTAATGATTATTTCCCGTGGTATGTTGCAGTGAGTGAAAACAATATTGCATATGTGGGTTCATGATTATTCCGCTAAGGGGGAGAACAGCATTCGGCGTCGGGTTTCGAGGCGGCTGCGGTAGCCGATAAACAGCGCTAACAGGAATCCCACGGCTGCAATTGCGGTATCAAACCACATAATATCGGCGATGCTGCGCTCAGCCAGATGTGCCGTCACCAGTGGAATAGTGAAGGTAGCGATACTGCCTGCGCTGTAATAAATCCCGGTGGCTTTCCCTTTGGCATGCGGAAAGCGGGCGGCCATCAGCGTTAAACCAATCTGTACCACGCCGCCTGCAGAGGAAAAGCCAATGACAAATGCAAACGCCATTACGACATAGACCGTGGGATAGAGGCAAACCGTCAGTAACGCGACAAAAGAGATAAAGGTGTAAAGCATCAGTAAAGTCGTTGAGCGTACCGTTTTCCGTATCAGTGGCGCGGTGATCAACACGCACAGCAACGAACCGCAGGTATAAATGCTTAACAGTTTGATAGACAAGGTGTAAGACATCCCGGCAACGAACTGGCCGTATTGCGCCAGCCACTGGCTGATGAGATAAAACGTCGCCATGGCGATATAGCCATATAACGTGTAACTGACCAGGTCGAGCAGCGAGCAACGGTGTTTTTCTGCGGTGAGCGATTTCTCCGGTACGGGCAGCGGTTTTTCCCGTCTTCCGGGGTGAGGCGGAAAGGCGCAGCGAAGCAAAAACACGCCGTTTATCAGCATAATCATAGCGGCAATGATAAATGACCAGCCAAACCACAGTTGCGCCCACACCAGCAGACTGATGATGATGGGCAGTAAAAACTGTCCGCCGGAGACAAACGCTTTAATCAGGATGTTAGCCGTACCTGGCGAAGAGGGAAACGCCTCCATCAGGCTGGGGTAGGTTCCGGCGTCCAGGAAACTGTTCGCCATGCCCGCGAGAAAACCAAATGCATAAGCAATGATAATGTTATGGGTTGTCAGGATGCCGAAGAAGAACGTCAGGTAACAAATCATTCCCAGAATAATAAAAGGGCGGCGACCAAAACGGTCAGACAGCAGGCCTGCGCAAAACAGGACACTTAACCGCCCAATCCCCAACGAGGAGATAACCACAGAGACGCCTGCGGCGTTGGTCTGCCACTGCTGTTCAAGCGAGGCCATGTTGAGGCTCATCAGGATGACTCCCATGCCATGGACCAGATAATTGAGATACAACCCCATCGCCGTGGGAAAATAGTGATTCTTCATGATGTTTGCTCTGCGAATTCGCAAAAGTTATTCCCTGGTACGGGTAAATGCCCGTGCCTTAAAAATCTCTGGTTCTGTTTATTTGATGTTATTCAGCGTGGCTCATTCGCTGAGGGAAACTCGCGCGTTAGCACAGATGTTCAAGGTCGTGAGCATAGAGTTCAGCCGCAACGGATTGGTAAATTTTCCAGTCAAGAAAACGGCCGTCCCGATAAACTGACTGAAAGTCCGTTAATTCAGGAAAGAAACGCATGGTATTATTGCCAATGCGATTATTGATTTTTTCAATAATAGCATTAATGCGTAACTTTCTTTTTCTGCGCATGTCGAGCATTGTTTCTACAATAGCGGGAGGGATTTCTGATTCGCCATTTTCCCATTGCCGCCAGGTCGCGACGTTATACTCTGGGGCAATCCATGAGACGCACTCCTCAACGGTCATTGCAAACACATGACGTAATGCCTGTAGTTCATAAGCGTTCATCATTTAATGACCTCAAATAAAAAGACGATGACGCATAAATAACACTATCAGGAGGATTTCGGCGTGAAGAGAGTCGCAGTATCTTGTGCAATATTATTTGTTACCGGTCTGTGAATATCACTACAAGAGCCGTGGTTAACAGGATTTCAGGATAAAAAAAGCCCATCGTGGGAGATGGGCAAAGACTACACACAGCAATTCGTTGTTTCACTCAGGGGATTTCCATGCTTATAAATCAATGTGTTGATCTATAGCCTTGGGCTAATAGTAGGGCATCGGGCGTTTTAGCGTCGATCAGATTCGTCTCAATAGTTTAAAATCTGTAAATAATTTGCGACAGAAATCAGAATAGACGAAGCGGGAATAAGGCGTTGAGAAGCGTTGTGACAGGCTATTGATTAGGAATGCTAAACAATCAGGCGACCGGAGCCGCCTGATGTCGTATTACTTATTGAGGTCTTCGGGTTCACTCAACTCATCAAGGATTTCTTCCGGGTTGCTGGTCGGCACAGGGGCTTCGTTAACCCAGGCTGAGAACAGACGCCATGAGACGGCTAACAGAACCGGGCCGATAAACAGACCAATCATGCCAAACGCAATCAGCCCCCCGATGACACCAGAGAGGATCAGGATAAGTGGGAGATCGGCACCCATACGAATAAGCATCGGGCGAATTACGTTATCCAGCGTACCGACAACGGCGCTCCAGACCAGCAGCACGGTGCCCCAGGTGTGATCGCCGGTCCAGTACAGCCAGATAATGGCGGGGACCAGCACGGGTAAGGGGCCAAGTTGCACCAGGCAGGAGAGGATCATCACCACAGATAGCAGCGTAGCGTAAGGAACGCCGGTGACGGCCAGACCAATGCCGCCCAGCACCGCCTGTACCAGCGCCGTCACGACAACGCCGAGTGCAACGGCGCGGATGGCTTGTGCTGCCAACAGCATCGCCGCATCGCCACGTTTGGCGGCCAGACGGTAGGCAAAATGGCGAATCCCCATCGCCACCGTTTCACCGCGCCAGTAAAGCAAGGCGCTGAACAACAGCATCAGACCACAGTGCATCATAAAGCGGCCAATATGCGCCGCCTGGCCGACAAACCAGGTCGTCGTTGTGCCGATATACGGGCGCACTTTCGCCATGATCGCCGTGCCGCCCATATCCAGCAGATGGTGCCACCCGGCATACAGTTTCGCGCCGACAAGGGGAATGCTGTTCAGCCAGGCGAGATCGGGCAATGTCATGTCGCCGCTCGTCACGGCATGAATCAGCGGTCCACTGCCATCGACAATACTGTTGACCAGCAACGCAATCGGAATGATGAACAGCAGGACCAGTAAGAGCGTCATCACCAGCACGGCCAGCGACCGACGGCCCCAGAGTAATTTTTGCAAACGGAGTAAAATCGGCCAGGTCGCGATGACGATAGTACCTGCCCAGGCAAAGCCCAAAATAAAGGGTTGAATAATCCAGAAACACGCCACAATCATGATGGCTAAAAACAGCACCGACAGCATCACTTGTGCGATATCCCTGGGCTGACGAACATTGACCATAACTTATTTTCACCTGTGTAGTGCGTCAGAACGTTGACGCGACGTGACCACCTGAAACGCGTCTCATAATGATGAACAATTTCAGCGGTTTTTAACAGGCGGATTCTGCCAGTATTTCTGCTGGGTGTATTAGAAAAAAATGTGATACAACAATAAGCAAACGATTAACATCCACAACACCACAGACCGCAGGAAAGGGTCACGATAATGATTCCACAAATTTCTCAGGCACCCGGCGTCGTTCAGCTGGTGCTCAATTTTTTGCAAGAACTGGAGCAACAGGGGTTTACCGGCGATACGGCGACCAGTTATGCCGATCGTCTGACAATGTCGACAGATAACAGTATCTATCAGCTTCTCCCCGATGCGGTTGTTTTCCCCCGCTCAACGGCCGATGTGGCACTGATTGCCCGTCTGGCTGCGGAACCGCGTTTTACCTCGCTGATTTTCACTCCGCGCGGCGGCGGTACAGGAACCAACGGACAGGCCCTGAACCAGGGCATTATTGTTGATCTGTCCCGCTACATGAACCGCATTATTGAAATCAACCCGGAAGAAGGGTGGGTGCGGGTGGAAGCCGGCGTTATCAAGGACCAACTGAATCAGTTTCTCAAACCGTATGGCTATTTTTTTGCGCCTGAACTGTCGACCAGTAACCGGGCGACGCTGGGCGGGATGATCAACACCGATGCATCCGGTCAGGGGTCGCTGGTTTACGGAAAAACGTCCGATCACGTCCTGGGGGTCCGGGCTGTGCTGCTGGGCGGTGATATTCTTGATACCCAATCGCTGCCGGTTGAACTGGCGGAAACGCTTGGCAAGAGCAACACGACTATCGGTCGTATCTATCGCACGGTATTAGAGCGCTGTCGCGACAACCGTCAGCTCATTATTGATAAATTCCCCAAACTGAACCGTTTCCTGACAGGCTACGATTTGCGGCATGTCTTTAACGACGACATGAGTGAGTTCGATCTGACCCGCATCCTCACCGGTTCGGAAGGGACGCTGGCGCTGATCACTGAAGC
>OKVW01000871.1_pt1 | contig 14814 bp, 20 predicted proteins | sample 1606991 | NCBI WGS metagenome assembly OKVW01 (sample SAMN03281021, study PRJEB24777) | human gut metagenome | isolation source: fecal sample PR177 from 1 month old male Malay infant, vaginal delivered...
GGAGGGACAGCTGATAGAAACAGAAGCCACTGGAGCACCTCAAAAACACCATCATACACTAAATCAGTAAGTTGGCACCATCACCAGCTTTTCTTTATTAGCGTTAAATAGATCATATCCTGCATTACTAACCTCTTTAAATAATTGTAGCAATTGTTCATTAAACAGGCTTAATCCACCTTCAAACTCAACACGATATGCCTGTTGGTAGCTTCGGATTTCATCTGCATGTTCTTTATTACCTGAATTAAGTTGGTCTGCCAGTGCCTGCCCGTTGAATTGCTCCCAACTCTCGAAATTTAAATAACCCATTATTTTAGTGAGTGTAATATCCCACATATAATCGAAAAAAGATTTTTGAATAGCCAATTGCTCAGCCGGTTCAAAGGCGGTTTGATATGGATGTGTTTCACCAAATACATGGCTAAGCTTTGTCCATACCAAGTTATCTATTGATATAAGATTTTTAACGCCTGCCATTGAATAAAAAGCATTAGCTAATTCTTGCATTATCCTTTCGGGACTCACAATGAGTGTGATACCAAAACTTAGGCGATCAATTAACTTTGCAGTAGCAAGTCTTGTTTTTTCATCACTCTGTTTCATAAGCTCAATAAAAACAGTCTCGGATATAGGGCAAATAGCCGTACCGTTATCAACTAGACTTTTAATCTGATTAAGAAGTTGTATGAAATTTTCATCATGATTTATACCAAGTTCAACATCTCTGAAAAAATCCAGAATCGAAGGTCGAGATATATTTTATATTTTCCTGAAATCTCACTCCCAAGCTGTATTCGTTTGTTTTTTACATGTTGTTCCAAAGTGACATCAGGATGTTTTCTGTGTGAATCTATTTTATTAGACATAGCTTTCATCTCCATTTTTAATCTTTAAAAAGGTTATAAGCTTTGCACTGGTAAGTTTTTACCAGCCCTAATGATAAAGGGCGAAAAGAGCAAGTTTAACGTAAATTAATGGCATTGTTGAATACACTTATGACCTATTTGGTTGTTTTGCCAGTTTTCCCTTCGGTGATAGTTCAGAACCCAGAAGGTTCTTCATCTGTTGATATTCATTGGATCTACGGAATGAACGATACATATAGATTAAATTAATCCCCAATTTATTTAGGCTGGATGAGAGCTCTTGATCGGCTTCTGCTCCGAAAAATATATTGAATTTAATTCCTGGGATGAAGAATGACATACACATATTCTTTTCAATATCACCTGAAGGCAGAGACATTATTGGCACCGGTTCTACATCGTTATCTACGCATACCGTAATATAGATATTTGAGGGGAATTCTACATTTTTAAGAAGATAATTCTGCAAGGATTCCTTGAACTCTTTTGGGAGAGCGTTATTTAGATTGGCGATGTCATCGTTGCCCCAATTTGTAGCGGTTACCCTCCAGGCAATACTGGCAGCAAAATACATGAATTTTTCGGAGTTAAATTTTAATATGTCTTTGGGGTTGAAATAAGAGAACCCATTTACATGAATGCTTGGTGTGGAGCTATCCAGTACCCTTTTTAATTCGAATGTTTGAGGATTCTTCATGCATTTTTCTACTACATATTTTTCACCGTATTTATTAAAACGGTCCTCGCAAACACCACACAGCAGCTTTTTTGTAATTTGAGAATTTGAATAGTAAGACGATTTTTGACTTTTACTGGCCCATATGGGGGCTGAATCATAAGGATGAAATGTACGAGTAATTACCTTATATAAGCTTTTTGGCATTAGATGGCTATTTTTCAGAACTGCATATTTACCACATAACTCGCATTTTTCTTCAGGCGTATTTTGTTCTATTTCTTTGACCATTGTGCCTCCGGAGAACTAACATTGTGTACACCAAGCAAATTTTTGTTAAAGCCATGTCTGTTTAAGTGCTATCACTTCGCTTAATCTCTACTCTGACTACAGAGCTAATGCTTAACTGCTTTGTACTGGTACCGACAGCCTATCGATTTCCTGAAAACCTCGAGCAATCAAAGCAGGACGCAATTCTTTCAATGCATTGGCGGGCACGCCAAGCCACAGAAGATTACGAGCTCGGGTTACAGCTACATAACCAATACGTCCAACTTCGGTATCGACTCCAGCCAATAGTGCGCCGACATGTTCCCGATTCGTCAAATACAAGACTGCATCAAGGCTTTCCCCCTTCGCTTGGTGGACTGTATCTATGCGAATACGGGGTGATTCGTCTTTCATCGCAAGATCAGCTGTAGTGATTAGCGGTATATTAGACAACCCCTTTTAGCAAGTTTGTTGCCCAAGTTGTCGGCACTTACCAATCCATGGTCCTGTGCGATACGTGCCAGTAGAACCTTAGTCCTTTCCAGTAATAGTGGATGCCACTGTGTATCCCCAGCTAACGTTGCCGCAGGAAGCCCAGAGGATGGGTTACGAGTAAATGCCCATATGAGTCGTCGTAGCGCACGGTCATCAGGATAACGAGCTGGTTGAGTGATCCTTGAGACAAGCCCTTGTGGTGGGTTGGCAAGCAGACCAACAATACTGGCGGCCACTAGTTTGAATGCGGTAAGGTAGTCTTGATTTTGATCGCGTAATATTGCGGCCTGTGCAAGATTTTTAACTGTACCCTGGCCTGGTGCTCCTTCATTGCCAGCGAGTGTGTCAGCCATACTACGGGCACGGCAGAGTACCGCTGAACGTTTGAGTTTAAGATCAGCAGCTAATACCGCAGTCTGGAATGCAGTAATCAGGCTTTCTCGCTCCGCATTGCGGTACGGAATAAAGAAGGCTCCATGTATTGTATCGGGTGTACTTCTATCAGCAGTGTCTCCTCGATTGGAAAGACTATTAGCCAAATCGAGAATCGGTGGAACAGAACGAAAGTTTTTGGTGAGTTGAAGACTGCTGACCCCCTTCCACTGACCGTATTGAGTCAGAAATACTCCATTAGCGCCCGCGAACTCGTAGATGCCCTGATTTGGGTCTCCGATTAATGAGATCTGGCAGCCTGCCCGAATTAGTAACTCAATGATGGCCTGATGGACTGTACCTATGTCCTGCGCCTCATCAATCAAGATATGTGGATATCGACGAACTAAGGCGCTTAGAATAATTGGTTGTTCTACCAAAGTACGATAGCACCAGTAACGCCCGAGGTTATGCGTGTAAGCTCCGATCTGTCCAAGACGATGTACAAGGCGTGTCGCTTGTGCTGTATCCAATTTTTGTGTTTTTTCGTGTTCGGAATAGAAGAAATAGATGCCATTTCTGTCTATACCTACCTGCATTTTTGTTATTTCGCGTGGGTATGTATTCGTCTGGAATTTGAAACCATTCAAGAACGCTTCGCCACCCATTACAAGGAATGCAGTCTGCTGAGCACCCATTGTTCGATATGCATGGGGACGCAGTACGTTACCAGTAATGAAGGAGTCAATTGTATCAATTTCAACTCGATTATGGGCGGCATTTGAGGGCGCGTTTTGGACTAATTTTTTGTATTCTTGTCGAAAGGTATCTACAGCAACGTTAGAAAACGACAGTAGAGCAATGCGACCACGATGCTCACCTAACTGTTGGCGCATATGTGCCAGTCGACGTACCGCTGTGAATGTTTTACCGCTGCCAGCACATGCAATCACGGATAATGGCGAAAGTGGCGCGTTGATAATTTGTAATTGTTCGTCGGATGGTTGGGTCATAGCTCTATCTCCTTGATTTGGCAGGCATGGGCTATGGCATTTTTGATGTAGTCAGGTACGCTACAAGCAACACCGCTGGAAATCACTTGCGCGAGTGTTTGACCAAAGCGTCCTTTTTGCACGTTGTTTTGTGAACGCTCAAACATTCCGCTGAAAAGGGCTCGAGCCTTGGCTGTATCGCCTTCTGCGGCATTTACTGCTTCCGAGACGTTTTGACCTATTTTCGGATGTAATTCCTTTAGCGCAATTAACATTGCTGCACGATTGTCTGCATGCAGGGCTAGATCGTATTCGAGAGTTTTAACCCCATGAAAGACTTTGACAAAGGCATCCTCGCTTTTCTTCATTTTGGCGGTATTGTCTGAGACTTTCACTACATCACCGAGCGCTGGATAGGCCGCCTGTGGTTCTTCGACACCATCGCTCTCATCGACAGGGTCTGCATCAGTGATAATTGCTACTGGGATATTTAGCGCGTTTTCGCCGAAAAGTGGTAAAAAGGAATCAAAATTCAATCCTTCGACACTGATCAGACTAACGCCATGTTCACGTAATCTATATCCACATTTTTCTGCCAGTACGCTGACCAGCATTAACTCAGCTGCGCCCTCGACGAAGATTGCTCTGCGAGCAAAGAACAGTTCGGCACGGGTCACATCGAGGTAACGTTCCAGTTTTTCCCGCTTTCCTTTGTCAAAGGAAATTGTGCGTGGAAAGAATGTTTTCACAGACGTCCCCGTATCAACCAAGCAGGCGATGCTGTCGAGATCGGCAATACTGGCAAAATTAGGTGAATGGCTGGTGACAAATAATTGGACGGGTTTTTCTCCTTCGACAGCTTTAATCGTTCCTAAATAATCTAATAGTACAGCCTGAAGCTGTGGATGCAGATGCGCCTCTGGTTCTTCGACTATCAGGCTGCGATAGCTCGCCTCCGGGTTCTTAGCGAGCTCGCTGAGTACTACTGCCATAAAGATCAAGTTGTTGAAACCGAGTCCGTTTTGCTCAATCTCAAAAGCATCCACTATTAATGACAGACGAGCTGCTAGCCGTTGAAAGTCACTGCCACTTAAGCCGAGATCCAAGGCTTGAGCAAGTTGGGGGCCAAGCATAGTCCCGTGTCGGTTCTGGATTGCGGTATAAGTGTTAATGATAGGTTTGTGCTTCTTCAATTCGTCGTCAAGTTTCTTCAGTGCATCGTTGATACCATCCCGTCCAGCATCGTCGGCCAGAAGCTGAAATAGTCGAGATAGTTGGCTTGTGCGACTTGGGCGGAGACCTTGGGAGGCATCCCGCATCGGGGGGAGGTAGACACCTCGAAGGTTTTCCATCATGTCTGTGGTTAACCCTATTTCTTCGTGGTCGCCGCACCAGCGCTTAGCTCGTAGCCTTCCAGTTTTATCGGCTTCTGAGTAACGAATTGTGATGTGAGCTTCAAGTTTTCCAACTGCGTCAGGTTTTAACGCGGCCAGAAAGTCTGCTTCATTGTCTGGATCTAAATCGCGAAAGACGTATTGGAATTCAATATCGCCTTTGGGAACACCTCCTTTAGGTCGGTGTATGTCCTCGTTGTCGAGGCGAGGATACGGCTCATCATGCCCTGCAAGAAGTGCACGCAATGCATCAATTACAGCGGTCTTGCCAACGTTGTTAGGACCGACCAGAACATTCAGTCCAGGTTGAAAGTTAAGTTCGGCTTTCTCCAATTTCCTGAAATTCGAAATTCTCAGTTGTGCCAAATACATCGATGGTTTCCTTCCTTGCGTTCGATTTGCGATTCGGTCGTTGATATACGACCACCCAGCTCACATCCAATCTCACCTAAAAGTAATCATAATATTATTCCCTCTAATTTAATGTTGTTATGGTTAAAGTAAAATAGATCAAAACGATATATCTGTTTTGATGACATGGCCTGAAGCGCTATCTTGCTGAGTAATGCTTTGGATCCTTGATATAGGAAGGCGAAATTATCATTACACTTTAAATGGAGTACTGTTATTGAAATTCTGCCGTTTTCCTCGGCTCTTACTTGATTAATTAAATCTTCAAAACCCAATTAACAGTTCTTTACTGCCTTTTATCCCACCCCAACGCACCCTGTCGCTTTCCCCACACAGGAGTGCGTTATGCAACGACTACCCCTCATCATGGCATCGCTGGTGCTGGCCGGGCAGGCCTGTGCCGACGTGGTTTTGTACACCGACCGCCATCACTCTCCGCTAGATAACGACCCGCAGGTCACGGTGGTCTGGCTGGATGCGCCGGATACGGTACAGCAGCAGATTTTCGGCAATCTGGCGCTTGAGCCCGACAAAGCGGAGCGGCAGGCAAAGGCGTTACCTCAGTCGCCGAACTGGGCACGTCAGCAGGCGCGGATCGTCGATGCCTGGCAGGGCGTACTGAAGGCCTGGCAACTGGACATTCGCAAGGTGCCCGCCGTGGTGTTTGACGATCGCGATGTGGTGTACGGCACCACGGATATTCAGCGTGCGGCACAGTTGCGCGCAGGGAGCAGGCCATGAAGCGCCGGTTTGCTTATCCACTGGCCGCGCTGCTGATGGCCGGAAGCACCATACCAGCATCCGCCTCGCTAACCACGCCCCAGCTCGTCGCCAGCGCCGCGTGCCCGGACTGCATTGACTATCGGGTGGTGGGCGTTTGCTACTGGCTGCTGTGTACCCCGTTTGGTTGCAGCGTCAAGACGTCGGTAAAAGTACGTCACTTTATCCCGCAGGTGGTGGTGTCGGCCTATCGCCAGCCGGGCGATAACCCGTGGCGTGAGGTCGCGATGCTGAGCCGCAGCGCATTAGGTGGGCTGGCTGACGGTGGCGGTGAGAATCAGCAAAAGCGCGGCCAGCGTAAAGACAATGTGCGCTACCGCAGCGTGGACGCGATCGGCCATCCTGCCGCCAGCCTTATCGGCCAGCAGACCTCCAGCTATTCCTGCAAGGGAGCCGCCACCGCTTGGGTACCATATTTCCTGAGCAATCTGGATGCGCTGATGTGGCGCACCGGTTTGCCGGAAAGCTTCTACCCGGAGGCGCTCACCCCGGGGCGGCGGGAAATCGGTGCAACCACCGCCGGGAACATGTGGGGTAACGTCTATCCCCGTTCCGGCTTTGTCACACAGACGGATGACTATAAGGCCGCTGCCGTGACGGCCCAACGTGCGGCAGACATCATTACCCGCCCCGGACAGATCCACGTTTATCAGACGCTGAAGGCCAACGCTTCCGCTGGCTACTGGCCGCCCGATCCGGTGACGGAAAACACCGGCACCCGCAACCATAAATGGCAGCGCCTCGCTCCGAAGGTGTACATGTCCTGCGCCGTGTTTCCCGATCGCGCCTTTTCCTATGCCGAAGACGGCAACTATGCCTGGGCGCTGTGGCAGCCCTTTGCCTGCTGCAAAAAGCGCGGCCAGACGTTTCTTTTCAGCACCGATATTGGTGGCTATTAACCTCAGGGAGTGACCATGTTCAGAATGACGATGTTTCAACGCATGTTTCTCGCCAGCCTGGTGCTGTGCAGCGCTTCAGCCAGCGCGGTGGATTTACCGGCGTTTTCCATGAACAGCTCAGGCAATGACACCAGTCGTCAGGTGCAGGGCGGTATTAACGACGATCTCTATTACGCCATCGGCGGCGGGACGGTGGTGTCCAACCCGCCCAGCGGCAACCGGCTGAATAAAATTGGCATGGGCGTTGGCTGGAATGCCGACCTGATGTGTGGAAATTTTGACGTCAAAACCACGGTAAAAAATCAGCTCAACGGCCTGACCAGCGGCTTTAAAGACATGATGGGGGACGTGATCAGCAGTGCGACCGGCGCGGTCGCCAGCCTGCCCGCGATGGTTATCCAGCGCGCCAATCCCGGCCTGTACGAGCTGTTAACCAACGGCACGCTTCAGGCCAACGCTTACTTTGATAAGGCGCAGTTGAACTGTCAGGCCATGTCGAAGAAGCTGGCGGATCACACCCTGTCCGGGCCGTGGGTGCAGGCCGCCGTTGGGGAGGAGTATCAGAACGCCCTGAGTGGGACGAGCGACGCGGTGAAGGCCGATCAGCAACTGAGCAAATCAACGGGAGCCGAGGGCGTCTCCTGGGTCGGCGGCAAAAAGCGTGGCGGTAAAGGGCAGGCCGCGATCCGGCCAACGCACGATATTGCCAGGGCCGGGTACAACATCCTCAATAAGCAGGCGGCGGACAGCAGCGCATCCATTAGTGAAAGCGCCTGTAACGGCGCGCTGTGCCGCAAATATAAAAACGGCGATGAGGCGGCTCAGGCGGTCGCCAGCGTGCTAGGCGATCGCTCTATTCGCACCTGTAAATCCGGCAATGAGTGCGCCAGCGGCGGGCTGGAGAACGAACCCGGCACCACGACGCCGGGAACCGGCTTCACGCCGATGCTCGATGAGACAACCCAGAAGAATTACGAGGTTCTGGTCGAGCTGGTGAACGGTTCATTGCCGGTCAATGCGGCTAATCTGGCGAAGCTGAAAACCGGTGACCTGACGGTGACGCGTGGCGTTGTTCAGGCGCTAAAGGATGACCCGGACAACACCGCTCTGGTGCAACGTCTGGCAAGCGAGCTGGCGATGGCGGACACGGTGGCGACCGCGTTCGGTATGCGCCGGATGTTAACCGCCGGGCAGTCGGAACCTCACGTTGCGGAGCAGCAGGAAGCGCTGACGGAAGCCGATCGCCGGCTGGAGTTTCTGGACCGGGAAATTGTGGCACTGAAGAACGAGATGGAGTTACGCAAGCAGATCAGCAACAACACCATTGTTACAGCGCTGTCGCGACAGACGCAGCGCGGCCTGGAGAACAGCGCCCGCCAGAAAAATCCCGATGCCGATGAAGCTGTGCAGCAGCTGGGTACGGAGGTGACGCCATGATGGTTTCCCGAAGAAAGATGCTCTGGTGCAGCATTCGCCTGAGCGGGAAAGTGTTACTGGCCATCGTCGGTTCGCTCGCTCTGGCGCTAGGGATCGGCTGGCTGGGCGTTCGCTATGCCGGAAGCCTGACGGCGTTTCGCGTCTGGCTGGATGATGCCGCCCCCTGGCTGCTGGTCTGGCGACTGGCGCTGTATGCGCTGATCGCCGGGCTGTGGTTTCAGCGGGTACGCCGCCGGTTGCTTCAGCAAACCGGCAACCTTGCCGCCGTTCGCCGCATCGAGTGGTTGATGGCGGGGATGACGCTCATGGTTGAACTGAATATTTACGCGGGGAGCTGACGATGAGTGCCGACAGCTATCTGGAGTATTTTCTCATCTTACTGGGCTGGATCCTGAATAACGCCATCTGGAAAACGCTGCTTTCAACCGGCCTGTTTGCGCTGCCCATTGCCGGTAAAGTGTTGGCGACCTGGTTACGAACCCGCGAAGAGGGGGACGATGAGGGCAATAAGGGCACGCTGGCGCTGGTGCGCATCGAGCACGTTATTTACGTGGCCTTCGTTGTGCTGATGTTTTGCGTGACGCCGGTCGTTAACGTGGATGTCAACACCATCAAGTTCAACAAGGAGCGCAGCGCCCGGTGTGGCGTAAACATCCCGCTCCCCCAGAAGTCAGGCTATGCCACGCTGATTAATGACTTTGACGGTAAAACGGCCATGGTGCCGGTGTGGTGGTACATGATCCACAGCCTGTCAAAAGGCGTAACGCACGCGACGATCGCCAGTATTCCCTGCGGTGATAATCTGCGTCAGCTACGTTTCGACGTGCAGCACACGCAGATAAAGGATCCGATCCTGCTGGAAGAGGTGCAGGACTTCGCTAATCAGTGCTATGCAAAAGCCTACTTCCGGCTGAAGTCGACCAATGCCCAGCTTTCGGATGCGACCATTAATTCCGTCGGCTGGATTGGCTCTGACTACTTTCTTTCGACGTCAGGGTATTACGACTATTACACCTCCACCAAACCGCGTTCGCAGTGGCCCTACGATGCGAATCGGGATGATGGTTATCCCGACGTAGGGCGGGGCGGCTACCCTACCTGTAAGCAGTGGTGGAACACTCCGACCGTCGGTCTGAAGACGCGGGTGATGAGCAGCTACAATGACATCACGACTCGCGCGCTGAAGAAAAAGTTCGGCAACGAATGGGAAGAGATCGCGCTGCGCTGGGTGGTTAGTCCGAAAAATGCCTCGCTTTCCGGCGATGGTGAAACCTATATGATGGGGAATAACGCGTCGGCGGGTACCTTCAGCTTTGTATCCAGCGCGCTGGGGAGCCTAGGCGTCGCTGCCGGGCAGGTGGTGGCGTTGCCCGGACTCGATATTCTCAAATATACCCTGCCGATGGTGCAGGCGCTGCTGGAAATGGCGCTGGTGATTGTCATTCCTCTGGTACTGATGTTCAGCGTCTATTCACCCAAGGCTGTGGTGACGGTCTCGTTCGCCATGTTTGCCCTGATGTTCCTCACGTTCTGGTGGGAGCTTGCGGGCTGGCTGGATGACCGACTGATCGACATTGTCTACAGCGGGCTGGATAACGTCGACGGCGGGAACCCGGTGCCTTTTGCTGACTTTGCCGGTTCAACGACGGACGGCTGGGTGATGAACCTGGTGATGGGGACGATGTATCTGGTGTTTCCGGCGTTCTGGATTGGGGCGTTGAGTTGGGCGGGAATTAAGGTCGGTGGTGAAGTGGCGGGGTCGCTGCAAAAAGGCGCAGGTAAGGCGCAATCAGCAGGAGAGAAAGGGGGAGAGGTTGCGTCAGACGTGGCCGGAGCTGCGATGACAAAGGGAAAATCGATGATGAAATAACCGTCGGCCAGAACTACCCGTTCATTATTCAGGGTGCTTCTGGTTATTTATCGTCTGATTGGCCGGGGTCAAAAGTACGATTCCTCAGACCTGTTTCATCATAATAGCCATATCCTTCCGGGCCATCCCGATAGCCTGCTTTTGTTATCGGGGTGTGCTTAGTGGAAATAGACAGTGCGCCGAACGCAAGAATCGGAAGCGCTTTGGCGATTTCTATGGCCCCAATGCCGATGCTTTTGGCGATTTCGGGAATATTGCCTTTCTTGACTTTGTGGCTGTCGGAAGACGGCGGGCGAGAAAGAATCTCTTCAATATCCTGCGGGTTAAACTTTTCTTCGCTCATCAAACCCTTCCCTGTTTTATGGCCGTGATATTGCTCCGATGCTAACGCACGGGGTGCTATTGTTCAACAAGTCGCCACATTCACAGGCCGTCCGTTATCCACAAATCCACATGAGCCTAAGCCAGCGAACCGGCCACCACCAAAGGGGCCGGTGAGCGGGAGCGGTCGACGTTCGTCAGAACGGCGATAGCGATTGTGGGGGTTGTGGGTAACGGTGTAAGGACGGTCAGAGTTTTGAACGCGTGTGGCGATGAACGGGATTTCCGGCTTCATCAAAATAACGGCTGGGCCAGATTATTTCTGGTGAAATGCCCAGCGCATCGGCAATAAGCTTCTCGCCTTTCGGCCACGGGCGGAGCAGCGCGTTAGCCAGCGTGGAGCTCGACAGGCCTGCGCTGCGTGAAACGGCGGCAAGCGATGTTCCTTTCTTTTTGAGCCCGGCGATGATGTCCGCCGGATGCCAGTCTTGTAAGTCCATGTTCTTCGTTCCGTAACGTTATCGAGCTACCGGTTATCCTGTTTTGGGATAATTATGTAAATGGCGGATATTCGATTTTGGGATATAACGCGGAATAGCTGCCATGTCATCAATATATTCATCTGAATATCAACTTGTTATAAAGAATCTTCGCGAGATAAGAATAAAGAAAGGCATTACTCAGGAAAGACTGGCTCAGGCATTGAAACGCCCACAATCTTTTGTTGCCAAGGTTGAAAGTGGTGAAAGAAGGTTAGATGTGATTGAGTTTGCCTATATTGCGGGGCTGCTGGGGATTGAACCGGCTCCGCTGCTACAAAAGATTCTGGTAAAGGTCACGCCGCTTTGATGGTGGAAGTGCTTTTACCTCTTTGACCACAAGCGGTGCGACCAGTTGCCATTAGTGGTGAAAGCGAACGGTTTAAGACTATTTTTTCTTACTTTTTTTGATCTCAATAACAATGGCCGTGGCGGTGTCGATAATGGCAACGGCAATGTTTCTTATCATTCCCCAGAATATATCGCCGAGATCATCCAGTATTGATGTGCCTGTAAAATCTTTTACGGTGCCGCCACAGAAAGGGCATAAGGACTTCTCTGATTCGCCTTTGTAGGTGACCAGGCGGGGAATTATTTGGCGGGCGCAGTGGGGGCACTTGATTTTGTTATCCTGAGTGGCGTGCTCAGGCTGCGAAAGAATGGTGACTTCAATCGCTTTTGGTCCTTTGGGTCCGGTGGCCGGGGTAAATGTGACCTGAGAGCCGGTGGCGGGCAGAACAGCGCCGATAACATCTCTGACGCCAAAGAAATAATCCTGATTACCTTCTGCGGTAATAAAGCCGTATCCCTTTTCCTGACTAAACCACTTCACCGTTCCTTTCACTCGAGCCATCCATGCTGTTCGTTTATAAACCAGCTGACATCTTATTCTGCGGTGTGGTTTCGTTCAACTGCTGTATGTTAATGAACAGGGGAGATGCAGAGGAGGGCGGTGTACTGTGCTATGAGCTAATAATTCTTACGCTATTTGTTGGTTTGTCCACTCCTTATCTGGCGCGTGAGTAATTTACCTTCACTGTCAAAATAGCGGCTGGGCCAGATTATTTCCGGTGAGATGCCCAGCGCATCGGCAATAAGCTTCTCGCCTTTCGGCCAGGGGCGGAGCAGCGCGTTTGCCAGTGTGGAGCTCGACAGGCCCGCGCTGCGTGAAACTGCGGCAAGCGATGTTCCCTTCTTTCTTAGCCCGGCGATGATGTCTGCCGGATGCCAGTCGTTGTTTTCCATGGTTTTATCTCCAGTATGCGAATCCATCTTTAGTAATTCTAAAGATAATTAATCTTAAGGAATGCTAAAGATACTGTCAATATATTGATTGATGGTAACAATATGATTCCTAAACGTTTGAAGGATGCCAGATTACGCGCAGGGCTAACTCAGGAAAAGTTAGGTGTAATGGCTGGGATTGAAGAGGCTACGGCATATTCACGTTTATCCCACTATGAAAGCGGAACGCACAAGCCTTCGTTTGAACTGGTTTGCTGTTTTGCAAAAGTGCTGGATGTGCCGGAATGCTATTTTTATACCGTTGATGATAAGTTTGCTGAAGCGGTGTTGGCTCTTTATCAGGGTTTTAAAACTGAATCGTAGCCGAAAAAAGTAAAGCCAGAATAATAATTCTGGCTACAGGCAGACAATTCTTATCCTTTTTTTTGAACGTTATTTTCGAAAAAAGTATCCCATTGTTGTGCATTGTTGCTGTCTAAAACGACACAGATCTTGGTCATATCTTTTAGTTTTTTTGCGTTATCTTCATTATCAGAGGAAGTGATTAAATCATAGTTTGTTCCATTAATTTCCCTTTTGAAGGAACCAACGCTATCTGGACAAATCAAATTTTTATTCCCGGCGGAGAACATTCTTATCCCGTAGATAAAGAAGTCTGGTCCGATTTTATCGGTTGTCGACGTCTTCCATGTATTCTGTGGGAACATATCTGGCTTGTATTTTTCTCCATCTATTAGAAAATAATGATTTTTATTATCAATGACTCCGATAGAGTAAAGAGAGCTATTCATTAAGGTAGTCGTTACATTGGGGAACAGAAGGGACGTGATAGTTATCGTTATAATGACTGCTATAGATAAGTTTTTTGCTAATGGAATGATGCTTTTGCTTTCATTGTTTGATGATGTGTTTTTTATATTGCGATAATAAACTATTGCGGGAAGAAAAGATGATAGAGCAAATGCGATCATGAAAGCCAGTGCTATGAGTAGTGATGTAGTTTTTTCCCCAGTGCTGTCTTTTAATAAAAATGTAATGGGGATGGCAATTGATAATGTGGCGAATACTGTAGTAAATGTTTCTATTAGTGCTTTGCCGACATTTTTAGCTATTTTAAATAAATCGTTGTTTTTGAAATCACCACTGTACCATGAAATAACCAAGAAAATGATAAATGATATTACTGCTATTATGATAAAGATTAATGATGCTGAAGGTGGTGATATTATTTTTGTTATAGATGGAATGTGTGGAAGAAATGTCAATGCCAAGAATAAAGTAGAAAATCCCCAACCTAACCATGGTATAGAGATTGGTTTGTTGATTATATTTGGAAACATCGAGGAGTGAAAAATGAGTATCGAGCTGGGGAGGATAAGTGTTATAGCTATTGCGAGAGATAATACTACGGCGGATATTAATAAAGATACTAATCCTATATTAATGGAAAAGGAATCTATCAGTAAATCTAGTCTGCCGATGTTATTTAAATAACTCCATACCATTAAACCTGACAAAATTGTCAGGTAAGGAATTAGTTTAATGACTTTCTTACTAATTTTCTGGAGAATTTCTTTTAGTTCTTCGGTTGTGTTATCTGTCATAATGCATCCTTTCAAATGTAAATTATAAATATTATGAATAACTAAAAATCGTCTTGTTGGCAATAAAAATAACGGCTAGTATATAAACGCTTTAACGTTGCTATAGGCAACACCCAAAGCCACCATGACCTGCAAGGTAGCGCTGAAAAAAGCGGTCAAACCCAAGCCTGTTTAGCCTTTGTCAACGAGCGTCGCTACCTGCGATTAAGGCACTCTCTTCATATCAGCGCCTCCACGGCGTTCTCTTTTTCGAGCTGAAAAGCTCATCCCTCAGGCAATGAGTGTTACTCATTCGGCCAGTTATCGTTGCCAACGTTTGCGTGTCGTCTGCTATGCCATTTGGAACATTTGGCATCTGCTACGGCAGGCATTTGGCGGCAGAAGGCTGCGCGGCGTCACTTGTGTCAGAGCGTTAGCGATACCAAGTGACGCGCGCAGCGCGCAACCCACGGGCCCAGACTATTCGGCCTTTAACAGCATCCTCTACGCTCTGACCGACACGTAGTACCGGTTGGCGAATGTGCCTTAAGGGGAATGATCAGGATGTTTTTTCATCAATCGACGGGCTTTGTTGAATAAATCAGATTTCGGGTAAGTCTCCCCCGTAGCGGGTTGTGTTTTCAGGCAATACGCACGCTTT
>OKVW01000874.1_pt1 | contig 14785 bp, 14 predicted proteins | sample 1606991 | NCBI WGS metagenome assembly OKVW01 (sample SAMN03281021, study PRJEB24777) | human gut metagenome | isolation source: fecal sample PR177 from 1 month old male Malay infant, vaginal delivered...
CCTGAACCCAATTTCAGAATTTGCTCTGCTTGCGTTTTTATTTTCTTTGAGAGAACGGCTTAATTGATCTCAATCACTATTAATCGAGAGTAATAGCCGGGAATGAAGGAGTTATAGGCAATGCAGCCTGAGTATTGTTCGTATTTTTGCTTTTAATTTCAGTTGTTTAACTATTTTATTAATAATATGTTGAGTGTTTTCTGGTTAACAATTAGTCATATTTATTCTGCCGGAAATCATTGCGTCAAATTATTATAAGAATTATCTTATCCAAAATTTTTAAGGTAGTTACCGCTGGGGTGCATTTCGCATCACTCTGCGTTTTCCTTTCTTTTTGCGCCCCGTGAGGGGGTTAACTATCTGAACTCCAATTGAAGCAATTAAGGGTACCGAAATATATCCTGGCAGTTTATATGCGCTAGTGTTCAGAGCCCAGGGCTTTTACATGGATGATTTTCCGTCCCTGTCGGGCCGGAATTCAGCCCCGGGCTTTATGCCCGTTAACCGGGACCTGGTTTCCAGGTGCTCATATTTTCCTTCATTTGAATGAGGACCAAAAATGAAAAGGACGCTTTGTACAGTGCTGATGGCACTCACGCTGGCGACTGCCCTGCCTGCTATAGGCGCTACCACCGAAGCAGGTAGTACCAGCGCAGCAACAACCGGTACAACAACCGGAGCAACGGTGGGAACTACCGCTGGCACTACGGGGGGACTGGCGGCAGGCGCGATTGGGACAACCGCTGTTGTCACCACCGCTGCGATTGCCGGCGTAGCGACGTTAGCCGTTGTCGCGGCAAGCGACAGTGGCGATGACTCAGGCAATGGTACTTCCACGACGACAGTTACCCGCTAAGGCTGGTGCGCAAGGCGATATAGCCTTGCGCTGAACTGCGCAACGACTTGACCCGGTGGCGATATCAAAGCCGGGTATTTAATTGATTTCAATGTTATTTAATCAAGGATTTCTGGTGAGACTGTTTATTCTGCTCATCATGACTCTGCTGATCCAGGGATGTACGCCGAGCCAGCAGAGCATTATTGAGACCTTTAACGCCAGCCTGGACGGGCGCCAGGATGTGACGGTAACGGACGGGCAGATTCAGGTGCTCCCATACTCAACCATGTACCTGCGTCTGGATAATGGCCCGAGGATCCTGGTGGTTCTCGGATACATCGAGCAGGGAAACAGTAAGTGGTTATCGCAGGATAATGCGATGATCGTCACGCATAACGGTCGCCTTATCCACACGCTCAAGCTCCCTTATAACCTGCTTGAGGTAACCAACCTTGAGTACGATCCGCTGCGCCACACGCCGCAGCTCCGCGACGGCAGCCAGTGGTCGCGTGATGTGCGCTGGCAGGAAGAGGGGCGGTATCGCTCCGCACACCTGACCTCGCGCTTCTTCCTGAGCGGGACGGAAAACCTGACCCTTGCCGGAAACACGCTACGTTGTCAGGTCTGGCAGGAGACGGTGCAGGCCGACGGCCTCGATCGTCGCTGGCATAACACCTTCTGGATTGATTCCGCCACCGGCCAGGTACGCCAGAGCGAACAGATGCTCGGCGCGGGCGTATTCCCTCTCGCCATGACGATGTTGAAGCCCGCCCCATGAACAGACTCAGAAAATGGTTACCTGGCGTAGGGCTATCTCTCTTCAGCCTGCCCGCCTTATGCGCAAGTGTCGTTACCGTGCATCAGCCGGGCAAAACGTGGTCTGCTGGACAGGCCGATACGCTCTCCCGGCTGGTCACCCAGCCGCAGCTGAACAACGTCTGGTGGCAGGGCGCTGTCATCGCAACCCCTTCCGCCACGCGGCGAGCGCAACAGACGCAACAGCAGGTGCTGGCGTCGCTTTCAGCCTGGCAGAATCGTGCCGATGACGAGCAGATCGCGACCATTCGCGCTGTCGCTGCACAGATCCGCTCCCTGCGGATCGTCGGGCGGCAGTTTGTCAGCCTCGATCCAGACGCCGTGCGTACCGACGCCCGCGGCGATCGTTCCCTTGAGGGCCGTTACGATCTGTGGCTCTCGCCTGCGCCCCGCACCGTCACGCTGATGGGGGCGGTCGCCACACCGGGGAAACTGGCCTGGCGACCGGGCGCAAGCATCAGGGATTACTTACAGGGGCAGCTGCGGCTGGCTGGCGCCGACAGGAATAACGTGACCGTTATCGATCCTGACGGCAGTAGGGTTGTTGCGCCGGTGGCGTACTGGAACGCACGCCATATTGAAGCAGAGCCGGGCGCTGTTCTGTGGGTGGGGTTTGATCCCCGGGCGGTGCCGGACGATTTTACCGGTCTGAATGAGCAAATCGTTGCGCTCCTGACGCGGCGGATACCTGACTGATGAACAAACTTTTTTTACTGAGCGGCCTTGCTCTGGCGATCTCTTCTGCCTGCCACGCGGAACTGCGTACCTGGCCCGATCCGACCGGACCTTCACATTCCGACTTTGGCGGCACCGGCCTGATGCAAATGCCCGACGCGCGCTTTGGCCGGGAAGGGGAATTCAGCGTCAACTACCGCGATAACAACCAGTATCGTTTTTACTCCTCTTCGGTCGTGCTCTTTCCGTGGCTGGAAGGGACGATTCGTTATACCGACGTCCGCACCCGCAAATACAGCAGCGACGAGGATTTCAGCGGCGATCAAAGCTACAAGGATAAGTCGTTCGATTTTAAGGTTCGTCTGTGGGAAGAGGACTATAGCCTGCCGCAGGTGGCGCTCGGCAAGCGCGATATTGCGGGCACCGGCCTGTTCGACGGTGAATATCTGGTTGCCAGTAAAATGGCCGGACCGGTCGATTTTACCTTTGGAATAGCCTGGGGATATCCCGGTAATAGTGACAACGTGGGTAACCCGCTGTGCCACGACAACAATAAGTATTGCACCCGCGGCGAATCACATGATGCCGGGGATATCAGCTTTAGCGATATGTTTCGTGGTCCGGCGTCGCTGTTTGGCGGACTCCAGTATCAGACACCCTGGCAGCCCCTGCGCCTGAAGCTCGAGTATGACGGCAACAATTATGCCGATGATTTTGCCGGCTCCATTAAGCAGTCGAGCCATATTAACGTGGGGGCGGTCTATCGCGTTGCCGACTGGGCCGATCTCAACCTCAGCTACGAGCGCGGCAATACGCTGATGTTTGGCTTCACCCTGCGGACCAATTTTAACGATCTGCGCCCCGCGCTGCGTGATAACCCGAAACCGGCCTGGCAACCGGCACCGGCAGGCGAGACGCTGGACTATACCTCGGCGGCAAACCAGCTCACCGCGCTTAAGTACAACGCAGGCTTCGATGCGCCGGAGATCCTTCAGCACGGCAATACCTTATACATGACCGGCGAACAGTATCGCTATCGCGATCCGCGCGAAGCGGTGGATCGCGCCAACCGTATTCTGATCAATAACCTGCCCGACGGGGTCGACACGATCGCTATCACCCAGCGGCGTGACCATTTGCCGCTGGTCACGACGCAAACCGACGTCGCCAGCCTGCGCAAACAGCTGGCGGGAGAGCCGCTCGGCCAGGAGGAGGCGCTCAGGCAGCAGCGCGTCGAGCCTGTGGATACTACAGCGTTCGGGCGCGGCTACCGTATTCGCGCCGATCGCTTCAGCTACAGCGTCAAACCGACGCTGGCGCAGTCGCTGGGCGGTCCGGAAGATTTCTATATGTTCCAAGTGGGGGTGATGGCCAGCGCCAGCTACTGGCTGACCGATCGTCTGCTGCTCGACGGCGGCGTGTTCGCCAACCTCTATAACAACTACGACAAGTTCAAATCCTCGCTGCTTCCCGCTGACTCCAGCCTGCCGCGCGTCAGAACCCATATTCGCGATTATGTCAGCAATGACGTCTACATCAACAACTTACAGGCCAACTATGTCGATGCGCTGGGGCACGGCTTCTATGCCCAGATTTATGGCGGCTACCTCGAAACCATGTACGGCGGCGTGGGAGCAGAGGCGCTCTGGCGCCCGCTTGATAGCGACTGGGCGCTGGGCGTGGATGCGAACTACGTCAAGCAGCGCGACTGGGACGACATGATGCGCTTCACCGACTACAGCGCGCCAACCGGATTTATCACCGCCTACTGGAACCCGGCGAAGCTCAACAGTGTGTTGATGAAGCTGAGCGTCGGGCAGTACCTGGCGAAGGATAAAGGCGCCACCCTCGACGTCGCGAAGCGATTCGACAGCGGCGTGACGGTAGGCGTCTGGGCGGCGCTGACCAACGTCTCGAAAGAGGATTATGGCGAAGGTGGCTTTAGCAAAGGCTTCTACATCTCGATCCCGCTTGATCTAATGACGATCGGCCCAAATCGCAACCGGGCGGTGGTCTCGTGGACGCCTCTCACCCGTGATGGCGGTCAGATGTTAGGCCGTAAATATCAGCTCTATGACATGACGTCAGAACGCGAAACCCCGGTAGGGCAGTAGTACCGGATGAAACAGGCATTACTTAACCAGATGATTTTCCTGAATGAAAAACGTTAAATTTTCCGTGCTTGCGTTGGCTATGATGGCGTTAAGCGGTTGTACTATCGTACCGGGCCAGGGACTTAGCACCCAGGGCAAAGATATTATCGATCTGCCTGACAGCAATTACGATCTGAATAAGATGGTCAACGTCTATCCGCTCACGCCGGGGCTGGTGGAGCAGTTGCTGCCTGGCAAAGTCGACTCCTGCGCGAATCCTGAACTGGATCGCCAGCTTCAGAACTACCAATATCGCATCGGCGTCGGCGACGTGCTGATGGTTACCGTCTGGGACCACCCGGAGCTGACCACCCCCGCAGGTCAGTACCGTAGCGCCAGCGATACGGGCAACTGGGTGAATGCCGATGGCACGATCTTCTACCCCTATATCGGCAAAATCCGCGTCGTCGGCAAAACGCTGGCCCAGGTGCGCGATGAGATCGCCGCCCGGCTGGACTCGGTGATTGAGAGCCCGCAGGTGGATGTCAGCGTCGCGGCGTTCCGCTCGCAAAAAGCCTACGTGACGGGCGAAGTGGCCAAGTCGGGCCAGCAGCCCATCACCAACATTCCGCTGACCATAATGGATGCGATCAATGCGGCAGGCGGCCTGACGTCGGAGGCGGACTGGCGCCACGTGGTGCTGACCCATAACGGCCAGGACACGCACATTTCCCTCTACGCGCTGATGCAGCGCGGCGATCTCACCCAGAACAAACTCCTCTATCCGGGCGATATTCTCTTCATTCCCCGTAATGACGACCTGAAAGTGTTTGTCATGGGCGAGGTGGGTAAACAGAGCACCCTGAAGATGGACCGTAGCGGCATGACGCTGGCGGAAGCGCTGGGTAATGCGCAGGGCGTAAATCAGGATATGGCCGACGCCACAGGGATCTTTGTGATTCGTCCGTTGCAGGGCAAGCAGAACGGCAAAATCGCCAACGTCTACCAGCTTAACGCCCGGGATGCCACCGCGATGGTGTTGAGCACCGAATTTCAGCTTGAGCCTTACGACATCGTCTATGTCACCACCGCGCCGCTGGTGCGCTGGAACCGCGTGATCTCTCAGCTTGTGCCGACCATTACCGGCGTACATGACCTGACTGAAACAGGGAGATATATCAGAACATGGCCAAACTAACGTTTAACGCCATCCTGGTGATCTGTACCGGCAATATCTGCCGCTCTCCCATTGGGGAACGGCTGCTGCGCCGGCTGCTTCCCGCCGCCCGGGTCGATTCAGCGGGAACGTGTGGCCTGGAAGGGCGCACCGCCGATTCACAGGCGACAGAGATCGCCGCCGAACGCGGCACCCTGCTTGAGGGCCACGTGGCGCGCAGGCTCACCCCCGCCATGGTGCGCGACTACGATCTGATTCTGGCGATGGAGCTGGAACATATCGAGCAGGTCACGGCTATCGCACCGGAGGCGCGCGGCAAAATGATGCTCTTTGGTCACTGGACGGGCAGAAAAGAGATCCCGGACCCCTACCGTAAAAACCGGGACGCATTTGAATATGTTTATGGGCTGCTGGAGCAGGCCAGTCTGGAATGGGCGAAACGGCTCAGTTAATCACACGGGATAGTTACGTTTTATGTCAACAAATAACCTTCACGCCCATGATGCGTCTGCCGCGAATAACGAGATCGATCTGGTGCGCCTGTTGGGTGAGCTGCTCGACCACCGAAAATTTATTCTCATCCTTACCGCGCTGTTCACGCTGGCGGCACTGCTTTATGCGCTCTTTGCCACACCAGTTTATCAGGCCGATGCGCTGATACAGGTGGAACAGAAGCAGGGCAACGCGCTACTCAGTAACCTTAGCGAGTTCATCCCTGACTCCTCGCCTGAGTCGGCGCCGGAGCTTCAGCTTCTCCAGTCGCGCATGATCCTCGGTAAAACGATTGATGACCTGAACCTGCGCACGCAGGTAAGTGAAAACTATTTTCCCCTTGTCGGACGCGGCTGGGCGCGGCTCACCGGGCAACAGCCTGGCATCGTCGATATCCGTATGCTCAATCTTCCCCCTGTCGCGGGTCGGGCGCAAAAGCTGACGCTGACCGTCGGCGAGAAGGGCCACTATCAGCTGGAAGGCGATAACGTGACGTTACAGGGCGTCGTGGGACAGCCGCTGAGCGCGGCGAATATCGCCATTACCATTGCCGCTATCCAGGCGAAGCCGGGTACGCAATTTACGATTACACAGCTGAGCGAGCTGGAGGCCATTGACGCGCTACAGCTGCGTTTTTCCGTGAGCGAGCGCAGCAAGGACAGTGGGATGCTTGGCCTGACCATCACGGGGGAAGATCCCGATGAGATGGCGCGCGTGCTTAACTGCATCGCTGACAACTATTTACAACAGAACGTGGCTCGCCAGGCGGCGCAGGATGCGAAAAGCCTGCAATTTTTGAAGCAGCAGCTTCCGCAGGTGCGCAGCGAGCTGGACCAGGCCGAGGAGAAGCTCAACCGCTATCGCCAGCAAAACGACTCCGTTGACCTGAACCTGGAGGCAAAAGCGGTGCTGGAGCAGATTGTAAATGCGGACAATCAGCTCAATGAACTGACCTTCCGGGAAGCGGAAATTTCGCAGCTCTACAAAAAAGATCACCCCACCTACCGGGCGCTGATTGAGAAACGCCAGACGCTGGAGCAGGAAAAAAACCGCCTGAATAAACGGGTATCGTCCATGCCGTCGACCCAGCAGGAGGTGTTGCGCCTGAGCCGTGATGTGGAGTCGGGACGCGTTATCTACCAGCAGCTGCTTAACCGCGAACAGGAGCTGAGCATCGCCCGGTCGAGCGCAATTGGTAACGTCCGCATTATCGATCCGGCCGTGACCCGGCCGCAGCCAGTCAAGCCGAAAAAAGCGCTGGTCGTCGTTCTGGGGGTTCTCCTGGGTCTGTTCGTCTCTGTGGGCTGGATCCTGGCGCGCAGTATGCTGCGTATGGGCATTGAAACGCCGGAGCAGCTGGAGGAGCATGGGATTAACGTCTATGCCACCGTACCGCTGTCGGAATGGCTGGCTAAAAAGATGCGTTTGCGCAAAAAAGACTTTATGTCCTCAGGGCTGCGCCATAAGACCAAACATATCCCCTTCCTGGCGGCGGATAACCCGGTCGATCTCTCCGTGGAGGCGATTCGCGGCCTGCGCACCAGTCTGCATTTTGCGATGATGGAGTCAGCGAACAATATACTGATGATCTCTGGCGCCACGCCTGACAGCGGTAAAACCTTTGTCAGCAGTACCCTGGCGGCCGTCGTGGCGCAGGCGGGCCAGAAAGTGCTCTATATTGATGCGGATATGCGTCGCGGGTATGCCCATGATCTGTTTAAGCTCGACAATACCTGCGGCTTATCGGAGATGTTGTCCGGTAAGGCGGAGTATACCCAGGGCGTTCAGACCTTCGATAAAGGCGGGTTCGATACCATCGTGCGCGGGCAGATCCCCCCTAATCCGGCGGAGCTTCTGATGCATACGCGTTTCCAGCAACTGCTGGACTGGGCGAATGAACGCTACGATCTGGTGATTATCGATACGCCACCGATCCTGGCGGTCACCGACGCGGCTGTTGTCGGCCGTCGCGCAGGCACCACGCTGCTGGTCGCCCGCTTCGGGATGAACAGCGTGAAGGAGATGCTGGTCTGTATACAGCGTCTGGAGCAGAGTGGCGTCAATACCAAAGGGGTGATTCTCAACGGCGTCGTTAAGCGGGCAAGCAACGCTTACGGCTACGGCTATCATCACTACGGTTACAACTATTCGAGTAATTGATTATCCGGCGCCTGCCCGTTCTGACATTAATGCGCATTGTGTTTGTAATGAAAAACGGGAAGGCCCAGCTTAAGGCGCAATGCCAGCATACGCGCGGTGAAGCCAAACAGCAGGGTGGAGATAACCACCACATCGTGGCTGGTGACATAGTGCTGCAAGGCGACGTAAAGCACTGCCGCGGCAAAGGAGATGCCGGCATACAGTTCCTTCTGGAAAACCAGCGGGATACGCTTGCAGAACATATCCCGCAGCACCCCACCAAACACGCCCGTGATCACGGCAGCAATGGTGGCGATAACCGGGCCTTCACCCATATCGAGAGCGATTTGTGCGCCAATGATGGAAAAAACAATCAGCCCAAGCGCATCCAGCACCAGGAACACGCGGCGCAGATGAGGCATCACCGGGGCCACAATCGTGGTTAGCACGGCTGCCGTTGCCACGATAATGACGTACTCAGGGTTTTTTACCCAGCCGAGCGGATAATGGCCAAGCAGGATATCGCGCACGGACCCGCCGCCGAGCGCGGTGGCCGTGGCAATAATAATCACGCCGAAGGTGTCCATACGGCGACGTCCGGCAGCGAGCGCGCCGGTCATGGCTTCTGCGGTAATGCCAATAAGATAGAGAATGTGAAGCAGCATAAACCCTCCGGAATGAAGAGGAGGAGATTAGCGATTTGTGCGGAAGATCACGATTGAGATTTTCTAAGGCGAGGGGGTTTGCCCTACAGAAATTTATCAACGCATGCCTGGCGGGCTTGTGATAAGGCGGGAGGAAAAGAAAGTAAGGCTAAATAAGGATTAGAAAAAGTAATGGGTGGTGTGCGAGGCAACACCACCCTGAAAGGAATTACTCGATATTCTGGATCTGCTCGCGCATCTGCTCAATCAGCACCTTCAGCTCAATCGCTGAATTGGTTACCTCTGCATTGATTGACTTAGACGCCAGCGTGTTCGACTCGCGGTTGAACTCCTGCATCATAAAGTCGAGACGGCGGCCTACAGCTTCTTTCTTCTTCAGAATGTTGTAGGTCTCTTTAACGTGCGCTTCCAGACGATCCAGCTCTTCAGCCACGTCCACACGCTGCGCCATCAGCACCAGCTCTTGTTCCAGACGGTTGTTTTCCAGCTGAACTTCCGCCTCTTCCAGTTTGGCGACAAGACGCTCACGCTGCCATTGCAGCACTTCTGGCATATGAGCGCGCACTTTAGCGACTTCGGCGCTCACGCCTTCAAGGCGTTGCTCAATCATCGCTTTCAGCGCCTGGCCTTCGGTTTCGCGGGCAACGATAAAGTCGTCCAGCGTGCCGTCGAGTGCAGCCAGGATTTCAGCGGTAATCGCGTCCAGATCCTGCTCTCCGGCGGCCATCACGCCAGGCCAGCGCAGAATATCAACCGGGTTGATCTCGCCTTCATCGCTCTGCATTTTGACCCAGTTCGCCGCATTAACCAGCTGTTTTGCCAGCTTTTCGTTCAGGATCAGTTCGCCCTGTGCACTGGCATCGGGCTCAAAACGCAAATTACATTCCACTTTCCCGCGGGTCAGACGCGTACGGATACGCTCACGCACCACAGGCTCCAGGCTGCGGAACTGTTCCGGCATACGGAAATACGTTTCCAGATAGCGCTGGTTTACCGAGCGCATTTCCCAGGTAGCGCTACCCCAGCTACCCTTGATTTCACGCCGGGCGTAGGCGGTCATACTGCGGATCATAGACATTCCCGTTTTTAAAGGAGAGATGGGGGGATTATAGCTTTCAGGGGCTTCTCAGGATAGGAATAAGCGTCCTTTATCCGTATAATGCGCAGCCACATTCGTTTCAAGCCGGAGAATCCATCATGCGTCCATCAGGTCGTAGCGCCAATCAGGTGCGTCCCGTCACCCTGACCCGTAACTATACAAAACACGCTGAAGGCTCCGTGCTGGTTGAGTTTGGTGACACCAAAGTGCTGTGTACCGCATCCATCGAAGAAGGCGTTCCGCGCTTCCTGAAAGGTCAGGGCCAGGGCTGGATCACCGCCGAGTACGGCATGCTGCCGCGCGCGACCCATACCCGTAACGCCCGTGAAGCGGCAAAGGGTAAGCAGGGCGGTCGTACCATGGAAATTCAGCGTCTGATCGCGCGTGCGCTGCGCGCCGCCGTTGATCTGAAAACCCTCGGCGAATTCACGATTACCCTGGACTGCGACGTGATTCAGGCCGATGGTGGCACGCGTACGGCCTCTATTACCGGCGCCTGTGTAGCGCTGGCCGATGCTCTGAACAAGCTGGTTGCTGCCGGTAAGCTGAAAACCAATCCAATGAAAGGCATGGTTGCGGCGGTCTCCGTAGGCATCGTTAACGGTGAAGCGCTTTGCGATCTGGAATACGTTGAAGATTCCGCTGCAGAGACAGACATGAACGTGGTGATGACCGAAGACGGTCGCATCATTGAGGTGCAGGGCACGGCAGAAGGCGAGCCGTTCACCCACGAAGAGCTTCTCTCCCTGCTGGCGTTGGCCCGAGGGGGAATCGAATCCATTGTCACGACGCAGAAAGCGGCGTTAGAAAATTGATTTTAAAGGCGACCAATGAGTCGCCTTTTTTTTGCCTGTAAGACAGAAAAACCAAAGGAGCTAATCCATGAAATCGTATCAGCGCCAGTTTATTGAGTTTGCGCTTAACAAGCAGGTACTTAAGTTTGGCGAATTTACGCTGAAATCCGGGCGTAAAAGTCCTTATTTCTTCAACGCCGGGCTGTTTAATACCGGGCGCGATCTGGCACTGTTAGGCCGTTTCTATGCCGAAGCGCTGGTGGATTCCGGGATTGATTTTGACCTGCTGTTTGGCCCGGCCTATAAGGGCATTCCGATTGCGACCACTACCGCGGTGGCGCTGGCGGAACATCATGATCGCGACGTGCCGTACTGCTTTAACCGCAAAGAAGCCAAAACCCACGGTGAAGGCGGGAATCTGGTCGGCAGCGCGCTGCAGGGCCGCGTCATGCTGGTGGACGATGTGATCACCGCGGGCACGGCGATCCGCGAATCAATGGAGATTATCCAGGCCAACGGTGCAACGCTGGCTGGCGTGTTGATTTCGCTGGATCGTCAGGAGCGTGGTCGTGGAGAAATTTCCGCCATTCAGGAAGTGGAGCGGGATTACAGCTGCACTGTGACGTCAATAATCACCCTGAAAGATCTGATTGCGTATCTGGAAGAGAAGCCTGAGATGGCGGACCATCTGGCAGCGGTAAAAGCGTATCGCGAAGCGTTCGGGGTTTAAGTGCATTGCCCGGTGGCGTTGTGCTTACCGGGCCTACCCGTTCGTAGGCCGGATAAGGCGAAGCCGCCATCCGGCGATGGCGTTACTGTAATTGTGCCGCCACTAACGGCCAGCGGGCGTCAAAATCGTCCGTTGGACGGTATTTGAACTCGCTGCGCACGAAGCGGGAAAGCATCCCTTCACAAAACGCCAGAATCTGGCTCGCCAGCAGCGTTTCATCAATGCTGTATCCTTCACCCTCACGCATTTTCTTCTCGCGCAGCACCTGGCGCAGCTGCGCTTCAATGCGTTCGAAAAGCTGGTTAATGCGGCCCTGGAGTCTGTCCTGCTCAAACATCAGCGCGTGGCCGGTCAGGATACGGGTTAAGCCCGGATTGCGTTCACCGAAGCCCAGGATTAACAGCACTATCAGACGCAGACGCGCGGTAGTGTCTTTTTCGTCTTTCAGAATCAGGTTGATGCGCGTGATCAGGCTGTCTTCAATAAACTCGATCAGACTGTCGAACATCCGGGTCTTGCTCGGAAAATGACGGTACAGCGCCGCCTCAGACACGCCTACGGAGGCGGCCAGTTTAGCGGTGGTGATGCGTTGACTGCCATCGCTGGATTCAAGCATCAGAGCCAGAGATTGAAGTATTTCTTCGCGACGATTCCTTTTCGCGGTTTGTTTTTCTGCCATGTTACAAAATACCCCTGAAAATAAGCACTTGCCAGGCTGGCATCCACACAGCGACCGCAAACGGACGTTTGCGGTTTGTTATTGCATTATGACGCTGTGAGATACGTGTTTGTCGGGCCGTTATTTGCGCCCGGAATGGCCGAAGCCGCCTTCGCCACGGTCGGTGGCGTCAAAGTCTGCCACCAGGTTAAATTCTGCCTGTACCACCGGTACAAAGACCATCTGTGCGATACGCTCGCCCGGTTCAATGGTGAAGCTGTCCTGACCACGGTTCCAGACGGAGACCATCAGTTGACCCTGATAGTCGGAGTCGATCAGGCCCACCAGGTTACCCAGCACAACGCCGTGCTTATGGCCCAGGCCAGAACGCGGCAGGATAACCGCTGCCAGCGACGGGTCAGCAATGTGAATCGCCAGGCCAGTCGGAACCAGGGTCGTGGCACCCGGAGCCAGTTCTACGGCGTCATCGAGACAGGCGCGCAGGTCAAGACCGGCAGAGCCGGAGGTGGCATAGGTTGGCAGCGGGAATTGCTCGCCAACACGCGGGTCCAGAATCTTAACGTCGATTTTTTTCATCATAACGGGTAACGATCTCGTCGAGTAAATGTTGGCCCAGGAGTTCCTTGCGCTCAAGCGGTAAGACTTTATCTCCATCCTGCCAGAAAAGGTGCAGTGCGTTGCTGTCGCTGTTAAATCCTTGTGTGGCCAGCGATACGTCGTTCGCGCAAATCAAATCGAGGTTTTTGCGGGTACGTTTTTGCCGGGCATATTCTTCCACATTATTCGTTTCTGCGGCAAACCCAACAACGTATGGCCGGTGGCTTTTTAGTGCGGCGACACCGGCAACAATGTCTGGGTTTTTCACCATTTTTAGTGTTAATTCATCGCCTTGCTTTTTAATTTTAGCCTCGGCGATCGTCTCAGCACGATAGTCTGCAACGGCCGCACAGCCGATAAAAATCTGCTGGCTTTGCGCATGTGCCTGCACGGCGGCTTCCATCTCCAGCGCGGTGGTAACGTCAATTCGCTTCACACACGCAGGGGTAGGCAGAGAGACCGGGCCGCTCACCAGCGTGACGTTCGCACCACGCTTCGCGGCGGCGGCGGCAATCGCAAAGCCCATTTTGCCGGAGCTATGGTTGGTAATGTAGCGCACCGGATCCAGCGGCTCGCGCGTGGGGCCCGCGGTAATCATGATGTTGAGATGTTGCAGATCGTTGACAGGCGAGAAGTGGGCTGCGGCCATATCAACAATCGTCAGCGGATCAAGCATGCGGCCCGGGCCAACATCGCCGCAGGCCTGGCTACCGCTGTCCGGACCCCAGATAAGCAGGCCGCGTGAGGCCAGCGTCTCAAGATTGTGCTGCGTAGCCGCGTTACGGTACATCTGCTGGTTCATGGCAGGCACGACGGCAACAGGCGCAGGTGTGGCCAGACAAATGGTGGAGACCAGGTCGTTTGCCATACCGGCCGCTACCCGGGCGATTAAATCAGCCGTGGCGGGCGCGAGGATAACCAGGTCTGCCCATTTCCCAAGCTCAATATGGCCCATCGCGGCTTCGGCGGCCGGATCGAGCAGGCTGTCAGATACCGGGTATCCTGAAACGGCCTGCAGGCTCAGAGGAGTGATAAAGGCTTTACCGCCTTCGGTTATCGCGACCCGCACATCTGCCCCGTGCTCGCGCAGACGACGCACCAGCTCCGGCGCTTTGTAGGCAGCAATACCGCCGCTCACGCCAAGAACGATTTTTTTACCGGCCAGGCTCATCATGATTCTTTCCTGTTGGGGTTCACCAGAGAGCGGGCATTTTATCACAATCCCCAAAACGGGGTGATTTTGTCCTTCGACCACTTTGCGAGGCGCTACGCAAGAACGCAACGTGGTCGTCGAGTGCCTGACTGGCCTGTGGCAGCATGCGGTTAAAAAAAGGGAGAAAGAGCATGGAAGAAGAGGATGAGCCGCTGCTGCCGCGCGAAAAACTGCTGCGCTATGACGTCACCCTGTTAAAAGATGATGAACTGCTGGCGCTCTTTTTACGTACCGGAACGCCCGGTAAAACGGTATTTACGCTGGCAAAAGAGCTGATCGTACATTTCGGTTCTCTGCACGGTTTGCTGACCGCCGAACTGGCGCAGTTTAAGCACGTAGAAGGGATCGGTGTGGCGAAATATGCCCAGTTGCGGGCCATTGCTGAACTTGCCCGCCGTTTTTACAATGTCCGCATGGAGAAGGACGATCCGATCCTGACGCCAGCGATGACGCGTGAATATCTGCAAAGCCAGTTAACCGATATCGAGCGCGAGATCTTTATGGTGATCTTTGTCGATAACAGAAACCGGGTACTGAAACATAGCTGCCTCTTTGCCGGCACGTTAAGCCACGTTGAGGTGCATCCGCGAGAAATTGTGCGGGAAGCGATAAAAGTGAATGCAGCGGGCGTGATCCTCGCGCATAATCACCCCTCAGGCTGTGCAGAACCGAGCAGAGCGGACAAAGAAATCACCGAGCGCATTATCAAATGCTGTCAATTCATGGACATTCGTGTGCTGGACCATCTGATAATTGGCCGCGGAGAGTACATTTCTTT
>OKVW01000876.1_pt1 | contig 14762 bp, 14 predicted proteins | sample 1606991 | NCBI WGS metagenome assembly OKVW01 (sample SAMN03281021, study PRJEB24777) | human gut metagenome | isolation source: fecal sample PR177 from 1 month old male Malay infant, vaginal delivered...
ATCTGCGTCAGGTGTGCGTCTGCGAAGTGACGGCGTAGTGGGCGCTACGACTAACTTCGCAGGCGTGCTCCTGGCGTAGATAGCGGGTGCTATATAGCGGCGTATTTACGCTGGGAGGCACTAGCACTTTGTGATCATGTAATCCCGGTGCTACATCAGCCACACCTTCTGATTGGTTGTGGACACTGCGATTGCGTCCGCTCCCAGCGCTGCCATCACGTCTTCCTTGTCGGAGATCAGCCCCCCGGCGATCACCGGCACTTTTACCTTTTTGCACACCCGGCGGATGATCTTGGGCATCAGGCCCGGCAGGATCTCGATCATATCCGGCCTAGCAATGGCCATCTGGCGGTCGATATTCTCAAATGCCATGGAATCCAGGATAAACACCCGCAGCGTGGTATACAGCGACAGCTCCCTGGCCCGCTTAATCAGGGCAGGTTTTGTGGAAATAATTCCGTCGGCCTCAGTGGTGGCCTTGATATAGTCCACCGCCACCTCCTTGCCGCCCAGGCCTACGATCAGGTCCACGTGGACCATGGCCATCTTGCCCGCGGCTTTAACCTCCTTCACTATATCCGGTATACTGCATATATCGCCGTAAAGGATAAATACCACCTTGATCTCATCCCTCCTGCAGCTTGCCGCCAGTCCCTCGTCGTCCTTTATGGCGGCAATCACCGGATTTGCCTCGATCAGGTCGTAAAATTGCTGATCCATTAGGTCACCTTCCTCTCTTGTACGCACAGAGCAACGATGAAACCCAGGCTCCGCCTGTGAATCACCGCCTACAACAAAAAGAGCACAGTAAACTGCCAACATTTCTGTTGTTTACCGTGCTCTCTCTTCTCCGCACCTTTATTGCTCTGCTTTAAATATAGCATATTGCACATATATTTTCAATAGTCAAAATAGTTTATTCCCGCAACTTACGCAGCTCTCCCAATGAGACCCTTTTAGTCAGCAGCTCCAGGTTCTCCACTGTGTGTCTGTCGATAAAATGCTCGATCTTCTCCACCTGTTCCAGTTCATCCTCCGTGCCGTTGAGGGCGCAGAAGAAATCGTTGAGCACCTGATGGCGGTGCAGCAGGTAGTTCCCCTCCTCCCGTCCCTTCTCCGTCACCAGGACTGTGCCGTATTTCTGAAAATCAATATATCCCTTCTCCTTTAAGTTGCCCAGCATCTTCGAGGCTGAGGAGGGGCGCACGTGAAGGCTGGCAGCCAATGCCCCCACCCGCAGGGGCAGGCCCGCGGCCTCCATCCGGCAGATCATCTCCAGATAATCTTCCATAGATGTAGTCATCCCCTCCCCGTCGGACTGCTGGTAGCCCTTCATGGTATAGAAGCCTGAAGTGCCCTGCCCTTCGTTTGATAATTTATTTTTTTGATCCGGATCTGTAACCAAAGTATACCTCCCGCAATACACTATCATTAGGAAAAATGTTTCCCTATCCTAAATCTATTTTGAGGTGGCAATTTTATGAATGATATTCATTGTTTAAACGATATAAAGCCCGGCGAGAGAGTCAGAGTCAAAGAACTTGCCTCCACCGGCAGCATCCGCAGACGGCTTCTGGATATTGGTCTTGTAGAAAACACGGAGGTGGAGTGTCTGGGCAGAAGTCCTGCCGGAGACCCCTGCGCCTACCTGATCCGCGGCGCGGTAATCGCGATCCGCTCAGAGGACTGCCGGAATATCCTGGTGTACAATTAAAAAAATTTATATAAAGGAGTTAAGAAATATGGGGCTGACCAACAACTCGGTCGGGATGGGCGCTGTCGATTCCGGCCTGGAGATCAAGAAACAGTCACCAGAAGATAAAGTGGTGGCGATTGCAGGCAATCCTAATGTAGGAAAGAGTACCTTGTTCAACAACCTGACTGGAATGAACCAGCATACCGGATAGTAGTTGTTAGTGGAAAAACACACAGCCGCCCTTTAGCTTAAAATTCTCCGGGTGTTTTGAGTATTTATGGCAATACTAAAGCCGAAACAGATATTCGGACGGCTGCGGGCAGTCTGGACCGTGATCGGCGGCCGCAGCGGGAACTTAAGGAGGAGACTGAGAGTGAAACAGATGCTGAAAGAATTGCTGAGTTTTCGGGGATCGCTGGCAGGAATTGTGATAACGGTGGTGGGAGCTGTTATTGCCAATCTTGCTCTTCCCGCTTACCTTTCAACAATCATTAATGATTTGATACCGTCCAGAGATATTGCCGGTATATTTCAAGTGGGCGGTACCATGCTGTATTTTGTGCTGCTTGGAGTAATCAGCAACATAGCCACAGGATATTTTGCCTCCAGGGTGTCGGTAGGCATGGGAAGGCAGGTGCGGGGAAAGATTTTTAAAAGAATCCAGTATTTTTCCCAGAAGGAATTCGATGAATTTTCATCCTCATCCCTGATTACCAGAACCAACAATGATGTAGTGCAGGTTCAGACGTTTATCAATATGCTGCTGCGCATCAGCCTGATGGCGCCTTTTATGTGTATCGGCGGTATTATCATGGCTTTTACAAAAAATTCCACCATGTCAATGATACTGTTTATTTCAATGCCTGTTATGGTGATATTCGTGCTGGTGGTGGGCCGCAGGACTGTGCCTCTCTCTCAGAAAATGCAGGAAAAGCTGGATGATATCAACCGGGTAATTCGGGAAAAGCTGACAGGAATCCGTGTGGCAAGAGCCTTTGGCACAGAGGAATACGAAGCAAAGCGGTTTGACGGAATCAATCTGGATTTTATGGAGAATGCCATCCGTATGAACAATACAATGGGAATTCTAATGCCGGGCCTGAGTCTTGTGCTCTATGCCACCATGGTAGCCCTTCTGGGATTTGGAGGTTATCAGATTATTAACAGTGCAAACAGTATTCCCATCGGCGACATTATTGCCGTGATTCAGTATGCCATGCAGATCATGATGGCGGTTATGATGCTTTCTATGGTGTTTGTTATGTATCCCAGAGCATCAGTTTCTGCGGGAAGAATTGTGGAGGTGTACCGCACAGAACCGTCCATTGTCAGCAGTGAAAATTCGGTTTTACAAGGGCAGAAAAAGGGATATGTCAGCTTTAGGGATGTTACCTTTACATTTCCGGGAGCCGCTGAACCGGCAATTAAAAATATCAGTTTTGAGTCCGGGCCGGGGGAGGTGACTGCAATAATCGGTTCCACAGGCAGCGGCAAGTCCACTCTTGTGAATCTTATTCCGCGTTTCTACGATATCTCCCAGGGAGAGATTCTGGTGGACGGTGTGAATGTGAAGGACTACAACGTGGAAACATTGAGAAGAAAGATTGGCCTGGTTCCCCAGAAAGCTTTTCTATTTAAGGGGACTATTTCTGAAAATATCCAGTTTGGAGATGACACGGCAAGAGAAAAGAGGATAGAGGAAGCGGTGAAAATTGCTCAGTCCTATGATTTTGTCACCCAAAAAGAGGGCGGCTTTAAAGCTCCCATTGCTCAGGGCGGATCTAATGTTTCGGGCGGGCAGAAGCAGCGTCTTGCCATTGCCAGAGCGATTGTGAGAAAACCGGAAATTTATATATTTGATGACAGCTTTTCAGCCCTGGATTTTAAGACGGATGCGGCCCTTCGGAAAGCCCTCTTGGCGGAAGCCAAAGAGGCTACGATGATTTTGGTAGCCCAAAGAATCAGCACAATCATGAACGCCGACAGAATCCTGGTGCTGGAGGGCGGGGAATGTGTGGGAATGGGAAGGCATGAGGAATTGCTGGAAAACTGTATGGTCTACCAGGAAATTGTCCATTCACAGTTTAAGAAGGAGGAGGCGTGAGATGGCTGAAAAGAAGAGAAATCATATAGACAGCAACGCGGTGTTCAGACGGCTTTTTACTTTTATGAAGCCCTATAGAAAAGGGTTGATTCTGGCTGTCATCCTGATCATCCTGTCTTCTGTATTTAACAGCCTGGGGCCGTTTATTCTGGGAAAAGCAACAGATGCCATAGCTGGCCTTGTCGTGGGGCAGACAACGGCAGAAGCCGGGGTCAGAAGGTTTATAACAATTCTCATAATTCTGGCAGCCACTTATATTCTGTATGGAGTTTTTAAATATATAAGCGTCTTGGTGCTGGTAAGAATATCACAGAAGACGATTTATGATATCCGTAAAACCATTGACGGAAAATTAACCAAGCTTCCATTAAATTATTTTGACACCAATACCTACGGAGATATTTTAAGCCGTATAACCAATGATGTGGATACAATTTCAAACAGCCTGCAGCAGAGCCTGGATCAGATCGTTACAGCCGTCACCTCCCTGTTTTTTATCCTCATTATGATGCTGGTGATCAGCCCCATTCTGACTCTCATCGGGGTGCTGACGGTTCCGGTGGCTCTGGTTATCTCCATGAAAATTGCTGGAAAAGCCCAGCATTATTTTAAAGCCCAGCAAGACACTCTGGGCGAGATTAACGGCTATGTGGAGGAAATGTATACAGGGCACAATATTATCTCTGCCTTTGGAAAAGAGGTAGACAGCATCCACGAATTTGAGGAGATCAATAATGAGCTGTATGAAAGCGGATGGAAATCCCAATTTCTATCCAGCACTCTAATGCCAATCACACAGGCAATGACTAATCTAGGCTATGTGGGTGTGGCAGTGGTCAGCGCATTTCTTGTAATTTCGGGAAAGATGTCCATCGGAATGATCCAATCCTTTATTCAATACCTGAGGCAATTCTCACAGCCCATCAACCAGACTGTACAGATTTCCAATGTGCTCCAGTCCACTGCGGCTGCGGCTTCCCGTATTTTTGAATATATGGATGAAAAGGAGGAAATTGGGGAGACGGATACTGCCAGCTTTCCGGAGAAACTGGATGGTTCGGTGGAATTTGAGCATGTAAAATTCGGATATCTGCCCTATCAGACACTGATGAAGGATGTGTCCTTAGAGGTGAAACCGGGAAGCAAGGTTGCTATCGTAGGACCTACGGGTGCCGGAAAAACCACGCTGATCAACCTGCTGCTGCGATTCTATGATGTAAATGAAGGAACAATCAGGATTAGCGGAGTGGATATCCGGGACATGAAGCGCACCAAGCTGAGAGAAATATTCGGCATGGTTCTGCAGGATACCTGGCTGTTTACCGGGACCATCATGGAGAATATCCGGTATGGCAGGCTTGGCGCCGACGACGATGAGGTCGTGGCGGCAGCCAAAGCGGCTCATGCAGATTCCTTTATCCGTATGCTTCCCGGTGGGTATGATATGGTGCTGCAGGAAGGTGCGGTAAATTTAGCTCAGGGAGAACGCCAGCTGCTGACCATTGCCAGGGCAATCTTATCGGACACCCCCATTATGATATTGGACGAGGCTACCAGCTCCGTGGACACGAGAACGGAAGTGCTGATACAGGAAGCCATGGCCAATCTGATGAAGGGGAGAACCAGCTTTGTGATTGCTCACCGCCTCTCCACAATCCGTGACGCGGATATGATCATATATATGCAGAGTGGTGATATTAAAGAAACAGGAACCCATGAAAGCCTGATGGCCGCAGGCGGGCTGTATGCCAAGCTCTATAACAGCCAGTTTGCGGACAGCTGCCAGGCTGTGGGATGATCATATATGGGAGGATTATGAATAATATATTAAAACCAGACTTCATTATATGTCTGGTTTTTTTGTACTTTATAGATCTCAGGCTTGTCTCCCAAGACCGCCATTAAGCGGTTTCCTCCTTGGTATTCTGCTGCTCACCCTTTTTGTGGATCGCAACGACTGTGATATCCACATGTTCCCGATCACCTATGATTTTAGCAATGGCCTCAAAGACCTTGCGAATATCTACATTGTCAGCCATATCACCACCTCCTGTTACACTGTATGATTCATTGGTTGTACTTGTTGCCTTTTTCCCGTCGGCAGACAAGGCCCTATAATTAGCTGGAGCCGCTTCATCAGCCATTGCGTGTATTTATATATTGCAGTCAATGGGCGTATTTTTTGTAAGAAATTTTAATATACTCAGACAGGAGATGATAATATGAAAAAAGATATCCTACGAGTAGCCTTGTACATCCGGGTATCGTCTGACGAGCAGGCTGAGAAGGGGGATTCCATCCGCGACCAGCAAGAACGCTGCACCAAGTACATAAATGACCACGCCGACATGATCCTGCAAGACATTTATATAGATGATGGAATATCTGGTCAAAAACTGAAGCGTGATGATTTCCAGCGCCTTCTTCAAAATGTAAGAGACGAGAAGGTGGATCTTATCATATTCACCAAACTAGACAGATGGTTCCGAAATCTTCGGCATTATCTCAACACACAAGCTGTACTCGAGAAGAAAGATGTCGGCTGGACAGCCATAGACCAGCCTTATTTTGACACTAGCACGCCATATGGCCGCGCTTTTGTGGCTCAGTCTATGACCTGGGCGGAGCTAGAGGCTCAGAACGGAGGCCAGCGTGTCAAAGATGTATTCAAAACTAAATTAAAGCATGGAGAGGTTATTACCGGCAAAGTAATGCGGGGATATAAAATTGAGAATAAGCATTTAATTCTAACCCAGGAAGCTCCTATGATGTATGATAGCATTATGTACTTCCTAAAAACCCAATCTTTGGGCAGAACAATTAAATATATGCAAGAAACACACGGGATCATAATGACTCTGCAAAATTTCAAGAAATCATATTTACGCAATGAAAAATTAGTGGGCCGTTATCGTGGAATCGAAAATTATTGTCCACGCCTTATCACCGATGAAATGTTTGCAGACATTCAAAGAATTCTTGATAAAAACAGTAACGCTAAAGTTAGTCAAAAATACCCATACATATTTTCAGGCTTGTTAATCTGCGATGAATGTAGTTATAAGATGTCAGGCAGCCACATCAATGTTGTTTCCAAGCGGGTAAGTGGTAAGATTTACCGATATAAATATCCTGCCTATGAGTGTAAACAATACCGGGCATACCACAGGTGTAAAAATGGCGGAGAAATTCGCGAGGCTGCAATAGAGCAATATCTGCTCAGCAATATTGAGACAGAAATGGAACAGCACATCGCAGACTATCAAACATCTGGTCCAATTGTTGTGGATAACCGGATACGAAAAAATAAACTTAGTAAAAAACTTGAACGCTTAAAAGACCTATACCTCAACGAGGCTATAAGCCTTGATGAATACAAGATAGATCGGGCTGAAATTAATAGGCAATTAGAAGAAATTCCAGATATTGAAGAACCAAAACAAAATCTCGCCGAATTAAAACAATTCCTAGCTGGTGATTTTAAAAATCATGAGAATGTAAGTCTTCGCATTAAAGGTGATGGCCCACTCGGCGTTGTACATGTCGATGCATTTTCTGATAATACTGTTCGCGGTTATGTAGATGAGCCACATGTGGATGTGCCATTAAAACGTGCTGGAAAACTTGATGTAGGTGCTGCAGTCGGCCACCATGGGGAAGTACAAGTTACAAGATTCACTAGATTGGCTCAAGATTATACATCTACTAGCCCTATTCAAAGCGGTGAAGTAGCAGAGGACGTGGCGTATTACCTTTATACATCTGAACAGGTGCCATCTACGATTAGCCTAGGCGTTCTCGTAGACCCAGATTATCATACCATTGTAGCTGGTGGTTTTATTGTTCAAGCTTTACCTGATGCTACCGATGCTGCATTGGCTATGGTAGAAAAGAATATCAATGAATTAGGACCTGTTACAGAATATTTAAAAGAACATCCTGATGGTAAAGGCCTTGTTGAGAAAGTGCTAGACGGCCTTACTGTTAATGAAGTCTATAATGAACCAGTATCTTTTAAATGTCGTTGTAGTCGTGATCGATTCGCGGGCGTTCTTATGACATTGCGTGAAGATGATAAGAAATCCCTTTTAGAAGACGAAACAACAGAGCTAGTTTGTCATTACTGTAATGAAAAGTATCATTTCTCTAAAAAAGAACTAGAAGATATGTTTACGCCTAAAGGACCAATTCAATAATAGAACTTTTTTTATAGATTGTTTTATCATTATGTGCGAAAATATAAAGATAGAGTATTTTTAATAGGAGGCAACTATGAGTGCAATCGGTGTAATTGGCGGAACAGGTGTTTATGATCCGTCTATATTTGAAAATATTCATGAAGAATCCTTGATGACTCCTTATGGAGAGATTGATTATGTTCAAGGAACATATAAAGGTAAAACTGTAATTTTTGTGGCTCGTCATGGTAAAGACCATACGATTCCTCCACATAAAATTAATTATCGTGCCAATATTTGGGGCCTAAAAAAGCTAGGCGTTAAATTCATTATTTCTACGACTGCTGTAGGTTCTTTGAATAAGAATTTTGAACCTGGTCACTTTGTTTTAACAGATCAATTCCTTGATTTTACAAAAAATCGCGTCACTACATTCTATGAAGGTGGCGATCGTCCGGTAGCACATTTAGATGTAACAAATCCATATTGTCCTGAGCTTCGTCAAATCATTGAATCTGTAGGTAAAGAACAAAAATTGTCTATTCATAATGGCGGCACCTATGTATGCACAGAAGGTCCACGTTTTGAAACACCTGCTGAGATTAAGATGTTTCACATGCTTGGTGGCGATACAGTAGGTATGACGAATGTACCAGAGGTTAATCTAGCAAACGAAGCGGAAATGGCGTACACAACAATCTCTATGATTACGAACTATGCAGCTGGTATTTCTGAAAATGCCCTTACTCACAGCGAAGTAGTTGAAATGATGGGCGAAATGGCATCTCAATTGAAAGCTCTTATTTTAGGCACAATTGAGGCCATTGATATGAATGCAGATTATGCAGCTCATCATCGCATGGCTGAGTATGGTGGTTTTAAACTATAAGAGATCGTATCCATTTTGATATGACAATGTGGAGGGAGTTCTCATGAACAATATTGAATGGCGTGATGGTACGCTCATTTTATTAGATCAAACAAAATTGCCAACTCATGTGGAATATTTACATTGTACCGATTGGCGACAAGTGGCAGAGGCCATAAAGATGCTTCGTGTCCGTGGAGCTCCTGCTATTGGTGTCGCTGCAGGGTATGGCCTTATTTTAGCGGCTGTGGAGGCGAATCGTTTAGCTGTTCCCTTTTCTGAACAGGTATCAACCTTTTATGAGTGGAGTGAAGAATTAAAGGAAACTCGACCGACGGCGATTAATTTAGCGTGGGCGGTTAATCGTATTATAGAGATTGTGAAAGCTCATCCATTTACGTCTATGGAGAACATTGTAGACCGCATCACGCATGAGGCCATTGCTATACATACAGAGGATGTTGAGCTCAACACACGCATGGCTATTAATGGCGCCTCTTTATTTAAAGGAAAACAGAATTTACGAATTTTGACACATTGTAATGCTGGTGCTTTGGCTACTGGTGGGCTTGGTACTGCACTCGGTGTGATTCGTAAACTACATGAGCAGGGCCAATTGGAAATGGTGTACGCTGATGAAACGCGTCCTTTATTACAAGGTGCCCGTTTAACGGCTTTTGAACTCCATGAAGATGGCATTCCTGTTACACTAGAGACTGATAATATGGCGGCCTATGCAATGCAACAAGGTCTAATCGATGCTATTATCGTCGGTGCCGATCGTATTACAACGGAAGGTGATGTAGCCAACAAAATTGGTACTTATGGATTAGCAATACTTGCAAAATTCCATAACATTCCATTTTATGTGGCTGCTCCATATAGTACATTTGACTTTACACTCAAAGATGGTAAAGACATTCCTATTGAAATGCGTGCTGATGATGAAGTATTGTCATTCCAAGGTGTGCCATCTGCACCAACTGGTATTCATGTATTAAATCCTGCTTTTGATGTAACTCCTCATGGACTAGTAACAGCTATTATTACTGAAGAAGGTGTATTAACACCGAATTATCAAGAGTCTATTGCTCGTTTACAATCCGTTGTTGAAAACAAATAGTTTTCATAATGGGTTTATATAAATACTTATCACTTTGAAGTAAGTTCTTTCCATAACTTGTATATAATTTATTAATTTATGAATGAAGGGGTACATATGCAATCATTAATTAAAGACATTAATCTCGCTGCTGAAGGCCGTAAAAAAATCGACTGGGTTTCTAATTTTATGCCTACATTAAATACATTGGGCGACCGTTTTGAAAAAGAACAAACTTTCAAAGGTCAAACAATTGTTGTTTCCGTTCACTTGGAAGCTAAAACTGCATATCTTGCAACCGTTTTAAAACGCGGTGGTGCTGATGTTATTGTTACTGGTTCTAATCCTCTTTCTACACAAGATGATGTAGCAGCAGGCCTTGTTGATATGGGGCTTACTGTATATGCTTGGTACGATTGCACCGATGAAGAATATTTTATGTTCCTCAACAAAGCGTTGGATCATAAACCTCATATTATCATCGATGACGGTGGTGACCTTGTTAATTTATTACACACAACACGTACTGATGCAAAAGAACGTTTGTTAGGTGGTAGTGAAGAAACTACAACAGGCGTTCATCGTTTGTATGCATTGGAACATGCTAAACAATTGACGTTCCCTATGATTGCTGTTAACGATTCTAACTGCAAATACTTATTCGATAACCGCTATGGTACAGGTCAATCTGTATGGGATGGTATCATGCGTACTACAAACCTTACAGTAGCAGGTAAAAACGTTGTAGTTGCTGGTTATGGCTGGTGCGGTAAAGGCGTTGCAATGCGTGCTAAAGGTTTAGGCGCTCACGTATTTGTTACAGAAGTTGACCCTATTAAAGCTATTGAAGCAGTATTTGATGGTTTCACTGTATTGCCTATGATAGAAGCTGCTAAAATTGGCGATATCTTCTGTACGGTAACAGGTTGTAAAGATGTTATCGTAAAAGAACATTACGAAGTTATGAAGGACAAAGCTGTTCTTTGCAACGCTGGTCATTTTGATTGCGAAGTTAATGTTCACGATTTAGAACAAGTAGCGGTTAGCCATGAACGTGTTCGTCAAAACATTGAAGGCTATACAATGGCTGATGGTCGTAAACTCTATGTATTGGCTGAAGGTCGTCTTGTAAACTTAGCAGCAGGCGATGGTCATCCTGCTGAAATTATGGACTTGTCCTTTGCTATGCAAGCATTGGCTGCAGAACATGTATTAAACAATGGTAAAAACATGGAACCTAAAGTATATGTATTGCCTCGTGAACTTGATGAAGAAGTGGCAAAAATTAAATTACACTCCATGGGCTACGATTTAGATGCATTAACACAAGATCAAATCGATTACTTAACAAAGGTAAACTAATATAATCTTTAACTTGAACATCTTATTAACCGAGTCTATATAGACTCGGTTATACCTATACAAGGAGGCATTATGTCAGATTTATTAATTACCAATGTAGATGTTCTTACCGACAATGGAACATTAAAAAATCATGCTATTGCAATAGAAAATGGTTATATTACTGCTATCTTAACCGGAGAAGAAGCAAAATCTGCACAATCAAAAGAAACACTAGACGGTAAAGGTCAATTGGCCGCTCCAGGTCTCGTTAATACACACACGCATATAGCGATGGGATTATTCCGTAATTATGCGGATGATTTAGAACTTATGGATTGGCTTGAAACAGCAATTTGGCCAACGGAAGCTAAATTGAATGACGATCTGGTTAAATGGGGTACACAACTAGGTATTGCAGAGATGCTACGTTCTGGTACGACTACATTTAGCGATATGTATTTCTTTATGAATACAACAGCTGATGTTGTGAAAGAAACCGGTATTCGTGCTGTATTGTCCCGTGGTCTTGCCGGTGTTTCTCCTACAGCTGATCAAGCGCTTGTGGAAAATGCAGATTTATTCCGTACCTATCATGGTTATGATAATGACCGCATCAAGGTTCTATTGGGACCTCATGCGCCATATACTTGTCCAGATGCGTATATGGAAAAGGTTATTGCTTTATCTCACGAACTAAATTGTGGCATTCATATGCACTTATCCGAAACCAAAGGGGAAGTGGAAAATGTTATAAAAGCGACTGGTAAGACACCAATCGCTCATATGCATGATTTAGGTTTGTTCTGGAATACTACATTAGCAGCTCACTGCGTACATGTAACAGAAGAAGATATGGCTATTATGGCTGAAAATAATGTAGCTGTAGCTCATAATCCACAATCTAACTTGAAATTGGCTAGCGGTATTGCGCCTATTCCTGAAATGATAGAAAAAGGGATTACTGTAGGTCTTGGTACAGATGGTTCTGCATCAAATAACAATGCAGATATGCTTGAAGAAGTTCGTTTAGCAGCTACTTTACATAAAGCTCGTCTCTATGATCCAAAGGCTATTCCTGCACAAGCGGCTTGGAAGATGGGGACTATAGAAGGGGCCAAAGCCCTTGGATATAATGACCTTGGTAAAATTGCAGTAGGTCAACGGGCAGATATCGTGTTGTATGATGTATCTGGTATGCATTGGATGCCTCGATACAATGATGTGGCAGCACTTGTATACTCAGCTAATAGCTCTGATGCAAATACAGTTATTGTAGCTGGCAAGGTTCTTATGAGAAATAAAGAACTATTGACTATCGATGAAGAAAAATTACGTAGCGAAATCGGTAAGGCTCAAGAGTATTTTAAAAACTAAGATTATATACCTCATATAATGAAAACCCACTCATGATATAGTTCATAGAGTGGGTTTTGTGTTGTCTACCGTAATAGGTATTCTATTTAATAGCTTTCACCAAAAACATAGGCACTGGGATATAAAATTCATCCTCTTCTGCATAGATGCGAGGTCCTACAGTTGAATCAATAGATACAGAACTAGCTCCCATCTTAGTGAGCAATTCTATGTCCCATTGTGGACGTGTAAAGGAAGAAATATCGAGCATATGATAAATGGTATGACAACGTTCCTTTAGTTCATTACTCACATGTTCATGTGCATGATGTACAGATTGTGGTAAATTATGATGATTGCGTGCATGTTCCGCATCATAGTTTAGAATTAATCCGCCAGGACGGATGACACGCAACCATTCAGCATAGGCTTTATCTGGATGTGGTAAATTCCATGTTACATTACGAGCTACAACGATATCAAATGTATTCGTATCAAAACTTAAATTTTCAGCATCCATAACAGAGAAGGTAGCATCAGAATCTAAGGAATGGGCTAATTGCTTTGCCTCTTCAATCATATTAGGTGTGATGTCAATACCATGTACTGTATGACCCAATTCAGAGAGAATAATACTGAAAAAACCTGCACCACAACCAATATCTAAAATACGTAAAGAACGGTCAGAATCAAAAATATGACTCATTAACTCATCACGCCAAAGTTTAAGTTTAGGGCTTTCTAATTCTTTAGCTCGTAAAGAGCCAAAATCACGAGCACGGTCACTCCAATAGGAGGTAATAAACTTTTTATCATCCTTCATAGGATGATTTTTTTCAAATATATCATTCATTTTTTAGTTCTCCTCATTTTTAATACACTTAATAGTACCATAAAATGAGAATGTACCATACTATAAATATCACACTTACTCCATAAATAATTAATATTGAGTATGATATAATACATCTATATTTTTGTTTTATGAAAGGACAGGACAATGATTTTACAGACGGGACAGCGTACGGATATTCCTGCCTTTTATGGGCAATGGTTAATTAATCGCGTCCGCCAAGGATTTGTAGATGTACGGAATCCCTATAATCCGATGCAGATAACACGATATCCTATCAATCATGAGGTTGTAGATGGTATTGCGTTTTGTACAAAGAATCCGTTGCCGTTCATTCCGCTCTTACATGAAATAAATGATTATAGACAGTATTGGCATATGACTATAACTCCATATGGAGCAGATATAGAGACTAATGTACCACAAGTGGATTTAGTAATAGACGGATTTAAACGAATATCTACAAAATGTAATCCTCAGTCCATGGTGTGGCGTTATGACCCTATTATTTTAACCCACAACTATACAGTTGATTTTCATTTTGAAAGCTTTTATAAAATGGCTAAGTCTCTAGAAGACTACACAGATACTGTAGTTGTCAGTTTCATAGATATATTTGATAAGGTAGCTCATAATTTTCCTGAAGGTTATAGACCGAGTTTAGATATTCAAAAGAAGATCATTAAAGAATTAGTATCTATAGCTCATTCTCATCATATGATACTTAAAACCTGTGGAGAAGGGGACATTTTCAAAGAATTATGTGTTAATACAGAGGGCTGTCTTACGCTAGACTGTTATGAACGTGCTTGGAACGTAAAATTAAAAGCACCGAAACGTACACCAGCAAGACCTGAGTGTAATTGTTATTTACATGGTGATATAGGTGCCTATGATACTTGTAGCCATTTTTGTCGCTATTGTTATGCTAATAGGAATCAGGCTGCAGTTCATCAAAATCGCTTATTACATAATCCGAACTCTAGCTTGCTTATAGGTACACTTTCAAAAACAGCAATTATTAAAGAGAGTGCGGAAAAAAGCTGGATTGTAGATACACATTACACACAAGATTCTTTATTTTAAGGAGAATTATAACCTGCTTTTACGCCTATAGCGTTGACGTATCGTGTAAAATATAGACAAAAGGGGTTGGGTCATCTCAGGAATATAAGAGGGTGTAAAGCCTATTTTTTGTTTATTGTTTTATTATTACAAGGAGGTGGAGTATGATCACCTATAAGAATGAAAGTAAAGATTCATT
>OKVW01000877.1_pt1 | contig 14699 bp, 13 predicted proteins | sample 1606991 | NCBI WGS metagenome assembly OKVW01 (sample SAMN03281021, study PRJEB24777) | human gut metagenome | isolation source: fecal sample PR177 from 1 month old male Malay infant, vaginal delivered...
TTTTTTCAAGCAGAAGACGGCATACGAGATCCTCTCTGGTCTCGTGGGCTCGGAGATGTGTATAAGAGACAGGTACATTCCCACAGGCTGCCCCGCCACCAGGGGAATGCAGCTCTTAAGCGCAGCGCAGGTATAGTCCCCACCGTGGATCTCGCCCAGCCCTGTGTGGCCCGCGCTGTCCTTGATAATCACCAGGTTTCTGGTGAAAAACGGGGCGTGGGCGCCGCTTAAGGTCATCAGCATGCTGTCCCGCCCGGCGACTGGAATAACCTGCATCTCTGTTACAACAGGTGTACCCTTTTCCATTTGGTTGTCCTCCTTGTTATTGGCACTTAGGTTATTCATAAAGCCCCTTCATAATGTCAGCCAGCTTCTGGGGATCTGTGGTTTTCTTCATGGCATCCTGCCGGCTGTCGTCCCGGTCCCTGGTCTGCTGCGCTTTTTCCAGCACTGCATCCAGGTATTTTGCGGGGAACTTCACCGCGCCGTTCTCATCCATGTGAATCACTTCCCTGGGAGCGATGTCCATGCCGCAGATGTTCACCGGCACGTTGACCGCCTCAATACTCTCAGGGCCATGGCCGGCTACCACGCCGGGGAACAGGCACTGCACGCCCAGGGGGCGCATCTCATCAATGTCCCTGGCGGGAGCATCTCCCAGCACTGCGGTTACGCCCACCTGTTTAAAGGCAGTCATCATGTTGCCGCCGATCAGGGCATTCCTATCCTTCATCTTATCTGTAAAATTCTCCTTCAGGGCCAGTATCACCGGCTTGGGAGACTCTGCAATGGCATCCAGAATATCCTTGAATTCCAGACGGTTAAAAGAGGCGTCCGGCATCCCATACACTGCGGTCACCGCATACCCGCAACGCCGTCCCAGCTCCGGGTAAAAACAGCGCAGGCGGTTGTCCGTGTACCACTCTGTTTCACTGGGGTTGTACAGTCCCAGGCACAGATCCTTTAAGGCCGGGTAGGTGGCCACCGCGTTGGTGATGGTGGGGGTGTCGAACTCCTCCAGCTTCTTCATGACCTCCTGCTGGTGGGCAATCTGTTCATTTATATTCATAGCATTCTCCTTAGATTGATGGTTGGTTGAGAGGGAAACGGGGACTCCGGCCGGACAGCACCAGATGGATCTCCTGAGCGGCGTCCAGGGCGATGCGGGCCATGCACTCCTGGGTGTTGGAGGCAATGTGGGGCGTCAGCAGCACATTTTCCAGGGAAAAGAGGGGATCATCCATCTGCGGCGGTTCCTGGCTGAACACATCAATGGCCGCGCCTGCGATCTCCTGGTTTCTCACAGCGTCCGCAAATGCGGCTTCATCCATGACACCCCCTCTGGAAGCGTTGATAAAGTAGGCTGAGGGTTTCATCCGCCGGAACTGCTCTGCTCCGATCATGCCGGCTGTGGCCGGGCCGCCGGGCACGTGGACGGTGATCACGTCCGCGGTCTCCAGCAGGGTGTTGAGGTCAGTCAGTTTTATGTAGTCAGGGAATTCCTTGCCCTCAGGTCTTGCCTCAAAGGCAAGGATGTTCATATCCAGCCCCAGGGCGGCCCGCCTGGCCACCTGAAGGCCGATCTTACCCAGCCCGATGATTCCAAGGGTTTTACCGGCCAGGTCCATGCCCTTGTGGGTAAACTTGTAGTCAAAGTTGCCGGATCTCAGCTCCCTGCTCATCCGGTCCAGCTTCTTGGCCAGGGACAGCATGGCCGAGATGGTGAACTCCGCAACGGACAGGCCGGTGGTCAGGGGGGAGAAGGTTGCCCAGATACCTAGCTCCTCCGCCGCTTTATAATCAATATTATCATATCCCGCGCCGTGCCGGGCTACAATTTTCAGGCGGGTTCCGGCTTCCAACACCTCCCGGTCTACCTTGGCCGTTCTCAGCAGCATGGCATCGCAGTCTGCGATACCCCGCTTCAGCTCCTCTTTTAAGGTTCCGTCCCCCCGCACAATCTCATACCCTCTGTCCAGCAGATAATCTTCGCCTTCCCGGGCCACTGCCTGGGGAATGTATATTTTATATGCCATGTGAGCCTCCTTTTACAGGCTTAAGATCTGTTCCCAGATCACATCTTCCACAAAGATGCCTTTGGCATCATGTTCTTTCCTGAAACGGATATAGTCCTCGCCCGGCGCGAAGATACCGGTGGAATGCTCGGACAGGGCGGCGCTTTTTAAGTGTTCAACGGCCTTCTCAATGGTCTCCCTCATATGGTCCGCGCTGGTTACTTTGGCGGGATCTATGACGATCATGACCTGGGAGGCGCCTCCGCAGCTTCCCTTTCCCACATGATCCAGGTCCGCCGCGCCGATGCCGTCGGCCAGCACAGCCCCCAGGATGTCCAGCATAAAGGAGAGGCTGGAACCCTTCCAGTAGCCGATTGGCATGATGCGGCGGCTCTCCTCAATGGCCCCCGGATCATCGGTAATGTTCCCGTCCTTGTCAAAACCGCCGGGCAGGGGGAGTTTCCCGCCAGCCAGCCGGGTCATGGCCAGTTTGCCGTAGGCGTACTGGGAGATTGCCATATCCAGCATCATGGGTGCTTCCCCGCCTGTGCCGGGAACAGCCATCACCAGGGGATTGTTGCCCAGACGGCACTCTTTGGCGCCCCATGGCGGCATAACAGACTCTGTGTTAGTCCACATGATAGAAATGTAGCCCTTGTTTGCAGTATAGAGCCCATAGGAGCCGCCGCGCATCCAATGGGTGGTATTCTTGATTCCCACCATGGCGATGCCGTACCGGGAGGCCAGCTCCATGGCGTGGTCTGCCGCGAACATGGCGTTCAGGATGCCGGGACCCATATGGCCGCCCACCACGCTGACCGCGCCCATGGACTTTTCAATCTCCGGCTCAGCGTTTACGTCCACCCAGCCCTTCTGTATATAGTCCACAAAACGGGCCACTCTGCCGGTTCCGTGGGAGTATATGCCGTCATAGGTGGATTCCGTGTGGATTTTGGCACAGATTCCGGCTTTTTCCTCACTCATACCATACTTTATAAATACCTTCCTGATCTGTTGTTCGATTTCTTCAAATGTAAGACGCATAATGGACTCCTTTTTCTCTTTCTATTTGTAAAATCGGGCGCAGCCGTAGAAAATTAGCCTGCGGCGCACCCGATCAGCCAGTACAGTGCGATTCTATACGGCGGTTATGTAGTTTTGGCTGCTTTTGCTTTCTTTACCTCGCCCATGATGGTGAAAATGATTGCGGCAGCCGTGCAAAGCAGGAAAAAGGCGGCCAGCGGGGACTGGATGATGGGAAGGAAGGACCCGTCTGTCTTCATCAGGGAACGCCTCAGGTATGTCTCCAGGGAGGGCGCCAGGATGAATCCGACCACCAGCGGGGCCAGAGGGTATTTATACCGCTTCAGGATGTAGCCCAGGAAGCCGAACAGCACCATGATGAAGATATCCAGGGTATTGTTGTTGGCGCAGTAGGACCCCACGAAGCAGCATACGATCACAACCGGAAGCAGCAGTGTGGCGGGGATGGACAGCATCTTAGCAAAGACGGGAAGCCCGAAATACTCAATCAGGAAAAATGCAATGTTTGCAACGATAAATGCAGCCAGGATGGCGTATACCAGGGCGCCGCTTGTCTTAAAGAGCAGGGGACCCGGGGTTACATCATGCATCTGGAAGCCAGCCATAATCATGGAGGTGGCATTGTCGCCGGGGATACCCAGGGTCAACAGGATAATCAGCGCGCCGCCCACGGTGGCGTTGTTGGCGGTCTCTGAGGCCACGATGCCGTCCAGGACGCCGGTTCCGAACTTCTCCGGATATTTGGAAGTCTTCTTGGCGTAGGTGTAGGCCAGCAGATTGCTGACATTTCCCCCAAGTCCGGGGAGTACGCCGATCACCAGGCCGATCAGGGCGCTGGGGATTGCTGTTTTTAGATGGAAGAAGAATTCCTTCAGGCTGATGCCAAAGCCCTTGATCTTCTGCTGGGGAATGTCGGAGGTGGACTCAACTCTGGAGGTCTTGCCCTTGTCTCTGGCGGTCAGCATGATCTGGGATACAGCAAAGAGGCCGATCAGCACAGGAACCAGGTTGAAGCCATTGGCCAGCTTGTTGATGCCAAAGGTGTAGCGGTAGTAGGAGCTGAGGCTGTCCGTCCCCACAAATCCCAGGGCAACGCCCAGCAGACAGGACAGCAGGCCCTTGGTCATGCTTCCCTCGGAGAGGGCGGACACGGTGGTCAGCGCAAACAGGATGATGGCAAAATAGTCATAGGAACTGAATTTTAAAGCGACCTGGGCTATGTAGGGGCCCACGAAGGAGAGCACCAGAGCGCCGAAGATACCGCCCAGGAAGGAAAACAGCACGGCCACGGCCAGGGCCTGTTTGGCAAGTCCCTTTTTAGCCATGGGATAGCCGTCGAAGCAGGTGGCGATGGAAGATGGAGTGCCGGGAATGCCAAGTAAGATGGCGGAGATAAGACCGCCGGAGCAGCCGCCCACATATACGGCCATCAGGAAGGAGATTCCGTTGACCGGCTCCATCCCGAAGGTAAAGGGCAGCATGATCGCAAGGGCCGTAAAAGCGGAGAGTCCGGGAAGGGCGCCGATTACCAGGCCGCCCAGTACACCGCCGATGATCAGCAGCATTGTAGCCGGGTTGAGTATGGATATAAATCCCTGTAATAATTCCATATGGTTCCCCTTTCTCTAAAACAGATTGCCCACAGGCAATTTGATACTGAATAATTTCCAGAAAATGGTATTGACCGCAATGGGAACGATTACAGACACCAGAACCGGCACAATCAGTTTCTTTTTATTCTTTATATCTTCCGTTGGCATAAGGATCAGGCTCTGGCAGAATAGATATATGATGGAAGTGATGGTGAAGCCGATCTGCAGCACTAAAATGTAGTAGATCAGCAGTGCAGCCACAGTCAGCAAAAGCGGTTTGTTGATGGCTTCCTTCACCTTTTCTTCGTTGTTGTGGGCCGCGGCCTTAAACGCGCCGGCGGACAGAAGCATCTGGGCAATTGACAAGATTCCGATTAAGACCGCCACTGCTCTTGGAAAGAACCGGGAGCCAAGTATATCTGATGTTGTGGCTGGAATGGTGTATGATCCGGCATATATGAATATACCGAACAGCAGAAATGCAATACCGGAAGTGAAATTTTTGCGGTGTTCGTCTCTCATTTTTTACTCCTATCCCTCTTTTTTGCAATACCGGAGCAGGCTGTATGCTGCTCCGGTATGGACATTTTGAAAGAGTTACTGATTAGAAAGGAACTCATCCTTGTAGGGAAGCAGGCCGGACTCGTACATTTTGTTTGCGAAATCCTTGGCTTCATCAGTTGCCATAAAGTCAACGGTCAGATAGTAGCCTTCCATGGAGGCAACGAAATCAGGATCTTCACATACCTTCTTAACCACGTCTGCCAGGGCGTTTACGATCTCGTCGGGAGTCTCAGGATTGGTTCCAACCCAGAAGAACTTGCTGAAGTCCACATTTGCCAGGCCGTTCTCTGAAGCCAGGGGCACATTGGCCAGCAGTTCGTTCTTTTCATTGCCCAGCAGGCATAGGGGGATGAATTCGCCGGTGGTGAAGTAGTCGGTAGCCAGCGCGTAGGAGATATTGATCACATCTGTCTGTTCTCCCAGAAGGGCGGTCATCTTGGCAGCGTTGTTGCCGACATCGATGAATTTCAGCCCTGCGTTCCACTCTTTGTTCATGGCAATTCCGCAGATCTGGTTGGAAGCGCCGATTTTGCCGCCGTACTCAATGGTGTCGGGAGCTGCCTGGGAAGCCTTCAGCAGGTCATCCAGGGTGTTCCAGCCGGAATTCTTGTTTACGGCCAGCACGGTGGTGTTGTCGATGACCGGAATGGCAATGGTCTTGAAGCTGTCGATGTTGATGGTGGAGCTGCCCTGCATGTAGGGTACGAACATATCGGTGCCGTTAACCACCAGGGTGGTCCCGTCCGGCTTGGCGTCCAAGCATTCCTGCATGCCCATTACTGTTGCGCCGCCGTCCACGTTCTTTACAATCACGTTGACGCCCATGTATTTCTGCATATATTCAGCCAGCACCCGGGCATTGCGGTCCGTGTCGCCGCCTGCCTTAACAGGGCAGATGAGGGTAACTGTTTCTTCAAATTTATAGTCTGTATCTGCGGCGGCGCTTTCTGCGCCTTCAGAAGAACCTTGGGCTGCAGCTTCTGTCTTGGCCTCTGTTTTGGCCTCAGCCGCGGCAGTGGTGGCCTGGCTGGAAGAACCGCAGGCAGTCAATGCGCCGGTCATTGCAAGAGCCGCTAATAAAACACTGATTTTTTTTCTCATTTCATTTCCTCCTAATGTTCAATATGTTCATAAGTACACCCCGTTATCATGTAACGCTCCTTCATTATAACAAAATTGGGGGACATGACAATTTGCAAAAACACCTAAATCACGTTGCTTTTTTATACATCCTATATATTCTTTCAGGGTATGAAATTAAATGGTTCATATATGAAAGGAAGTGAAACCTGGAAGGGGATGCGGGGTATTGATTGTTTTCGTTTTCCGATTGCTTATTTCTCAAAATTATGCTATCCTGATTTGTATCTACTCTGCTGCCGGCAATCTGCCGGGAGTATCTCAGCCCGCTGCGGGCTTTAGTGGTTCATGATTCTTTTTCTGAATTCATCCCCCCACAAATATTTACTAACCCATCAACCTTTAGTAAAATGAAAGGAGAACTGCTCATGGCAAATCTCAACCGCACCTACAAGGACGACCTGTTCCGGATGATCTTCAGCGGGAAGAAGGAACTTCTGGAGCTCTACAACGCCATCAACGGGTCACACTATGAGCGAACAGAAGATCTGACTGTCACTACAATGGAAGCCGGAAAATACCGGACAGGACGGAGATGCGTCTGTCCGATTCCTTCTTTTCAGGGACAGAGGCCTCCCCTTGTCTGGAGTGTACGGCCGTGGTTCTGAACATCAACTATGGACACAACCAGCAGATACTAAAAAGCAGCCGGAAGCTTTATGAATATGCGTATCTTGTCCATGAAGTCCGCCAGGGCCTGAACCAGGGTCTCAAGCTGGAAGCCGCTGTGGACCGGGCAGTCAATGAATGTATTAAACATGATATCTTAAAAGGATTTTTGCTGAAGCATCGCGAGGAGGTGAGAGAATTGATCTTATCTGAATATGATGAGGAGCTTCATATCAAAAGCGAGAAGCAGATCAGTTTCGAAGAAGGCAAGGCAGAGGGCATCGCGGAAGGCATCGCGGAAGGCAAGGCAAAAGGCATCGCGGAAGGCAAAATTGAAGAAAATATCGAAAACATTCTGTATCTTCTGCATGACCTGAGCTCCATACCGCGGGAACTGGAGGAGCGTATACGAAGTGAAACCGATTATACCATTTTGCGGGCATGGCTGAAGCTGGCCGCCCGTGCTGAAACAATTCAGGACTTCATGGATCAAATTGCTGCATCCGGTCTCTTATAAGTGAATCGCTGCTGATAAAAAGGAGCTGGAAAAATAGTGTTAAATCATTTCCATTTTTCACAGCTCCTTTAAAACAAAATCATCAAATCAATCCTGCCGTTTCCATCTCACACCGCATTTTTTCCAACACAGGGCCCTTGGGGGTCAGCAGGCTGGGCCTGTAAGGCTCTCCGGCATCCAGCCCCCGCATAATGGCCATATCCTTGGTGGCAACGGGGAAGCTGGCGCTGTCCATGGAGAGGCGCACCGGGTTCAGCAGGAACTGGGCTTCCAGGGAGCCCTCCAGATCTCCGGCCACAAACAGGTTGTACACGTCCACAATCAGCTCCGGCATGTAGTTGGCTGAGGTGCAGACCCCGCCCACAGCGCCGTGGCACATGGAGGCGTACAGCAGCGTATCCTTGCCGCCGAACACCTTGAAATTGTTCTGCCTCGTCCTGCGGATAAACTCCGCGGTCTGGGTAATGTCCCCGCTTGTATCCTTCATGCCCACAATGCCCGGCACTTCATTGGAGAGGCGCTCCACCAGATTGGCGGACAGGGTATAGTTTACCCGGCCCGGGTTGTTGTAGAGCAGCATGGGCGTGCCGGGCACGGACTCGGCGATGGCTTTGAAATGCTCAAAAAGCTCCTGATCCGTGGGCTTTAAGAACATGGGCTGAAGCACGGAGATGCCGTCGGCCCCGTTTGCTGCCGCCATCTGCGCCAGACGGCAGCATTTCCTGGTACTGATAGCCCCGATGCCGAAATATACGGGGACCCGGCCCGCGGTCTGATCGATCATCATCTTCAGGCCCCGCTCCATCTCGTCCTCTTCCAGCATATAGAATTCCCCGTTGCTTCCAAAGGCCAGAATTCCGTGTACGCCGCCCTGAATTACATAGTCCACCTGGCGGCGCATGTTCTTCTCATCGATTTTCTCATTTTTGTCAATTGCCGTGAGAATGGGGACAATGACGCCTTTTATAAAATCTGTGTTCACGTGTTTGATCTCCTGTCTCTTAGTTTGAAGGTTCTACCTTGGTATTGGCAATTTTCTCATAATATTTCACGATGCTGGAGTGGTCCTCCTTGTCCAGCCCATCGGCTTTGAGCCCCTGCATGATTTCCATCAGCTGTCCGGTCAGGGGAACCGGGGAACTGATGGCGTGGGCGGCATTTAACGCATTGTTTAAATCCTTGATGTGGAGTTCAATGCGAAAGCCCGGGTTAAAGTTCCTGGATAGCATCATGGGAGCTTTGGCGTCCATAACGGTAGAACCGGCCAGCCCGCCCCGGATTGCCTGGTACACCAGCTCGGGGTCGGTCCCGGCCTTTTTGGCAAAGGTAAGTGCCTCGGAGACAGCGGCAATATTCACAGCCACCACAATCTGGTTGGCCAGCTTGGCAACATTACCGGAACCCAGCTCGCCCACATATACTACAGATCCGGCCATTACCATCATCAGATCATAGTAACGGTCAAACAGATCCTTCTTTCCGCCCACCATCACTGACAGCGTGCCGTCAATTGCTTTTGGCTCACCGCCGGATACGGGGGCGTCCAGCATGTCAATGCCCTTCTTTGCCAGCTCGGCGCCGATGGCCTTGCTCTCTGTAGGATCAATGGAACTCATATCAATGACAACGGTTCCCTCTTTTGCGCCTTCCGCTACGCCGCCCTCACCCAGCACGGCAGCCCTCACGTGGGGGGAGTTGGGAACCATGGTGATCACAACGCCGCACTGGGCTGCCAGATCCCTGCCGCTGGCCGCGCTGGCAGCCCCGCAGGACACAAGGTCCGCCACCGCTTCCTGGTTGAAATCAAAAACAACCAGCTCATGTCCGGCTTTCAGAAGATTCTTGGCCATAGGCCGCCCCATGATACCCAGTCCGATAAAACCAACTTTCATATTGAATACCTCTCTTTTCTAAATATTCAGGCACACTCTTGTCCACTGCTGCCTTGATTATAGAAAAATCACTTTTTGTTTTCTATTGGCGGATTCTACGAAAGTCCTGTATTTTTATATACAAAAAAGCCAACCTTTCATGAAATGAAATCATTTTGAAATAATATCTCATGTGATTTCATCTTATGAAAGGCCGGCAGTCCGGATTAAACAATCTCGTATTTCTTCATGTGGCGCCACAGGGTGGCTTTGCTGACGCCCAGGGCCTTGGCGGTTTTCTCGCGGCTGCCTCCATTTTCACGGAGCGCCTGGATGATGGCCGCAGCCTCCGCCGGAAGCCGGGATGACTGGAGGTCAGGGGCTGGGGAGATGGCTTCGGACCGGCTGATCCTGGGGTAAAGGGACTTCAGGATGGAACCCACTGCAATCTCGTCCAGGGACCGCTTGGTGGCGGTGAGGATCAGGTGTTCGCAGAAGTTCTCAATCTGGGGAATATTGCCCTCCCACCGGTAGTCCGTCAGGATCTTCATGGCCCCGTTGGTGAGAATGTGAAAACGGGTATACCGTTCGCAGTTATCATGGATGCAGTCGTCCAAAAGTTTCTTTAAATCCTCCTGGCGCTGGCGCATGGGCGGGATCTCCAGGATCAGGCCCTGAAGCAGGTAGTAGAGGTCCCGGGAGAACAGGCCCGCCTCCACCGCCTTTTCCAGGGGGGCTGTGGAGGTGGCTATGACCCTGACATCCAGAACCTTCAGGTGCATGAGATCCTTGCCGGGATACCACTTGTAGCGGATCAACTGGAACAGGCGGTTCTGGTTGTCGGAGCTTAGATGTTCCACGTCCTCCAGCAGCAGGGTGCCCTTGTCGCAGAGCAGGACAGCGCCCTTGTCCCCAAAGATCAGTTCGCTCTGGGCGGAGTCCGGCAGGCCGCAGCAGGATACGGCGCAGAAGGGGCCGGCGCCCCGGTCGCTGCTGTTGTGTATGCTCTGGGCCATCAGGCGTTTTTCCGTGCCGGGCTCCCCGATGAGGACCACAGGTTTGTCGGACATGGAGTACAGCTTGGCACGGTGGACACAGGCCTGCATCCCCTTGGACAGCTGGGAAATGTCATCGAATTTGCCCAGGGCGATGAGGCCGCTGGACCGGTTGCTTTTCTGGGCGCCCTGCTGATCCTCGGCGCGCCGCCGGCTGACCTTGTTGCAGGTCAGGATCAGGCCGTCCACCCGGCCTTCAATGGTGATGGGGGCCAGGATGGCGAAGATGGAGTTGCGCTTCACCTGGGTGAACATGGAGAAGCTGTCCTTCTTCTGGTCCAGGATCTGCTGCAGCGTCTCCTGGTCAATATCCTGGAATACGCTGCGCAGTGGGCGGCCTTTAATCTGATCGCTCTGCTCCTCTAAAATGTTCTCCATCACCGGGTTCACGCCGGTGATCAGGCCGTCTGCGTCCGCCCGCAGCACCCCGTTGAAGGAGTTGTCCAGAACGGTCTCGAACTGGGCGGCGTTGCGTTTCTCCATACCCATGGCGTAGTTCATACTCTCAGCCACAACCAGGGCGCCACGCAGGGAGTCCTCTGTGGTGGACAGGAACAGGGAGGGGATCTCGTTCTCCGTGGCCACCTTCACCGCAGTGTCCCCGCCGATGATCAGATCCACGTGATCCTGCACTGCTTTTAATGACACTGTCTCCAGCTCGGCGCTGGTGGGGGAGAAATAGGTTCTCAGCTCAATGTCATAGATCATATCAAAATAGGACATGTCGCAGAACATATTGTGGAACCCTACCACAGCGATAACAGGCCGCTCTTTCTTCAGGATCTGCTTGGCGCGGATGATTAAAAGGGCCATTTCCTGGGCTGTGATGACAATCTCCGCCACAGGTATATCTGTATACTGTTTGATGAGGGAAGCCTGCAGGCCTCTGGCGATGATGAGGGACGCCCCGTTGGAGATGGACTTGCGGGCCTCCATCACCGCATCCTTGGACTGTATCACCCGCATCTCGCTGATCTCAAATTTTTTCTCCTGGAGAATGTTGTGTGCCTGGTAGAGCATCTCCTCTCTGGATACCAATAGCGCGATTTTTCCCAATGGTTTCACCTTCCTTTCATATGGTTTCATTTCCCTTATCATACCCTATGTTTTCTCATTCGTCCATAGGCTGTGTGAGGTTGCAGGTCACGCCTTGTCAAAATGGGGCTGGGCGTGGTGGTTCGCCAGTGATAATGCGTATCCCCCCTCGTAGGCGCGCAGGTGCGGTTGTAGTATAATGAGTGAAACGTTATACAATAGGAAAGGGGCCGGGGATATGGGAGTCAGGATCGCATTTGCAAGCTACGGGACATTTGAGCAGTTTATTCATCAGATTAAACCCTTTTACACGGATGAGGTGGAGTTTGTGATTTTAAACGCTCTGTTTGAGGATTTGAAGGACGAGGTGCGCCGTCTGGAGAAGGACCATTCTGTGGATGTGTTTGTGGGGAGCGGAGGAAATGGCCGTTTTCTGGAGAAATATGTGCAGGAGACACCCTTTGTAAAGGTGAAGGTCACCGGCTTTGATTTTCTGCTGGCCCTTAAAAAGGTGTGGCAGTTCAGCCGCAGGGCGGGCATCATCACATACCAGGAGCGGGTCCCCTTTATCGCCTCGGTGAAGGAGCTGCTGAATGTGGAGGTCACGGAGCGGGTGTACCATCAGACCGGGGAGGTGGACCAGGTACTCAAGGAGCTGTACAACCAGGGTATTGAGGATGTGATCGGAACGGCCTATGTGCTGGAGCGTGCCGCGCTGCTGGGGATGCGGGGGCACTACATCTGGTCCGTGGACGGCGTGAAGGCTGCGGCGGACACAGCGGTGCAGATTGCCATTGGAAAAAAACAGGATGCCCAGAAGGCCCACAAGCTGGCTGGAATTCTGCAGACGGTCCACGAAGGCGTGATCGTGACGGACCAGCACGGTGTGGTCAGTGAGTTTAATCCCAGCGCGGAGAAGATACTGAAGATCAGCAGGGAGGACGTGCTGGGAAGGCAGGTGAAGGAGGTTCTGCCCAATACCCGTCTTAACGCGGTGATTGACAACCAGAGGGAGGAGTATAACAAGATCCAGGAGGTGGGTAATGTGAAGATTCTCACCAACCGCTGTCCTATATTCAGCGATGGGAGGCTGATCGGGGCCCTGGCCACATTTCAGGATGTGGACGATGTGTCTGAGGCTGAGGAGAAGATAAGGCGGAAGCTGTACACCAAGGGATTTGTGGCCAGGACACGGTTCCGGGATCTGGTGGGGGACAGCCCCGCGTTTCGGAATGTGGTGCATATCGGGAAAGAGTATGCGGGAAGCGGCGCTACAATTCTGATATCCGGGGAGACTGGCACTGGGAAGGAACTGTTCGCCCAGAGTATACACAATGAGAGCAGCCGCAGCCAGAAGCCCTTTGTTGCCATCAACTGCGCAGCCATACCGCCCAATATTCTGGAGAGTGAGCTGTTCGGATACGAGGAGGGGGCCTTCACCGGTTCCAGGCGGGGCGGCAAGCGGGGAGTATTCGAGCTGGCCCATGAGGGGACCATATTCCTGGATGAGATCGGGGAGGTGTCCATGGACATCCAGCTGCGGTTCCTCCGGGTGCTGGAACAGCGGGAGGTGTTCCGTCTGGGTGGGGAGAAGGTGGTGCCGGTGGACATCCGCGTTATAGCGGCCACCAACAAGAACCTGTGGAGGCTGGTGAAGGAGGGGCGGTTCAGGGAGGACCTGTACTATCGGTTAAATGTCCTGGCCGTCCATCTGCCGCCGCTGCGGGAACGCAGGGAGGACATCCCGCTGCTGATGGATTACTTTCTCAGGGAATTCCGGCCCGGCTTGGGGGACGGAAGGCGGAGGGAGCTGGCGGCCCTGCCGGAACTTGGCAGCAATGGGTGGCCTGGGAATATCAGGGAATTAAAGAACACGGCGGAGCGGATGGCAGTGCTCTATAAGGAGGAGGCGGATCTGAAACACCTGGTGAAGCAGGCGCTGATCGACCATATAGAGGAGAGGGATGATTCGCTGGCTCCCTGGGAGAGAGACGATTCTCCGGCGCTTCCGGAGAGCGGGGAGAAGCTGCGGCAGTGGGTGGACAGGGACAGTAAGCGCCGGGAAAGGGAACGCATCCTGGCGGCGCTCCGGGCCAGCGGGGGCAACAGGGGAAAGGCCGCGGCTATACTGGGAATCAGCCGCTCCACCCTATGGCGTAAAATGCAGATGCTGGGCCTGGGAGAACTGTTTCAAGGTTGATTCATTGATCGGACAAAAAAGAGACGTATTTGAAATAAACGGCCGTTAATGAGGAAATTCTCTCATGAAACGGCCGCTTTCTCTATGGTTATTTTTGGCATGGTTATTGCTAATATATAAGGCATACAGACTATTTTGAAGGAGGTTCTATATGACGGCAGCTAAAAAACTGAGGGAACTTTTGAAAGGGAATCAAACGATCATGGCTCCGGGCGCCTATGACGCATGGACTGCGCGGCTCATTGCGGAGCGCGGATTTCCGGCGGTGTATATGACCGGGTACGGTGTGTCCGCAAGTGTGCTGGGCAAGCCGGACATCGGCCTGCTGACCCTGACGGAGATGGCCGACATGGCCAGGAACATCGTGGAGGCTGCCGGAGACACGCCGGTGATCGCGGATGCGGACAATGGGTACGGTGGCCCGATGAACGTGATGCGGACGGTGGCCCTGTATGAACAGGCAGGTGTGGCTGCCATCCAGCTGGAGGACCAGGTGACGCCCAAACGCTGCGGCCACATGGAAGGAAAGGAAGTGATTCCCAAGGCGGAGATGGTGGCCAAGATAAGGGCTGCCGTGGCTGCCAGAAAGGACCCGGACGTGTGCATCCTGGCCCGCACAGATGCCAGGGCCGTGCTGGGGTTCGAGGACGCGCTGGACCGGGCCCAGGCCTATGTGAAGGCGGGCGCTGATATGATATTCTTCGAGGCGCCCCGCTCTGTGGAGGAGATGGAGACTGTGGGCCGGACGGTGAAGGCGCCCCTGCTGGCCAATATGGTGGAGAAGGGGAAGACCCCGCTTCTGACCACAGAGGAACTGTTTGGGATTGGGTACCGGATTGCCATCTACCCGGTGTCCGCCCTGTATATTGCCACCAAAGCGGTGAATGATTTCCTTGCCAGGCTGGCGGCGGACCGGACGTCTGAGACGTCGCTGGGGGAGATGGTGGACTTCCCGTCATTTAACAGGATGATCCATCTGGATGAGATCAGGGAGCAGGAACAGTCGTTTATAAAGTGATTACCAGTTGTGGGGCGGTATTGGCGGGAGGTATGAGAG
>OKVW01000880.1_pt1 | contig 14644 bp, 13 predicted proteins | sample 1606991 | NCBI WGS metagenome assembly OKVW01 (sample SAMN03281021, study PRJEB24777) | human gut metagenome | isolation source: fecal sample PR177 from 1 month old male Malay infant, vaginal delivered...
TCGTAGCAGCCCGCCGTAAAGGCGCCGCCTCCTGTATTCTTCACACGGCCGGCAGAGACAAATGCCCCTGCCCCGTCAAACCGGTACTCTGCGTTCCCCAGGATCAGATCTCCCAGATTCATTCCGCCATCCTCGTGAAAGTAGTAACTGCTGCCCCCGATCCTGCGCCATCCTGTGGCCATAAACCCGTCCGCATCTATATAGTAGGCTCTACCTCCGTCCGTGAGCCATCCTTCAGCCGCAGGGACTCCATTTTCCTGTATGTAACTCCACCGGCCATCCTGCTGCTGCCACTGCCCGGTCCCAGCCAGTGCCGTAACCGGAAATGCCGCCAGCCACAGCACTGCTGCCAATCCCGCTGCCGTCCGTTTTCCATGAATATGTCCCATTGTCGTCTCATCTCCCTTATTTGTACGATTATGCGTCTGCGATTATGTTAAACAACCTTTGTTTTATAATTGACATCTGTCTATTTATTGACTGTAATGGATTATACTAACTTATGCTGTTAAACACAATAATTAATTTTATATGAAACGGTGATTAATCAACATTTTATCTGTCAATGTTCAAAAAGCGAATGTTAAATTTTTGAGAATTTTTATCGACCTCCTGACTGGGGCCGAACAAGGAGGAATCTACTTATGGGTACAGAGAACATGGACCGCCGGGTCCGCAAAACAAAAAAACAGCTGCGTGAATGTCTTACCCGCCTGCTGAAGGAGAAAAAGGTACAGGATATCACTGTCCGGGAGCTGACCGACATGGCGGATCTGAACAGGGGCACATTCTACCTGCATTACCGGGATGTTTTTGATCTATTGGAAAAGACGGAGAACGAACTGCTGGATGAGTTCAACCAGCTGATGCACCGCCACAACGCCCTGGAGATCAATGATAAGCTGGATGTGATTTTTGTGGAGATCTTCCACCTGGTCCAGGATAATGCGGCGCTGGTGGAGATCCTGCTGGGAGAAAATGGGGATTTGAACTTTGTCAACCGCCTGAAACTGCTGGTGCGCGAAAAATGTCTCCAGGACTGGATGGAGCTGTTCAGAAGCGCCAATTCCGCATTTTTCGAAGCCTACTATTCCTTTATTGTGTCCGGCTGCGTGGGTCTGGTGCAGTATTGGCTGCAAAACGGAATGGCGGAATCGCCCGAGGAATTAGCCCTCCTGGCAGAGCATATTATTACTCAGGGGATTCACGTGTTGGAAAATGGGTGAAAAATACGGCCGGTTATGATACACTTAGAAAATCACAAGATAACACACAACAGAACGGAGATATTAAATGGAAACTGCTGATTTATACAGAGAAACTGCCAAGGTCCGCATCCGTAAGGGCGCAGGCCGCTCCCTGAAAGCCGGAGGTGCCTGGGTTTATGACAATGAAATCGAGGCTGTGGACGGTGAGTTTACGGAGGGGGACCTGGTGGAGGTGGCCGACTTTGACGGATATCCCCTGGGCCACGGGTTTATCAACACCCGCTCTAAGCTGACCGTCCGCATGCTGTCACGCAAAAAGGAGGCGGTCATTGACGAGGCATTTCTGGAGATGCGTGTGAGAAACGCCTGGGAGTACCGCAAGGCCACTGTGGATACAGGCTGCTGCCGCCTGATCTTCGGCGAGGCGGATTTTCTCCCCGGCATTGTCATCGATAAATTTTCCGATGTGCTGGTGGTGGAGTCCCTGGCCCTGGGCATCGACCGCTTAAAACCCGTGATTGTGGACAAACTTAAGAAGGTATTGGCCGGGGACGGCATAACGATCCGCGGTGTCTATGAGCGCAGCGATGCCAAGGTTCGGCTACAGGAGGGAATGGAGCGGTACAAGGGATTCATCGGGGAGCCATTTGACACCAAGGTGGAGATCGTGGAGAACGGCGTCCGCTACATGGTGGATGTGGAGGACGGACAAAAGACCGGCTTCTTCCTGGATCAGAAGTACAACCGGCTGGCGGTCCAGAACCTGTGCCGCAGGCTGCCGGAGGCCAGGGTTCTGGACTGCTTCACCCATACCGGCTCCTTTGCGCTGAATGCAGGGCTGGCCGGGGCCGGGGAGGTGACGGGCGTGGATGCATCCGAACTGGCGGTGGCCCAGGCCACGGAGAACGCGGCCCTCAACGGGCTCTCTGAGCGTGTCACATTCCGGTGCGCCGATGTGTTCGACCTGCTGCCCGCCCTGGAGAAGGAGGGGGAGCGGTACGATGTGGTCATTCTGGACCCGCCGGCATTTACCAAGTCCAGAAGCTCCATCAAGCAGGCGGTCAAGGGCTACCGCGAGATCAATCTGCGGGGTATGAAGCTGGTGAAGGACGGCGGCTATCTGGCTACCTGCTCCTGCTCCCACTTCATGGACCCTGAACTGTTCACCAAGACCATCCGCGAGGCGGCTAACGGCGTGCACAAACGCCTGCGCCAGGTGGAATACCGCACCCAGGCGGCAGACCATCCCATCCTGTGGGCAGCGGACGAATCCTATTATCTGAAATTTTACATTTTCCAGGTATGCGACGACAAGTAAAAGAGGTGTTTTTCAGATGAGCAAAAAGAAACTAAGATTAAAGCCAGTGGGAATCGAGCATCTGGAACAGTATAACCAGCTGCTGCGCTATGTGTTCCAGGTGACCCAGAACGATCTGCATCAGATCGGCTGGGAAGAAAAGGAGATTGAGCGCGCCAAGTACCCCACACTTAAAAAGGCCAGCGTGCTGGGCTGGTTTGACCAGGATACCCTGATCTCCCAGGTGGCGGTGTATCCCATGCAGGTCCGCATCTTCGGGCGCACCTATGAGATGGGCGGCCTGACCGGCGTGGGCACCTACCCGGAATACTCCAACCAGGGGCTGATGCACAAGCTGCTGTGTCAGGCCCTTCACGATATGAAGGAGAGGGGCCAGTACATTTCCTACCTTTTCCCCTACTCCATCCCCTACTACCGCAGAAAAGGCTGGGAGATCATATCCGATAAACTGACCTATGAGATCAGCGATTACCAGCTGCCCAAGAGCCGCCAGGTAGGCGGCGATGTCACCCGGGTTCCCGTGGAAAGCGACCTGGTGAAGGAGACTTACCAGCGGTTCGCCATGAGAACCCATGGAGCGCTGCTGCGGGATGAGCTGGCGTGGAATGAATATTTCCTGTGGGATACCGATGACCTGATGGCCGCGGTCTACCGCAATGAGGACAATGAGCCGGACGGCTACGTGATCTACTGGATGGCGGACGAGGTGTTCCACATCAAGGACATGATCTTTGTCACTGAGGAGGCCAGAATCGGACTGTGGAACTTCATCAGCGCCCATTTTTCCATGATCTCCAAGGTGGTTGGCAATATGTTTACCGACGAGCCGCTGGCGTTCCTGCTGGAGGATGCGGATATCAAGGAGACCATCTCCCCCTACTTTATGGCCAGGATCGTGGATTTCGAGCAGTTTGTCGCCCAGTATCCTTTTAAGGCGGATACCATTGAGCGGGAGTGGACCTTCACCCTGACAGATCCTCTGCTGGACTGGAACCAGGGCACATTCACCCTGCGGATCTCGAAGGACGGCGTGGGAAATGTGGTCCGCTCTGATAAAAAGAGTGCGGATCACACGGATATACAGACCATGACCACCATGCTGCTGGGTTATAAGCGGCCGGATTACCTGCACCGGATAGGCCGGATCTCATGCAGCGCCCAGACCATTGATATGCTGGAGGATTCGATTGAGCAGCAGACGCCGTATTTTTCGGATTATTTCTAAATGTAGCGTATAGATTGGAATTCAGGCTGTGAGAAGGGGCCGTGGCCGGGGTAAACTCCCCAGCCACGGCCCCTTCGCATCTTAATACCCTATCACAGTACCAATCATCAACATCACACATCCGACCAGTACCCATATCGCAAACAGCTTCCACACAAACCTGAACCACCTTGCAAAGGGGATATCTCCCATGGACACCATGGCCAGCGTCACCGCCGCGTGGGGAAGGATTGCGTTGCAGAACCCGTCTCCAAAGTTAAAGCAGAGCACTGCCAGCTGCCGGCTCATCCCGATCATATCGGCCACGGGCAGGAAAATGGGCATGGAGGCGGACGCCTGCCCTGACCCTGATGTGATCAGCAGGTTTATCAGGCAGTGCATGATAAACATCACCGGTGCTTGAAGAAGGACCGGGATCTGCCCAAGGGTTTGGGATAATGCATGCACAATGGTGTCAAGAATCATGCCGTCCTTTAAGATCAGGCTGATGGAATAGGCAAACCCAATCAGCATGCCAACGCTCGCCAGCCCGCCCACACTCTTCAGAAACTTCTCACACATCTCATTGATCTTCATCCTGGACACAATCGCCACAGCCAATCCCATGTACAGAAAGGTGTTGGAAGTAAACTGCATATCGGACACGCCGCGGATGGAGCCTGATATCTGCCATGCAAAGCCCAATACCGTTACAATTGCCACCGGAATATGGTTTTTGTTAAATTCTATCAGATTGGAGGTGTCTGCATTTACATCCAGCTTTAATCCATATACAAGGCTTTTGGTGGGATCTTTGCGCACTCTGGACGCATAGCGCACAAGATACAGATTGCCGATCAGCCAGAAGGGAATATTGCAGAACAGACGGTATCCCAAGCCAGAATACATGGGAAGGCCTGCTATGGTATGTGCGATTCCCGTGCTGGCAGCTACCAGGGCGCCTGTGGAGGAGCCTATGGTGGTGCCTAAAAGAACCATTCCCACGCCGGTGATCATATCCATGCCCAATGCGTAGGCCAGCATGATACCAATGGGCGTCAGTGGAATCAATAAAGTAGAGACTGTAACGGAACTCAGTAAGGTAAACAGCAGGGTAACCATGGATATCACCATCCACTCCTTGCCGCAGATTTTCTTGCTCAGGGAATTGGCCGCGCCCTGAAGCACCCCAGTGGACTGTACCAGCCCCATGCCGCCGCTGCAGCAGAACAGGACAAAGATGATCGCCGCGGCAGAGTTCAGGCCTTTATAGATGTAGGTCAGGAATTTAAGGGGGTTAACGGGCGTTGACTCAATATAGTGGAAGCTGTCGGGGTCCACCACTGACTTTCCGGCCTCATTTACCATCTGCTCATAGGTTCCTGCCGGAATCATATAGGTCAGGAGACAGGCGAATATGATAACTGCCACGATAATTGCCAGGGAATGAGGCATTTCAAAGCGCTTCTTGTTTTTTACAGTTGTAGTCATGAGTGTTCTCCTATCGTCTTTTGATAAAGTTCTTCTTTTGCCTGCTGTACATAGTGCGGATGCTCCAAAATATCACAGGCTACACAGCTGAGCACCTTGGATATCCTGACTGCCAGCCCCGCCCCCTTTTCCCCCTCACAGGCTTTTGTGAATTCCAGGGAGTGGGGAACAGGCCGGTCCTGTGAGACGCGGAACATGGCCTGAAATGCCGGTATCTTCTCTGCCGCCGCTTCCACCCTTTCCAGGGCAAGCTCTTTATACCTTGTCATGGATTATACCTCCAGGGTTACCCCAATTCCTTTTTCTTTTGCCCGTGTGTACGCAATGTTGGCACAGGCCACGTCAAATGCCCCCATCCCCATATGGGAATATAGGATGATCTCATCCTCTGATGTGCGGCCAGGCTTCCGCCCGCTGATGATCTCCGGCATATCCCCATATACCTTCTCCCTGTCCAGCGCTATGCCCTGGGACATATCGGTCCGCTCAAGGATATTATGATTGTCCTCCTGATATACTCCCAGCACCCATTTATCTGCCAGCTCCGCCACCTGGGGGTCCAGGTCGTTGAATGCATTGATGGCAATGATTGTCATGCCCTTTTCAATCCACTGCTTTTGCACAAGAACCTTCCGGCTGCTGCTGCAGGTCAGCACAATATTGCTTCCCCTCACAGCGTCCTCCGGCGTCCGGCAGATTGTAAACCGCGCTTTCCCCTCATACAGGGCGGCGGCAGCTTCACATGCGGCGGGGTGCGCATCAAACAGCCGTATTTCCTCCAATGAGGGGAACTGTTCCAGGAAGCCGCCGATTCCGTTGCGTCCCTGGCCTCCGCACCCGATCACGGACAACACCCGGGGATTTTCACCGGCAAGGTACTTGGCGCCAATGACCCCATGGCCGCCGGCCGTGCGCATGGTGGTAATATCGGTTGCGCTTACAATGGCAATGGGCGAGCCGGTCTGTGTGTCATTGACCAGCACCATGTTTCCGTGGCTGAAGGGGTACCCCTTAGCCGGTTCATCGTAGATATTAATCCATTTCAGCCCAAGGATCTGCTCCTCCGGTATACTCACCGGCATGGCAATGAAACGGTTCCGTTTTCCGTCCCCTGTTGACAGAAAACTGTTGCTCCCCAGCAGAATGGTCTGATTGCCGGCCTGTTTAAAGATCTCCTCCACTGTGTCAATTACGTCCCGCCTGCTTAAGACGGCCTTCACATCCTGCTGGCTAAGATACAGGATCTCTGTGTTGTGCATATTATTATCCTTTCCGGCACGCAGCCCTTTTTTCATACCAGCCCGACAGCCGTTCCATCAGTTCCACAAGCCGCTTTCTGGAGCAGCCGATGTTCAGACGCATAAACCCATCACCGCAGGACCCGAAGGCATTTCCCCTGTTTAAGGCCGCGCCGCACTCTGTTACCAGCTCCCGGCAAACCGTCTGGCTTCCCATTCCCAGGTTCCTGAAATCCAGCCACATCAGGAATGTCCCCTGAAGTTCACAGGCTTTGATGTCCGGCATATATTTTTTTAAGTAACCTTGTACATATTGGCAGTTTCCGTGCAGATACTTCAGCTGTTCATCCAGCCAGTTTTCCCCATACATATAGGCCGCCTCACAGATCACATAGCCGAACAGCCCGGGACCCATCATGAATTTACTCATCAGGCTCGCCCTGATCCGGTTCCGCAGCGCCTCATCCTCCACAATGATGTTGGCCGCGCCTGCGCCTGCCACATTAAAGGTCTTGCTGGGCGCCGTGAATGTGGCCAGCAGGGGCTTTATGCAGTCAAATGCCGCCAGAGGGGTATACCGGTTCCCCTCCATCACAATATCGCAGTGGATATCATCTGAGAGAATGTACACCTGGTACCTGGCGCAAAGGTCCGCTATGCGCTCCAGCTCCGCCCTTTTCCATACTTTTCCTATGGGATTATGAGGGTTGCAGAATATAACTGCCCCTACCCCATCCCTCAATTGATTTTCGAAGGCCTCATAGTCCAGCTCATAGCTTCTGCCCTTCTCCTGAAGGTCCAGTGTCACCAGCCTGCGCCCGGACCCCTGGATCACCTGAAAGAAGGGATCGTACATGGGTGTCAGGAGCAGAACCTTATCTCCTGGCCTGGTAACCGCATCCATGGCAAAGCCCACGGCTGTGACCACCCCTGCGCAGGGGATGATCCATTCCTTCCTGATCTCCCATCCATGGCGTTTCTGAAACCAGCAGGTAAGCGCCTCCATATACCCGTCACCCTGGCAGGCATACCCGTATATGGGGTGTCTGGCCCGCTCCATCAAAGCTTTCTGAATCCTGGGTTCAACCGCAAAGTCCGTATCCGCGATCCAGAAGGGGAGGAGGCCTTCGGTGCCGAAGGCCCTTTTCTGTCTCTCCCATTTGATGCAGCTGGTTCCTGTCCGGTCCACAACTGTGTCAAAATCATACATCATCATTCCGCTCCTTCTTTTGCTCCTTTTTTCCGCTCCACCAGTTCTTCCCCCGCTTTTTTTACCAGCTCAGGATCTTCCAAAAGATCCAGAACAGTGCAGGCCAGGGCTTTAGCCGCCCTTACCGCGACTTCAGCTCCCGCCGTACCTGCGCAGGCTGCTGCAAATGCGGGCGTATGGGGCAGAGCAGGGGAACCGATCCCGATCATGCACTGGATGGAGGGGATGCAGTGGGATAAATTCCCCACATCGGTGGAGGCCAGCCCGGCAGGAGCTTCCCGCACATCAATGGGAATCTGCAGCGCTTCCAGGTTCTTCTCCATCAATCCCAGCAGCGTCTCATTGGCCACCAGATCCGCATAGGGAATGCCCAGCCGCCCAATATCCACCGTGCAGCCGGTCATGGCCGCAGCCCCCTGGGCACATTGGCAGACCCGGTCCACAACCGTCTCCAGCTCCTGTATGGTGGAAGCCCTGACGCCGAATTCAGCTTCTCCCAGATCCGGGATAATATTGGCTGCCACGCCGCCCTTGGTGATGATCCCATGGATGTTTACATCCTTTTTCAGATGCCCTCTCAAGCTGTTGATGCCGTTGAATGTCTGGATCACTGCCTCCAGGGCATTGCGTCCCTGTTCCTGGGCCGCCCCCGCGTGGGCCGACTGCCCGTGGAAGGTAAAGCGGAGGGCCTGGATTGCCAGCGTCTTGTCCCTGACCACTGTCTAGGGGCCAGGGTGGAACATCATGGCGCAGTCCACATCCTTCATGACCCCTGCGTCCCATAAAAGCTGCTTTCCGCCGCCGCTGCCTTCCTCAGAGGGGGTTCCCAGCACCACAATACTCCCCTCATACGCCTCAAGCACCGGCCCGATGGCCGCAGCTGCTCCAACGGAGGAGGAGGCTATGATATTATGGCCGCAGGCATGCCCCACGCCGGGGAGGGCGTCATACTCGCACAGCAGTCCAATCACCGGGCCGCCTTCCCTGCCCTTGCGCTCAGCCCTGAACGCTGTCTCCAGGCCGCCGCAGCCCCTGGTCACCGCGAATCCCTGGTCCTCCAGGAATCCGGTCAGCAGCCGGCTCGCCTGAAGCTCCTTAAACCCAAGCTCCGGGTTCTCATGTATGGTTCTGCTCAGGGTGAGTATCTGTTCTCCCAGCGCATCCACACGCTTAACAACCTCTGCTTTTTGCTGTTTCATACCTTACCTCCTCTATTCTTCCAGAATCATGGCGGCGATCCTGTGGGCCGACTTCTTCACCTTTACCGCCTGATACTCCTCCTCCGAGTAAATCCCCAGGGCGTCAAAGGGGCAGACCTTCACACAGGCCGGCTGCAGCCCATGGTTCACCCGCTCCACGCAGCCGTCGCATTTGACCATTTTCCCATCCGCGCCAAAGGAAGGCGCGCCAAAAGGGCATGCCATGGCACAGCTGTGACAGCCAATGCAGTAGGCAGTATCGTAAACTGTGAATCCGGTCTCTTGGTCCTTTGTGATACAGCCGCTGGGACATGCCCTGACGCAGGGCGCATCCGAGCAATGCATACAGGCCATGGAGATGCCGGTAAGCACGAGGCGGTCATTCTTTATCTGTTCCAGGCCGGCGGTAACCCTATAGGGCTTTTCCTCCCGTCCCGGCCGGAAGTCGTTCTGGTCCATACATGCCACGCTGCAGGCCCCACAGCCCACACAGCGGTCCATATCCAGGTCAATTATCCTCTTCATTTTTCACCTGCCTTTCTGACCCTGCAACGGATCTGACGGTATCCGGGGAATCCGGAATAGGGGTCCAGATGGTTGATTCCAACCAGACTGTTTGCATTCGCTTCCCTGTATCCGTGATACATGTACACATCCCCCGGCAAAGAGGTGCGTGTGAGATGGGCGGCCACCCGGATCATCCCGGAGGCGGTGGACAGCTCGATCTCGTCCCCTTCCCTGATGCCAAGAGCCTTGGCATCCAGGTAGTGAATATCTGCTGCCGGACGCTGCCTCAGGCTTCTGGGCCAGGACAGTTCGTGGAGCCTGGAGTGGATGGCATTGGGCAGGCGTGCGCCTGCAGCCAGCGTCAGCGGATACTCTTCCTTGCTGCTGTTGTCAAAGCTGTCCTCATATACCGGAAGGGGGCTGAGGTCCGGGCGCTGTCCCTGCAGGGAGGCGATGACCTCAGAATACAGCTCCAGCTTGCCTGTGGGCGTCTCAAAGCCCTTCTCCCTGTAAGTGCCAGGCTTGTAGGGCCGCAGCTCCTTCACCTTCACCTTCACCGGCAGGGGCGCTTCCTTCAGCTCATCCAATGTGACGGACAGATTGCTGATCATGTATTCCATGGTTTTCTGGTAGCCGCTCCTTAGCAGCTCGTCATCCAGATCCAGATACGCCGCCAGCTCACAGAGAATCTCGGGGTCGGATCTGGACTCATAGAGGGGTTCAATGGCGGGCGTGGTGCAGGTCAGGAAACCGCCGCCATATCCCTTCAGCTCACTGCGCTCCATGGAAGTACAGACAGGCAGCACATAGTGGGCTCTGCGGCACAGTTCCGTTTCCACAATATCAGTCGCAACCACCAGCTCCAGCCGGCTGACAGCCTCCAGCATGGCCTCGGAGTCGGGGAACATCCTGTGATTCATGCCGAATGCCATCAGCGCCTTAATGGGATATGGCTCCCCTTCCTGGATCTGCCTGACCAGATCCATGGCCTGGAACTCATGCACCAACTGGTTCCACACAGGGAACCGCTCTGCCCCTATCTTCTCACGGCAGCCCTTCGGCTCCACATCATAGATGAAATGCTCCTCCATGGTGTCAAACCCGCAGTCCGCATAGACATAGGAGGCATGGGAGGGCAGTTCTCCCCCATCCCGGTCGATATCCCCTGCCAGCACAAACAGGGAAATGATTGCCCGCATATTGTTGTAGCCGTTGAGGTGATGGGTGACTGCCGCAGAGGGAAGGTAGCCGCAGCCCGGCAGATTGTCCACATACATCCTGACCGCTGCCTCTATCTTCCCCGCCGGGACGCCTGTGATCTCCTCCGTCCGCTCCAGGGTAAACTGCTTTACATAATCCCTGTACTGCTCATAGCCGTGAACATGGGCCTGGATAAAGGCCTGATCCGTCCATCCCCGCTCAATCATCAGGTTCGCCATGCCAAGTGCCAGGGCGCCGTCGGTGCCGGGGCGGATCTGCAGATGGATATCCGCCAGCTTCTGGGCCGTATGGGTGATTCTGGGGTCAATGATAATGACCTTGCCCCCGCGCTCCTTAAATGCCCGCAGCCCCCTGGCCGGTATGTAGAAATTGTTCATGGTATTGCAGCCCCATCCCAGGAACACGCCTGCATGCTTCATGTCAGGCCGGTATTCCCTGCCCGTGATAGTCTTCCATGCCATGGCGGTTGCCTGAAAGCAGGAGGAGCTCTCAGTCCCATAGTTCAGGCTTCCAAAGGAATGGGTGATGCGGTGCAGCCAAGGTCGGTACCACTTGGAATACCCTGTAAACCAGGCCACCGCCTCAGGGCCATCTTCCTTTTTGATCTGGTTTAATTTTTCACTGATTTCCCGGTACGCCTGCTCCCAGCTGATGGATTCGTAGGTTCCGTCCTTCATCCGCTTCCGGGGCGTCTTAAGCCTGTTTTCCTGGTACACATACTGGCGGTTGGCCGCCCCCTTGGTGCAGAGTTTGCCGTTGCTCCCCGGGAATCCATCCGTGCCCTCCACCTTGATGATGATCCCGTCTTTCACATACACGTCCAGGCCGCAGTGGGCGCCCGGGGTACATATGTCGCATATACTGTGCCTGATCTCGATTCCTGTCTCTTTGCACGGAATCTTTGCCTTCAGCAGCTTTTCCTGTTGATTCATACCATTCCTCCCTCCAGTAAGCCCATAAATTCTTCCGTAATCCCATATTCCGCCAGAAGCGCCCTCTGGGCCAGAGACAGCCTTGCCTCTGTTCCCGCCGTCAGCTGCTTCATCAAAAAACTTTTGAGAATACCGCTGATATGGCAGTTTCCCAGGATATTGATGCAGGCGAGACCGCCTTTTCCCTCCACCGCCTGGATGTACAGCGGCGAGTCCAGGGAACCGAATGTGATGGTCCTTCCCTCCGACCGGTTGTCTCCCAAGCCGATGAAATCCATATCCATAAAATGGGTGATATTGTGTACAATATTTCCATAGTAGCTGGAAGGCTTACCTGCCATGTTGGCTCCCGCGTTGGCTCCCTGGCAGCCCGCATTGGCCCACAGCCCGATGATCATGGTCCTGCCTGTCTGCAGGTCCGTGCCCTCGCAGCAGTCGCCTGCGGCGTATATCCCCGGCACGCTGGTCTCCATCCGCTCGTTGACCACTATCCCTCTGCCAATCTCAATGGCGCTTTCCTGCACCACCTCCGTGTTGGCCGCCAGCTCCACATTGGCCCTGGTGCCCACGCACATACATATGATGTCTGCCTCCAGCTCCTCCCCATCGCCAAACCGGACTCCCTTGTCCGTCACTGCATTGACTCCGGCATTCCACTTAAAGCCAATCCCCTGTTCCGACACCCTGTACTCTATCTCCCGGGCCACATTCTCGAATGCTGCCAGTGGAAACAGCCAGGAGGCAAAATCCGCTATGGTGGTCTGTATTCCCCGCTTCCAGAGCAGTTCCGCCACCTTGATTCCCACCATGGATGCGCCCACCACAACGCCCTTTTTGACAGGATTCTGTTCCAGATACTTCCTCAGCCCTTCGGCATCCTCCATGGTTCTCATGAGGAACACCCGTGAATCGGGCAGACCTGATACCCCGGGCAGAATAGCCCTTGCCCCGGTCGATATGAGAATCTTGTCAAAATGCACTGTGCCGCTGTCCAGTACCAGGGCCTTTTCCTCGGTCAGTACCTTCCGGACAATCTCATTTCCGTGTACAACCACCCCCAGCTCCTTTCGGATGGAATCCAGGTCCCCAAAGGGAAATGCTCCCTGGTACTCCAGTTTTCCCGAAGCATAATAGGTGGTAAGCATGGGGTTGGAGGGCGGGTTGTCCGTTCTCTCATAAACATGGATCTCACACTCCTGATCCAGCTGGCGGATGGCCTTGGCCCCATTGTAGCCGGCACATCCAAACCCCACGATTGCGTACCGCTTCACATTGGATTTCAGCTCATCGCCCGGCCGGTAGGACGGCCCCAGGACCAGATGGCTGTTCTCCCTGATCTCCTGGTCATAGACCCTGTGCCAGTCCCTGGGTTTCACATCTTCCAGTGCAACGGAGACATGGCCGGTGTCACATCCCAGCACCCGGGACACGCACTCTCTCAGAGCCAGCGCCAATTCTTCCTTCTTCTCCGGACTTCTCCCCTCAAACAGTTTGACGGTCACATGCGGCATTGATCATTCCCTCCCCCTATTTTTAAAAAATCTTGAGATATACAAGTGATCCGTGGACTCACCGATCCGATCCAGGGCAGAATACACCAGGACCTGGTTGATGGAGAAAAAAGGAACCGGCAGGATCTTCTCCAGCTCCTTCTCCACACCTGTGTTCAGGTTCATGATGGGATGGTCAAAGATCACTGCGTCCACACCGGAATAGTCCCTTCCTCTCATGGACTCCACAATCGCCTCATAGTTAATTTCTCCGATGGTATAGGGATCTTTGTCAAAGTTTTCCCGGAGGTTGATAATATCCGCCACCTGGATTCCCCTGTTTTCAAAGAACAGGCTTTCCACCAGGTTTAATTCCCTGGTAAATGTGGAGGCAACGGCTATCCGCTCCGCCCCGATCAGCTTCAGCGCTTTAACGAACTCAAAGGGCGGCAGCAGGATAGGCACGCCGGTTATCTGCTGAAGGGTATTGACCATCTCGTTGCCCCTGATACAGCTGCCCGTCATATTGGTGATGGCGATCATGTCGGGCCGCGCCCCCATCAGAATCCCCACCACCTCCGGAAGCCGGTCAGTCATCTCCCTGAGCCCGTCATAGGTCACCTCCCCCAGAGGCACCCTGGATGTCACGATCTGCACCTGGTCCGGAACATTTTTATGGAACTCCTGCTCCACAGATGCGCTGGCCCCCCATCACGACCATGCCGATTACTGCTTTCACTTCCTGATTGATTATCATTTCTACTGCCTCCTTATGAAATCGGTATAATATTTAATTATACCATACAATTCACAGGGCCGGTTACAGCACCTTAATTTTCTCCTTCCAGAAGAAGTGTGTTGACGGCCTCCGCATCCAGACCGTCCCATCCCAGAAAACCGGTGGTTCTGCCCTGGGCAAGATAATCCGTTCTGTTGATCACACCGGCCAGGCAGACCAGCGCCTCCATACAGGGCAGCTTAAGCCCCAGGTTGTGGGCCAGAGAGATCATCAGCGCCTGACCCGTGGAGGCATCCTCCTCAATGTATCTGTGTTTCATAGAGCTTGGCCCGGCCACCTGACGGAAGGCGTCCAGCTCCTCGTGCTGCCCGTACTGGATCAGGTTTTTCATCATTCCCAAGTGACTTACATGTTCATATCCCATGGCCTCCATCACCAGCTGCTTCTCACGTTCCACCTGCTCAATGCAGGTCAGGACAGCCGGGGATATCCCCTCCTGATACATGCGGAAATCCGGATTTTTTTCAATGGCACAGGTGTTTAAGAGGGAACCTGCAAGATGGATGGAGATATTGGGCGAGTTAAATGCCGCCTCCAGCACGTTTTTGGCCGGCGCACAGGGATACACCTCCTCCATGGCCGCTATCAGCGCCTGGGTATCCCTGGCCGGATAAGCTGCTGCCTTTTTCGTCATATAAGGAAATGCGCTGGTCACCAACGCCTTCCCAACCAGCCTGCAGGGGTAAATATTCCCCTGCAGCTCCCCGGTAACCACCTTTACACCGGCCGGAATGTATTTTCTTAAGAGAAGGGTTCCGCAGTTTCCGGCCGAATAACAGACCGTCTGGCCGTCCACCAGCAGCGGGCCCAGTTCCTGAGCCAGCTTC
>OKVW01000881.1_pt1 | contig 14638 bp, 15 predicted proteins | sample 1606991 | NCBI WGS metagenome assembly OKVW01 (sample SAMN03281021, study PRJEB24777) | human gut metagenome | isolation source: fecal sample PR177 from 1 month old male Malay infant, vaginal delivered...
GTAGCGAAGCCAGCCAGTGCCACTGCAATCGCGATAGCTGTCTTTTTCATTTTTTGCGCCTCGTTATCATCCAAAATACGCCATGAATATCTCCAACGAGATAACACGGTTAAATCCTTCACCGGGGGACTTGCTCAATAGTTACTCTACCGATATCTGCGGCTTATGCCGAGCACCCCTGGCGATGTAAAGTCTACAACGTAGTTGAAAACTTACAAGTGTGAACTCTGTCAGGCATATGAAAAAAAAATGCTTGTATAAATAATATTTATAAATTTTGCGCAGCAGAATGTTCGGCAAAATAACGCGGAAACCGCTTCTGACAAGCGTTCCCGGAAAAAGAGCATTCAGCCTCGATCCAGAGGTCCAGGAGGAAAAAAAAATCCAGGATAAATCCTAAATTTACTCAGTGATACAAATTTGAATGAATTTTTAGCCCGCTTTGCTGTCTCGTGGCATGGGAATGCGCACTCACTGGACGCATGATAAAGCCCATTGCGTTTCCTTCATTAGCCGCTTTCACCAGGTCAGCATGTTCTGCTTCCGTTAGCTCTTCCGCCAGCCAGCCAATGACCACACTGTAGTTTCCAGTACGCAATGCGCGAATCATCGATTCCAGCGTATGACAGGGGGAAAGCTGGTTAATTTGCATCACTTTCGTCAGAGGAAGTCCTGCAGACTGAACCCATTCCCGGCTCAACTTTTGCTGCGGCGTCAGCCAGAGCTGCCAACGAGATTGCTGTCCCAGTTGCTGGAGAAGAGGAAGCAGCAGTAACTGCGTCATCATGGGCTGGTCTTCGCGATAGACCACTTCGCTGATCAGTCCAGCAGACACTTTCTCAGAAGAGACGCGCGCTATGTTGTTCGATTGAGAAGAGAATGACGAAGAACGATTTGCGTAGCCTGAAGTGTACATAATCAATCCAGCCCTGTGAGTTACTGTATGGATGTACAGTAACCCCGATGACGTGAAAGATCAACTTTATTTTCTGAAACAGACTCGCAATTTTTATTCATTGTTGGGGTAAAAACGAAATACAACTTGCCCCCTGAGAATAAGTTGCCTATTTTCGTCATTAACGGATCCGTGACGGCAAATCATTTATTTACTTTATGATTTAAAAGGGAATTTTCATGAAAAATGAATCCTATAGCAGGATCTATAAATCACAGGAATATTTATCGTCTCTGGGGACGATCCGCTTCCGTTCACTGTTTGGCAGTTACAGTCTGACCATTAACGATACGGTCTTTGCAATGGTGGCTGAAGGTGAGCTTTATTTGCGCGCCTGCGAACAAAGTGTGCCGTATTGTGCGAAACATTCGCCTGTCTGGCTCAGGTTTATGAAACGCGGGCGTCCGGTTATGCTCAATTATTATCAGGTTGATGAAAGTCTGTGGAGCGATCAGCAGCAGTTGATTCGATTATCGAAATATTCGTTGGATGCAGCGCTACAGGAAAAACATTCCCGGTATTCACAGCAACGGTTAAAAGATCTTCCCAATATCACTTTTCATCTGGAAAGCATTCTGAACGAAGCGGGGATTAATGACGTAGGCACCTTGCGGATCCTTGGGGCAAAAATGTGCTGGTTGCGGCTTCGGCAGATGAATAAATCCATTACCGATAAAATTCTTTATATTCTTGAAGGGGCTATTTATGGGATCCACGAAGCGGCGCTCCCGGCGGAACGCCGCCAGGAGCTTGCGTTGTGGGTCAAGTCGCTGTCGAAAGAGAATCTTTATCCGCTGAAGAATGAGTGATCTGCCGTTGCAGTCGACCAATTTCAGGTAACAGGGCTATCAGCAGGCCAACCTGCTGAATAACCAGCGGCTCTTTGCTGTCCGGACGTGGTTCCAGATACTGTATGCGGCGTTTCAGCTCCGCTAACGCCTCCTGAACGCGTTGTTCATCGGCAGGGAGATGATGCAGCGCATCATCAACATAACAGACGGCATCATCCAGGAAGGCCAGCACCTCGGGGTTGGTAAGCTGTTCGCGATGCGCCCCTAATGCTGAAATATAGCTGGTGAACGTATGGTTAAGGCAGAGTAACCGGAACGCGGCCTCTCGTGTCTGAGCGGTCACATCCGGTTCACTCGACATGTTCGATACCACGGATGCCAGTTCTGCGTCGCGGTTATGCGCATCGCGGCGCGCGATTCGATACGCCAGACGGTTATCGCGTCCCTGATGATATTGCTCCAGTATTGCGTCCAGGTAACGGCAGTTGGCATCCGTCGCTCTTTCCAGTACGCGCGGTAGATTACGAAAACGCCAGTCCGGCCAGATGAAACTCACCGCCGTCCAGGCGATACCACAGCCGATGAGTGTATCAATCACGCGCGGCAGCGCGACTTCAAACCCTTCGCCAAGCAGGTTAAAGCACAACAGTACCAGTAATGTAATAAACATGGTGGCATGCGCATACTGTACGTTACGGAAGGCGAAGAATAGCACGCCAGTGATCACCAGCAATATAAGCTGGCCTTCCAGTGAAGGAACAAACCATAAAACCGGAATACCAATGGCAACCCCAACCAGCGTTCCTGTTATTCTCAACGCCAGACGATGGCGGGTGGCGTTATAGTTCGGCTGGCAGACAAACAGGCTGGTCAGCAGGATCCAGTAGCCATGGTTCATTCCTGTAATCTGGATGATCGCATAACCGACGCACAGTACCAGAGACATCCGCACCGCGTGACGAAACAGCGCAGACTCCGGGGTAAAGTTACGGCTGAGTCGTAACCAGATATCACTGAGGCCGTGCGGACTGTCATCCGCAAGCTGATTCTCTGCGTCGTTGCGCGGTACGGCTTGTGCCTGCTCCGACTCAATGGTTGCCAGTTGCGCGTCAATGGCCCGCAGATTTGCCAGCAAAAATCCCAGGGTTTTCAGGAGATCGGTGGAGGCACCGCTTAACCGCATTCGCTCAAGCGCCGCATCAAGGTGCGTAAAGGTGCGTTCAAAATGCGGGTCATGCTGGTATGGGGTGCGTAACAAAATACAGCGAGACAATTGCAGACAGGCTTGTCCCTGCATCGACATCAAACGCTGGAAACGGAACATCACGTCACTATGACGAAAATGTTCCCGTAGCGTCGCATACTGGATATGAGAGGAGCTTGCGCGCTCATGAATGTCCTGTGCGACAAAGTAATAGTGCAGGGTGCGTCGCGTACCGCGCTGGCCCCGGTCACCGCGCAGACGGGACAGCAACGAGACTTTTGTCTGATTGAGCGTTGCCATCAGTTGCCCGTTCGCTAATGCGAGATCGTAGAGCGGTGCCTGGCTATCATCTTCAATATCCGGATCAAAAAGGCGAGATTTGAGTTCCAGATAATGTGCCAGTTGCTCATAGCTGCGCGCCAGGTTGTCCTGGAGTGGGCGAATCGGAAACAGCAGATGTCCTGTCAGGGTTAGCCCGTTGTACCAGATTGCCCCCGCCAGGAGCAGAAGTGGCTGCTGATACCACTGCGCGTAGAGCGAGGCGCCCAGCATGGTGTAAATCGCAATCAGCAATGCGCCAAAGGCGATGGTTGCATAGCGTTGTCCTAAACCGCCAAGCAGGATAAAACCACTGGTCGAAAGCGTCAGCCCGATGGCGAAAAGCCAGGGATAGGGGAACAGCAGTTCGACAGAGGCCGAGGCGATAAAAAAGCAGATGAGCGTAATGATGAGGTTACGCAGACGGCCTGCGAGACGATCGTCCAGATCGGTTAGTGCAGCGGCCACCATTCCCAGCGTCAGGGGAATGGTGAGTTTGACATCACCCAGCCACCAGGGCAGTGCGGTCGTACCGCAGAGTGCAATAAAGATGCGCACGTAATATAACCAGGTGCTGTTCCAGGTATAGCGGCGAAGCAGAGGACTTAACATAACGGCCGGGTGTCCTGGTTACTCAAAGCGGCGACGCGCGTTCGCTTCACGTGCCGCCTGTGCGGTTTCGACAGAAACGACGCGACGACCGACAGGCCACAGTGCAATTGCGGCGATTTTAAAGTTGGCAATACCAACCGGAATACCAATAATAGTGATGCATTGGGCAATACCGGAGGCAATGTGCATCAGGCACAACCACCAGCCAAAGAAGATTAACCAGAAGATATTCAGTAACGTTCCGCCGGTGTTCATCAGCGCATTTTTTCCTGCCGGGTTGAGTTCATCGACGTGGACAGCTTCATTCCCATAAGGCAGCAGCGACAGTTTAGTGATTTCCCAGCATGAGCGCGTGAGCGGCAGCGTAAAAATAAGCACAATGCTCACCAGCGTCGCCAGGAGCCAGGCCAGTGTGGTGGCAAACCCACCCAGCACAAAATTCAAAATATTCAGAACAGTACGCATAAACCCTCGGTTAATTCCGGTTTTCTGTGATTCCGGGCAATTGTAACGTTTTTTTGCGCTGGAGCACCTATTCTCTGGGGGTTACACTGAGAAGAAATACTCTTTGTCTGGATCGGCTGAGTCATGGAACTGAAAGCAACTTCTCTTGGAAAACGTCTGGCGCAACATCCCTACGATCGGGCGGTGATTCTCAATGCAGGCATTAAAGTCTCTGGCGATCGCCATGAGTATCTCATTCCATTCAATCAGTTACTGGCGATTCACTGTAAGCGGGGTCTGGTGTGGGGCGAGCTGGAGTTCGTGCTGCCCGACGAAAAAGTGGTACGTCTGCACGGTACTGAATGGGCGGAAACCCAGCGTTTTCATCACCATCTGAATGCTCGCTGGCAGCAATGGAGCCAGGAAATGAGTGAGGTGGCGGCCGGGGTATTGCAGGAACAACTGGACGCTATTGCGACACGAACCGGACAGAATGTCTGGCTGACGCGGGAGCAGACCGCAGGGCTACAGCAACAGATCCTGCGGGCGTTTGCCGCGTTACCGCTGCCGGTTAATCGTCTGGACGCGTTTGAAAACTGCCGCGATGCGCTTAAGCAGTGCCAGGCGTGGCTGAACGATATCGAAACCTGCCGTCTGCAACATAACCAGGCGTATACCGAATCCATGTTGACGGAATACGCCGACTTTTTCGAGCACATTGAATCTTCGCCGCTGAATCCGGCTCAGGCCAGAGCAGTGGTGAATGGTGAACAGTCGTTGTTGGTGCTGGCCGGTGCCGGGAGCGGAAAAACCTCTGTTCTGGTGGCGCGAGCAGGCTGGCTGCTGGCACGCGGTGAAGCGGCGGCAGAACAAATTCTGTTACTGGCGTTTGGCCGTAAAGCAGCGCAGGAGATGGATGAGCGTATTCGCCAACGACTGCATACACAAGAGATTACGGCGCGGACGTTTCATGCTCTGGCACTGTATATTATCCAGCAGGGTAGCAAAAAAGTGCCGACCATCAGCAAGCTCGAAAATGATACCGCGGCGAGAAATAAGCTGTTCGTCACCACCTGGCGTCAACAGTGCAGCGAGAAAAAAGCGCAGGCCAAAGGCTGGCGGCAGTGGCTGGAAGAGGAAATGCAATGGACAGTGCCGGAGGGGAATTTCTGGGACGATGAGAAACTTCAACGTCGCCTGGCGTCAAGGCTGGATCGCTGGGTCAGCCTGATGCGGATGCATGGTGGCGCTCAGGCGGAGATGATTGCCAGCGCCCCGGAAGAGATTCGGGATCTCTTCAGTAAGCGCGTTAAGCTGATGGCGCCGTTGTTGAAAGCCTGGAAAAGCGCACTGAAAGCAGAAAACGCTGTCGATTTTTCCGGCCTGATTCATCAGGCTATCGTGATTCTGGAAAAAGGGCGCTTTGTCAGTCCGTGGAAACATATTCTGGTGGATGAGTTTCAGGACATTTCGCCGCAGCGTGCTGCGCTACTGGCGGCGCTGCGTAAACAAAACAGCCACACCACGCTGTTTGCCGTCGGCGATGACTGGCAGGCGATTTACCGTTTCAGCGGCGCACAGCTTTCATTAACTACCGCGTTTCAGGAGTCTTTCGGCGACGGCGACCGATGCGATCTGGATACCACCTACCGTTTTAACAGCCGAATTGGCGAAATTGCTAACCGCTTTATCCAGCAGAATCCCCATCAGTTGAAAAAGCCGCTCAATAGCCTGACGACAGGGGATAAGAAAGCCGTCACGTTGCTGGAGGAGACGCAACTGGATGCGTTGCTGGATAAGTTGTCTGGTTATGCGAAAGCCGATGAGCGGATCCTGGTACTGGCACGTTATCACCATCTTAAACCTGAGAGTCTTGAGAAGGCCGCGACCCGCTGGCCGAAGCTACAGCTCGACTTTATGACCATTCACGCCAGTAAGGGACAACAGGCGGATTATGTCATTATTGTCGGTTTGCAGGAGGGGAGCGATGGCTTTCCGGCCCCGGCGCGCGAGTCCGTCATGGAAGAAGCCTTACTCCCGACGGTGGAGGATTTCCCCGATGCGGAAGAACGGCGGTTGCTTTACGTTGCACTCACCCGCGCCCGCCATCGGGTATGGCTCCTGTATAACAAAGCTAATCCATCACGCTTTGTGGAGTCACTAAAGGATCTGGACGTTCCGGTCGCCAGAAAACCGTAGGAGGCAGGCGACGTGGGTCGCCTGTGCAGACTTATTTCAGGCGCTCTGCCAGATAACGTTGATAGTCCGGGATTAACACGTCGATGTCGTCATTGAAGTGCGGGGACTGAATGATGAAATCCGCCGTGGCGACGTTGGTGGCGACAGGAATATTCCAGACGGTTGCCAGTCGCAGCAGGGCTTTGACATCCGGATCATGTGGCACGGCGTTAAGCGGATCCCAGAAGAAAATCAACACATCAATCTTGCCTTCCGAAATCAACGCGCCGACCTGCTGATCGCCGCCCATCGGACCGCTCAACATGGCGTTAACGTCCATACCGGTCCCACGAGAAATGATATTTCCGGTAGTTCCTGTGGCGTAGAGAACATGTTTTTCCAGCAGAGGCTGGTGGCGTTCCACCCAGCTCATCAACATCTTTTTGCAGTGATCGTGTGCGACCAGCGCAATGTGCTTGCGCGCTGGTAAAGTGCGAGTTGTCAGTTCCATCATTCAGTTCCATCGTGAGTTTGTGTACAGAGTACTGAAAGTGTCTGACGCTGCAAGAGAAAGAGGAAAAAAATGCCGCACCGGACAAAAACGTCAGGAGGAGGGTTGTTTCTCCGCCCATTGCAGGAAGTTATTGCGGGTTTGCGGATCGGCCTGGCGAAACCAGTACTTCAGGCGTTGTTCTGTCAGCGTCTGGGACTGTGGCGGAAGAGTATCCAGTTCAGATACGCCGGAGAGCAGCGTGCTGTCATCCGACATCATCGTGGCAAACTGGGGAAGGGAGGCGCGTTTTGCCGCTTTATTATAGCGCTCGGTTTCAGCCTCAAAATCGACCGTTTTCGCTTTCGACGTAATGGCGAGGATATCCAGTTGCACCGGGATTGGCATCGCATCCCCATCCAGGAGTTCCACGCGGGGGAGTGAATCAAAGTGGCTGGCTTCACGATCGCTTTCCAGACGCGGGAGGTGGAAATTGACCTGGTCAACGCGCTGAGTGTCAAAACTGATCACCAGCGGTGGGGAAATATAGAGTTGTTCTTCAAGGCTGGAGAGACGAATGGTTTTCTCAACCCGAAACACGAGCTGATGTGGGCCATTGTCGAGTTCAATACTGTCCGCTCCACGCAGCAATGAACTGGAGACTTTTTTGCCATCCAGCACCAGCAGGTCAATATCATTTGAAAGGCGAAGTGTCGTAGCACATACCGTGACCGGCAAACAAATGGCAATCATCAGGGTCACAGTGCCGATTTTCATAGAGTTCTCCTGTTTAAAGACTGCCTGGACAAGAATGTATCAAAATTTTTCGATGATCACGTTTATTAACATATAGACATATTTTGGATTTTTGCTCTCATACTTCCGTGTGGGCACGTGGTTGGGTGGCAAGGATTGTCGTACACTTTGCAAAACAGCCTGGAGAATGACGATGAAAGAGACCGATATTGCTGGCATTTTGAATTCGACCCGCACCATTGCGCTGGTTGGTGCGAGTGATAAGCCCGACCGCCCAAGCTATCGGGTGATGAAGTATTTACTTGATCAGGGTTATCACGTGATTCCTGTCTCTCCAAAGGTGGCGGGCAAAACTCTCCTGGGTCAGCAGGGTTATGCCACGCTGGAAGACGTCCCGGAAAAAGTCGATATGGTGGATGTGTTCCGTAATTCAGAAGCAGCATGGGGCGTGGCGCAGGATGCGATTGCCATTGGCGCGAAAACCCTGTGGTTGCAGTTGGGCGTGATCAATGAGCAGGCGGCCGTGCTGGCGCGTGAAGCGGGATTAACGGTGGTGATGGATCGCTGTCCGGCGATTGAGATCCCTCGACTTGGGCTGGCGAAGTAAGCAAGCTGGCTTGAGCATAAAAGAAAATGCCCGATGTGCTATCGGGCATTTTATCAGTCAGTTACGCAGACGAGGCGCCTGCAACTGTTTACGAATGGTCTGAGCAAGCTCGTCCATCGAAGGCTGTTCAGGGTGTTCATCCTGCGTTTCGCTGCTTAACTGTGCCTCAGCCAGATAAGTATGCACTGGACGACCATCATCATCTTCCATCACCACGTGATACCACGGAGCGGCGCGAAGCGCATCGTTCACCGCGAGTTCATCCGGTGACGGCTCTTCAAGCGAATAGACCGGGTCGATATCCACGACCACTCCGAGATATCCTAACAGGGAATGGCGGACCTGCTGGCCGATACCGAATTTGCTGGCAATCATAGTCACCTCCCGGGAAATCATTACTCTCGATATGAGGGCAAAAATCCACTTTTCAAGTTACATGACGCGACAGGCAAACCCTTTGAGATACAGCCCTTCCGGGTAGGTAGCGATCACCGGATGATCGGCGGCCTGACGGAACTGCTCTATAAATTGTACATCACGTCCCGCATCTATTGCGGCATCGGCGATGATTTTCTGAAATAAATCTGTTGTCATCAGGCCGGAACAGGAGAACGTTAACAACACGCCACCTGGATTTAACAACTGAATCGCCAGCATGTTGATATCCTTATAGCCGCGACAGGCCCCCATCAGTTGGCTTTTGTTTTCGACAAACTTCGGCGGATCCATCACGATTACGTCAAATTTCTCGCCGCGATCGCGATAAGCACGCAACAGCTTAAAGACATCATCGCGAACAAATTCCGCTTTGCTGAGATCGAGTTGATTCAGTTCCACGTTCTGTTTCGCAATATCCAGCGCTTCCTGGGAGGTATCCACACTGACCACCTGACGGCAACCGCCCATCAGCGCGGAGACGGCAAAGCCACCGGTGTAGGAGAAGCAGTTCAGGACGCGTTGATTTTCGACATAACGACGTGTAGCCAGACGGCTATCGCGCTGATCGAGATAATAACCGGTTTTATGACCGCCCCGAATATCCACCAGCAGTTTCATACCGTGTTCTTCGATTGGCAGCAGTGCTGGGGGAAGCTCTCCGGTAACCGGGCCCTGCGTCAGTTCCATCCCTTCTTTTTTACGAACCGCGACATCGCTGCGGTCATAAATCGCACATTCCGGATAGAGCACTTGCAGGGCGCTAATCAGTGCGGCACGTTGATATTCCGCACCAGCGCTAAGTAATTGCAGCACCAGGAAACGACCAAAACGGTCAATGGTGATACCAGGTAAACCGTCAGATTCACCCGCGATCAGACGGTAGCTGTCGAGACCATCTTTTTTTGCCAGCCAGTCGCGCCACTGTTGTGCCTGCTGCAAACGGCGGGTAAAGAAGGCAATATCGACAGACTCCGACTTTTCGAAGGTCCAGACACGGGCGCGGATTTGCGAAGCAGGAGAAAACGCGCCGCGCGCCAACCATTTGCCATGATGGTCAACAATGTCGATGGTTTCGCCGGAATTGGCTTTACCTTCCATGCGGGCAACGGCTCCGGAAAAGACCCACGGATGGCGTCGCAACAAGGATTTTTCGCGCCCTTTAGCCAGCACAAGGCGGGGATATTGAGGAAATGAAGATTCAGTCATACGAGCAACCTCATACAAACAGTGATGCGAGCCGGATGTCTATTCCAGCCTGATACCGTTAAAACAAAATGGCGCGTAGGGTAGCACAGATGTGGGATGCATTCATTAGTACCTGGGGTGAGCGTTTCGGCACAAATTTAAAGCGAACAGGCACAGTTTCTCGGATATACACCGGGTAGAGTGGTATTTCTTACTCTGAATAAGGAAATACAATGAAAAGGTTACCTGTTTTGACGACGGTTGTCCTGGCGACACTCAGTTTTGGCTCGATGGCGGCTTCTCAGGCGTTTAGCCTTGGCAGCACAGATATTCCCGATAATCACGTTTTAACGCAAAAGCAGATTTTCAACGGATTTGGCTGTGAAGGCGCAAATATTTCCCCACAGTTACACTGGCAAAATCCGCCAGAGGGAACAAAAAGCTACGCGATCACCTTATTCGATCCCGATGCGCCTACGGGAAGCGGCTGGTGGCACTGGACGGTTGTGAATATTCCGGCAAAGATTCATGCTCTCCCCTCCGGTGCCAAAATGGAAACGGTGGCGCCGGGGATTGTTCAGGGGCGCAATGATTTTGGTTATGCCGGATTTGGTGGCGCTTGCCCACCGGCAGGAGATAAGCCACACCGCTATCAGTTTACCCTGTGGGCGTTGAACACAGATACCTTGCCCATCGACCACAATGCGAGCGGTGCTCTGGTGGGGTTTATGCTTAACAGTCATGTCATTGCCAAAGCGGAACTGATGGCTACCTACGGAAGATAAACAGAGGACAACACGGTGCAGGACGTTCATTTTCAACATAATGTTCTTACAACAGCAGAGGTGCGTTCCAGCCAACGTCATCGCCTGCATCGTGTTAAGCTTTTCTCTGCTGCAATTTGCCATATCACGCAAGGCAGCAAAGTCATTGTTCAGGAGAATAATCGCCTTGTCGCAAAACCGGGTGAGTTAATCATCATTCCGGCAAACACCTCACTGGAAATCATTAACCAGCCCGGAGAACACGGTTTTCGTTCCGATCTCCTGTTACTTTCGCCAGACATTATTGCCGGATTTAAAAAAAACCATGTTAAGGATTTTCCACCCGCCACGCACACCTCGTTATGCACCCCGATGAACGCCAGTCTGTCATTCATGTGGGCGAGTTTACTGGCTGCTGTGCGTCAGGGATTGCCTGCCGGGTTGCAAATCCATCAGGCAATGGGACTACTGCTGGCGCTTTTGCAGGAAGGGGTCGCCGGACCGTTACTTATTGAGCGAGGCTACACGCTGACGGAACAGGTACGCCAGCTCATTATGTTGGCACCTGCTAAGTTTTGGACAGCACAGGAGATTGCTCAGCGTTTGGCTATCGGAACTTCTACGATGCGCAGACGACTCCAGCAGGAATCGCAGAGCTATCGACAGATCGTCGAAGAGGTGCGGATGTCTTATGCGTTGTCTCAATTGCAGTCGACGACCTTACCGATTGGGGAGATAGCATTACGCAGTGGCTATCTTTCAGGTTCGCGGTTTACCGCCCGGTTTAGCCAGCATTATGGATGCTTGCCGAAACAGGTACGATAATGTTATTCACATTCCAGCAAGAGGTGACACTCATCGTTTTCGATAAGAAGGAGAACCACTATGGCGAGAGTCTGCATTATCGCGTGGGTCCACGGCCGGGTTCAGGGCGTGGGATTTCGCTACACCACTCAGCATGAGGCACGGCGACTGGGCTTAACTGGTTATGCAAAGAATCTGGACGATGGCAGCGTCGAGGTAGTCGCCTGTGGCGAGGATGAACAGGTGGAAACGTTAATGAAGTGGCTAAAAGAAGGCGGCCCGAGTTCTGCCCGTGTTGACAGAGTGTTGAGCGAGCCGCATCGTTCTCGCGAAGAATTTTCCGGCTTTAGTATTCGCTATTAAATACACTTCACCGGTTTTGGCAGGCCAGCAATTTTCGTGGCCTGTTTTGCCGGACCTTTTGGAAACAAACGATACAAATAGCGGCTGTTACCTTTCTCTTCGCCAAACTTATTGGCCATCGCTTTTACCAGCATACGAATCGCAGGAGAGGTATTAAACTCCAGATAGAAGTCGCGCACAAAACGCACCACTTCCCAATGTTCCGGCGAAAGCGTGATCCCCTCGTTTTCGGCAATCACAACTGCCATCGGTTCGCTCCACTGCGTGGTATCCTTCAGATAACCATCGTTATCAGTTGCGATTTCCTTACCTTCAAAAATCAACATAATTGTTCACTGCGTTAGACAACCTGGCGGCAGTTTAGCAAAAAACAAAGCCCCGCATAAGCGAGGCTTTGTGTCACACCTTATAGCCATTAATCGCGGCTGGCGAAGCCCAGAATACTGAGCAGACTGACAAAGATGTTGTACAGCGAAACGTAAAGGCTTACCGTTGCGCGAATGTAGTTAGTCTCACCGCCACGAATGATATTGCTGGTTTCAAACAGGATCGCACCTGAAGAAATCAGGATAAATACTGCGCTGATCGCCAGGTGCAGTGCCGGCAGTTGCAGGAAGATGTTGGCAACCATACCAATCAGCACAACCACAATACCGGCCATTAACATGCCGCCCAGGAAAGACATATCCTTACGGGTCGTTAAAACGTAGGCGGAGCAACAGAAGAACACCAGCGCCGTACCGCCCAGCGCCATTGCGATCACGTCACCCATTCCTGCTGAGAGGTAAGTGTTCAGGATCGGCCCGAGGATATAACCCAGGAAGCCGGTAAAGGCAAAGGCGGAGAGAATACCGCTTGGCTTGTTCGCTGTTTTATAGGTCAGGAACATCAGGCCGTACATCCCCACCAGCGTCAGAATCAGACCCGGTGAAGGTAGCATCAGTACGGTACTGGCTGTTGCCGTGATCGCAGAAAATGCCAGCGTCAGGCTCAGCAGGAAATAGGTATTGCGCAGCACTTTGTTTGTGCTGAGTAGCGATGTACGGTCATGTGATGAACTTACAATACGATCCATGAGTCACTCTCTTATGACAGATGTAATTAATGGTGGAGGATAATGAAAAGCAGGGCAGCCACACAGCAGTTTTACCCATCTTTACTCATTTGATCTGAATCAGGTTTCACGTCTGCTTGTTCTGCATCATCAACGCTGTGTGAATATTCTGCTGCTTAAATGGTCAATCTGCTGTTATTTCAGTCTATTAACAGCATATTGACTGTTTTTCAGGCAAACGAACACATTCGGGCTTTACACGACGCATCGGGATGTTTATAGTGCGCCTCATTCTGGAAGTGTGGCCGAGCGGTTGAAGGCACCGGTCTTGAAAACCGGCGACCCGAAAGGGTTCCAGAGTTCGAATCTCTGCGCTTCCGCCAGATTAAACAAGGGGTTATCGAAAGATAACCCCTTTGTTTTTTGCCTGTTAGCTACGGTAGTGAAAGCCCGACTGGTGATGCCTCGCATCTCCAGCCAGTGATTGTCGACCTCAGAGCTGTTTTTCGTACAGGCGATAGCGCTTATAAGGAACCCCGCCAATCTTTTCAAGGATGGTACGCATCCCGGTATTCGACTCCAGGATCCAGGACATTTCCAGCGCATCAATTTTGTGTTTCGCAAATGGATCGCGTAACGCTTCGATTAATAACAGCGCAATGACCGGCCCAATGCGACTAAACTGATATTCCTGACGAACGCCCATCAAAGGCACCCGTGCCGTACGTATCCCGCTTACTTTCAGACGCCAGAGCAGTTTTGCCCAGCCGAACGGAAATAAACGACCGTTGAGATCGGCGATAGCCTCATTAATGTTGGGCATGCCGACGATAAACGCACACGGGGTGGAATCGACTTCAGCAATGTAAATCATATCGTCCGGAACGAGATACTTAAGCTGATCGCCCATCGTAGCGAATTCATGCTCAGTGAATGGAACAAACCCCCAGTTGTGCTGCCAGCCTGAGTTAAAGATCTCACGTAATATCAGCATCTCCTCAGTAAAGCGCTTGCGATTGATACGCCGGATAGTCACCTTTTTGCGTACCTGATCCATAAGCCGGCTCAGTGAAGGAGAGAACGTGAGATCCGTACGGCGCATCCAGTAGGCCATTAAATCAATCCCTTTTGTGTATCCTTGCTGCTCAACTCTTGTCCCATAATAGGGCTTGCCGTGTGGCATTAATGCGCAGGGAGGAGTATCAAAACCCTCTATCAGCAGACCGCTTTCCTGATTGATATTCAGGCTAAAGGGGCCACTGATTTTTCGTGCCCCCGATGACTTCAGCCATGCTTCGGCGGTAGTGAACAAGGCGTTAAATACATCGGGATCATCAATAGCGTCGATCAAACCAAAATGGCCCGTATCTTCACCGTGTAACTTACGATGAAGCGTATCTATCTGAGCGGTTATTCTGCCGACGACGACCCCCTCTTTTTTGGCGAGCCATGCTTGCCATTTGATATGTCCGGACCCCGGGTTTTTCTCTGACAGATGCTCTGTGCGCTCAAGGAACAGGGGAGGAATCCAGCAAGGATCATCGGGATAGAGCGAAGAAGGAAAAGCGATAAAGGTTTTCAGGTCATGTTTATTCATGACTTTTTCTACGTGAATCATAAACAGCCTTAAATAAAAATTCAGACATTACAAAAATAATGTCATTTACAGTAATGT
>OKVW01000882.1_pt1 | contig 14627 bp, 11 predicted proteins | sample 1606991 | NCBI WGS metagenome assembly OKVW01 (sample SAMN03281021, study PRJEB24777) | human gut metagenome | isolation source: fecal sample PR177 from 1 month old male Malay infant, vaginal delivered...
TTTAAAAGCTGCCCTGCCGACGACTCGCCGTACACTGCAATGCCCTCCTTTTTCAGGCGGGCGGCGGCCACTCCGTCCCCAGGAACCAGCTTGCGCCCAAAGGTCCCGTCATAGACCTCCCCGCTTCCGCAGGATGGACTTCTCTCCTTTAACAGGGCATACCGGCAGCCGTAAAGCGCAGCCAGGCGGGCAACCTCCTCCGCCCCCTTCCCATACTGCTCAGTCACGTCCTCACCGTCTCTGGTGACCACCCGGTCTCCCAGCCGTTCCGCCGGAGTCCGCGGCGTCGCCAGCCCGCCCATAATCTCCGGACACACAGGAATCAGGTGGCAGCGCTCCATCAGCAGGCTGATCTCAGGGATCATAGATCCATCCCCCTTGTAACGGCAATTGACGCCCATCAAACAGGCGCTTACCAATACATTCATATGCTCCCTCTTTTCTTTTATGTAAATGCTTATATTAAAATCTGCGCCCATCCCCCAGCACGCGTCCGCTCAGCAGCAGATAAGTGGCTGTGGATGAGATGCACGCCATCACGTCCGAGATAGGCTCCGCATAGAATATGGCCTGGGCTCCCCCCAGCGCCGGCAGCACCAGCATGGCGATCAGATAGATCAGCTTACGGAACATGGACAGGCTGATGGCCACCTTGGCGATCCCCATGCCTGTGAATCCGTCCACCACCGTGTACTGCACGGCCAGGGGGATGATACACAGGGTGTACACCCGGATGGCCCAGTTGGTCACACTGGTATAGGCCGGGTCCCTTGTGAAAATGCTGACAAAATACTGGGGAAACACCTGGGCAATGAGAAACATCACTGTGGTGAACCCAATCCCCAGCAGAACAATGTTCTTCTCAGCCTTCCTGATTCTGTCCGGCCGCCCCGCTCCATAATTATATCCCATAATGGTCTGGGTTCCACCGGTAATTCCTCCCAGCGGCATGGTGATCATCAGCATAAAGCTCTGTACAATGGTGTTGCAGGTCAGAAGCATATCTCCGTCCGTCACCCCGCCGTAATGCTGGATGATGGTGTTCATCAGGATAATCAGCACACTGTCCGAGGCTATGATCAAAAAGGGGGACAGGCCCACCACCAGCACCTGCTTCATCACCCTGGAGCGGTAACCCCCAAAGGTGATGCGCACCAGAGGGCGCGGCCCCAGTAAAAACCACAGAACCATGGCACAGCTGGCCATCTGGGATATGACGGTGGCTACGGCAGCCCCCTTGACGCCCATGTCCAGCACAAAGATGAACACCGGGTCCAGCACAATATTGCAGGCGGCTCCCACAATCACGGACAGCATCCCCATTTTGGCGAAGCCCTGGCAGATGATGAACTGGCACATGCCGGTGGACAGCAGGGCAAAAACAGTGCCGATGAGATACCAGCTCAGGTATTCATTGGCATAGGGGAAGATGGCCGGACTTGCCCCGAACCAGGTCAACAGGTAATTCTTGAATATGTACGCCAGGATCATAATCCCCACCGCCATGGCGGACAGCAGGCAGAAACAGTTGGCCACAATCTGCTGGGCGCCCTTTTCATTCTTCTGCCCCAGGCGGATGCTCATCAGCGGCGCGCCGCCCACTCCGATCCAGCTGGCAAATGAGGTGATCAATGTCACAATAGGGCCGCATACGCCCACTCCGGCCAGGGCCAATCCCCCGGTCCCTTCGATATTTCCAATATACATACGGTCCACAATACTGTAGAGCACACTCACAAATTGAGCCAGCATGGAGGGAAATGCCAGCCTCCATACCAGCCCTCTGATCTGGTCAGTATCCAGATTATTTTCAATTTTCACGGTTGTAACTCCCTTACGGTTTCTTACGGAATTCATTGATCTCACGCACCAGTGTCACAAAACTGTCTATCATAGAATCAAATGCTCCGTATTTATATAAATTCACGAAAAACAGGCCAATGGGCACTGCTAGGATCATACCGGCCAGGCCGCTGACCTTAAAGCCCAGGAACAGTAAAATCAAGGTCAGCAGAGGCGGAAGGCCCATGCTGTCTCCCACCAGCTTAGGCTGCACCAGCTGGCGGATTACCTGGGTCAGCACATACAAGAGCAGCAGACCCGCCGCGAAGGCATACTGGCCCTCCAGCAGTTTATAAGCGCCCCATGGCAGCAGCGCGGTCCCTGTTCCAAAGACCGGCAGAAAGTCCAGAAAAGCGATGAGAAATGCCAGCAAAACTGCGTATTTCACGCCCAGCACCAGAAAACCCACGGTGAGGATCACTGCCACCACTGCCATGATTTTAAACTGGGCCATAAAATAGCCGCCGATCAGATGCCGCAGCTCACCTTTTAAGTATCTGTAATATTTGGCGCCGCTGGCGGGCAGATAACGCCTGCAAAAGGCTATGATCCGGTCCCTGTCCACGATGAAAAAATAGGAGGACAGGATGGTGACCACAGAATACACCAGCGCCCCGGGGATTCCCTTTGCCACAGTGCCTGCGGCCTCCACAGTGGGAGATGCCGCCTTCTGCACCAGCAGGCCCAGGGATTCGCCGATGTTGCTGGATATGGCCTTCCATGACTCCTGGATGCCCGGCGGCAGAAACTGGAGCAGATGGGCCATATCCTCTGCACTGGCCTGTATCTCCTTTTCAAAGGACGCATACAAGCTGGGCAGCGCCTTCACAAGGGAGCTGACCCCTGACGCGGTGCGGGATATTACCAGGTATAAAAGGCCAATCACCAATGCCAGCACTGCCACCACAATCACAATAGAACTGTGCTTGCGCACCAGTTTCAGCCTTCGCTCCAGCAGGCGGACCAGAGGGTTGGCGATCAGGGCGATCACCCAGCCAATGACAAAGGGCATGAAAAACCGCAGAAGCTTCGGGCCCAGCAGGCACAGAATCAGCCACCCGCCAAGGGGGATCACCACGTTCAGCACCAGCCTCAGGTAATATTTCCATCCGGTATTTTTCTCCATATTTCTCACCTGCCATTTATAATTTGCGGAAAATGCCGGCGGCCGGCCTGTCAGCTCCGGCTCAGATACCCCTCCAGAAAGGTGTACAGCGCTTCCATCTCCTGATCCGTTCCGATGGAGATCCGCAGACTGTCCGACAGCCGCGGCTGGTTAAAATAGCGCACATAGATCTGTTCCCGGCGCAGCGCCTCAAACAGCGCTCCTGCATCTGCCGACTCATGGGTCACAAACAGGAAATTGGTCATGGAATCCGGGAAGGTGAATCCCATTCCGGACAGCCGTTCCTTGGCATGTTCCCTGGTTGCTATGATCTTCGCCGCAGTTTCCCTGAAATATACATCATCCTTCACCGCTTCCGCTCCCAGAATCTGGGAGGGCATGTTCATGGTGTAGGAATTGTAGGAATATTTAACATCATTTAAAGCTTTAATCAGATCCGGATGTCCGATGGCAAAGCCGATGCGCAGCCCGGCCATGGACCGGGATTTACTGAAGGTCTGCACCACCAGCAGGTTCTCGTAGCGCTCCACCAGCTCCAGGGCAGACCTGCCGCCGAAATCAATATAGGCCTCGTCCACAATCACCACCACGTCCTGATTGTGCCGGATGATATCCTCCACCTGATCCAGCGGCATATACACCCCGGTGGGGGCATTGGGGTTGGGGAAGATCACACCGCCGTTTTCCCGGTAATAGTCCTGGGGGCAGATGGCAAAATCCCCATCCAGGGACGGCGTCTCATATGGAATGCGGTACAGCTCGGCCCACACCTTGTAAAAGGAATAGCTGATATCCGGGAACAGCAGCGGCTTCTCCGAATTAAAAAAGGTCAGAAACGCCATACCGATCACATCGTCGGAGCCCACCCCCACAAATATCTGGTCTGTCCCTGCCCCGTAGTAACCGGCCAGGGCCTCCACCAGGCAGGAGGAGGTTGGATCAGGGTACTTGCGCAGCTGGTCCCCATCCATCTCCCGAATAGCCCTCTCCACTGCCGGGGACGGCGGATAAGGGTTCTCGTTGGTATTCAGTTTGATCATCCGGCTGGCCTTAGGCTGGTCGCCCGGCACGTAGGGCGTCACCCGGCGGATATTGGCTTCCCATGGTCTCATAAACTCGTCCTCCCCCTGATTCAGGCCTTCAGGCCATACTCTTTCGCCACCTCTGCAAATGCCGGCAGGGAGCGCTCAATCTGTCCGTAGGACACGCAGTAAGAGATCCGCACATATCCCGGGCAGGCAAAGGAAGTGCCGGGTACTACCAGTACATTATGCTTTTTGCAGGCCTCGCAGAACTTCTTTTCATCCGGCTCCGGGGACTTTACGAACAGGTAAAACGCACCCTGGGGCTTGATGCATTCAAAACCCAGCTCCTTTAGGCCATTGTAGAGCAGATTCCTGTTTTTATCATAAGCTTCCAGGTTCACTTTCTCATCCAGGCACCGCATAATCACCCGCTGCATCAGGGACGGCGCGTTGACGCAGCCCATCACGCGGTTGGCGATGGAGGCCGCATTGATCACCTCTTCGCTGTCCTTCAGGGCAGACGGAATCACCAGATATCCGATGCGCTCGCCGGGCAGGGACAGGGACTTGCTGTAGGAGTAACAGATCACTGTGTTGTCGTAGAAAGGAGTCACATAGGGCACCTCCACGCCGTCGTAAGCCAGCTCCCTGTAGGGTTCGTCGGAGATCAGCACAATGTCTGTGCCCAGCTCTTCCTGCTTGGCCCGCATAATGTCCGCCATTCTGGTCAGGGTCTCGGCAGAGTATACGACGCCTGTGGGGTTGTTGGGGGTGTTGATGATCACGCCCTTGGTTCTAGCTGTGATCTTCTGCTCAAACTCCGCCAGGTTGGGCTGGAAGTCCTCCGTGTTGGGGGAGATCACCACCAGCTGGCCGTCATAGTTGCGCACATAGGAACCGTACTCCACGAAGTAGGGGGCAAAGGCAATGACCTCGTCTCCGGGATTCAACAGAGTCTTTAAGATAATGTTCAGGCCGCTGGCCGCTCCCACGGTCATCAGAATGTTGTTCTGGGAAAAGCTGGTGCCGAAACGGCTGTTCACAGAAGCTGCCACAGCAGCCCGCACATCCTCATAGCCGGAGTTGCTCATGTAGCCGTGGACAAAGGTGGTCTCCTCCTGGTCCAGAATATCCTTAATAGCCTGGTTCACCGCCTCGGGGGCCGGTACGTTGGGATTGCCCAGGCTGAAATCATACACATTCTCCGCCCCGTAGATGGAGGCCAGGCGCTTGCCCTCCTCAAACATGGCGCGGATGGCGGAATTGTTATTTACCAATGGTTTCATCTTCTCTGATATCATAATTGTATCCTCTCCTTCATATCCAGCTTCTATCAGGACCTGCCGCTTTAACGGACTGCCTTGTTGATATGATTGTAGCTTTCCTTTGACGGAATGTCAATTACAATCCGATTAAGAATCCTGTCGGCATTTTGCGCCGGATATGCCGCCCGGATGCACAGACAGGGAACCTCCTCTCTCCGAAAAGGTTCCCTGAATCTCTGCTGTTAATAATAATAATCGGAAACCACGCCCGCTTCCTGGGCATACTCCGTATCCGAATTCCCGGACTCGCCCAGCATTTCCTTCATGGGCGTTCCCTCGAACAGCTTCATCACTTCCGGCGTCATCCTGTTGAGCTGGAAGCCGCCGTACACGCGGTAATTCCCACCCAGGTTAACAACAACGGAGGCGCTCCTGTTCACAGGACACAGCCCGCTGAAGCCCGTATTCTCATCCAGGACAAAGGCATTCATCAGCAGCCTGATTTCCTCAGGATCTTCGAATACCAGCTGTCCGCCGGCCCTAAACCGTGGGTTCAGCGTCAGCAGCCGCTCCAGGCTTGGCTCCCCCTCTTTCTTCTCCTCGTCTGTCATCACTCTGGAGGTTGGGAAATCGACCTGCAGGCTCTGGATATTCTCCGGCAGCTTCTGTGGATCTTCACCTGCCTCCTTCAGCGCTTCAATGGTCCGTTTGAAGGAGGGGTACACCGGCCATGACTGGCTCACATTACCCCCTGCATATGAATACTGGTAGGAATAGTCAGCATCCTGGCCCAGGCGGAAGCGTTCCATGGACAGTTCCATAATCTTCTGCTCCTCCGCTGTATAGAAACAGATCTGCCCAATGGCATTCTCCTTCTGGCGGGTCTGCAGCGTCAATTCTCTTAAGTCTGCCTGGTACGCTGTCAGCAGTCCGGTATAACCGTCCAACCACACATCCGGGATCTCCTTCATGTAGCCCATACCCAGATATTGGGATTTCACCACACTGACCGGTTCCAGATTCAGGACATCATAAAGGCTCTCCTTGTACTCTCTCTGGCTGTACAGCCTGTTATAGCTGTCCATCACCTCGGACAGAGGGGCGTAGTACCTGCGGCTCACTTTTCTCCCGCTGTTCAGGGTGTAGATCACAGTGATGTCGGTGAAATAATTACGGTTATCTGCCTCGGCATCCGATTCTTCGCTCTTCGCAATCCACTGGGAGCTGTTGGAAGCCATCATCGCCGTCCGGGTCACCTGTTTCTGATACTTTTTCTCCCTGTTCTTCAGCGCCTCATCCCTGCCCATCCTGGCAATGTCCAGGGCAGGTTCCATATCTTCAAGGTGCATGGTTTCAGGCAGCACTTCATAGCTGTCTACCCACTTCATTGCAGGGGTATTATCAACTTCGTAAATAATCTGCTTTCTGGAAACCCATTCGTTGTCCAGGCCAATATCCATGGCCACATCCGCCACCCGGCTCTGATCCGGCAGGTAGGAGTCATATCTGAACCAGTCGAACCGGAACGCCAGTATCATCAGGACTGATCCTGCCAGGCACAGCGCCAGCTGCAGCTTGTTGGAAAACAGCTTCTTAAAGTCAAAATGGTAAATGATCTCAATCACGCAGTGGGAAATCACACAGCCGATCACCGCGCCGAACACAGCCCAGAACAGCGTGCTCTGCATGGCCCAGAAGAACATTCCGCCGGCCAGGCCGAAGCCCAGCACCATGAGGATGCGGATGGGCGCCATACTCCATTTAAAGGTCATGGCTTTTCCAGCCGACTCAGAGGGACGCTTGCGGTACAGCTCCATGGCCAGAAGGGTCAGGCCCACTGCCACGAAAAATGTGATCACCAGAGCAGGTATATGCTTGTAGATCTCGCTTCTGCCATCCGTCATTCTGCCGCCCCAGCTCAGGCCCATCATATACGCGCTGAAGGGCGAACTCCACTGTCCAAACCCGCGAATCAACCGGCCTCCTTCATCCCAGAAGTGGGAGGACATGGTTTCAAAAAATGTCTCGCAGTAGCTCATAATCAGAATTGACATGGCCGGTGCAAAGAAATTGAACACGCCGTTGGCCAGAATGCCGATCAGGACATTGCCTGTCATCATCATGGCGATCACAGCCACCGCGTACATCAGCAGGAAATACAGCAGGTTTAAAACCCAGGCCGCCATGGCAGCAGGCAGCACAACCGGCATGTTCACCCCATAAGCCATGGATACGCCCAGCAGGAACAGCAGGTTCAGCAGATACGCCGCAGCTACTATCAGTACGCCGCCGGTATACTGGACGGCGAACAGCATCTCCCTTTTCACGGGAATGCTGTGGTAAAAGTCCACCTTTTTCCGGTTGTGAAGATAGGAGAAACTGGAAACACCCATTACCACCGCAGCCAGGATCAGCAGAAACGCCGTCATGCCGTTGCCAAACTCCACTGCCTCAATCACAACTTTTGTCTTAAGTTCCAGGATCTTCGCCACCCGCTCCACATCAGTGGCTCCCGGCGCGAATACCAGGGGTTTATAACCGTTGACCCGGTAGAAATCCGTGTTGATGGCATTCTCCATGGACAGGGCCAGGTTGATGGGAAGAGCGAAGAAGAAACCCAGAATCGACAGGGCAATGGCCCATACCCGGCGCTTTAAGTCCTCCCGCTGCAATTTAAAGTACAAGCTTTTTGATGTCATAACCGGCCACCTCCGTTTCACTGATAAATATCTCCTCCAGAGATAATGGAATACATTCAAAGAATACCGGATTATAGGAGGACATAATGGCCTCCACCTCGTCCCTGCTGCCCCTTACGGTTAAGGTCAGCAGACTGCCCCGCTGCTCCACATTCATCTTGTCCAGAGCCACCAGGTCCTCGGGCTTTGTACCCGGCTGAAGCACACACTGGATCTTGTGGATATTCAGCTTCATATCGTCTAAGTCCCTGGATAGAAGGATTCCGCCCTTGTGCAGAAGCCCCACATGGTCACAGATGTCCTCCAGCTCCCGCAGGTTGTGGGATGCGATAATGGGAGTCAGGTTCCGGTCCGCCATATCTGCAGCAAAAATGCTCTTGACAGTCTGGCGCATCACAGGGTCCAGGCCGTCAAAGGTCTCGTCGCAGAACAGATAGTCCGTGTTAGCGCAGACGCCGCAGATCACAGACACCTGCTTCTTCATGCCCTTGGAAAATGTATTGATCTTGCGTTTCTCATCCAGTCCGAAATTCTCCATCAGCTTGTGAAAACGCTCCGCGTTAAACTGTGGATAAACCTTCTGGTAATATACCATCATTTCCCTGGGAGTGGCATTAGCAAAAAAATGCTGCTCATCGGAAATATAGAAGAAACGCCGCTTGGCAGCCATGTTCTCAAATACCTCGTTGCCATCGATTGTCACCATCCCCTCATCCGGCTTCAGCACACCGCTGGCCAGCCTGAGGAAGGTGGATTTACCCGCCCCGTTGGTGCCGATGAGGCCAAACACACAGCCATCCTTAATGGTGGCGCTGATGTGATCCACTGCTGTAATATTGTCAAAGCGCTTTGTCAGATTCACCGCTTCAATCATCTGTCATTCCCCCTTTTCTCACGTTCTGCGCCGCCGGAGCGTCCATCTTGTCATACACCCGGGCCGCCACAACCTCGCTGGTAAGTCCCAGCTGCCCTGCCTCTGTCAGCAGCCCGTCAAAGGATTTCTCCCACACGCGTATCCTGCCGGTCTTCATCCGTCCGCTGTCCGCCACAAAACTGCCCTTACCCTTGACAGAGTAGATATAACCCTGCCGCTCCAGCTCAGTGTAAGCCCGCTGGATGGTGTTGGGATTAATGGATAAGTCTGTCGCCAGGCTGCGCACGGAGGGCATCTTGTCATCCGGCATTAATATGCCCCTAAACATCAGGTCCTGAAACCGTTCAACCACCTGCTCGTAAAGGGGCCTGCGGTCCTTATAATCCAATGTGATCATCTCTGACCTCCCTTCTGCCTCTCCCCGGCCCTTATGTTCCGGGTGTCTTATCTGTATTAACCTTATTAATACAGTTATCACTATTAAAATAGCATGCGGTGACTGGAATTTCAAGGAAGAATTTCTTACGATTTCCAGTAGATTCCTATAAAGCAAAAAAACGCCGGACACCGGAAGATTCCGGCGTCTGACGTTCTATACTGGTTAAAAGCTTGGCGGAGTGATGGCGAAGATCACCCGGGCCGTCTGGTCCGTGCTGTTGTGCCACACGTGGTTGGCATAGGGTGCGATCCGCACACTGTCTCCTGGCTGCAGGAACAGGTTCCTGCCCTCGATGCTGATGCCCACCTGTGCCCCGTCCCCCAGGAAATATGCCACCTCCTCGCCGGTGTGGCTGTGCAGGCTGTCAAAAGAATCGGAGTGGGGAGGGATCACCATCATACAGAACTCAATGGACCCGCTGGTATCTGGGGTCAGCAGCTCATAGTACACCTCCTGGGCATTCTCAGGCCGTCCGATGGTCTTTCTGGAACCAGCGCGCACCACAGGTTCCTGTAAGATCTCCTCCTGGAAGAAACAGTACAAAGGAATACCCAGGGCCTTGGCTATATTGTTCAGAGAATTGATGGATGGATTGACCTGTTCATGCTCAATCTGGCTGAGCATGGATGCTGTGATTCCACTGGCTTCCGACAGCTCCCGGATTGTCATGCTCCGTGAGGTGCGGTACATCTGTAATTTTTTCCCAAGGTTCAGCTCGTCCATGTCTATTCTCTCCTAAGCGTGTATTTTCCTTACCTACTCTACCATACTTTTCCTCCTTGCGCAACGGAGAGATTGACACGCTTTAGCCAGCTATTTAAGCAATCTCCTTCCGATCTCTGCATATTTATCCATATCCTCCCTCGGCACCATGCTGCCTCCGGTTCCCCAGGGAATATGAACCGCCTGGTCCATGTACTTGGTCAGGCCCAGACCATCCAGATACTCCCCTGCGCAGTCCCGCTGCAGCCACAGAGGTCCGCACATGCCAGCCAGGGCGCTGGGTTCCAGCCACAGGTCCTGGGTTTCTCCCAGAAGGGCCAGCATCTTATACATGTTCTCATCGGACACGGAATAACAGCCGTCCATAAACGGTTCCATAAAACGGCCCACAAAGCCCGAGGCCCTCCCCACCGCCAGCCCGTCGGCAGCAGTCTTGTTGTCAATGCCAATGTCCTGAACACAGATCTGGTTGTGCAGGCCTGTGGCCATCCCCAGCATCATGCAGGGGGCATGGGTTGGTTCTGCGAAGAAGCAGTGGACGCTGTCACCGAACACCAGCTTCAGGCCAAAGGCCACGCCGCCCGGTCCGCCGCCCACCCCGCAGGGCAGGTACACAAACAGGGGATGGGTGCCATCCACGGTAATCTGCTGCTTTGCCAGCTGTTTCTTCAGCCGCAGCGCAGCCACCGCATAGCCCAGGAACAGGGTCTTGGAGTTCTCGTCATCCACAAAGTGGCAGCGGGGATCACTGTCCGCCTGCCTGCGCCCTTCCTTCACAGCCAGGCTGTAATCGTCCGCATATTCCACCACCTGAACGCCCCTGGACCGCAGCAGGTCCTTCTTCCACTGGCGGGCATCTGCCGACATGTGTACTGTCACAGAGAATCCCAGTTTAGCGCTCATGATCCCAATGGACAGTCCCAGGTTCCCGGTGGAGCCCACCGCCACACTGTAATGGGAAAACAGCTCCCTATAGCGCTCCTCTGCCAGCACGCTGTAGTCCTCCTCCAGGCTCAACCCGCCCTCCTTTAAGGCCACCTGTTCTGCAAAGCAGAGCACCTCATAGATGCCGCCCCTGGCCTTGATGGAACCGGATACGGGCAGATGGCTGTCACATTTAAGGAACCATTGCCCCTGCACGCCGGCGCCAGACCGGCGGCATAGCTCGGACTGCATAAGGGGGATTTCCCGGAGAGGGGATTCCAGGATTCCCCCCGCCGGTCCGGTCTCCGGAAACACGGTACGGATATAGGAAGCAAAGCGGTCCAGCCTGCGGGCTGCATCCTCCACATCCGCCATGGACAGCTCCGCGCATTTTACAGCATCCACCATAGGCAGCCTGCCTGGATTTCTCCAAAACGTTTCCTCCAGACGGGCCATGGCCTGAATTTCCGGATCTTTCAGTAATTCTTCGATAGTTTGATCTTGCAGCATATGTATGGCTCCTTAGATTAATGTTAAAACAGTCCCGGCAGCGCGCCTGAGAACATGTTCAGAATCAGCAGAACAGCGAAGGCCACAATACTGGCGCCCGTTGTGCTGTAGGTGGTGGCCACGAAGGCCTCCTGTGTGGTCAGGTCGTTGTTCCTGGCAGGCAGCCAGAAGGCAGCGTCTGTGGGCAGTGTCAGGCCTACGGTGCCGGCGCAGATGCTCAGGCCCACAATAACAGGGGAATACCCCATGGCAACTGCGGAGGTGCCGATGATGGATACCGTGGTCAGCATCGCCACTGTGGCGGAACCGACTGCCGCACGGATAATCATAGCTAACAGGAAGGCCAGCAGCAGAATCGGCATATTCATGCCGCTCATAAACTCCACCAGGGCATCGCCCAGGCCGCATTTCTGTAAAACGGTTCCAAAACAGCCGCCGCAGCCGATAACCATCAGAATATTACCCAGCTTGTCCGACACCTTGTCGATGTACTGCATCACGGACATGCCCGTATTTTTTACAAGGTATCTGCGCAGCACTATGGCAGTGAGAACCAGAGCTAAGAACAGAGCGATATTGTTGTTGCCCACCAGGGTGAAGAACATATATGCCATGCTTTCCGCCGGCAGAACCACGCCCGCTATGGCCCCAATGACAATCAGGGCGATGGGGAATAAAATCAGCAGGAAAATCTTCATTGCAGATGGCTTCTCCGGGTCCGGCTTTAACAGCTCCTCATTTTCCACCAGGGATTTTGCATCATGCTTGGCGGCATCCTTATCCAGCTTTTTATTCAGCACATTGCCGTACTGCCATCCGCAGATCAGGCTGGCAGGAAGCGCCACGATGATTCCGTAGAGTATAAACCAGCCCAGGTTGGCCCCCAGCTGCCCGCAGACAGCGGTGGGGCCAGGGGTGGGTGCCACGATGCAGTGGGTCAGAAGCAGTCCGGTAAACAGAGCCGCCACATAGCTGCTGGTCTTCTTCCTGGTCAGTTTCTGAAGGGAGGTTACAAGGGGCGCCATCATAATGTATGCGGAGCCGAAATACACAGGTATGGAAACGATGAAGCCCGCCAGGTTCATGGCCAGCAGGTCGTTCTTACGCCCCACCTTGCGCAGCAGGCCCTTGGCCAGCTCCTCCATACCGCCTGCGTCACCCAGCATCATGCCGAACACGCCGCCGAATATAATGATCAGGCCGATGCTTGTCATCATGCCGCCGAAACCAGAGGTCAGGTATCCCAGCATATCCGTCATGCCCACTCCCCCTAAAAATCCCATGAGAATGGCCGAGGCAAACAGCGCCAGGCCTGGGCTGACTTTAAATTTGATCAGTGCGATTAAAAGAACTGCCATGGTGATTATAAATGCAACGAGTATATTCATTTTTTACCCCTCCATTGATTATCATTTGTATCTGCATTTAAACGTTGTGACGGATCATCCGCCCGGAATACACACCCGTCAGCTCCATATCCTGATAAACCACCTGTCCGTTTACGAACACATAGTCAATCCCCTCGGTCAGGGAGTTGGAATTGGTATAGGTGGCTGTATCCTTCAGCCGGTCATAGTCAAAGATCACCAGATCAGCGTCATAGCCGTCCTTTATATATCCCTTGTTCTGAATCACCAGGGAATCCGCGGTCAGACCGGTCATCTTGCGGATCATCTGCTCCAGCGTAAAGATGTTCTTCTCCTTCACGAAATAGGTGATGGCGTGGGGGAATGTGGCGCTGGCTCTGGGATGTCCCTTCTCCTCCCAGGAGCGGGTCAGGCCGTCGCTGCCCACAATACAGAAGGGAGCCTGGGCGATCTCGCAGACATCTGCCTCGCACATACTGCTGTACACGCCGCCGCTGCTGCATTTATTATCCACCATCAGGTCAAAGAAGGCGTCCCATGGATCTTGTCCCAGCTCTGCCGCATAGTCGCTGATGAATTTGCCCTCTGCCTCTGGGGTCTGGGTAGAGCTGGACACGAACACGCCGCCCCAGCCGCCTGCGTTCAGGTAGTAATTGTCATAGGGGGTGGAGGGATCTTCCATCTCCCTGCGCAGCTTACTGCGGAACTCCGGGTCTTTTAACTGCTCTGTCATGGAATCAAAGCCCTGGTCAAAATACCACGGGGGGATGCAGGCATTGAGATGGGTCATGTTGCAGTCATAGGGATACTGGTCACAGATCACCTGAATGCCCTCGTCCCTGGCTTCCTGGATCAGCCGCAGCGTCTCCTTCTGCAGCCCCCAGTTGGACTTGCCCAGGGTCTTGTGATGGGAAATGTCAACCCTCACCCCTGCCTTGCGCCCCACATCAATGGTCTCCTTCACGGATTTAATGATATCGTAGGACTCGTTGCGCATGTGGGAGGCGTAGATGCCGTCATAAGGTTTAATCACCTTGGCCAGCTCCACCACCTCGCGCTCGTCGGCGTAACAGCTGGGGGTGTAGATCAGTCCTGTGGAGAAGCCGGCGGCTCCGTGCTCCATGGCATCCTTTAAGATGTCCTTCATCTGTTCCAGTTCCTCGTCGGTAGCCACCCGGTTGGCAAATCCCATCACCGCGATGCGCAGGGTGCTGTGTCCCACATACATCATGCAGTTACAGGTCTTGGGCTGCTGATCCGCATACTCCAGATATCGGCTGAAATTATTCCAGTTCCCCATGTCCCCGGGAAATGAAGCAGTGCCCAGGCTCAGCAGATGCTGCACCAGATCCAGATATGCGGGATTAGTGGGCGCTATGGAGAGTCCACACTGCCCGGTCACCTCTGTGGTCACCCCCTGGTTGGTCTTAAACAGGTGTGCGCTTCTGGTACCCAGTATCAGATCCCCGTGGGAGTGGGCGTCAATGAAGCCCGGGCATACCACACGCCCAGCAGCATCGATCACTTCTTTTGCCTCCTGGTCCTTCACGGGATATACGATCTTATCGCCGCAGATACCAACACTGCCCTCCACTGCAGGTCTCCCTGTGCCATCAATTACCTTCGCATTCTTAATCAATACATCTAGCATACGTTTTCCCTTTCCCCTGGAAGTTCCCGAAGCCATGGTTCCCCGGAATCATCCGTTTTATTGTAATAAACTATCTCTGCAGAAATTTATTGTGAATTAATTCTGTTAATTATATATTAATAAATTAATTAATAATAATCAAGATTAAATTATACTTTATTTTAATTTCAGCAAAAAGACGA
>OKVW01000884.1_pt1 | contig 14619 bp, 12 predicted proteins | sample 1606991 | NCBI WGS metagenome assembly OKVW01 (sample SAMN03281021, study PRJEB24777) | human gut metagenome | isolation source: fecal sample PR177 from 1 month old male Malay infant, vaginal delivered...
AACCGCCGCTTCGCGGTCCCCTGGACTTATTGCGTCTGGCTTTCGGGTCGGGTACGACGTCACATCCCTGTGCCGCGCACCCTCCGCCCGCTCCCGGCGGGCGGTCCCGGCCAGCCGCAAACGTCCCGGCGGTTTTCAGCCGGACCTTGCGTTCCTTCCGGCTTCTTCATCGCCTGAATCGGGCGCGGGTGTGAGTTCCCGCTGAAATCGGCGAACCGGAGACCGGATGGCAAGGTCTGGATACCACTAAGGGCGAGAGAGGCGACATGAGACAGGATGTCGATCAGAGCCGACCGCAGGCAGACGGTCGGGAGGTGAGCGTAGTGCGAAGCACCGATTTCTCTGCGGGGCCACGGAGATGGATAAGGGAGCCGTGGTGGTCCCCTTATCCCGTTAACGTGATGTGAAGCAACAGAAAAGACAGGTCATAAGGTGAACGGAACAACCTGCGGAGCTTAACTGACCAGCAATACTCCTGCGAAACCATAAGTTTCTACACCGTGACACAGTGCTGATAGCCTGACCTGGCCCGCCATGACCTGGCCCGGCATGACCAGGCCAGAAAGGTATCAGGATGAGGGGCCTTTTTGCGCTGGTGTTGCGTTCACCGCAGGGCGGTTTTCCGGCACGCTGTCACAGGTTTTTTCTTGTGGGCAGATAAGATCAAGCATTTTCAGCGTCACGCCGTTACTCCAGCCAAAGCCATCCTGCAACGGGTATTCGCCGCCGCCACCGCCGGTTCCGGTGCTGCTGACATCGTATTTTTCCACCAGCTTCTGCTCGCGATCGTAGGTGTGCTGAACGTTTGTCAGAAAACTCCAGGTGACCTCCATCGCCACGTCATTTTGCCCGTAGTTCTGTAATCCTTCCGTGGCTACCCATTGTAGCGGCGCCCAGCCATTAGGCGCGTCCCATTGTTGCCCGCTTTTCACTGAGGTGGTGGCAAGCCCCCCCGGCTGCAACAGATGGGCACGGGTGGCCGCCGCCATTTTGCTGGCGCGATCTTTCGACGCCGCGTTGACGTACAGCGGGAAGAGGGCGGCAGCGGTCAACTGATTGCGCACCTGCTTGCTGTTCAGATCGTAGTCTGCGTACCACCCCGCTTTGTCATTCCACAGATAGTGGTCAATGGCTTTCTGACGGTCATTTGCCAGCGCATCGTAGCGTTTTGCTTGCGCGTCATCACCGGCGGCTTTACTGGCGCGGGCGAGAATTTTCTCCATTTTATAGAGCAGGGCGTTAAGATCGACCGGGAGAATATGGGTAGTTCTGATTGTGCCGAGCTGCTGTGGGTTATCCATCCAGCGTGAACTGAAATCCCAGCCGGATGCCGCGGCCGCACGCAGGTCACGATAAATTTCGGTTGCCGGACGGTTCGGATTACTTTTTGCCGTGGCGATATCCTCAACCCAGGACTCCGGTCGCGGCGTGTCCCGCTCGTCCCAGTAGCGGTTCAAAATGGTGCCATCGTTGAGTTTCACCACCCGCTTGTTCTGATGGCCGGGCTGCAATGTCTCTACCCCTTCCATCCAGTAAGCGTACTCTTTTTGCAACTGAGGCAGGTATTTTTTCAGCGCATCGTCGCCGTCATGCTGTGCCAGTAACTCCACCATCAGGGAGAAAAACGGCGGTTGTGAACGGCTGAGATAATAGGTGCGGTTTCCGTTAGGGATGTGGCCGAAGGAATCAATCTCCCAGGCAAAGTTCGCTACCATATCGGCAACGTTGTCCCAGCGATCGCTTTCGGCAAGTCCCAGCATGGTGAAATAGCTGTCCCAGTAATAGACTTCCCGGAAGCGCCCGCCGGGCACCACATACGGTTCAGGCAGCGGCAACAGCGAATCCCATTTTCCGGCGCTTTTTGTGGAGCGTGTCAGCACCGGCCACAGCCCGTCTATGTGCTCACGCAGCGACTGCCCTTTGGGTGGAACATATTTTTCTGCCTCTTCAGGTAGCGTAAAGTTGACGTTCACGAAGTGGCGTAAATCAAAACTGGACTGATTTTTCTGCATCCGGTAATCCGCGAGGATCATCAACGGGTCGCTGTTTGGAACGGCATCTGCAAAGGTTTTCTGGTCGGGGAACAGCCTGGCATTCTGTACATCGTTAAACAGCGGGCCGAGCAAAATATCAGGCGGCTGCAACGCGGTGGCCGGCGTTTCCTCTGCGTGAACGGTCAGAGAGGCGAAGGTCAGAAGCGTGCCGGAAACCGCGAGTTTTATAGCGAACGACAACGAGCCGGAAGTGCGAAAAGCAGGGGTATGCATTGATTCATCTCCTTAGTGCGTACCGAATGACGGCATTTACCATGAGAAAATCGTAGTCCAGGATCGTCCCCGGCGCGTCGTTACCCTTTTATTTTGCGACCTTACAACGAATTCTGTTTCCTGATGATGCGGTTGTGCGCCACATCCAGCGTTAACCGTTCGCCCGTGTGCAGACCCTTCAGCACATCACCTTGCTGACATACCCAGCCGATACCCATTTCGCGCGCGATGATTGCGCCATGGGCAAGCGGACTGCCCGCGCGCAGACAGATACCTTTCACGATTTGCGGATCGAGTTCCAGCACCGTGGAGGGATACAGGTTATCGGCGACCAGCACTGCAGGCGCGTTAAAATCCGGCAGTGTCAGAGGGTTTTGCAGTAAATGGCCCAGCGTTCGCTGTAACAGATCGTCGATATCGATATAACGTGCCTGCAAGTAAGCGTCATCCAACTGGCGATACTGTTCGCTTAAGCTGTTTAACACCTGCAGCCAGGCATACTCTGCCGTGCAGCGTTCACTGCGAAGCGTTGCGCAGGCGGTATCAAACAACTCGGGATCGTCCAGCAACATATGGTGACCGGAGAAGATCGCCGCTAAATCCCCCGGCCAGTTCTCCTCAACGCGGGTGGTCAGCGCCATCAGGTCGAGCAGGGTGAGATCCAGCGCATTACGCAGTCGCGCCTGTTCTTCTGTGGGACTGCGCGCGGAGGCTTTGTTTACCGGCGGTAATTCAGGCGTATACCAGAATGCGATACCTGCAACCTCTGTCGTGGAAGCCGGTGCGACCTCCGCATCTTCCTGCGATTCGCCGAAATTCCCGGCAGCCAGTTGACTGAAAGCAGCAAGGGCTTCATCCGCCTGTTCACCGCTCGCCAGTAATCGCACGGTGTCGTTACAGCGTATCTGCAACAGCGCAATCTGGTTGAGGCTATCCGGAGTGACGCACTTCCCGTTTTTTTCCAGCAGCAGGTCTGCCTTAAACGCCGAGAGCGTCGCTACCAGCCGGGAGGCCGGGCGAACGTGAAGACCATTAGGATTTTTAATCACCACGGAAACCGACTTCGCTTGCGCATTCGGCGCGCTTAAGGCTGGCGCATTGTGCGGTTCAGGAGTGGCGGAGGGTAAACCCAGTTGTTCATGCTTGGCTTCGAGGGCGCTCATTGCGTCGGCAATCACTTTTTCGATATCCGCGCCTGTCGCGGCACTGACGGTTGCCGCCAGCGTGCCTTCCACCAGCGGCGCGGCGCACAGGCGGACTTTGCCGGCAATGGCGGGGTCAAGCAATTCCAGTGCCGTTTCTGCACTGAGCAATGCGCTGCCGATGTCCATCATCACCAGCACATGATCGGCGTCCGAAACCGACTCAATAGCGTCCATCACCTTAATCGGATCTGTGCCGATGGGGTTTTGCGGATCGTCGATCCCGGCGGCGATGGCAATTTTGCAGCTACCGCCCATTAACATCTGTTGTGCCAGCTCGCCAACGCCTTCACCGAGACGGGCGCTGTGAGAGACAATGACCAGGTTTACCATCTTACGTCCTTACTCTTTTGCGGCTGCGGCCAGCATCTGGATCATAAACATGGCGGAAGTGGCACCGGGATCCTGATGACCAATGCTGCGCTCGCCCAGATAGCTGGCACGCCCTTTGCGCGCCTGCATGGTGATTGTACTTTGCGCTGCGGCTTCGGCCTGAACCGCAGCGGCATCCAGCGCGGCAGGCACCGACAGATTTTGCTCGCTGGATTGGCGCAGAGACTCCACCACTGGCAGCCAGACATCACACATCGTTTTATCACCCGGTTCGGCTTTGCCCCGGCTAACCACGCCGTCGGCACCTTCGCGCATCATCTGGTAAAGTTCATCCAGCGATAAACTTTGATGGGCCTGAGTGACCTGCGCCGCCCGGATAAAAAAGGTGCCAAACAGCGGTCCACTGGCGCCGCCCACGTTCGACAGCAGCGTCATCCCGGTGTTTTTTAAAATAAATCCGATATCCTTATCGGCAATGGACGGCAGTTTTTCGACCACTTTGCTAAAGCCGCGATGCATGTTTAGACCGTGGTCCGCATCGCCAATTTCACGATCCAGCCCGGTGAGATAATCACTCTCTTTGCTGAAAATCTCCCCACAGCGATAAAGCCAACTCACCATCTGCGATCTGTTGAGCGACATAACTCTCTCCTTAATGGCCCCAGTTCAGGGCAGGGGTGTGCACCGGTGCGTCCCACAATGCCAGCGTTTCGTCATCCACTTTTAGCAGGGTGATCGAAAAGCCGGTCATGTCCAGTGACGTACAATATGAACCAATCAGATTACGTTCAATAACGATACCCGCCTGCTGGCAACGCTCATCAAGGCGGTGGTAAACGCCGTACAGTTCAGAAAGCGGTGTCGCGCCGAGGTTGTTCACCAGCGCAATGACCCGATCGCCACGTTGCAGAGGGTGTTTACTCTGTTTGTCTTCCTGCCAGATGCCCTGTGCGGGCTCCCAATGGCGTAGCGTGCGCTGGTAAGCGCCGTTTTCCAGCAGGGTATCGAACATCTCATCAACGGTTTGATTAAGTGAAGAGAAGGCGCGGCGATCAATGCCGGGTTCACCGTGGATCCCCACGCCAAATTCCATCTCATTATCGGCGAGGGTGAAAGAGGGTTTACCGGCCGCAGGCACAGTACAGGCGGCCAGGGCGATACCAATCGAATGCCCCTGATTATTCAGTTTACGGCCAAGCTCAGCGCAGGCTTCCAGCGAATCGCCACGCTCCGCCGCCGCCCCGACCAGTTTTTCAATCAGCACCGTATTGGCCACCCCGCGTCGTCCGGCGGTATAGAGGCTGTCTTTAACGGCAACGTCATCATCCACCACAACGGTGGTGACTTTCACGCCGCTGTCATGCAAAAGCTCAGTGGCGGTTTCGAAATTGAGGATGTCGCCGGTATAGTTCTTCACAATCAGCAACACCCCTTCGCCACCATCTATCTGCATCGCGCATTCGAACATTTTGTCCGGGGTGGGTGAGGTAAAAATCTCGCCTGGGCAGGCGCCAGACAACATGCCCTGACCAATATAGCCGCAATGCATCGGTTCATGTCCGCTGCCGCCGCCGGAAAGCAGGGCGACTTTACCCTGAACAGGGGCATCCGAACGGGTCACGTACACCGGATCCTGATGCAGTCTCAGGGACGGATGTGCTTTTGCGAGGCCTGCCAGTTGTTCACTCAGTACGTCTTCCACACGGTTAATCAGCTTTTTCATTCTTTTACTCCGGGTATTTGGCTCCAGGGATCGGTTGTGTTCAACGTCACGGCGACCACTCGCTGCCGATAGCGCAATTGTGCCCCAGCGCGCGAAAAATAAAATTCATCGATGTTATGTTTCACAAAAGAACATTAATCCTGATAAATGTTTCACAACGGAACGTAAAAGCACGCAATAAGCCAGATTTGCGAGCGACCGCACTTTCAACGGCGGGAAAACTGACAATGAAGGACAGTGTAAAAATGCCTCATAAACCGGATGCTCCTGAATTTATTCGCGCCTCGTGGTTGCGCTGCGGAAAGATAATGCAACGCGACTTCTGGGCGCCGCCGCACCGGGCGCAGGGGCTGACCTTTGCCTCGATTTGTCGGCGCAAGACGGCGATGCTCACTCTCGGACAGGCCGCGCTGGAAGATGCGTGGGAATACATGGCGCCGCGCCAGTGCGCGCTGTTTATTCTTGACGAGAGCGCGTGCGTACTGAGTCGCTGTGGTGATGCTGAAACACTCCGGCAACTGGCGGAACTCGGGTTTGTCGACGGAACCTACTGTGCAGAGAGCATTATCGGAAGTTGTGCGCTCTCGCTCTCCTCAATGCTGGGGCAGCCGGTAAAAACGTTGCCCGATCATCATTTTAAGCACGTGCTCTCGGGATGGTGTTTTTGCGCAACCCCGATTTTTGATAACCACGGACGCCTCTCAGGAGCGATTGCTCTGTGCTGTCCGGCTGACGCTGTATCGCCTGCGGATTTGCCTCTTACCCTGGCCATCTCGCGCGAGGTGGGAAATTCTCTGTTGACCGACAGCCTGCTGAGCGAGTCGAACCGACATCTGAATCAACTCTACGGTTTACTGGAAAGCATGGATGACGGTGTTATGACCTGGAACGCGCAGGGGAATTTGCAGTTTATTAACGCTCAGGCGGCGCGATGGCTGCATCTCGATGCAACAGCGGCGCAGGGCAAAAATATCAATGAACTGCTGACAATGCCCACGGTGCTAATGCGCGCGATCAGCCAGCAACGTCCGCTTCATCATGTGGAAGCGACATTTGAAAGCCAGCACCAGTTTGTCGACGCGGTGATCACCCTCAAACCCATCGTGGAAGCGCAGGGAACGAGCTTTATTCTACTGTTGCACCCGATCGAAAAAATGCGCCAGTTAATGACCAGTCAACTGGGTAAAGTCAGCCATACGTTTGCGCAAATGGCGCGGGACGATCCGCAAACGCAACGCATCGTCCATTTTGGCCGTCAGGCGGCGCGTGGTAGTTTTCCGGTGTTGCTATGCGGCGAAGAAGGGGTAGGTAAGGAGCTGCTCAGTCAGGCGATTCATAATGCCAGCGATCGAGCGGAAGGTCCGTACATTGCGGTGAACTGCCAGCTTTATGCCGACCAGGTGCGGGATTTTATCGCCAGCACGCTGGATGACAATAACGAGAGCCGGTTAAGTCGGCTGGAACTGGCGCACGGCGGAACGTTATATCTTGAGAAGATCGAGTACCTTGCGCCGGAGTTGCAGTCGGCGTTGTTGCAGGTGATCAAACAAGGCGTTATTACCCGTCTTGACGCACGGCGCGTGATCCCCGTCGATGTCAAAGTCATTGCCGCCACCACGGTGGATCTGGCTCTGCTGGTGGAGCAAAACCGCTTTAGCCGCCAGCTCTGGTATGCATTACATGCCTTTGAAATTACCATTCCGCCGCTACGCCAGCGGCGGAACAGCATTCCATCGCTGGTGAATAACCGCCTGCGCCGTCTGGAAAAACGGTTCTCGACCCGGCTTTATATGGACGAGGAGGTGTTAACGCAACTGATCGCCTGTGACTGGCCGGGCAATGATTTCGAACTTAACAGCGTTATCGAAAATACCGCGCTGAGAAGTGAAAACGGTCATATTCATCTTAACCACCTGCCGGAATATCTCTTCCATGAACATCGGGTCGTCGATCCCGTTGCCGACCGTTTTTCTGCCAGCGTAGCCTTTACTGACATCGAAAAGGACGCGATTATTCACGCCGCCAGAGTGACCGGAGGACGTATTCAGGAGATGGCAAGCCTGCTAAAAATTGGCCGGACAACGCTGTGGCGCAAAATGAAGCAATATGGAATCGACGCCGGGCTGTATAAAATCAGTCGCTAAGGTTCAGGTTAATAAAAACGAAAGGACGGTGTTCCTGTTATTACGTACGTGAGAAGCGCTCAGAACGGAGAAAAAGGATAAAGGTGGTATACCGCTACCATCACTGAAACACTTACTATCACGCTGATGAAAAAATAGGTTTTAAATGGCTGCTTTTGCGTTTTATGACGAAAAAGTTGTTGACCGACAATCGCGCCAGGCCAACCACCCACAACGCCAAATACAAGCAAAGTCGATTCCGGCACCCTGCGCCATGCCTTACGTGCCGCCATTTTATCTACGCCATAAATCATCAGCGTCAGTACGTTGATGAGCAAGCACCAGATTGCAACGGGAGAAGAGGTAAAGAGACTGCCGATTGCCAAAGAGAGCAGGAGCAAATAGAAAAAGCGATTGAGGTTCATGATGTGATGGGAAGTTTTTTATCTATTTTTATAATCAATTTATCTGACCAGATATACTCTTTGTATAACAAACACAGGAGATTAAAGAAATCTGCCATAATGACAGATTTCTTTAATGTATAATTAGAGATTGGCAACGTTATGATATACTTTTTGAACATCATCGTCATCTTCAAGGGCATCAACAAGTCCTTCAAAGATTTCTAAATCCTCTGGTGAAAGTTCAACTTCTGATTGAGCAATCATTTCTAATTCAGTTGTTGAAAATTCAGTAATTCCCGCTGCTTTCAGTGCTGCAATGCCTTTATGCAGGTCTGTAGGTTCGGTATAAATAACGATGTTTCCTTCTTCTTCGGTTACATCACGAACATCAACTTCAGCATCAAGCAAAATTTCAAAAATATGGTCAGGGTCTGTTCCTTTAAATACAATTACGCCAGTATTGTCAAACATATAGCTGACAGCACCTGCCGCGCCGATACTTCCGCCTTTTTTATTGAAAATTGTGCGGACATTAGCAATCGTACGGTTAACATTTGAGGTCAGGGTTTCAGCGATGACCATTGAACCATTGGGGCCAAAGCCTTCATAACGCCCCTGTACAAAGGTTTCGTCTCCGCCACCTTTGGCTTTATCAATCGCTTTATCAATAACGTGTTTTGGAACTTGTGCCTGTTTTGCTCGTTCGATAACGAATTTTAAAGATGAGTTGGATTCCGGGTCTGGTTCACCTTGTTTAGCAGCAGCATAGATTTCTACACCGAATTTTGCATATACTTTAGACGTTGCACCGTCTTTAGCCGTTTTTTTAGCAACAATATTGGCCCATTTACGTCCCACTGGAATAATCCCCTCGAAAATTTATTTACGTTACTGACAGATTAATAACCTGTACATTTTTCCGCCGTATTATATCATGATATCTAAATCCCCGTCTATTGAAAATAAAAATATCCACCTGTTACATGGTTTAACTTTTATTTAATCAATGATTAATATTGTGGGTGGGCTATTTCTGAAATTTATTCTGATTATTGGGGTTTTATGGTTAATAAGTGATCCACAGCATTAATAAATAAGACATGAGAAACAAAAAGGATAATCCAGGCAAAAAATATCCGTTAAGCGCAGCCACAGTGCTTATCGATCGCGACAGGCTTTTATCCTGGTCACTTCATAGCCTATGCTTGACAGGCAACTTTTAACCTCCGCTTCTGACATAAACCAGACATCGATAAATAAAAAAATCCACGCCATGGCGTGGATTTTGACATCTCCAGTCAGTCATGAGCACTCAATAAGCGCTCATAAGACAAAGACGTTAAACGTTAAACAGGAAGTTCATCACATCGCCGTCTTTAACGATGTAGTCTTTCCCTTCGGCGCGCATTTTACCGGCTTCCTTCGCGCCTTGTTCACCTTTGTAGGTGATGAAGTCATCAAAGGCGATGGTCTGCGCACGGATAAAACCTTTCTCAAAGTCGGTATGAATTTTACCGGCTGCCTGCGGAGCGGTTGCGCCGACAGGAATGGTCCACGCGCGCACTTCTTTCACCCCTGCGGTGAAGTAGGTTTGCAGATTCAGCAGCTTATAGCCCGCACGGATCACACGGTTCAGGCCCGGTTCTTCCAGCCCCAGCTCCTGCATAAACTCATCACGCTCTTCGTCATCCAGCTCGGCGATATCCGCTTCAACGGCAGCACATACAGGCACCACGACGGAACCTTCTTTGGCCGCAATCTCACGGACCTGGTCGAGGTACGGGTTGTTCTCGAAACCGTCTTCGTTGACGTTCGCGATATACATGGTCGGCTTCAGCGTCAGGAAGCTCAGGTAGCGGATGGCGGCTTTGTCTTCATCAGTCAGATCCAGAGAACGCAGCATGCCCGCTTCAGACAGTTGCGGCAGACATTTTTCCAGCGCCGCCAGTTCAGCTTTCGCATCTTTATCGCCACCTTTGGCTTTCTTCTGCACGCGGTGAATGGCGCGTTCACAGGTATCAAGATCCGCCAGCGCCAGCTCGGTGTTGATAACGTCAATATCTTCAGCCGGGTTCACTTTGCCGGAAACGTGGATAATGTTGTCGTTTTCAAAACAACGGACAACATGACCAATCGCTTCGGTTTCACGGATGTTGGTCAGGAACTGGTTACCGAGGCCTTCGCCTTTTGAAGCCCCTTTAACCAGACCGGCGATATCGACAAATTCCATCGTCGTTGGCAGGATGCGCTGGGGTTTAACAATTTCAGCCAGTTGTTCCAGACGTGGGTCAGGCATAGGGACGACACCGGTATTCGGTTCAATCGTACAGAACGGGAAGTTTGCCGCTTCAATACCGGCTTTGGTCAGTGCGTTGAACAGGGTGGATTTCCCGACGTTGGGCAACCCGACGATACCGCATTTGAATCCCATGATTTAAATCACCTTAATATCTTAATAATCAACCTGTTGTGGAAAACAGATTGTAGAAATGGAAATAACTCTGCCTATTATACACAGCGTATGGCAAAAATGCCGCACATCGCTGCTTATTGTGCCTTGAAGGCGTGCAAGCGGTTCGTTGCTTTGGTCAGGCCATCTTTGAACCACAGCTCAGTGCAACGTGCCGCTTCGTCAATCGCCTCGTCAATTAACTTCTGCTCAGAAACAGGCGGTTTGCCTAACACAAAGCCGACAACTTTATTTTTATCGCCCGGATGACCGATTCCAACCCGTAAGCGATGAAAGTTCGGGTTATTCCCCAGCTTGCTGATAATGTCTTTCAGACCGTTGTGTCCGCCGTGACCGCCGCCGAGTTTAAATTTCGCCACGCCGGGAGGCAGATCCAGTTCATCGTGCGCCACTAAAATCTCATCGGGATTGATGCGATAAAAACTGGCCATTGCGCCGACCGCTTTACCACTCAGATTCATAAAAGTGGTAGGGACTAATAAACGGACGTCTTCACCTTCCAGGCTGACCCGGGAGGTGTAACCGAAGAATTTCGGCTCTTCGCGCAGAGGCGCTCGCAAGCGCTCTGCCAGTAAATCGACGTACCATGCGCCTGCATTATGTCGGGTTGCTGCATATTCAGCGCCAGGGTTCGCCAGGCCGACAATCAATTTAATCGTCACGTTTTTTATCCTGAGAGTGTCAATAACTGGCGCGTAGTTTACTGTCTGCGGTCGCGCTTGACAAAAACTGCGGCGCTTCGCTCAAATTTGTTAATAATTGCGTCAGTAGATTATTGGTAAATCAAGATATTCAGGCGGTTATTTGTAAAGATTTGTTGAAAAATGGGTTGTAATTGTGATCACAGGCGCACACCTCATAGGGGATGTTGTCTATACTTTACACATAAGGATTAGGGGTATTCCCTGAAACAACCCAAAAGTTCCGGAGGTGACATATGAAACGCAAAAACGCTTCGTTACTCGGTAATGTGCTCATGGGGTTGGGGTTAGTGGTGATGGTTGTTGGCGTGGGTTATTCTATTTTAAATCAGTTGCCGCAATTTAACCTGCCACAATTTTTCGCACATGGCGCAGTGCTGAGTATCTTTGTTGGCGCTATCCTCTGGCTGGCAGGCGCTCGTGTCGGCGGGCATGAACAGGTGAGCGATCGTTACTGGTGGGTTCGCCACTTCGACAGACGCTGCCGTCGCGACGATAATCGTCGCCATAGTTAATCGTTCGTTCATCCCGATATGATGACCAGTTAGCATTCTGCTGACTGGTCGACGTCGCTTCCGTTTTTCTCACATTCCTTTCCAGTAATAGACTGCACTCATAAAAAATTATTTCATTATTGCGCCAGAAAGGTTGCGACTGGAAGAGCGGGTGGATGGAATATCATCGTGGCAAGGGTGACCGACCCGTATACAACTGGCCGGTCACGGGAAGAGGTTACAAATCCGCTAACGCCGCATCACGGTTGGGAAAAAATGCCAGACGGCCTGGAATCGGTTTAATACCTGCCCGCGCCATGGTGCGCAGGGGCTGAAATTCCAGGTTGCTTACGCGCAGTTCACAACCTTGCGGCAGTCGTTTCACAAAGCGCTGGAAGGCATCCAGCCCGCCAGCGTCGAGCACCGGCACGGCATCCCATTTCAGTACGACAATGCGTTTACCCGCAATGCGCGACTCCAGATCGGTAAATAAGCCTTCCGCCGCCGCAAAGAATAAGGGGCCGATGACCCGCAGCACCAGCACATCGTCTGGCACGTCGACGTTGACGGCGGCAAGGCGCGTCATCCGTGCAATGCGGCGCATAAACAGCAATGACGCGAGTACGATCCCTACGCTGATGGCAATCACCATGTCAAACAAAACGGTCAGCGACATACACATCAACATCACGATGATGTCGTCTTTTGGCGCATGACGCAGCAGATCAACCACTTTGTGGGCTTCACTCATGTTCCATGCCACCATTAAAAGCAGCGCAGCCATCGCTGACAGTGGCAGCCAGGAGAGCAGCGGTGCCAGCGCCAGCAGCGCCATGATCACCAGAAGCGCGTGGATCACGGCAGAAATGGGGGAGGTTGCGCCAGCACGGACGTTTGCCGCCGAACGGGCAATCGCTGCCGTTGCAGTAATCCCACCAAAGAAGGGGGCGACAATATTGCCCAGGCCCTGACCAATCAGTTCACTGTTGGCTTTGTGTTTCGTGCCGGTCATCCCGTCGAGCACCACGGCGCAGAGCAGGGACTCAATCGCCCCCAGCATCGCCATAGAAAAGGCCGCAGGAAGCAGCGCGCGCAGGGAATCCCAGCTCAATGTGAAGTCAGACTCTGGCAGATCCCAGGGCAGCACCAGTTGCGGCAGCAGTTGTGGGATGCCGTTACCCTGCGAACCGTCAGCCAGAATATAGTGGAACTGGGACCCAATTGTCGCGACGTGACCGCCAAACAGATTAACGACGCCCATGACGGCACAGCCGGCCAGCAACGCGGGCAGATGGCCCGGCAGGCGAATGCCCAGACGTGGCCACATAATGAGCGTGCCCAGCGTGACCACGCCAATGGCGGCATCGCCCAGGTTAACCGTAGGTAACGCCATGAACAGTGCGCCGACTTTCTGCAGATAGTGCTCAGGAACGTGAGCCATTTGCAGACCGAGGAAATCTTTGATTTGCATGGTACCGATAGTGATACCAATCCCTGACGTAAATCCTAGCGTCACGGACACGGGGATGTATTCAATCAGGCGGCCAAAGCGGGCCAGGCCAAAGAGGATCAGGAACACCCCGGACATCAGCGTCGCGACGAGCAGACCCGCCAGCCCAAACTGTTGCGAAACGGGGTAGAGGATCACCACGAACGCGGCGGTGGGGCCGGAAACGCTAAAGCGCGACCCCCCGGTTAAGGCAATAACGATCCCGGCCACAGCGGAGGTATACAGTCCGTACTGCGGCGCCACGCCACTCCCGATTGCCAGCGCCATCGCCAGCGGAATGGCAATAATCCCGACGGTGATCCCGGCTATCACATCACGGGTAAACCGTGAGGCGGTATATTTTTCTTTCCAGCAAGCGTCGATGAGGGCGCGGAAAGGCATCACATGTGAGGAAAAAATTCTGTTCACAATAATGTTTCATCCATGAGCGCATCATCTGTCAACTCATTGGCGGGTTGGCAGGTGAAGGAGGCATAAGTCATACAAATAAAGGTTAGAGACGAAAAAACCCGCCGCAGCGGGTTTTTGAGCCAGGTTCGATTAATGTTCGAACATAGCAGAAATCGATTCTTCGTTGCTGATACGACGAATCGCTTCGGCCAGCATACCCGACAGAGTCAACGTACGCACGTTTGGCAGTGCCTTGATTTCGTCGGTCAGCGGAATGGTATCGCAGACAACGACTTCATCAATGACAGAATTACGCAGGTTGTTCGCCGCGTTACCTGAGAAGATCGGGTGAGTCGCGTAAGCAAATACGCGTTTTGCACCACGCTCTTTCAGCGCTTCTGCCGCTTTACACAGCGTACCACCGGTATCGATCATATCGTCAACCAGCACACAGTCACGACCCGCTACGTCACCGATGATGTGCATCACCTGAGAAACGTTAGCACGCGGACGGCGTTTGTCGATAATCGCCATATCGGTGTCATTAAGCAGCTTAGCAATAGCGCGGGCACGCACGACGCCACCGATGTCCGGAGAAACCACAATCGGGTTATCCAGATTCAGCTGCAGCATATCTTCTAACAGAATTGGGCTACCAAATACGTTATCAACCGGTACGTCGAAGAAGCCCTGGATCTGTTCTGCGTGCAGGTCAACGGTCAGCACACGGTCAACGCCGACGCTGGACAGGAAGTCCGCGACAACTTTTGCCGTAATCGGTACACGGGCGGAACGGACACGACGGTCCTGGCGCGCATAGCCAAAGTAGGGGATAACGGCGGTGATACGGCCTGCGGAAGCACGGCGCAGGGCATCAACCATAACGACCAATTCCATCAGGTTGTCGTTCGTTGGAGCACAAGTGGACTGGATGATGAAAATATCACCACCGCGTACATTTTCGTTAATTTGTACGCTGACTTCGCCGTCGCTAAAGCG
>OKVW01000885.1_pt1 | contig 14617 bp, 10 predicted proteins | sample 1606991 | NCBI WGS metagenome assembly OKVW01 (sample SAMN03281021, study PRJEB24777) | human gut metagenome | isolation source: fecal sample PR177 from 1 month old male Malay infant, vaginal delivered...
CTGCAGCCGTTTATGACCCCCGGCACGCTGCTGCGCATCTCCATCAGCTGGGTGGTGTTGCTGTTCATTCTCTTCAGTATGGCGATGGCCTTCACCTGGGGTTTACGTCGCTTTATGAATCGCCATAAATAAACCATTCGGCCGCCGTAAGTCGACGGCCCTTCTTAAGCCTTTATGCCATCTCACCGATAGTCTTACGAAAACGCAACAACGCGATAGTAAAGAACACTCCGCCGATAGCCAGCAAGGTTAAGAACTGCGGCCAGACGATGGCGAAGCTGGCGCCTCGATACAATATCGCCTGCGCCAGGCTGACGAAGTGGGTGGTCGGCATGGTCAACATAATATCCTGTACCAGCTGCGGCATACTTTCTCGCGGCGTGGATCCGCCGGAGAGCATCTGCAGCGGAAGTAAGACCAGGATCATCAGCAGCCCCAGCTGCGGCATCGAGCGGGCGAGGGTGCCCATAAAAATGCCGATCGAGGTAGTGGCGAACAGGCTGAGCGCCACCCCCAGCATAAACAGGGTAATCGACCCTTCAATGGGCACCTGCAAAATCCCCTGCACCATCAGCACCAGCGACAGCCCGGAGACCACCAGCACCACCAGACCCATCGACCAGATCTTGGCCATCATGATTTCAAACGGCGTTACTGGCATCACCAACAAGTGCTCTATGGTGCCATGTTCCCGCTCGCGGATCAGCGCCGAACCGGTGAGGACAATGGCCAGCATGGTGATATTGTTGATGATCGCCATCACCGCGCCAAAGCGCTCCTGCTCAAGGTTAGGATTAAAACGCATCCTTACCGCCAGCTCTACCGGCAGCACGCTGTTATCCCGATAGCGGGCGATAAAACTGTTTACTTCGCCGGTGATAATATTCTGGATGTAACCGTTGCCGGTAAAGGCCTGACTCATGCGCGTGGCGTCGACGTTGACCTGGATTTCCGGCTGCCGACCGGCCAGTACATCGCGCTGGAAGTTAGGCGGGATGTTGATGGCGAACGTGTAGCGCCCGGCATCCAGCCCGGCGTCCATCTCATCAGCGGTGATCAGCTCCGGCTCAAGAAACCAGGGACGGTAAAAAGCGTTAATAATGCGTGAGGAGAGCTGTGATTTATCCATATCAGCAACCGCGATCGGCGCCAGGTGCAGCGAACCGGGCATCACCGTGGCCGAGGAGTACACCGACACGGTAAACGCAAACACGATCAGCGCCAGCATCGCTTTATCACCGAGCAGGCTGCGCAGCTCTTTGACGCCAAGATTATAAATATTGCGTAATCCGCGCATCATCCCTCCTGTTTCTTCAGCAGCAGCACGCTCAACCCGAGCACCAGCGGCACCGCAATAAGTAGCGGAATGAATGAGCCCCACAAATCGCTAATATTCAGCGCTTTCGAAAAGGTCCCGCGGGCGATAGTCAGGAAGTGGCTGGTCGGGTAGATTTGCCCAATCCAGCGTCCGGGACCTTCCAGCGAGGCCACCGGATCGATCATTCCGGAAAACTGGGTTGCCGGGATCAGCGTAATAATCGCGGTACCGAAAATAGCGGCGATTTGGCTCTTCATAAAGGTTGAGATCAGCAGCCCCAGACCAGTGGCGATGGTGACATACAGCAGCGCCGCCAGGGTCAGCGTCAGGAAACTCCCCTTATGCGCGACGCCAAAGACAAAGACCGACAGCGCGCACAGCAGGAAGAAGTTAAACATCCCCAGTACGATGTAAGGCAGCTGCTTGCCGAGCAGGAATTCGCTGCGGGTGGTTGGCGTCACGTACAAGTTGATAATCGATCCGAGCTCTTTCTCACGCACTACGCTCAGGGCGCTGAGCATCGCCGGGATCATCATCAGCAGCAGCGGGATCACCGCCGGGACGATGGCCGGCAGGCTCTTCACATCTGGATTGTAGCGATAGCGGGTCTCGATGGAGATGAGCGAGGTATCGCGCTGCGGGCTGCTCTGCCGGCCGGCCATCTCCTGCAGCCAGGCCAGATGCATCGCCTGTACGTAGCCGCGCACGGTTTCCGCGCGGTTGGGCATCGCGCCGTCCACCCACACGCCGATTTGCACCGGCGTGCCGCGGGCGATATCGCGACCAAAGTTCGGCGGGATCTCTATCGCCACCGCCAGCTCGCCGTCGCGCATCCGGCGGTCCAGTTCGTCATAGCTGTGCAGCGGCGCCTGTTCGATAAAGTAGCGTGAGCCAGCGAGATTCTGCGACCAGCCCTGGCTGCTGAGGGTTTGATCGCGGTCGAGGACGGCAAAGCGCAGATCCTCAACGTCCATGCTGATCCCATACCCCATGATAAACATCAGGATCACCGTCCCCAGCAGCGCCAGCGTCGATCGTACCGGATCGCGGCGCAGCTCCAGCGCCTCGCGGCGGCTATAGCTAAACAGCCGGCGAAGACTGAAGGCCTGCCGTGGAGCCGTGTGTCCGGAATACGATGCCACAGCAGACGTGGGTTCTTCTGGTACTGGAGAGGACGGCTGGGCCTCTTTAAGCCAGGCGATAAACGCCTCTTCCAGGCTGTTTGAACCGCGCTGCTCGACCAGCGCCTGCGGCGTATCGCTGGCCAGCACTTTGCCGGCGTGCATCAGGGAGATACGATCGCAGCGTTCCGCCTCATTCATAAAGTGGGTGGAGATAAAAATGGTCACCTGATCCTGCCGCGCGAGGTCTACCATCAGCTGCCAGAACATATCCCGCGCCACCGGGTCGACGCCGGAGGTCGGCTCGTCGAGGATCAGCATCTCCGGGCGATGGATGACCGCCACCGCTAACGACAGGCGCTGACGGATCCCCAGCGGCAGATCGGCGGGAAGCGCGTCTTCAACCTCGGTCAGCATAAAGCGCTCGCACATTTCCGCCACCCGGCCGGGGATTTCGCCGTCCGGAATATGGAACAGGCGGGCGTGCAGCTCGAGGTTTTGCCGGACGGTCAGTTCGCTATAGAGCGAGAAGGCCTGCGACATATAGCCCACCCGCTGGCGGGTGGCGATATCCTTCGGATCGACCGGCTGGCCGAACAGCCAGGCTTCGCCTTCGCTGGCGGGCAGCAGGCCGGTGAGCATCTTCATGGTGGTGGATTTGCCGCAGCCGTTGGAGCCGAGGAAGCCGAAGATTTCACCGCGGGCGATGCGGAAATTAACGTGGTCGACGGCAACAAAGTTGCCGAAGCGCATGGTCAGGCCGCGCGCTTCGATGGCGATCTCTTCCTCACGGCTGTCGCGCGGTGGGATAACTACCGCCCTATGTGCCTGACGCTGTGCTTCTGGCAGCAGGGCGATAAACGCCTGCTCCAGGGTCTGGCTGCCGGTCTGGGCTTTGAGCTCTGCGGCGCTGCCGGTCGCCAGCACCTCGCCGGCGTTCATCGCCACCAGCCAGTCAAATCGCTCGGCCTCTTCCATGTAGGCGGTGGCCACCAGCACGCTCATCGCCGGCTGGCGCTGACGAATATTGTCGATAAGCTCCCAGAACTGCGCCCGGGAGAGGGGATCGACGCCGGTGGTCGGTTCATCAAGGATCAGCAGCTGCGGATCGTGGATCAGCGCGCAGCACAGGCCGAGCTTTTGCTTCATCCCACCGGAGAGTTTTCCGGCGGGGCGATCGCGAAACGGCGCCAGCCCGGTACTCTGCAGCAGCTCGTTGATGCGCAGTTCGCGCTCGGCTTTATCGTGGCCGAACAGGCGGGCGAAGAAGTCGACGTTTTCATACACCGAGAGAGTGTGATAGAGGTTTTTCCCCAGCCCCTGCGGCATCCACGCGATTTTCGGACACACCTCGCGGCGGTGATGCATATCGCGCATATCGCCGCCAAGCACCATCACGTTCCCCTGCTCGATGGTCCGCGCCCCGGCGATCAGCGAAAGCAGGCTCGATTTGCCGACGCCGTCCGGGCCAATCAGGCCAACCATACGCCGTGCCGGGATCGCCAGACTGATATCGCGCAGCGCGATGGTGGCGCCAAACTGCTGACCAACATGTTCCAGCAGGGCGACGGGGGGCGAGGTATCCTGCGGCGTCAGTTTCATTGCGGCAACCTCACCGCCAGGGCTTCAGGCCAGGGTTGTTGTTTATCCAGCCGTACGTAAGCCATACCGGGCAGGCCGGTTTTGACATACTCCAGGTGTTGCGCCAGCAGCTCCGGCGGGATACGCGCTTTGACGCGGAACATTAGCTTCAGGCGCTCGTCGCTGGTCTCGACCGTTTTCGGCGTGAACTGGGCGACGCTGGCGACAAAGCTGATATTGGCCGGGATCACCAGATCCGGCGCGGCATCAAGGACCAAGCGCGCTTCGCTGCCGAGCGCCAGCAGACCTGCCTGTTCGGTGGGCAGAAAGAAGGTCATATAGACATCGGCGAGATCGACCATGTTCAGTACCCGGCCACCGGCGGCCAGGACTTCGCCTGGCTCAGCGACGCGATACTGAATGCGGCCGTCGCGGGGGGCTTTGAGCTCGCTATCGTCAATATCGGCGAGGATCCGCCGCTCGGTCGCCTGGGAGGCTTCGACGCGGGTTTGCGCCTGAATAATGCTGGTGCGGGCAGCTTCGATGGCGGCGCGGGCGGCGGAGACCTGGGCTTTCGCCGATTCCAGCGCCGCGCGGGCGCTCTCTGCGGCCGCGCGATCGTCATCCAGCTGCTGGGCAGAGACGGCGCCACGCTGGGAGAGGGTGTTGGAGCGAACATGGCGTTTCGCCGTGGAATCCAGCTCCGCCTGGCGCTGCTTCACTACCGCTTCGCTGGCGCGCATTTCACTTTGTCGCTGATCGAGCAAGGCTCTGGCGGCCAGGACCGCGCTTTCCGCTTCCTTGATTTGCGCGGCGGCTTCAAGACGCTGCTCGTTCAGTACCCGGGTATCCATTCTCGCCAGCACCTCTCCCTGGTGCACGAACTGACCCTCTTTGACCAGAATGGTGTCGATACGCCCGGCGATTTTACTGGCAATATCGACTTCGGTGGCTTCGATTCGGCCGTTGCTGCTGGCAAACCCCGCCGGGAGTCCCGGCGGGCGCAGCAGCCACCATGCGGCGGCGGCGAGCACCACCAGTAAGCCGACAAAATACCCTGCCCAACGTTTCTTTATTTTGTCCATACGCGACTCGCTTGATTCCCTGTGCTGAGTGGTGCGCGTGTTTCCTCCGGCGGGCGGAGCGTCCTTCTTGCGAAGGACGAAAAAGTGGAGGGAGGGCCGCTGACGCCGCGCTCTGCCGCGTCGATGCGCAGCCGATCGCTGGGCTACTTATGTGGTCATCATCAGCGATCCTGGCCTTAATGAAACACGCATAGTGAGAGCTACCGTCATCGCGATAGTAACATTCGTGGCGATGTTGTCCATACGAAGTGCATGGTCTTGTCGGTGCGTTAACAGAAATACCCACCGTCAGGATAAAACCGCGAAAACAGGGCGCCTGTTTTGTTATCTGGTTGCCCCCGGTAACTACGATATGATTCCGCTCCTGGCATTGAGAAACATCCGACGAGTGCTTTAATTTCATGAATGAAGAAAGCCAAAAATATATCGCCGTGATTTTTAAGGAATGGTTACCGCTGTATGACAGCCTGACGCCGGACGTCCGTGCATTACTTAAAAAAATGGCCGATGAGCGATCGTCGATGTTAGCGACCCGCTTTTACGATTTTATTTTTCAGGATCCGGATATCGCCAGACACCTCTCTTATGAGCTGGTTGAGGAACGTCTGAGCCGCTCTCTGGCGGGATGGGTACAGCAGATCCTGACCTGTGAAAAAGAGGATCTTCAGGCTCTTGCGGAGCGCCAGTATCAGATCGGCAGCATTCATTCGCGGATTGGCATCCCGGCAGAGGCGGTGCTGCGCGGCGCGCGGCAGATAAAATCCGGGCTGGTGGAGGCGATTCGTGACAGCCAGGTCGCGCGGGACACCGGGATAGCGGCTATCCATTACGCGATCATGGCGATGAATATGGCGGTGGAGATGATGTGTCACGCCTATACGCTGTCGCATTATCGGGCTACCAAAAATGAAGAAGCTTTTCGTCTGTACAGCCTGATGGGTAACGTCCCGATGGAGTATGGCAAGCAGCAGGCATCGCTTTCGGGTTGGGAAAATAGTGCGATTTTTAATATCGTCAGCGAGAACAGGACGGACCTTAACGCAACGTTATTATCTGAATCCGAATTTGGTTTGTGGTTTCGCCATAAATGCGTTCGCTATTTTAACCACAATCCGCAGATGGGGGAGATTACTGAGTTGATCGGTCAGGTGGATGCGCTGATTACCGAATGGCGTACCGCGGAACAGGATGCTGGTTATAAAAATACTCAGAGCCTGCTGCAAAAGATCCATATCCATTGCCAGCACATCAGCAGCCAGCTGGGAGTGTTATTCAGTAGTCTGTCGCAGATGCAAAACGGCAAAGACGCACTGACCAGCCTGCTTAACCGTCGCTATCTGCCTGTGGTGCTCAAGCATGAAGTCACCCTGGCGATTGAGTATGACCTGCCGCTGACGGTAGCGATTATCGATATTGATTTCTTTAAAGAGATCAATGACAAATGGGGCCATATGGTCGGCGACCGCGCCATTAAGCACGTAGCCGATCTGCTCAGCGATAATATTCGCTCCAGCGACTATCTCTTCCGCTACGGCGGCGAGGAGTTTCTGCTGGTGCTGGTGGAGACCCGCGCGGCAGAGGCTTTCCCTCTCCTTGAACGTCTGCGCAAAAAGATTGGCCAGCTGGCGTTTAACGTTGGCGGCGACACGCAGATCCCGATCACCGCCAGCATTGGCTTTGCCGCCCACACCGGTCACCCCGATTACAACCTGCTGCTGCGCGACGCCGATAACGCGCTGTATGCCGCTAAGCGCGAGGGGCGCAACTGCGTGAAGATGCACAAAGGCGGGGGATAAAACCGTAGCCCCGGTAAGCGTAGCGCGACCGGGGAAGGGCTCTGAAACTCAGAACAGCACCGGCAGCCCCAGCCCGCGCTTCACCTCATGCAGCGTCTGCTGCGTCAGCTGGTGGGCACGTTCGCTGCCCTGGCGCAGCAGCTCAAGCAGCATCCCTTTATCCTGAATATAGGTAGCCCGGCGTTCGCGGATCGGCGCCAGTAGCGCCTGCAGGCAGGTTTCCAGTTCATTCTTACACTGGCGATCGCCCAGCCCGCCGCGCTGATAGTGGGCTTTCATCTCTGCCACCAGCGCCTTATCGCTATGGAAAGCATCGAGATAGGTAAACACCACGTTGCCCTCGACATGCCCCGGATCGCTGACTCTCAGGTGCGTCGGGTCGGTATACATCGCGCTGACCGCGTGGTGGATCTCCTCCTCTGTGGCCGATAACGTCAGCGTATTGCCCAGCGATTTCGACATTTTGGCGTTGCCATCGACGCCCGGCAGGCGACTCACTTCGCTGAGTAGCGCCTTGCAGTGGCGCAGCACCGGCTCGCCGGTGAGGCTATTCATCTTGTGGACGATCTCGTTGGTCTGTTCAATCATCGGTAGCTGATCGTCGCCCACCGGCACCAGTTCGGCCTTGAACGCGGTGATATCGGCCGCCTGGCTAATCGGATAGGCGAGAAAACCCACCGGCAGCGAGCGGGCGAATCCCTTCTGGGCAATCTCATTTTTGACCGTCGGATTACGTTCTACGCGGGCGACGGTGACGATATTCATATACAGCGCGCTGAGCTCCGCCAGCGCCGGCAGGGCGGACTGCAGGCAAATAGTGGTGAGCCTCGGGTCAATGCCGACGGCCAGATAATCGGCCATCACTTCGAGGATATGGTGGCTAACTTTTTGCGGATTGCTGCCGTTGTCAGTGAGCCCTTGCAGGTCGGCGATCAGGATAAACTGCTGGTGGTCGTGCTGCAGCGCGACGCGCTGGCGCAGCGAGCCGACGTAATGGCCAAGATGTAGCTGGCCGGTGGGGCGGTCGCCGGTGAGAATGGTTTGCGGGTGGTTCATCAGGAACTCCTTATCAGACTGTTCAGCCGAAAGACGTCCTGAAAACACCAAAGCCGCCTTCCGGCGGCTTTGAAAATGGAAACGTGTATCGTGCCGCCTGTTATGCAGGCAGCCACCAACGGCGGGGGTAGGTAACGATAACGTTTCTGTTCATAGGGAGTATCCTGCCACGGAAGGGGCTGGAGACGCAATCAAAAATCACATACTTTTCCTGATGTTATTTATGTGATTGTTTTTCGGTAAATAACGAAGCGGGAAAAATATATTTTCTCTGCGACCCGATCAATATTCTGGAACAACAAACTATGTTGCATTTTTTTTGTGAAAAAGCTCACGCCACAGGATTATAGTATTATTATCCATATTTATAGCTGAATATTACCTGTCTGCTGTTACAGCTTGTGTTTATTCTCTTCTAAATTATTAACATTATTACAATTTCTATCTATTTTTCCGCTTTGCGTCATACCCCTGTCTGACTACAACGTATTGAGGCTAATTATTATGCATAAACGTCTGGTCGTTAATATTTTTTCATCATTGCTGTTGGGGGCTGCGCTTATTTCCGCGCCGGTATATGCGGCGGAAAAAACCGTAGTCAATATTTCAAAAGTGGACGGCATGCCATGGTTTAACCGGATGGGTGAAGGGGTAGTCCAGGCCGGGAAAGAGTTTAACCTCAACGCCTCCCAGGTAGGGCCGTCCAGCACCGATGCGCCGCAGCAGGTGAAAATTATTGAGGACCTGATTGCACGTAAAGTGGATGCCATCACTATCGTGCCTAACGATGCCAACGTGCTGGAGCCGGTATTCAAAAAAGCCCGTGACGCCGGCATCGTGGTACTGACCAACGAATCGCCCGGGCAGCCGAGCGCCAACTGGGATGTGGAGATCATCGATAACGAGAAGTTCGCTGCTGAATACGTGGAGCATATGGCCAAGCGGATGGGTGGCAAAGGCGGCTACGTTATCTATGTCGGTAGCCTTACGGTACCGCAGCACAACCTGTGGGCCGATCTGCTGGTGAAATATCAAAAAGAACATTACCCGGACATGCATGAAGTCACCCGCCGAATGCCGGTGGCGGAAAGTGTTGATGATTCCCGCCGTACCACGCTCGATCTGATGAAAACTTACCCGGATCTGAAAGCGGTGGTCTCTTTTGGTTCGAATGGCCCGATTGGCGCGGGGCGCGCGGTGAAAGAGAAGCGTGCGAAAAATAAAGTCGCGGTCTACGGGATGATGATCCCCTCGCAGGCGGCTTCTCTTATTAAGAGCGGCGATATTACCGAAGGGATCACCTACGATCCGGCGACAGCCGGCTATGCCCTCGCGGCCGTCGCCAGCACCCTGCTGAACGGCAAAACCATTGAGCCGGGATTTGAACTGAAAGAGCTCGGTAAAGCGGAGGTCGATAGCGACAAGCATATTATCCGCTTCCATAAAGTGCTGCTGGTAAATAAAGACAATATTGATTCGCTCTACTAATCCACCTTCCGGGGCGCCAGCCGCCCCGGCTTAACCAGCCAGGGGATGCTATGGAACCTTTCCTTTCCCTTCGACACGTCAGCAAAACCTTCCACGCCAACCGCGCGCTCAATGATATCAGCATCGACTTTATGCCCGGAGAAGTGCACTGCCTGGCCGGGCAGAACGGTTGCGGGAAGTCGACGTTGATCAAAATTATCTCTGGCGTCTATCGCCCGGATGAGGGCGCAGCGATGACGCTGGGCGGCAAGACGTGGCCCAAACTGACGCCAGCGGCCTCTGTCGCCCATGGGATCCAGGTGATTTATCAGGATCTGTCGCTGTTTCCCAATCTCAGCGTGTGGGAGAACATTGCTATAAACCACTATCATCGCGGCGTGCTGGTGAGGCGCAGCGAACTGCGACGCAGTGCGGAGCAGGCGATGCGCAGTATTAACGTCTCGCTGCCGCTGGATGCCGCCGTGGAATCGCTCTCCATCGCTCGCTGTCAGCTGGTGGCTATCTGCCGCGCGCTGGCGCAGGATGCCCGGCTTATCATTATGGATGAACCCACGGCCTCATTGACCCATCAGGAAGTGGAGGGACTATTGCATGTGGTGCGCCAGCTGCGTGAGAGGGGGATCTGCATCGTCTTCGTAAGCCACCGTCTGGAAGAGGTCATGGCCGTATCGGACCGCATCAGCGTGCTGAAGGATGGCAATCTGGTCGGCACCTTGCCGGCGGCAGAGGTAACCACCCGCCGGCTCGGTTTTCTGATGACGGGCCAGGAGTTTGACTATCAGGTGCGCGATCTGTGGCAGGGGCAGGGCAGTACGCCGGTGCTGGAGGTGCGCAATCTCAGCCGCAAAGGGGAATATCATAACGTCTCCCTGAAGGTCGAAGCCGGAGAAGTGGTGTCGATAGTCGGCCTGTTGGGCGCCGGGCGAACAGAGCTGTGCCTGAGCCTTTTCGGCATGACCCGCCCTGACAGCGGCGAGATCCTGATAAATGGCCAGCCGGTGCGGTTGCGTAGCAATCAGGACGCTATCCGCCACGGTATCGGCTATGTCTCCGAGGACCGTATGTCGCGCGGCCTGGTGATGAGTCAGTCGATTGAAAACAACATTATCAGCACCGTGTTTCATAAAGTGAAAGGCGCTTGCGGACTATTGAGTGATAGTAAAGCTCAGCAGCTGGTCGCAAGAATGGTCAACGCGTTGACCATTAAGGCGCCGGATACGCATCTGCCGGTGAATACCCTCTCCGGTGGTAATGCCCAGCGCGTTTCTATCGCCAAATGGCTGGCGATCTCTCCTAAGCTGCTGATCCTCGATAGCCCAACCGTGGGGGTGGATATCGCAAACAAAGCCGGGATCTATCATATCATCAGCGATTTGGCTGCCCATGGTATCGCCGTGCTGATGATTTGCGACGAGATTGAAGAGGCGTGGTACCAGAGTCATCGCATCCTGGTGATGAAGCAGGGCGAGTTGACCCATAGCTTCCTGCCGGACAGCAGTACCCAGCAGCAGATAGCGGAGGTGGTCAATGGCTAATCTGTTGAAACGACATGAATTCTGGTTAGGCATGTTCATTATTGCGCTGTGCCTGCTGCTGGGCTGGCGCAGTGAGGAATTTTTCACTTTCGGCAATCTTTACGACCTCGCTAATAACTATGCGATGCTGACCATTCTCGCCTGTGGTCTGTTCGTGGTGCTGATCGCCGGCGGGATTGATATCTCCTTCCCGGCTATGACCATTATCGCCCAGTACGGCATGGTGGTGATGCTGCAAAAAGTAGGCGGCAACTTCGCGGTGGCTTTTGTGCTTGCCGGCGGCATCGGCGTGCTGCTGGGGCTGGTGAATGCGCTGTTGGTTAATCGTCTGCGGGTCCCCTCGATCATTATCACCATTTCTACGCTCAACATTTTCTACGGTTTGCTGCTGTGGTTAAGCAAAGGTGTCTGGCTCTACGACTTCCCTCCGTGGTTTGAAAAGGGGGTTATGCTGTTCAAATATACCGATGCCGATGGTTACGATTACGGTCTGGGGCTGCCGCTGCTGACGATGATCGCCGTGGTGCTGTTGACCGCGTTTATCATGAATTTCACCACCGTTGGCCGCAAGATCTATGCCATGGGCGGCAACCGGGAATCCGCCAGCCGCGTCGGCTTCAGCGTGCTCCGCCTGCAGCTGTTCGTTTATGGCTATATGGGGCTAATGTCGGGGGCCGCAGGTGTCGTGCAGGCGTGGACAGTGATGACCGTTGCGCCGGATTCACTGCTGGGCTATGAGCTGACGGTGCTGGCGGCGGTGGTGCTGGGCGGCACCAGCCTGATTGGCGGGCGCGGAACTCTCACCGGTACGCTGCTGGGGGTGATTTTACTGGCGGTGATGCAGAACGGCCTGAACCTGCTAGGGGTCTCCTCCTACTGGCAGACCCTGATCACTGGGGCGATCATCGTCGTCAGCATCAGCGTAACGGCATGGAGCCAGCATCAGAACCGGAGCTTGTTATGAAAAAATCGTGGCGCAACAACGTTGAGTTTTACCTGATCGGCCTGCTGCTGCTGATGGTTATCGCCTTTAGCATCGCCATGCCAAACATCTTCTGGTCTGTCAGCAATTTCCAGTCGATTGCCTCGCAAATGCCGGTGCTGGGGATCCTGGCGCTGGCGATGGCCATGACTATGCTTTGCGGCGGCATTAATTTGTCAATTATCGCGACAGCTAACGCCTGCTCGCTGGTGATGGCCTGGGTGGCGACGAGCTATCCGCCTGGGGGCGCTACCGCGCTGGCGACGCTGCTGGCCGGCGGAGGGGCGGCGATGATCATTGGCCTGTGCAACGGGATATTGATCGCCGGGATCCGCGTTTCGCCGATCCTGGCTACCCTTGGCATGATGACCCTGCTCAAAGGGATAAATATTCTGATCACCGGCGGCAGCGCCATCGCTAACTATCCGCAGTGGGTGCTGTGGCTGAATCACGCCCAGTGGTTCGGTATTCCGCTGCCAATGTGGCTTTTTGCGGTGGTGGCGGCCGGGCTGTGGGTGCTGCTGGAGAAAAGCCCGCTGGGTCGGGCGATCATGTTGATCGGATCCAACGAACGGGCGACCCATTATTCCGGGATCAATACCCGGCGGGTGTTGATGTGGGTATATGTCATCTCGGCCCTGCTCTGCGCGGTGGCTGCGTTTCTGATGATGTCGAAGCTGAACTCAGCCAAAGCATCTTATGGGGAATCGTATTTGCTGGTGTCGATCCTCGCGGCGGTGCTTGGCGGCGTGAATCCGGATGGCGGTAGTGGGCGCATCGTTGGGATGGTGCTCGCGCTGTTCCTGCTGCAGATTATTGAGAGTGGGTTCAATATCCTCGGTATCAGCCCCTATCTGACGATGGCGCTGTGGGGCGTATTGCTGCTGTGCTTTATCCAGGCGCGAGGCATGCTGGGACTGGAGAGAGCCGGGTAAATGACCCGTCCTCGGGGGCGAAGACGGGATAGCCAGTTATTCACTACGCAAATGCACCGCCAGGCCGCTTTGCCCTGGCGCCAGCTCCGGGCGCAGCGTCAGCGACGGGATCAGATAATCGCCATGATTCTGGCGGCGGAATGGAATGGGCTCGGTTTGCCACAGCGTGTCCAGCCGCTCGGCCAGGGCGGCGCACTGATCGGCGAACTGCCCGGCATCGGTTTTATCCGTGCGGTAGAACACCAGCGGGGGAAGCACCTCAAAGCCGGGATAGAACAGCATACCGTGCTGAATGGGGAACAGGATGTCGTCGATGGGGCCATTGATCCCGCGCGGTGAATAGTGTTCCGCCCAGCCGCCGGCGGTGACGATCAGCATCGCCCGCTTGCCGATGAAAGTGCCTTCCCCGTAGCGATCGCCCCAGTGGCGGTCGCTGTGCTCGCCGACGCCATAGGCAAAGCCCCAGGCGTACACCCGGTCGATCCAGCCCTTCATGATGGCGGGCATCGAGAACCACCATAGCGGGAACTGGAAAATCACCGTATCGGCCCACAGCAGCTTTTCCTGCTCGGCTACGATATCCGCACTTTGGGTGCCCTGGGCAAAGGCCTGTTTGGAATCGAGGGTCGGCCGCCAGAACTCGCCGACCGGCGGGGCGCCGCTATCGTCGGCGTCATATCCGGCCTTCCAGCGCATAGCGTAGAGATCGGAAACCTGCACTTCATGCCCGGCCTGCTGCAGATGGCGGATGGCGAAATTTTTCAGCGCGCCATTGAGCGAGCGCGGTTCCGGATGGGCGTAAATCAGCAGTACTTTCATAATATCACCTCTGGCGTATGGAGAGCTGCAGACTAGGAAAGCTGACGCTATAGTAGAAATTAATTACTTAAATTCCCGGTATAGTCGTGATTAATTTACAGCGTCTGGATCTCAATCTGTTGCGCACCCTGGATGTGCTGCTTAGCGAAAACAACGTTACCCGGGCGGCGCAGCGGCTGAATCTGTCGCAGCCCTCGGTCAGCATTCAGCTAGCCAGGCTGCGGGAGATTTTCGCCGATCCGCTGCTGATGCCGGGCCCGCGCGGCATGCAGCCCACCGCCCGCGCTGATGAGCTTCGCCAGCCGCTGCGCGCCGCATTAGCCGCGCTGGAGCAGGCGGTGGCGCCGGTCAGCCCTTTTGATCCGGCCACGGCGGCGGAGACCTGGCGGGTGGCGGCGACGGACTATATGGCCTCGGCGATCCTCCTGCCGATGCTGGCTGGGTTACGCCAGGCCTCTCCCGGCAGTCGGCTGGCGGTATTCGAGCTGCAGCCGGCGCGGCTGGAGCAGCAGGCGGCCAACGATACAGTAGATCTTTTCTTTCATACCCGCGAGGGCGCGCCGCCGGGGCTGCATCAGCGCCTGCTGTTTCGCGAACGCTACGTGCTGGCTGGCCGGGCGGAACATTCGGCGCTGCGGCCTGGGCTTAGCCTGGAAACGTTCTGTCAGCTGGAGCACGTGATCGTCTCCCCGGACGGGGGCGGCTTCAGCGCGGCGACCGATATCGCGCTGGCGAACCTCGGACTGATGCGGCGGGTTGTCCTTTCCGTGCCACATTTCCTGTTTATGCTGGAGACCCTGCGCAATAGCGATCTGGTGGCGGTCCTGCCGGAGCGGCTGGTGCGCGGGCAGAGCGGGCTGGTGGTCGTCGAGCCGCCGCTGGCGGTCGCCGGCTTTGAGAT
>OKVW01000889.1_pt1 | contig 14573 bp, 16 predicted proteins | sample 1606991 | NCBI WGS metagenome assembly OKVW01 (sample SAMN03281021, study PRJEB24777) | human gut metagenome | isolation source: fecal sample PR177 from 1 month old male Malay infant, vaginal delivered...
ACCGGTGCGGCTAAAGCTGTAGGTAAAGTACTGCCAGAACTGAATGGCAAACTGACTGGTATGGCGTTCCGCGTTCCTACCCCGAACGTATCCGTTGTTGACCTGACCGTTCGTCTGGAAAAAGCTGCTTCTTACGAAGACATTAAGAAAGCAATCAAAGCTGCTTCCGAAGGCCCGATGAAAGGCGTTCTGGGTTACACCGAAGACGACGTTGTTTCTACCGATTTCAACGGCGAAGTCTGCACTTCCGTGTTCGATGCTAAAGCCGGTATCGCACTGAACGACAACTTCGTGAAACTGGTCTCCTGGTACGACAACGAAACCGGTTACTCCAACAAGGTTCTGGATCTGATTGCTCACATCTCCAAATAAGTTGAGATGAGACTGTAATCTGTAAGAGCGACTTCGGTCGCTCTTTTTTTTGCCCGCCGATAAAGGATTGCGTAATGATTAATAAAATTTTTGCACTTCCGGTAATCGAACACATTACCCCTGTCCTCTCCCGCCGCCAGCTTGATGAGCTGGAAGTGATTGTTGTCGATCACCCGCAGGTTAAAGCCTCCTTCGCTTTACAGGGCGCTCACCTGCTCTCCTGGCAACCTGCCGGAGAGGAACAGGTCCTGTGGCTAAGTCACATTACACCGTTTAAAAAAGGCGTTGCCCTGCGCGGCGGCGTGCCAATCTGCTGGCCCTGGTTTGGCCCAGCGGCGCAAAAAGGTCTGCCAGCGCACGGTTTCGCGCGTAATCTGCCATGGGCGCTGAAGGCGCATAATGAAGATGACAATGGCATGGTATTGACCTTTGAACTGCAAAGCAGTGAAGCAACCCGCCAGTACTGGCCGCATGAGTTCACTCTGCTGGCGCGTTTCAAAGTGGGGAAAACCTGCGAGATAGAGCTGGAAGCCCACGGCGAATTTGAAACCACATCCGCGCTGCACACCTATTTTAACGTCGGCGATATTGCCGCAGTGAAAGTCAGCGGTCTGGGCGATCGTTTTATCGATAAAGTGAACGACGCAAAAGAAGATGTGCTGAGCGATGGCGTGCAGACATTCCCGGATCGCACTGACCGTGTCTATCTGAATCCGGAAGCCTGCAGCGTGATTCACGATGGCGCACTGAAGCGTAATATTGACGTTGTTCACCATCACCACTGTAATGTGGTTGGCTGGAACCCCGGCCCGGCGCTGTCCGTCAGTATGGGTGACATGCCGGACGATGGATATAAGACCTTTGTCTGCGTGGAAACGGCGTACGCCACTGCACAGCAAAAAACCACCGAAGAGAAACCTTCTCGCCTGGCGCAGACGATTCGCGTTAGCAAACGTTAAGCATCACGCTATTCGTAGGCCTGATAAGGCGTTAGCCGCCATCAGGCATTGTTTGCCGGATGGTGATGCTCACGCATCTTATCCGGCCTACGACACCTCACACCATATCCAGCGCCGTTTTGCCCCTCGGCGCGGGATACGCCTTTTCCAGTGCGGCAATTTCCTGAGCGGAAAGCGTAATGTTCAGTGCCGCCGCATTTTGTTGCACATGCTCTACGCTTGCCGCTTTCGGAATCGCCATCACGCCCTGATGACCGATCACCCACGCCAACAGAATTTGTGCTGGCGTCACATTATGTGCAAGGGCAATCTCATTGACCACGGGGTGGTTGAGCAGACCGCTACGCAACCGGCCAGCTTGCGCCAGTGGACTGTAGGCCATGACGGGGAGTTGGTGTTGCTGACACCACGGCAGCAGATCGTGCTCAATGCCGCGCGAAGCCAGATGATACAACACCTGATTCGTGGCGCACTGCTTTCCGCCCACCACCCGCCACAGCGCCTGCATCTGATCGACGTCGAGATTAGAAACGCCCCAACGGCGAATTTTGCCCTGAGCGATCAGCCTTTCCATCGCATCAACCGTCTCTTCAAATGAGAAACTGCCCGACCAGTGCAACAGGTAGAGATCCAGATAATCCGTCTGCAAACGCTGCAGACTGCCCTCACAGGCCGCAATCGCTTTTTGCCCGCCCGCGTTCCACGGGTAGACTTTTGACACCAGAAAAACCTTCTCACGAAGCCCGGTCAGCGCTTCGCCAACCACCTCTTCCGCCCCACCATCCGCATACATTTCTGCGGTGTCGATAAGCGTCAGTCCCTGCTCGACGCCCGCCCGAAGCGCAGACACTTCTGCACAGCGCTGGTGGGGATCCTCACCCATAGACCAGGTTCCCTGGCCGATCGCAGGAAGCACAATCTCTCCGGCAAAGACAATCTGTTTATTGGTCATCATGTTCTCCTGTGTTGTGCACCACCGTAATGCAAAACAGGGCGCAAGCGCCCTGTTTTGATGCACAAATTGCACTGTGATAATGCACAATCAGAACTTGTAGGTGATCCCGGTAGAAATCAGGCCAGTCCAGGATTTGTCGACCATCGGGCTGTCGGTAATTTCATCAGACAGGCGGGTGTAGCGCGCCGTTCCGTAAACGCTCCAGTCACCAAGTAAGTTATAGTTCGCGCTCAGCTCCAGATACGGGTTCCAGCTGTCGTTCGGGTTATAGCCACGCATACCGCTGCGGGCAGACTCTTTACGCGACACGCCGTAATAGTATTCGTTCTGGTTTTCACTGTTCCACTCGACACCGATACCCGGCGTCAGCGTCAGGCCACCGTTGGTATAGCGATACAGCCAGGCCAAATCCCAGACGACGCCGTTGCTGTTATCCAGTGTATCCCCGGAAAGCGTCGTGCGCAGGAAACCGTATTCCGTGTTATGAACGTAGGATAAACCGGCCATCATGGTGCTCTTACGTTTATCAAGACGACGCATTTGGCGATCGTCGCTGTCGCCCGGTTTAAAGTACATCGGGGACCAGTAAGCGGTGATCGACAGCTTGTCTGCCGTGTCGTTCCACAGATAGTACCCACCGCCCAGACCACGGAACCAGAAGTTATCCCCTTCATAATTGATAACCGGAACCGGATAAACATCCACATCGTAATCTTTATAAGGGTGTTCAACCACACCCACACCAGCGCCAAGCGTCAGGTCGTTTTCAGCGTGTGCTACAGTTGCAGACGATGCGATAAGCACACCAAGTGCCAGAAGTTTGAGTTTGGTCACAATCCATAATTCCTTATTCAAATGTCTAGCGGCAAAAGTGTAACCGCCAATATGAAACAACCCAACTATTTTACAAATTACCGACAGAATGTAACCGTCTAATTTCGCAGGCTGTGATGACACTCTGCTTGCAGTCAGATGAAAGTGGCGTGATCTTCTGCGGCATTATTTACATTAGCTATGCATTTTTTGTGGATGAGTTATTGATATGCCATTGAAATTCGTTGGCGAGTACAGGCAAGTTTTGCAAATGCCATCTACGCTTTAATTTAGAAGTTGTATCACCGGGCACGTTGGTCTCACGCTTTGCAAGATGGCATGAGAGTTGCTGTTTTTTTGCTACAAGACAGTAAGTGACGTCGTTCAGTCTACCTCTTCCGGGAGCCTCTACTATTCATATGAACGGCTCTTAACCTGTGCTAAAAAACGAAAGGACGGCATACCATGAATATATTCGATCACTATCGCCAGCGTTATGAAGCTGCCAAGGACGAAGAGTTCACACTGCAGGAGTTTCTTACCACTTGTCGGCAAGATCGCAGTGCTTATGCCAATGCGGCAGAACGGCTACTGATGGCTATTGGTGAGCCCGTCATGGTCGATACTGCCCAGGAACCTCGACTTTCTCGACTCTTCTCCAACCGGGTCATCGCACGTTACCCCGCGTTTGAAGAGTTTTACGGCATGGAAGACGCGATCGAACAGATTGTCTCTTATCTGAAACACGCGGCTCAGGGGCTGGAAGAGAAGAAACAGATTTTGTATCTGTTGGGGCCTGTTGGGGGCGGGAAGTCGTCGCTTGCTGAACGACTGAAATCGTTAATGCAGCGCGTCCCGATTTACGTGCTGAGCGCCAACGGTGAGCGTAGCCCGGTGAACGATCATCCGTTGTGCCTGTTTAATCCGCAGGAAGATGCCCAGATTCTGGAAAAAGAATACGGGATCCCGCGCCGCTATCTTGGCACCATTATGTCGCCGTGGGCTGCGAAACGCCTGCATGAATTCGGTGGGGATATCACCAAATTCCGTGTGGTGAAAGTCTGGCCGTCAATCCTTGAACAGATAGCGATTGCCAAGACAGAACCCGGCGATGAGAACAACCAGGATATCTCCGCGCTGGTCGGAAAAGTGGATATTCGTAAACTCGAACACCACGCGCAGAACGATCCAGATGCCTATGGTTATTCCGGTGCGCTGTGCCGCGCCAACCAGGGGATTATGGAGTTCGTCGAGATGTTTAAAGCCCCGATTAAGGTGCTGCATCCTCTGCTGACCGCCACACAGGAAGGAAACTATAACGGCACCGAAGGGATCTCCGCCCTGCCGTTTAACGGCATTATCCTCGCCCACTCAAACGAATCGGAATGGGTCACCTTCCGTAACAACAAGAATAACGAAGCGTTCCTTGACCGTGTTTACATCGTCAAGGTGCCTTACTGCTTGCGTATTTCCGAAGAGATAAAAATCTACGAGAAGTTGCTTAATCACAGTGAGCTGACCCATGCGCCCTGCGCCCCCGGCACGCTGGAAACGCTGGCGCGCTTCTCGATTCTCTCCCGACTGAAAGATCCGGAGAATTCGAGCATTTACTCTAAAATGCGCGTCTATGACGGTGAAAGCCTGAAAGATACCGATCCAAAAGCGAAGTCGTATCAGGAGTACCGCGATTACTCTGGCGTTGACGAAGGGATGAACGGCCTGTCGACCCGTTTTGCGTTCAAAATCCTCTCACGCGTCTTTAACTTTGACCATGTGGAGGTTGCCGCAAACCCGGTACACCTTTTCTATGTACTGGAGCAGCAGATAGAGCGTGAACAGTTCCCGCAAGAGCAGGCTGAACGCTATCTTGAGTTCCTGAAAGGCTATCTGATCCCGAAATATGCCGAATTTATTGGCAAAGAGATCCAGACGGCTTATCTCGAATCCTACTCGGAATACGGACAGAATATTTTTGACCGCTATGTCACGTATGCTGATTTCTGGATTCAGGATCAGGAGTATCGCGATCCGGATACCGGCCAGTTGTTCGATCGGGAATCGCTGAATGCCGAGCTGGAGAAAATTGAAAAACCAGCGGGGATCAGTAATCCGAAAGATTTCCGTAATGAGATAGTCAACTTTGTTCTGCGTGCGAGAGCCAATAACAGCGGACGGAATCCGAACTGGACCAGCTATGAAAAACTGCGCACGGTTATCGAGAAAAAAATGTTCTCGAATACCGAAGAGCTGTTGCCGGTCATTTCGTTTAATGCCAAAACCTCGACCGATGAACAGAAGAAACACGACGACTTTGTCGACCGGATGATGGAGAAAGGCTATACCCGTAAACAAGTGCGTTTACTGTGCGAATGGTATTTGCGCGTACGTAAATCGTCTTAAAAGCATAAATGACCCGGAAGATTTTATCCGTTTACCGGGCCAATAGTTCGTTTGTACGCGAAATCATTCAAGGTGTATCAAGGCGGCAAATGAGTGAATCCCCAGGAGCGTACATAAGTACGTGACTGGGGTGAGCGAATGCAGCCAACGCCGAGATAACTTGAAGGAAGAAGCGTAAAGTTGGCAAATGCAGTACGGGGGGCATATGACCTGGTTCATTGACCGACGACTTAACGGTAAAAATAAAAGCACGGTTAACCGCCAGCGCTTTTTACGCCGTTATAAGGCACAAATTAAACAGTCGATCTCCGAGGCCATTAATAAGCGTTCGGTGACCGACGTCGACAGCGGCGAGTCTGTCTCCATTCCGACAGAAGATATTAGCGAACCGATGTTTCATCAGGGGCGCGGCGGTTTGCGCCATCGCGTTCATCCGGGCAACGATCATTTCGTGCAGAATGACCGTATCGAACGGCCTCAGGGCGGCGGCGGCGGTTCAGGAAGCGGGCAAGGCCAGGCCAGTCAGGACGGTGAAGGCCAGGATGAATTCGTCTTTCAGATCTCCAAGGACGAATATCTCGATCTGCTGTTTGAAGACCTGGCGCTACCTAATCTGAAGCAAAATCAGCAGCGCCAGCTTACCGAGTATAAAACGCACCGGGCGGGATATACTTCCAACGGCGTTCCGGCCAATATCAGCGTGGTTCGTTCGCTGCAAAACTCGCTTGCGCGCCGCACGGCGATGACGGCGGGTAAACGCCGCGAACTGCATGCGCTTGAGCAGGATCTGGAAACCATCAGTAAAAGCGAACCGGCGCAACTGCTGGAAGAGGAACGGTTACGTAAAGAGATTGCAGAACTCCGGGCAAAAATCGAACGTGTGCCGTTTATTGATACCTTTGATTTACGCTATAAAAATTACGAAAAACGTCCGGATCCCTCCAGCCAGGCAGTCATGTTTTGTCTGATGGATGTCTCCGGCTCCATGGATCAGTCGACAAAAGACATGGCTAAACGTTTTTATATTCTGCTCTATCTGTTCCTGAGCCGAACCTATAAGAACGTGGAGGTGGTCTATATCCGTCACCATACCCAGGCAAAAGAAGTGGATGAACATGAATTCTTCTACTCTCAGGAAACCGGGGGAACCATAGTCTCCAGCGCGCTGAAACTGATGGATGAGGTGGTGAAAGAGCGTTACGACCCTGCGCAATGGAACATTTATGCCGCACAGGCGTCGGATGGGGATAACTGGGCGGATGACTCGCCGCTGTGTCATGAAATTCTGGCGAAAAAATTGCTGCCGGTGGTACGTTATTATAGCTATATCGAAATCACCCGCCGCGCGCATCAAACGTTATGGCGTGAATATGAACATTTACAGTCAACGTTTGATAATTTCGCGATGCAACATATTCGCGATCAGGACGATATATACCCTGTATTTCGTGAGCTTTTTCATAAACAAGGTACGACCAGCGCAAATTAAATTCCGACCAGTCAGGAAAAGCGTGCCTGACTGGTTTTTTTCATATCTTTACAGCCCATTCTCCCGGCAGTCAGTAGGTTGAACGTACGACGTATGGTAAAATAGATTATCTGGCCTGGGGGGTTGTTGTTTATCATGAAATTGCATCATAAAGCGCTCAGGCTCTTTATATCCGCAACGGTTGTTGTTTTGACTTCATCCTTTCTGATCTATGAGCTTATTGCCAGTCACAAAGCAATGAACGCTTACATGCGCTATATCATAGAAAAAGCAGACTCCTCCTTCCTGTACGATAAATATCGCAACCAGAGCATTGCCGCACATTTAATGCGTGCATTTGCTACATCAGGAAAAACGCTTTCAGTTGAAGACCGGCGCGCCATCTGTCAGACATTCAGCAGCGCGAACGATGTGTATGGCCTGAATCTGACTCGCCATAATTACCCTGATCTTCATGGTACATTGCAGACAGTTTCAGATAACTGTGAACGTCTTGCAGACGATATCCTTAAACTTCCGGCATTCGATCAGGCGGTGATGGTTAACCGCAAACAGGTCGATTACGGTACAGGTCTCGCCACGTCAGAAGAAAAATTTCATTATTATCTCGATTTACAGAATCACTATGTTTACTTCTATGACCTGATAAATACCCGTCAGTTTGCGATGCATCACTGGAGCTTTTTGAAAAAAGGTGTATTAGGTATTGATCAGGCAGATATTGATGGAATCTTTACCGGCCGTACTGTTCTTTCGAGCATCTATCAGGACGATCGAACTGAACGCAACGTGATGAGCTTTTTAACGCCTGTCTATCTGGACGGAAAATTAAAAGGCACGGTGATGGTCGATATTAATAAACAAAATTTGCAAAATATTGTTTATACCAACGACCGTCCCCAGGTCTGGCGTTATCTGGATATCAGTCTCAAAGATACTTATTCCGATAAGACAATTATTATTCATCAAAGCGAGAATAATCTTTTCCCCTATGTCAACTACGTCAGCGATCTTCCTGGCGGCCTTCACGTCGAACTGTCGCTCGATATTTTGTATTTCATCGTATCGTCATGGAAACTTTTTCTGTTTTACCTGCTGGCAACCGCCCTGCTTCTCAATATGGTCCGCCTGCATTTTCGTCTTTACCACAGCGTTAGCCGTGAAAATATCAGTGATGCGATGACCGGTCTGTATAACCGTAAAATTTTAACCCCCACTCTTGAGCAGCGGTTGCAACGGCTGGTCGCCGCCGGTACGTCCGTGGTCTTTATCGCTATCGACCTCGATAAACTGAAAGTGATTAATGATACCCTGGGACATCACGAAGGGGATATGGCGATCACGCTACTGGCAAACGCGATTGAAGCGTCAGTCCGTAAAAGCGATTACGCTATCCGGCTGGGCGGCGATGAGTTTTGTGTCATTATGGTGGATGCCGAGCCAGATATGGCAACTCGTCTTCCGGAGCGCATTGCCAGCCATCTCAGAACCATTGCGCCTGAGAAAAATATTCGATTTTCCTCAGGCCATTACAGCATGCAGCCGGACGATACGCTGCACAATGCTTACACCGCATCTGATGAACAGCTCTACCTCAACAAACACCAAAACCGCCAGCGTTCGTGATAGTCTTTCACCGTATTTTTTCGCGCGAAAGGAGTGAAAGATGAGCGACGTCGTTAAAGGCAGCATGACCCATCAGCGTTTACTTGATTTACTGTCTCAGGGAGGCGCGCGTTTTCGTGTCGTCAGCCATGAAGCGGTCGGTAAATGTGAAGCGGTGTCTGAGATTCGGGGTACCGCATTGGGGCAAGGCGCGAAAGCGCTGGTCTGCAAAGTCAAAGGTAATGGCGTTAACCAACATGTCCTGGCGGTTTTACCCGCCGACCAACAGGCCGACCTCAGTCAACTGGCGACCGCTATTGGCGGCTTGCGCGCCTCCCTCGCCAGTCCGGCTGAGGTCGATGAACTTACTGGCTGTGTGTTTGGCGCCATTCCACCGTTTAGTTTTCATCCACAACTGATGCTGGTCGCCGATCCGCTGTTGTTCACGCGATATAGCGAAATCGCCTTCAATGCCGGTGTACTGGATAAATCCGTTATTCTCAATACTGATGATTATCTGCGCATTGCCCGGCCTCAGCAGGTGGAATTCCATCGCCCGGCGTAAGCGTTCAGCTCCCCCGCTCAAGTATTAAAACAGAAATCACAAGCACGGCAGCAATGGCAAAAAATGAGGAGGTAATGATCAGTGTTTCAATAAACATGTGATCGTTCATGGCGGCGCCTCTTACATAAAAGATAACGGCTCACCTGTTATTGATAACCCGCAATGATGGCAATTTGATGACAACACACGCGGAGCTGACATTTTTTCGCCATCATGCATTTGCCTTAAATCACGGGATATCGTTAAAAAAGTCTGTTCAGCGTAGCGTTTGGGCGTAAAGTAAACAGGCTTAACTTTTTTGGCAAGGAAACCACGATGTTTGATGTCACTCTGCTGATCCTGCTTGGACTGGCAGCTCTGGGCTTTGTCAGCCATAACACCACTGTCGCCGTTTCAATACTGGTGCTGATCATTGTCCGTGTTACCCCACTCAATACCTTTTTTCCGTGGATTGAAAAGCAAGGGCTGACCATCGGGATTATTATCCTGACGATCGGCGTGATGGCGCCTATTGCCAGCGGTACGCTTCCACCTTCCACGCTGATCCACTCTTTTCTTAACTGGAAGTCGCTGGTGGCGATTGTGGTCGGAGTGGTGGTCTCCTGGCTCGGCGGACGCGGTGTTACGCTGATGGGCAGCCAGCCGCAACTGGTCGCCGGTTTGCTGGTGGGGACCGTGCTGGGCGTGGCCCTGTTTCGCGGGGTACCGGTCGGGCCGCTTATCGCAGCAGGTCTCGTCTCACTTATTGTGGGGCGGCAGTAGTCAACCCCGCCAGATAACGGCCTGGCGTCTGTCCCAGGCCTTTTTTGAACATGGTGATAAACGCCGTGGTCGAGTCATATCCCAACAGTTGCGCTACCTGCTGAACGTTGCGCCCGTCCACCAGAGCCTGTAAAGCGAGAATAAGCTGGAGCTGATGCCGCCAGCGGCGAAAACTGAGCCCTGTCTCCCTGACTACCAGCCGGGCAAGGTTACGCTCACTCATGGCAAACTCACTGGCCCACTGCCCCAGCGTCTGCCACCCGGCCGGTTCACGCGCCATCGTCTCAACCATCTTCCGTATTTTCGGATGTCCGGAAACGGGCAGTTGCATCTGTTCCTGCGGCTGTTGCGGAAGCTCATCGAACAGTACCTGCATCAAACGCTGTGTCTGGGGTTCTGCCCGCTGACTGTCGCTGCGTGTTGCCAGAGACAATATGAGCTCCCGGCAGAGCGGCGATATTTTAAGCGTACAGCAATGTTCCGGTAATGTAACCGCATCCGGTTCGATGAAGAGAAAGCAGAGCTCCGCACCCGCCGTAACGTGATTGCTGTGTTCGATACCGCCAGGGATCCAGACCGCGTACTGCGGGGGTACCATCCACACGGCGCACGCAACGTCACAGGTGATAGCGCCATGCAATGCCATAATCAGTTGTCCTTTTCGATGCTGATGCGGCGCGCTGAACAGCTCATCAGGACGGGCGCGGATACGAAAGGCCACGGCAGGATCGTGGTGAAGATCAGGTTCGTAACCGTCAAGTCGCAGGCTGTACATCAGTTTGTCCGAATTTAGCGATAAATTGTCATTGTAGCTTGATTTGCTGTGCAGATAAACGCGGTAAGGTACGCCCTCACCTGTTGATATGAGATAACAATGACCTCTTCTTCACCACGCACTAACCACGGAGCCCTGATGATTGCGGGTATCCTGATGATTGCCACTACGCTTCGCGTTACGTTCACCGGCGTAGCGCCTTTACTGGATACGATTCGCGCGGATTATGGTCTTACCACCGCCCAGACAGGGCTGTTAACCACGCTTCCCTTGCTGGCTTTTGCCCTTGTTTCGCCGCTCGCCGCAGGCGTTGCCCGCCGTATCGGTATGGAGCGCAGCCTTTTCGCCGCGTTGTTATTGATTTGCGCCGGAACGGGAATACGATCTCTGCCTTCAGCCTCGCTGTTGTTTTGCGGAACGGCGCTTATCGGCTGTGGCATCGCCCTCGGCAATGTTCTGTTACCGGGATTGATCAAACGTGATTTTTCACACCATGTCGCTAAACTGACCGGCGCCTATTCCCTGACCATGGGAGCCGCCGCTGCGCTCGGTTCAGCACTGGTGGTGCCACTGGCATTGAGCGGGTTCGGCTGGCGCGGTGCGCTGCTACTGCTGATGGTATTCCCCCTGCTGGCGTTTTTGATCTGGCTTCCGCAATGGCGCCATTGCGCTCACACCAACATGACGACGTCGCGCGCCTTACATACCCGCGGCATCTGGCGTTCACCGCTCGCCTGGCAGGTGACGCTGTTTCTCGGGATTAACTCGCTTATCTATTACGTGATCATCGGCTGGCTGCCAGCCATTTTAATCAGCCATGGGTACAGCGAGTCGCAGGCCGGTTCACTGCACGGTCTGTTGCAACTGGCTACCGCGTCACCGGGTCTGCTGATTCCGCTGGTACTGCATCGGTTTCACGATCAGCGCAGCATTGCGGCGCTGGTATCTCTGATGTGTGCCCTCGGAGCTTGTGGGTTCTGGTTTCTGCCGGATCAGGCGGTACTGTGGACGCTGTTATTTGGATTTGGTTCCGGCGCGACGATGATTCTGGGGCTGACCTTTATCGGCCTGCGCGCCAGCTCTGCGCATCAGGCTGCGGCGCTTTCCGGCATGGCGCAATCTGTCGGCTATTTATTGGCGGCATGCGGACCGCCGCTGATGGGGAAAATTCATGATGCCCAGGGTAACTGGCAGTTCCCGCTTCTGGCGGTGGCAGTGTTAGCGGTACTGATGGCGGTGTTTGGCCTCTATGCAGGTCGCAATAAAGAGATTAGCGCCTGATCAATTCAGGGCAGACACGAACGTCTGCCCTTTTCACTTATCCGCGCGCCGCGCGCAGCATGGCCTGAACCAGAGGAACCGGTTTTCCCGCCAGTGCGCCACGCTCGTGCTGGAACAGGGTCGCCACAAAGAACGGATGCGTCACCAGCTCAACCGCGCGAATATCACCATTATCATCCCATCCAGTAACCCGGAGATCGCCACTTTCCAGCTCCACCGCAAACGACTCTGCGATACCGTAGTTACAGTGATAACCTTCCGAAATCACCGCCTGACCATAGGCTTTGGCAATTAGCGTGTTGGGACGCAATTCGATCTCGTCGGTTTTTTCGACCAGCGAACAGGTGAGCGGCGCAATAACCATCCGTCCTGTTGTATCGGTTTCCGCATGGGCAGCATCGGACCAGCCCAGTACGTTACGGGCATATTCCAGAATGGCGTGTTGAAAACCGCCACAGGTGCCAAGGAAAGGGATGCTGTTTTCACGGGCGTAACGGATGGCGATCAACGCCCCCTCCGTGCTTTTGTACGGACTGGCCGGGACCACCCAGATGGCATCATACCCCACCAAATCTTCCGCACTGGTGATTTCAGTACTGGAGAGCCAGTCATAATCCGCCACCAGTTCCAGAACCGCCGCAGCATCGTCAATAGCAAGAGGGATAGCCTGATGCGCCGTGACGCCAGCGTTATAATCACCCACCAGCGCAATCCGCAGCGTATCTTTTACAGGGGATATTTCCATGGAGAATTCCTTACGTCAGAGCAATTGGGGACAACATAAGGAACCTCAGCCTACCGATCTTTTGCTGCTATCACAATCCCTTAATTTAGGGATGGACGCCGGCAAAGTGATATAGTGACCGGAGTCAGTTTTCTGCCTGAAGAGATAAAGGCAGTGAAAATTATGCATTTCCCGACCGACAGCTTGATGAGTTTTGCGCCTGGACTGAAAAGAGGGACAAGTATGAAGATTCAGTGTAAACGCGTATACGACCCTGCAGAAAAAAGCGATGGCTACCGTGTGCTGGTTGATCGCCTGTGGCCACGCGGGATCAAAAAAACAGATTTAGCATTAGATGAGTGGGCAAAAGATCTCACGCCCTCTACGGAGCTACGTAAAGCGTTTCACGCTGAATCGATTGATTTTACCCATTTTACCGGGCTATACCGCAAAGAGCTGGCGTCACAACGCCAGGAAGGCGAACGGCTGGCGAAGATTGCTCGCCAGCAGACGCTGACGTTACTGTATGCGGCGAAAAACAACGAACAGAATCACGCCCTTGTGCTGGCTGACTGGCTACGCGAGCTGTGATTCGCGGGCATTCGCACTCTCAGGCTGGGTATCTGGTCGCAGCGGCATAAGATGTTTTGCACGCACCCAGGCAAAACCGTGCTGTCCATCCGCCGATACCACCTCGCCAGTCACCAGCCAGAGCGCGCACGGCGTCTCTTTTGGCAACATGGTCGTAAAGCCATTAACGGGGTTAATAAACACGTCACCTGGCTGGCAGAGCTGGAATAATTCAACCGACTTGCCAATATTGCAACGTCCTGCGGACGTTTTGGCGCCAATGATCATCGCCAGCATGCCTGGTTTTAACTGGAACATACTTCTCTCGTTGTGCTCTCGTCATTCTAAGTAAGATAATTCCGAGAAATAATACCGTTCGACTATCCGATTGTCACTTCCCATTGCCTGTTCCCAAAGACAAAACTCCTTTTGTCACTCATTGACCCCTGCTATTCTTGCACCTCTTTACATAATTCAGACAGGTGATCGCATCATGAGACTGGGCATTATGTTTCCCGTCGTTATTTTCATTACGGCCGTTATTTTTTTGGCCTGGTTTTTTATCGGCGGCTATGCCGCGCCGGGAGCATAAACCATGAAAAAAACAACGCTGGTGATGATTGCCGTGGCGATAATCGTCGTGGTGGGGACCGAACTGGGCTGGTGGTAGTGCCGGGGCCAGAATGACAAAGGCCACCCTCAGGTAGCCTTTTGTCGATAAAATTTAGCGAATTAGCTTTTGATTTTTCTGTAGATAAACAGAACCACAATAGCGCCAATAATGGCTACTGCAAAGCTGCCGAAGTTAAAGCCGTCAACTTTCCCGAAGCCAAACAGAGTACTGATCCAACCACCCACGACGGCACCGACGATCCCAAGAATGATCGTTATAAAGAATCCACCACCATCCTTACCAGGCATAATCCACTTCGCCAGAATACCTGCAATAAGACCAAAAACAATCCATGAAAGAATGCCCATTTTTTCCTCGCTTATGTATTTGCGTTAACGATTTATTCGCTGTTAAAAAGGATAGCACATCGTCAGGAAATTGAACTTTGTGATGATAGTCACTTTATTATTTTCTGATTTTTCCCACAAAAGCCAGGGTTGCATGTTTAGATGATAAGGATTATCTTTCTCAACATCGGGTGTTTGAGTAAATCGCTCAGGTATTCGGTACGACATTGCTCACATTGCTTCCAGTATTTCTTGCCCGCCTCTGTGCGCTGAGGGATCCCCATAAAACAGCGCTAATAAACCAGCACCATACTTCGGTAGGCTCTGGCGAGGTGGTTAAGAA
>OKVW01000891.1_pt1 | contig 14561 bp, 13 predicted proteins | sample 1606991 | NCBI WGS metagenome assembly OKVW01 (sample SAMN03281021, study PRJEB24777) | human gut metagenome | isolation source: fecal sample PR177 from 1 month old male Malay infant, vaginal delivered...
CCTTTTATTCCTTAAAGAATTTATTATCACTATTATATTACATATTTCCCAGAATCTCAAAGAGAAATTGCAAAATGTTTAGACAAATGTGGAAAAAATACAGAAAACAGATAAAAAATTTCTTTTTCTTTGCAAATTGGGGGAGATATGGTATAATGTCCACAGTGAGCGGAGTGGCAATATCTGAGCTGTCCATGGCCGCAAACAGCATAATTTTCCACAAGGGAGAAGTTAGCAAACCATGAAAATGAATCGCGTATTCTTAAAATTAAGCGGTGAGGCGCTGGCAGGGCCCAAGCACACCGGATTCGATGAGGACACTGTAAAGGAGGTTGCGCGCCAGGTTAAGATATCTGTGGACGCAGGCGTCCAGGTGGGTATTGTGATCGGCGGCGGCAATTTCTGGCGCGGACGCACCAGCGAGGCCATTGACCGTACCAAGGCTGACCAGATCGGCATGCTGGCCACTGTAATGAACTGCATTTACGTATCCGAGATATTCAGGGGCGCAGGAATGATGACCCAGATTTTGACCCCCTTTGAGTGCGGCTCCATGACAAAGCTGTTCTCCAAGGACCGTGCAAACAAGTATTTTGAGAAGGGTATGGTGGTATTTTTTGCAGGAGGAACAGGACATCCCTATTTTTCCACGGACACCGGCATTTCCCTGCGGGCGATTGAGATGGATGCGGACTGCATTCTGCTGGCCAAGGCCATTGACGGCGTATACGACAGCGATCCCAAGATCAATCCGGACGCCAAGAAGTACGATAAGATCTCCATTCAGGAGGTAATTGACAAGCAGCTTGCCGTGGTGGACCTGACCGCTTCCATCATGTGCATGGAGCAGAAGATGCCCATGGCAGTATTCAGCTTAAATGAGCCGGACGGCATAGCAAACGCCATGCAGGGCAGGATAAACGGAACGGTTGTCACTGCGGAGTAGCATTTTATAACACGATCAATGAAATTTGCGGCAGACCGCCGTATGAGCAGGAGGAACGTATGGAAGAATTGAAAAAATATGAGGACAAGATGAATAAGACACTGGATGTTCTGCTGGATGATTTTGGAACGATCCGCGCCGGACGCGCCAACCCCCATGTGCTGGACAAGCTGAAAGTGGATTACTACGGAACACCAACCCCCATTCAGCAGGTGGGCAACCTTTCCGTTCCCGAGGCCAGAATGATCGTGATCCAGCCCTGGGAGAAGGCCCTGTTAAAACCGATTGAGAAGGCGATCCTGACCTCTGACCTGGGCATCAATCCCACCAATGACGGCAACTGCATCCGCCTGGTTTTCCCGGAGCTGACGGAGGACCGCAGAAAGAGCTTGTCCAAGGACATTAAGAAAAAAGGCGACCAGGCCAAGGTTGCCATGCGCAATATCCGCCGCGATGCCAACGAGGCATTTAAGAAGATGGAGAAGGCCGGCGATATGTCTGAGGACGATGTGAAGCTGGCTACTGAGAAGATGCAGAAGCTGACAGACAAGATGACCGACAAGGTAGATCAGGCTGTGGAGACAAAGACCAAGGAGATTATGACTGTTTAATTAAGGATACGGCAGGGGGCAGGTGACATCCTGCTCCTTGTTTGTACGCGGTGAAAGCCGGCGGTACTTGATCCCCAAAGGACTAAATGATAAAGGTGATATGAGATGGCATTAGATGAAAATATGGTAATTCCACAACACGTGGCCCTGATTCTGGACGGCAACGGCAGGTGGGCTAAGAAACGCGGCCTGCCCCGGACCCTGGGACATAAGGAGGGCTGTGTCACCGTGGAAAAGACAGTGGAGATTGCGGCCCGCTTAGGAATCCGCTATCTGACGGTATATGGGTTCTCCACGGAGAACTGGAAGCGTTCCGCCGACGAGGTGGGGGCGCTGATGCAGCTGTTCCGCTATTACATGGTGCGTCTGCTTAAGATTGCTTCCGCTAATAACGTGCGGGTGAAGATGATCGGAGACCGTACCAGATTTGCGCGGGATATCATAGAGGGTATTAACCGCCTGGAGTCAGAGACCCGGGACAACACGGGGATGACCTTTGTGATTGCCGTGAACTACGGCGGGAGAGACGAGATACGCCGGGCAGCGGCCAAGCTGGCCAAAGACTGCGTACAGGGCAAGGCCGACCCGGACCAGATCGACGAGGCCATGTTCGCCTCCTATCTGGACAGCGCAGGAATGCCGGACCCGGATCTGCTGATCCGTACCAGCGGAGAGCTGAGGCTGTCCAATTATCTGCTGTGGCAGCTGGCTTACACGGAGATATACGTCACAGACTGTCTGTGGCCTGATTTTGATAAAGAGGAATTGGAAAAGGCCATTGTGCAATATAATAGCAGAGAGCGGCGATTTGGCGGATTGAAAGCATAGAGCGGGCCTGCTGATGATAAAACAGAGAATGCGGAAAGGAGAACACCATGTTCACAACACGGTTAATCAGCGGAATCATACTGGTAGCCATTGCCATTGTGGTGGTAGGTCAGGGCGGCGCCCTGTTGTTTGCTGTCACAGCGGCCATTTCCCTGGTAGGGCTCTTTGAATTGTACCGCGTGCTGGATATTCACAAAAAGCCTTTGGCATGGATTGGTTATCTGACTGCGGTGTCCTATTATGGAATCCTGTGGTTTGAGGGGCTGCAGTACATTATTCTGATGGTCATTGTTTCGCTGATGTTCCTGTTGGCAGTGTATGTATTTACATTTCCAAAGTATAAGACCGAGGAGATAACCGGCGCCTATTTCGGCGTGTGCTATGTACCGGTTATGCTGTCCTTTATCTATCAGACCAGGACCATGCACGATGGGGCTTTTCTGGTCTGGTTGATATTCTTAAGCTCCTGGGGCTGCGATACCTGTGCCTACTGTTCGGGGATGCTCTTTGGCAGGCATAAGCTGGCTCCGGTGCTGAGCCCTAAGAAATCCATCGAGGGCGCTGTGGGCGGCGTTGTGGGCGCCGCAATTCTGGGGTTTGTGTTTGCCCTTTTGTTCGGCAGCCATATGAACAATATTGGGAACCCCATTGTGGCCTGCACCGCAGCCTGCGCGATATCGTCCGTACTCTCCCAGATCGGGGATCTGGCGGCCTCTGCCATCAAGAGGAATCACAATGTGAAGGACTACGGACATCTGATCCCCGGACACGGCGGAATAATGGACCGGTTTGACAGCATGATTTTTACAGCTCCAGCCATTTATTTTGCCTTGACATTTTTAAAATAAACAGGAGATGAAGCATGAAGAAAATTGCTATTCTGGGTTCCACCGGTTCTATCGGCACCCAGACGCTGGAGATTGTAAGATTACAGAAGGATATGCAGGTAACTGCGCTGGCGGCAGGCAGCAATATCACGCTGCTGGAGCAGCAGATCCGGGAATTCACTCCCGCTTTGGCCTGCGTGTGGGATGAAGGGAAAGCAGCCGAACTGCGGACTGCGGTGGCGGATCTGGATGTAAAGATTGTGTCCGGCATGGACGGACTGATCCAGGCGGCTACTGAGCCCCAGGCCGGGATCGTGGTGACCGCGGTGGTGGGCATGATCGGCATCCGGCCCACTATTGCAGCCATGGAGGCAGGGAAGGATATTGCCCTGGCCAACAAGGAGACACTGGTGACAGCAGGACACATCATCATGCCTCTGGCGAAGAAGAAGGGCGTGAAGATCCTGCCCGTGGATTCTGAGCACTCAGCCATATTCCAGAGCATCCAGGGATCGGCGGGGAACCAGGTGCACAAGATCCTGCTGACCGCTTCCGGCGGACCCTTCCGCGGGAGGACCAGGGATCAGCTGGCTCAGGTACAGCTGGAAGATGCACTGAAACATCCCAACTGGTCCATGGGCCATAAGGTGACCATCGACTCCTCCACCATGGTGAACAAAGGGCTGGAGGTCATGGAGGCCAGATGGCTGTTTGATGTGGATATGGATCAGGTACAGGTAGTGATCCAGCCCCAGAGCATCGTCCATTCCATGGTGGAATACGAGGATGGAGCGGTGATTGCACAGATGGGAACGCCGGATATGAAGCTTCCGATCCAGTACGCCCTCTGTTACCCGCAGCGGCGGTATATGCCCGGACCACGGCTGGATTTCTGGAAACTGAACCAGATTACCTTTGAACAGCCGGATATGGAGATCTTCCGGGGACTGGGGCTGGCATACGAGGCTGGCCGGGCGGGCGGCTCACTGCCCACTGTGTTCAACGCAGCCAATGAGCTGGCAGTCAGCTGCTTCCTGAAGAGGCAGATCAGCTATCTGACCATTGTGGATATGATAGAAGGAGCGATGGAACACCATCAGATAATACAGAATCCGGATGTAGACCAGATTCTGGAGGCGGAACAGGGGGCCTATGAGTATATAAGGGGCAAATGGGCCATAAAATGATGGAAAGAATAAAGGTGAAAGCAGAATGAGTTTTATTGCAGCGGTGCTGATGTTCGGCATCATTATACTAATTCACGAGTTCGGACATTTTCTGTTCGCTAAGCTAAACGGGATCGGCGTGATCGAATTTTCTCTGGGCATGGGCCCAAGGCTCTGCAGCTTTGAAAAGGGCGGCACGCGTTATTCCATTAAAATACTTCCCTTCGGGGGCTCCTGCATGATGCTGGGAGAGGATGAAAATGATTCGGATGAATCTGCTTTTAACAATAAGTCCGTGTGGGCCAGAATCTCTGTGGTGGCGGCAGGCCCTATTTTCAATTTCCTGCTGGCAATGATCCTGTCCATGATCCTGATCGGATTCACCGGCTATGACACCTCCACTGTTATGGATGTGGTAGATGGATATCCGGCCCAGGCGGCGGGAATTCAGGCAGGGGACGTGGTGACGAAGATCAACGGGCGGAAGATCCATGCCTATAAGGACGTGAATCTGTACACCTTAACCCACCCGGGTACTACCTTTAAGGTGACCTATGAGCGGCTGGAGGAGGACGGCGTTAAGACCTATACCTCCACCATTGTACCCAAATATTCCCAGGAGGACCGGTCGTATCTCATGGGAGTGCGTTTTGACGGCGCTCCAAAGCCGGTGCAGAACCCGATGCAGCTGGTGGTTCACAGTATGTATGAGGTGAAATACTGGATTCAGTATGTATTTGACACCTTCTATATGATGTTCCACGGCGAGGTGTCCTTAAACGATGTCAGCGGCCCTGTGGGAATTCTGTCTGCTATTAACACCACAGTGGATGAGGCGGTGCCCTACGGATTTACGGTGGTTCTGCTGATGCTGGTGAATTTCAGCATTCTGCTGAGCGCCAACCTGGGTGTGATGAACCTGCTGCCCATACCGGCGCTGGACGGCGGACGGCTTGTGTTCCTGGTGATTGAAGCGCTGCGGGGCAAACCCATTGACAAAGAAAAAGAGGGCATGGTCCACATGGCCGGCATGATGTTTCTGATGGCATTGATGGTGTTTGTGCTGTTTAATGATGTGCGTAAGTTGTTTTAATGAGAGCTGAGAGAAAATGACAAGAGAAAACACAAAAGTAATTCATATAGGGGACCGGGTCATCGGCGGGGGCAATCCTGTGCTGATCCAGTCCATGTGCAACACGAAGACAGAGGATGTGAAGGCCACAGTGGAGCAGATTCTGCGGCTGGAGCAGGCCGGATGTGATATCATCCGGGTGGCGGTCCCCACAATAGAGGCCGCTTCTGCTCTGTCCATGATTAAGAAACAGATCCATATACCGCTGGTGGCGGACATTCACTTCGACTACCGCCTGGCAGTGGCGTCCATTGAGAATGGAGCGGATAAGATCCGAATCAACCCCGGCAATATCGGTTCCAGGGAGCGGATCCAGGCTGTGGTGGACAAGGCGCGGGAATACAATGTTCCCATCCGGGTGGGAGTCAACAGCGGCTCCCTGGAGAAGAACCTGACCATGAAATACGGGGGCGTTACCGCAGAGGGAATTGTGGAAAGCGCCCTTGATAAGGTTGCCATCATCGAAGAATTGGGGTATGATAATCTGGTAATCAGCATCAAATCCTCGGATGTGATGATGTGTGTCAAAGCCCATGAGCTGATCGCCAGGGAGACCGCGTACCCCCTTCACGTGGGGATCACCGAGTCAGGCACACTGACCTCCGGCAACATCAAGTCCGCTGTGGGCCTGGGGATCATTTTAAGCCAGGGAATCGGCGACACCATCCGCGTATCCCTCACCGGAGATCCGGTGGAGGAGGTGAAGTCCGCCAAACTGATCCTGAAGACCCTGGGGCTTCGTAAAGGGGGCATTGAGGTGGTATCCTGCCCCACCTGCGGGCGAACCTGCATAGACCTGATCGGTCTGGCAAACCAGGTGGAGACCATGGTGACTGAATTCGACAGCCTGGATATCAAAGTGGCTGTGATGGGCTGTGTGGTCAACGGTCCCGGTGAGGCCAGAGAGGCGGATCTGGGAGTTGCCGGAGGCATCGGTGAGGGTCTTCTGATCCGAAAGGGAGAGATCCTAAGGAAGGTGCCTGAGGATGAGCTGCTGAATGCGCTGCACCAGGAACTGGCGGCCATGGCGCTGGAATCCGGCCCCAATGGCCATGCAGCGGATCAATCATAAGGAGGAACCTCAATGCTGTTTATAGAATACCCAAAATGCTCCACCTGCCAGAAGGCGAAGAAATGGCTGGACGGGAAGGGCGTATCCTATGAGGACCGCCACATTGTGGAGAATCATCCAACAAAAGAGGAGCTGGAGCGCTGGTCAAGAGAAGGCGGCCTGCCCCTTAAAAAGTTCTTCAATACCAGCGGCTTAAAATACAAGGCGCTGGAGCTGAAGGACAAACTGCCGGGCATGAGCGAGGATGAGCAGCTGGAGCTTCTGGCCACAGACGGGATGCTGGTGAAGCGCCCCATTCTGGTGGATGGAGACCGGGTGATCACGGGGTTTAAGCCTGAGGCCTGGGAGGCATTTTTACATGGCAAAACCGTTTTTTGACGTATTTCCGGAACTTAAGGTTGTGGACCAGATGCGGGAGCTTTTAGCCCTGGTGGAGGTGGACAAAGTGACCACCACCAGGGATAGAGGCTCTATTCGCGTTTATCTGAAGAGTCCCAGACTGATCCACAAGAAGAACATATACGCCCTGGAGAAGGGCATCAAAGAGCAGCTGTTTCCGGAGAAGCAGCTGGATATTAAAGTATTGGAAAAATACAGGCTGTCGGACCAGTATACCCCCAAGAAGCTGCTGGAGGTGTACAAGGACAGTCTGCTTCTGGAGCTTAAGAATTACAGCATTGTGGAGTATAATATATTCCGCAAGGCTGAGATCAGCTTTACCGGCCAGGATCTGATGACCATGACGGTGGAGGACACCATGGTGAACAGGGACCGGGTGGGAGAGCTGAAGCGGGTGCTGGAGAAGGTGTTTGCGGAGCGCTGCGGCCTGCCTATGGAAGTAAAGTATGAGTACATACCCGCTAAGGGCAACAAGCTCAGGCGGCAGCTGGAGCTGCGGATGGAGGAGGAGGCCAGGGAGATCTACTGGCGCAACCACAGAAGCGAGCTGGAGGCAATGGGGGCGGAGCAGCCCCCGGCAGCCGCTGCAGCCTCCCCGGCCGGCGGCGGCCAGGAATTCATGGGCGGGGACGCCGGCGGCGCTCCCTGGGATTCCCTTATGCAGCAGGCCTCCCAGGGCAAGGCTGGAGGCCAGGGCCTGGAAACCGCAGGGGCTGCGGCTCCGGCCCCAAGCAGCCAGGGAAACGGTGCAGGAGGCCAGGGAAACGGCACGGGCGGCATTTCCCAGGGGAAGGCAAAGGAAGGCCAGCTGAACAAGGGCGGACGCCAGAAGGGCGGCTGGGGGGACAAGGACAAGGGCGGACGCTTTGGCGACCGGGACCGCAATTTGACGGTCAAGAAATCCAACAACCCGGAGGTGCTCTATGGGCGCGACTTTGACGACGATTTCCTGGAGATTGAGAAGATTGACGGCGAGATGGGCGAAGTGACCCTACGGGGCAAGATCCTCACCTGTGAGAACCGGGAGCTGCGGAGCGGCAAGTTCATCCTGACCTTTGACGTGACGGACTTTACGGACACCATCAGCGTGAAGATGTTCATCCGGCCGGAGCTGTTCGAGGAGGTCAAGGCTGTGATCAACGTGGGCTCCTTTATTAAGATCAAAGGAGTGACCACCATCGACAAGTTCGACGGCGAGCTGACCCTGGGTTCCATTACGGGCATCAAGAAGGGGGAGGATTTTACCAGCAAGCGTGTGGACGGCAGTCTGGAGAAGCGTGTGGAGCTCCACTGCCATACCAAGATGAGCGATATGGACGGCGTAAGCGAGGTGAAGGACATCATCAAGCGGGCCAAGAAATGGGGCATGCCGGCCATCGCTGTGACGGACCACGGCTGTGTCCAGGCCTTCCCTGATGCCAACCATGCCATTGACAAGGGTGATGAATTGAAGGTCATCTATGGAGTGGAGGGGTATCTGGTGGACGACACCAAGCAGCTGGTGGAGAATTCCAGGAACCAGGGCTTTTCCGAGACATTTGTGGTGTTTGACATTGAGACCACAGGTTTCAGCCCCCTTAAGAATAAAATTATTGAAATCGGGGCAGTGAAGGTGGTGGACGGGAAGATAAGCGACCGTTTTTCCTCCTTTGTCAATCCGGATGTGCCTATTCCCTTTGAGATTGAGAAGCTGACGGGCATCAATGATGCCATGGTGCTGCCTCACCCCAAGATCGACGTGGTGCTGCCGAAATTCCTGGAGTTTGTGGGGGACGCGGTGCTTGTGGCCCACAACGCTTCCTTTGATGTGGGATTTATCGGCCACTTTGCCCAGGAGCAGGGGCTGGCCTTCAACCCAACGGTGCTGGATACGGTGACCATGGCCAGACTGCTGCTGCCTAATTTAAACCGTTTTAAGCTGGACACGGTTGCAAAGGCGCTGGGCATTTCCCTGCAGAACCATCACCGGGCTGTGGATGATGCAGGGTGCACCGCGGACATCTTCGCGGCCTTTGTGAAGATGCTCAGGGCCAGGGATGTGGAAACCCTGGATGAATTAAACGCCCTGAACGCCATGGACACCAATACCATCCGCAAGCTGCCCACGCACCATGTGATCATTCTGGCCAAGAACGATGTGGGGCGCGTCAACCTGTACCGCCTGGTCAGCTGGTCCCACCTGACCTATTACGCCAGACGGCCCAGGATTCCCAAGAGCATCCTGAGCCAGTACAGGGAAGGGCTGATCATCGGTTCTGCCTGTGAGGCGGGAGAGCTGTACCAGGCGCTGCTGCGGGGCGCCCCTGATTCGGAGGTGGCCAGGCTGGTGAATTTCTATGACTATCTGGAGATCCAGCCTCTGGCCAACAACTTCTTTATGCTGAGGGACGAGAAAAGCTCCATCCAGAGCGAGGAGGAGCTAAAGGATATCAACCGCCGGATCGTGAAGCTGGGAGACCAGTTCGGGAAGCTGGTGTGCGCCACCTGCGACGTGCATTTCCTGGACCCTCAGGACGAGGTGTACCGGCGGATCATCATGGCCGGCCAGGGCTTCAAGGACTCGGACGACCAGGCGCCGCTGTATCTGCGCACCACGGAGGAGATGCTGAGTGAATTCGCCTACCTGGGACCGGACAGGGCACAGGAGGTGGTGGTGGCCAACACCCGCAAGATTGCGGATATGTGCGAGCGCATCGCCCCGGTACGCCCGGACAAATGCCCGCCGGTCATTGAAGATTCAGATACGACCCTGACCAATATCTGCTATGACAGGGCCCACGAAATGTACGGCGAGGACCTCCCCAAGATCGTAGTGGACCGGCTGGAGAGGGAGCTGCACTCCATTATCACCAACGGGTTTGCGGTTATGTATATCATCGCCCAAAAACTGGTGTGGAAGTCCAATGAGGACGGCTATCTGGTTGGCTCACGTGGATCGGTTGGTTCCTCCTTTGTGGCCACCATGTCCGGTATCACGGAGGTTAACCCCTTAAGCCCTCATTACCACTGTCCAAGCTGCAGGTATTATGATTTTGATTCCGAGGAAGTGAGATCCTTCTCGGGAATGGCCGGCTGTGATATGCCGGATAAGGCCTGCCCGGTCTGCGGCACGCCGCTGGAGAAGGACGGATTCGATATTCCCTTTGAGACCTTCCTGGGCTTTAAGGGGGACAAGGAGCCGGATATTGACCTGAACTTCTCCGGTGAGTACCAGAGTAAGGCCCATGACTACACGGAGGTCATCTTCGGCAAGGGCCAGACCTTCCGCGCGGGCACCATCGGCACCCTGGCCGACAAGACGGCCTTCGGCTATGTGAAGAAGTATTATGAGGAGCGAGGCAGCAGGAAGCGCAACTGCGAGATCAACCGCATTGTGCAGGGCTGCGTTGGCGTGCGCAGAACCACGGGACAGCATCCCGGCGGTATCATCGTGCTGCCCCTGGGGGAGGAGATCTACTCATTTACCCCGGTGCAGCATCCGGCCAACGACATGACTACCTCCACCATAACCACGCATTTTGACTATCACTCCATTGACCATAACCTGCTGAAGCTGGATATCCTGGGACACGATGATCCCACCATGATCCGTATGCTCCAGGACCTGACCGGCATTGATCCGGTTAAGGATATCCCTCTGGACAGCCGGGAGGTTATGAGCCTGTTCCAGAACACATCGGCCCTGGGAATCATGCCGGACGATATCGGCGGCTGTCCTCTGGGCGCTTTGGGCGTGCCTGAGTTCGGAACGGATTTCGCCATGCAGATGCTCATTGACACCAAGCCCAAGTATTTCTCCGATCTGGTGCGTATTGCGGGATTGGCCCATGGTACGGATGTGTGGCTGGGCAATGCCCAGACGCTGATCCAGGAGGGTAAGGCCACCATTCAGACCGCCATTTGTACCCGTGATGATATCATGGTTTACCTGATCGCCCAGGGTCTGGACGAGGGTCTGTCCTTTACCATCATGGAGAGCGTGCGTAAGGGCAAGGGGCTGAAGGACGACTGGATCACGGAGATGGAGGCCCACGGAGTTCCGGAGTGGTACATCTGGTCCTGTAAAAAGATTAAATACATGTTCCCCAAGGCCCACGCCGCGGCCTATGTTATGATGGCGTGGCGTATTGCCTACTGCAAGATTTTCTACCCCCTGGCTTATTACGCGGCATTTTTCAGTATCCGCGCCAGCGCATTTTCCTATGAAATCATGTGCCAGGGGCCTGACAAGCTGGAGTATTATCTGGCGGATTATAAGAAGCGGGTGGATGTCCTGTCCAAGAAGGAGCAGGATACCCTGCGGGATATGCGTATTGTGCAGGAGATGTACGCCAGGGGCTTTGAGTTCATTCCTCTTGACATCTACCGGGCCAAGGCCAGGGATTTCCAGGTGATAGACGGGAAGCTGATGCCCTCCCTCAGCAGCATCGACGGGCTGGGTGAGAAGGCGGCGGAGGCTGTGGTGGACGCGGTGAAGGACGGACCCTTCCTGTCCAGGGAGGATTTCAGCAGCCGTTCCAAGGTAAACGGCACCATCTGTACCCTGATGGCCGATCTGGGCCTTCTGGGCGGGCTGCCCCAGTCCAACCAGCTGTCGCTGTTTGATTTATAAATTGAGAGATATCAGGAGAAATGGGATATGGAATATATAAAGATCAGGCCGGCAGTGCCGGAGGATGCAGGGGAGATCTTAAGGATCTACGCCCATTATGTCCGCGAAACAACAATCACCTTTGAGTATGATGTACCTTCGGAGGAGGAATTCAGGGAAAGGATTCGGACGATATCCGCGGAATACCCCTACCTGGTGTGCCTGGTGGACGGCCGGATCGCCGCCTACGCCTATGCACACCGCCATATGGAGCGGGCTGCCTACCAGTGGAACGCAGAGCTGTCCGTGTATGTGGACAAGGCACTTGTCCACATGGGTATAGGACGCGCCCTTTACCAGGCGGTTCTGGAGATTCTGGCGCTACAGAATATCCAGACTGTCTATGGGATTGTCACCTCCCCCAACCCGGGAAGCCAGCATCTGCATGAAGCCATGGGATTCACCAGGGCGGTAACATTTAAAAATATGGGATATAAATTCGGCCGGTGGTTGGACGTGGCCTGGTATGAAAAGGCGCTGGGGGACCATAATGCTGATATGAAGCCGTTTTTGCCGGTCCATCGGGCGGATGGGCAGAAGATTGGGGATATTCTGGCTGTATGTGAACAAAAGATCGCAGCCGGGAGACCATAATACGACTTGAATGATGACTAATAGATAACAGGAGTATTGAGACAAATGGAACGAGAGAAATTTTCATCCAGGCTGGGATTTATCCTGATCTCGGCCGGATGTGCAATTGGACTGGGGAACGTGTGGCGTTTCCCGTATATCGTGGGTAATTATGGGGGAGCCGCGTTTGTGCTGGTATATCTGGTGTTTCTGCTGGTGCTGGGCCTGCCCATTGTGGTGATGGAGTTTGCCGTGGGGCGCGCCAGCAGAAAGAGCGCGGCCCTGTCCTTTGACACGCTGGAGCCCAGCGGCACAAAGTGGCACTGGACCAAGTTCATCGCCATTGCGGGCAATTACATTCTGATGATGTTTTACACCACAGTGGGCGGATGGATGATTCTGTATTTCCTGAAAATGCTGAAGGGCGATTTCACCGGCCTGGACGCAGCTGCGGTGGGAGCGGAGTTTAACGGTATGCTGGCCAACCCCGGCCTTATGATGGTGTTCATGGTGCTGACGGTGCTGGTCTGCTTCGGGGTCTGCGCCCTTGGCCTGGAGAAGGGCGTGGAGCGCATCACCAAGGCCATGATGCTGTGCCTGCTGTGTCTGATGGTGGTGCTGGCGGTCCACTCCATGATTTTGGAGGGAGGCGCAGAGGGCCTGGCCTTCTATCTGCTGCCTGATTTCGGGAAAATGAAGGAGGCGGGACTGGGGGACGCGGTGTTCGCCGCCCTGGGGCAGTCCTTCTTTACGCTGAGTATCGGCATCGGCGCCCTGGCCATATTCGGCAGTTATATCGGCAAGGAGCGGCGTCTGACCGGCGAGGCCATCAGCGTGACGCTGCTGGATACCATGGTGGCGTTTATGTCCGGCCTGATTATCTTCCCGGCCTGCTCAGCCTACAGCATCGAGCCCACAGCGGGGCCGCCCTTAATCTTCATCACCCTGCCTAATGTGTTCAACCACATGGCGGGCGGAAGAGTGTGGGGAACCCTGTTCTTCCTGTTTATGTCCTTTGCGGCATTTTCCACGGTGATTGCCGTGTTCCAGAATATCATTTCCTTTGCAAGGGATCTGACGGGCTGCTCCATCGGTAAGGCGGTGGTGTGGAATATTGTGGTCATCATCCTGCTGTCCGTACCCTGTGTGCTGGGCTTTAACCTGTGGAGCGGCTTCACTCCTCTGGGTCCGGGCAGCACGGTGCTGGATCTGGAAGACTTTATTCTCAGCAATAACCTGCTGCCCATTGGAAGCATGCTGTACCTGCTGTTTTGTACCAGCCGCTATGGATGGGGCTTTAAGAAGTTTTTGGCGGAGGCCAACGAGGGGGAAGGGATTCGTTTCCCATCATGGGCCAGAATATATGTGAGCTATATACTGCCGCTCATTGTGCTGGTGATCTTTATCCAGGGATACTGGACTAAGATCTTCGGGTAAATTACAAACGATGAACCGCACGCTTTGCGAGCGCTTCACCGCGTACAACGAAATCCCCTGCTGCATCCGGGGCGCTCTGCGCTGTCCGGATGCAGCAGGGGATTTTCTATTTCTGCTTAAAGCGGGTAGATGTTCAGCCGCAGGATCTTGCCCTGGTCATCCACCTCAGTCAAGAAAGCGCTGACAGGCACCACGTGATCATGGTAGGTGATGAAATACCATGCCACGGTATCGCTGATGAACTTGACGCTGTTGATGGAGAACGGACCGCCGTTGAATCCGAACTTGTGGTGGTACATCATTTCTACGGCCATTCTGCCTTCCAGATGGATGGTGTCCATTCCGGCCCTGTTTACCGATGAATCGTGAAGGACGCCGTATTCATTAAAAAGGTCGGCCAGGGCGGCCTCGTCACCTTTCTTCATGCAGTCTACAAATTGTTCTAATATAGTCATATTCATTCCTCCTTGTGATCAGACCTGTTCAGAGCGCAGCAGAGCGTCGATTCCGCCGTCCACAAACAGGATGATTCCATTGATGCCGCTGGCCATTGGGGAGGCCAGGAATACGATGCCGTTAGCGATCTCACCGGCATCCAGGAAGGTCCTGGTGCCGTAGCGGGTGGGAATGGGGATCAGCAGGGCTGCGTCCATCTGGGCTTCGGTCATGCCCTGGGTCATGGGTGTTGTGGTGTTGCCGGGGGCCACGGAGTTGATCCGCAGGCCGTCCACTGCCCAGGATGGGGAGATCCGGCGCACCCAGCGCGCAAGAGCACGTTTGGAGGAGCTGTAGCAGGAGGGCGTCAGGTTCTTGGGAATGGTCTCTGCAAATTCCAGGATGCGGTCCTCATCCATCACATCGGACAGCATATCCACCCAGTCCATGCGCACGGTCATGTTGGTGATGGAGTTGGAGGAGG
>OKVW01000892.1_pt1 | contig 14557 bp, 9 predicted proteins | sample 1606991 | NCBI WGS metagenome assembly OKVW01 (sample SAMN03281021, study PRJEB24777) | human gut metagenome | isolation source: fecal sample PR177 from 1 month old male Malay infant, vaginal delivered...
TTATTTTACGCGCTGACGCCGGTCTATCTGGCCAATCGTCTGCAGGCGCTGCTGGGCGTTGAGCAGTCCATCCGGATGGAGAATTTCTTCACCCCAGGCAGCTTGCCGATGGGGGTGACGATTCTGGATGAAAATGGTCATGCGCTGATCTCTCTGGCCGGGCCAGAAGGGGCCATCAAGGCGGAACCTCGCTGGATGCAGGAGCGATCCTGGTTTGGCTATACGGCAGGCTATCGTGAACTGGTGCTGAAGAAAAACCTGCCGCCCTCTTCGCTTAGTATCGTCTATTCCGTACCGGTTGATCTGGTGCTGGAGCGGATTCGGATGCTGATTCTCAATGCCATTCTGTTGAATGTGCTGGTGGGCGCGGCGCTGTTTACGCTCGCAAGGATGTATGAACGCCGTATTTTTATACCGGCGGAAAGCGACGCCCAGCGTCTGGAAGAACATGAGCAGTTTAACCGGAAGATTGTCGCGTCGGCACCGGTGGGTATCTGCATTCTGCGTACCGTTGACGGTATCAACATTCTGAGTAATGAGCTGGCGCACACCTATCTCAATATGCTCACCCATGAGGATCGCCAGCGACTGACGCAAATCATCTGCGGGCAGCAGGTGAACTTTGTCGATGTCCTGACCAGTAACAATACCAATCTGCAGATAAGCTTTGTTCATTCCCGCTATCGCAATGAAAACGTGGCGATATGCGTGCTGGTGGACGTCTCTGCGCGCGTCAAAATGGAAGAGTCGTTACAGGAGATGGCGCAAGCGGCCGAGCAGGCCAGCCAGTCGAAATCGATGTTCCTTGCTACGGTCAGCCATGAACTGCGCACCCCGCTGTATGGCATCATCGGTAACCTCGATCTGTTGCAGACCAAAGTGCTGCCGAAGGGTGTGGATCGTCTGGTGACGGCGATGAATAACTCTTCCAGCCTGCTGCTCAAAATCATCAGTGACATCCTCGATTTCTCGAAAATTGAATCTGAGCAGTTAAAAATTGAGCCACGCGAATTTTCCCCTCGCGAAGTGATGAGTCACATTACGGCGAACTATTTGCCGCTGGTGGTGCGTAAACAGCTTGGCCTGTACTGTTTTATCGAACCGGATGTACCCGTTGCGCTGAATGGCGATCCGATGCGTCTACAGCAGGTGATTTCTAACCTGCTCAGTAATGCGATTAAGTTCACCGACATGGGCTGCATTGTGCTGCATGTCAGCCGTGACAGCGACTATCTCAGCATTCGGGTACGGGATACCGGCGTTGGCATTCCGGCGAAAGAGGTGGTGCGCCTGTTTGATCCGTTCTTCCAGGTCGGGACGGGCGTACAGCGTAATTTCCAGGGGACAGGCCTTGGACTGGCGATTTGTGAAAAGCTGATTAGCATGATGGATGGCGACATTTCCGTCGATTCCGAACCGGGAATGGGCAGCCAGTTTACGGTGCGTATTCCATTGTATGGCGCGCAGTATCCGGCGAAAAAAGGACTTGATGGACTTGCCAGAAAGCGCTGCTGGCTGGCTGTGCGTAATGCTTCGCTGTGTCATTTTATCGAAAACAGCCTGACGCGTAGCGGCATGGAGGTTATTCGATATGAAGGCCAGCAGCCTGCCAGTGACGATCTGTTGATCACGGATGATGCGCTGGAGCAGCCGTGGCAGGGACGTGCAGCGGTGATATTCTGTCGTCGCCATATTGGTATTCCTCTGGAAAGGGCTCCAGGCGAATGGATCCACAGCGTGGCGTCGCCTCATGAATTACCCGCACTACTGGCGCGTATCTACCGTATTGAGCTGGATAATGAAGAACTTTCCGCCTCGTTGCCAGCGCCGGAAAAAGCGGCGATTGCTAACGATGACATGATGATTCTGGTGGTGGACGATCATCCTATCAACCGCCGTTTACTGGCGGACCAGCTCGGATCGCTGGGTTATCAATGTAAAACCGCCAATGACGGCGTGGATGCCCTGAATGTGCTGAGTAAAAATCACATTGATATTGTGCTGAGTGACGTCAATATGCCCAATATGGACGGCTATCGCCTGACGCAGCGTATCCGCCAGTTGGGGCTGACCTTGCCGGTCATCGGGGTGACGGCGAATGCGCTGGCTGAAGAGAAACAGCGTTGTCTGGAATCCGGAATGGACAGTTGTCTGTCGAAACCCGTCACGCTGGATGTTATCAGTCAGACCCTGGCGGTATATGCAGAGCGGGTCAGGAAAACGCGGGGATAAAAAAATACCGGACGGCGGCTTCGTCTTATCCGGCCTACTGAATGGGACGTTTGTCCGTAATCCGTAGGCCTGATAAGCGCAGCGCCATCAGGCATTTGTGGTGGAGAGAGGATTACTCTTTGTCTGCCGGACTCAGCGTCACGGAGGAGAGATAGTTCAGCAGAGCGATATCGTTCTCGACACCCAGCTTCATCATCGCGGATTTCTTCTGGCTGCTGATGGTTTTGATACTGCGGTTGAGCTTCTTGGCGATTTCGGTCACCAGGAACCCTTCTGCGAACAGACGCAGGACTTCACTCTCTTTTGGCGAGAGACGTTTGTCGCCGTAACCACCCGCGCTGATTTTCTCCAGCAGACGGGAAACGCTTTCCGGGGTGAACTTCTTGCCTTTTTGCAGCGCGGCGAGCGCTTTCGGCAGGTCAGTCGGCGCGCCCTGTTTCAGGACAATACCTTCGATATCGAGATCAAGTACTGCACTCAGGATCGCCGGGTTGTTGTTCATGGTCAGAACAATGATCGACAGGCTCGGGAAATGACGCTTGATGTATTTGATCAAGGTAATCCCGTCGCCATACTTGTCGCCCGGCATGGAAAGATCGGTAATCAACACATGTGCATCTAATTTTGGCAGATTGTTGATCAGTGCAGTGGAGTCTTCAAATTCGCCAACAACATTCACCCACTCGATTTGCTCAAGTGATTTGCGAATACCGAACAGTACAATCGGATGGTCATCGGCAATAATTACGTTCATATTGTTCATGTAAAGGCTACCTTGCTACAGCAAGCTCTTGACGTAGGCGTCAATGTCGCTGATATATTTTTCTATTCCTGGAGCATCTTTCTCACGAATTAGATGTTCCAGCGTTTCACATAACTGCTTGCCGGGTACCAGATTTAGCATGGCAAACACGCCTTTTAGGCGGTGAGCCGTTTGGGCTAGCGCAGCAAAATCGCTGGTTGCTGCCTCAGTATACAGCCTCTTAACATCATCCGGTACTGTGTCTACAAATAGTGCGTAATAACCGCTGGCATGAAGTTCAGCGTTTTCATCACCTCCCAGAGGGGATTCAGGAATGTCTTCCTGCGCCAGTTGCTCTTCTATTAGTTGTAGTACAGCTTCCTGCATAGCATTGCTCATATTAAAGTTGACGCGCAACTGACCGGGGCCAATTTTTCGCACGCCTGGCTCATCATCGCTTAAAAGCAAGCCGGAGGCAGTAAGATTAGACGGATTATCAGTTAAAAAGAGATCATATTCTTGACTTATCAATCTTTCATCCGGAGTGAGGCATGTCGCGCCCCAGTTTTCCAGCTGGCGAAGCACGATGTTGCGGACCTCATTTGACGTCACGTCAACCATGATGCTCACATCATCCAGCAGACGTTCCTCGTCTTCAACATGCTGGTCAAGCGGCGTCATTTTAACATGGACAGTGTAACGCGTACCCAGCGATTCCCGCGCTTTTATGTTCAAATGGCCACCCAGTTTACGGGCCAGTTGATCGCACAACCAGAAAGCCAGCGGATTCGCTTTGCCGTAGCGATCTTTCTGCGTTTCATTAATGAACGGGAAATGCAGATTGTCGATTTCGCTCAGGGTCACGCCTTCACCGGTATCGAGAATGCGGAAGGTCAAACGCTCGGCCACCGATTCGTCCTGATCCACCTCCAGGGTGATTTTGCCAATCTGCGTCGTGGTGACGGCGTATTGCATCAGCAACAGCAGAATTCGCCTTAAGGCATTGCGATCGCCATGCCGCTCGTCGTTCGCCTTCAGATGGTTATTGATGAGTAACTGCAGACCTTTACGTTTCATGGCTGGCAGTACTTCTGGTACGACTTCATCAATTAGCGCCTGAACTGAAAAAAGGGTGGGGTCGCTCTTCCACGCATCGTTTTCCAGCATATTCGCCAGTTGGATTTCATCGATCATACGAACCAATATGTCAGCGTGGTTCGCCAGTTTCTGTGCCTCTGGACTCTCTATTTGCGCAACGTCAGCCACCAGTGTTTTAACCGGATCTTTCAGGGTTTCACTGATGTTCTGCATAAAGGTGGCGCGACCCTGCTGATTTTTTTCATATAAACGCTGTGCCTGCTTGAGCTTCTTATTCACCAGCACTTCGCGATCCTGGTCGCGGATGATAAAGATCTGGGTGCGCGGAGCTACCTGGCTACGGAACAGGCGTATCTCATACAACTCATTATTAACCGTTGCCTGAATGATGCCCTGGTGCTGTTCCGCCATGCTGGTGATGTTTTGCAGATTGAGATGCGGCAGAAGGTGATCGGCAATTTTATTGCTCATCACCGTGCGGTTCGCTTCCTGGTCATGCACCAGCAGACCCAGCGGCAGCAGAGAAACGATCTCTTCATTAATGGCGCGCAGAATACGAAGCTCATTATTGGCTGCCGTGTTCGGTGCCACTTCTGTTGAGCGTCCTGGCTGATTACGGAAAGTCGTGTAGCCAAAGAGGGCAAGGGCAAGCAGCCCGATATTCAGCAACAGCGGCAACAGGATGTTCTGCAAGGTATCCAGCAGCAGAGTGCCAAACGGAACCTGCCAGACAAGGCGCATTCCCGTTGAATTCAGCGCTGACGAGATTTCAATTTTCGAGCTGTTAAAGCTGATGCTGACGCTGTCCGGTGACTCTTTCTCTGCGTTGCGCGTGCTGGCGGGGGTCGTGTCTGGCTCCAGGCGGAAGCTGTCCAGCGGCATGCCCGGCGGGATTAAGTCATTAATGGGCAGATCAAAGGCGACCACGGTTGCCAGGTGTCCCGGCTGATTAAAGGTGGTCCGCAACGTGAAATAGTATCCGTTTTGCCAGGCCAGGCGACGCAGCGAAGAGAAGCTTTCGCGCTCGTCCAGCGCATTGGCCTGCTGGAGCATTTCGGCCCGACGTGAATCAACAATACCGCCAATAGTGGACTCTTTAAAACCGGAAGAGAGATCTTTTAGCGGCAAGGTGGAGATAAGAATCAGGCTGTTGTCTTGCCCGTTCAGATAATACATTGACCACGGGATGGTCTCTGCGCCCCACAAGGTATCAAGATAGGTTGAAATGCGCTGGGTCATCTCCAGCGTTGAACTGTCGTGTGAACCAAAGATCAGTGCTTCGGTTTTACGGCGCGGCTTTTCGAGATAGTAAACGTCCTGCTTCAGGCGCGTTTCCTGTAACCCTTCGCCGGAAGATGGAGTGGTGGTTGCCGCGATGTTGTCATAGATTTGCCAGGTGGCATAGCGCCAGGTATCAACGCGTTTATGGATGGCATGAGTGATATCGACGATTTGATAGCTTTTATCTTTCAGCCATGCGTTAACCGCGCTTTGCACCATTACGCCCATCGTTACCAGCAACACAATGATCAGCAACAAAAAGAAACGGGTAATGCTTCCCGGCAGAAGGGAAAATCGGGATGTAGCCGTTGTAGCAGACTGACTCATTCGTGGTTATGACCTGTTAAAACAACGCAAAAGGTGAAAGGGCAGTATAAAGGCTACGGTGTGAATTTCCACATTCTCACGCCATACCTGTCACGCATTTTTTGCTGGAAAAATATTCATCCTTTGAATGGTGTAAAGGTGTACAGAACGTTGCCTGTCGTACACATATTCTCCGGACCCGACTGAAAATAGCACTAAATAACAAGAAATTGATTTTTGATATCACCCGGTAATTTAACAAGGCGAAATGATTAATAGTCGTTATTGTTTTCATGCGGTAGCACATAAAATGACAATAAGTGTAAAGAAGGGTAAAAAAAACCGAATGCAGTGCATCCGGTTGAAATAGGGGTAAACAGACATTCAGAAATGAATGACGGTAATAAATAAAGTTAATGATGATAGCGCGATTATTTTAATTGCGAGTGAAGATTTTGTTTTATCATTCAGTGCTATGGCTGGTGCTTGGTTATCTATATGTTTTTAAATGTATTTTTATATTGTTTGGGAAATCGTGCTTATTTGTCGCCTTTTTGAGGAAGAAAAAAGTTCCGTGATATTTACAAATTGAAACATCTATATGGATAAATGAAACATCTTAAAAGTTTTAGTATCATATTCGCATTGGATTATTCTGTAATTTTGCGGAGAATAAAGTTGCCGACTGGTTAATGAGGGTTAATCAGTATGCAGTGGCATAAAAAAGCAAATAAAGGCATATAACAGAGGGTTAATAATATGAAAGTTAAAGTACTGTCCCTCCTGGTACCAGCACTGCTGGTAGCAGGTGCAGCAAATGCGGCTGAAATTTACAACAAAGACGGCAACAAATTAGACCTGTTCGGTAAAGTCGACGGTCTGCATTATTTCTCCGATGATAAAAGCGCTGATGGCGATCAGACCTACATGCGTATCGGTTTCAAAGGCGAAACCCAGGTTAACGATCAAATCACCGGCTACGGCCAGTGGGAGTATCAGATTCAGGGCAACGCGCCTGAGTCCCAGAACAACTCCTGGACCCGTGTTGCTTTCGCAGGTGTGAAATTCGGCGATGCAGGTTCCTTCGATTACGGTCGTAACTACGGTGTGGTTTATGACGTCACCTCCTGGACCGACGTTCTGCCAGAATTCGGTGGTGATACCTACGGTTCTGACAACTTCATGCAGCAGCGTGGTAATGGCTTTGCCACCTACCGTAACACTGACTTCTTCGGCCTGGTTGAAGGTCTGAACTTCGCGCTGCAGTATCAGGGCAAAAACGGCAGTCCGGAAGGCGAAGGCGCTGACGGCTTGCCATACACTGGAGTAACCAACAATGGCCGTGAAGCACTGCGTCAGAACGGTGACGGTGTCGGTGGTTCTTTGACCTATGACATCGGCGAAGGCTTCGGTGTGGGTACCGCAGTTACCAGCTCTAAACGTACTGATGAACAGAACAAACTGGACTTCGGTACTGGCGATCGCGCTGAAACCTACACCGGCGGTCTGAAATACGACGCTAACAACGTCTATCTGGCTGCACAGTACACTCAGACCTACAACGCAACCCGCGCTGGCAGCTTAGGCTGGGCAAACAAAGCGCAGAACTTCGAAGTGGTTGCTCAGTACCAGTTCGACTTCGGTCTGCGTCCGTCCGTCGCTTACCTGCAGTCCAAAGGTAAAGACCTGGGCCGCGGTTACGGCGATCAGGACATCGTGAAATATGTTGATGTTGGCGCGACTTACTACTTCAACAAAAACATGTCCACCTACGTTGATTACAAAATCAACCTGCTGGATGACAACCGTTTCACCAGCGATGCTGGCATCGGTACCGACGACATTGTTGCACTGGGCCTGGTTTACCAGTTCTAAGTTCGTTTTATGTCGACATAAGGCCCTGCGGGGCCTTTTTTTATGGGCTTATACGGCGTACAGGCGCCAGTTTTTAGTATAATCTTGCGCTTCTTTCGCAGGTGGACAATCACGTATGGAAATGAATTTTGCGCGGGTAGCCTTGCTGGCTGCAACGATCCTTTTTACCGGGTGCGATAGCGCCCCGGATGCAGCGCAAACAACGCCCCCTGTTCCCGTAGTGCTTGAAGGTAAAACGATGGGAACCTTCTGGCGCGTGAGTGTCGTTGGTATTGATGCGGCGCGGGCAAAGGCGTTACGCAGCCGAATTCAGGCGCAACTGGATGCGGACGATCAATTGCTCTCGACGTACAAAAATGATTCCGCGCTGATGCGCTTTAACCAGTCAAAAAGCCTTTCTCCGTGGCCGGTTAGCGAGGCAATGGCGGACATTGTCACCTCAGCGCTGCGTATCGGGCACAAAACAGACGGCGCGATGGACATTACCGTAGGGCCGTTAGTGAACCTGTGGGGATTTGGTCCCGACAAGCAACCGGTTCAGACGCCAACACAGACGCAAATTGATGCGGCAAAAGCCAAAACCGGGCTGCATCACCTGACGGTGATCAACCAGGCGAAACAGCAGTACCTGCAAAAAGATCTGGCGGATTTATATGTCGATCTCTCTACGGTTGGCGAGGGCTATGCTGCCGATCATCTGGCGCGGTTAATGGAGCAGGAGGGGATTGCCCGCTATCTGGTTTCTGTCGGTGGGGCGCTGAACAGTCGTGGAATGAACGCCGAAGGGCATCCGTGGCGCATCGCGATTCAGAAACCGACCGACCGTGAGAACGCGGTTCAGGCGGTGGTGGACATTAACGGGCATGGCATTAGCACGTCGGGGAGTTATCGCAACTATTATGAGCTGAATGGCAAGCGTCTCTCTCATGTCATCGATCCTCAGACTGGACGTCCCATTGAGCATCACCTGGTGTCGGTGACGGTGATCGCCCCGACGGCACTGGAAGCGGATGGCTGGGATACCGGGTTGATGGTTCTCGGCGCGGAGAAAGCCAAAGAAGTGGCGCGACGGGAAGGGCTGGCGGTATATATGATCACGAAAGAAGGGGCGGAGTTCAAAACCTGGATGTCTGCGCAGTTTGAAAGTTTTCTCATCCGTGAACAAAATTAAAAAGCAAGATTGCGGGTTTTCGGGGGCTGGGTTTCGGACACACTGCAGCTAAGCAGGTATCAGGCTTAATGAAGGAGTCCACAATGAACAATTCTCTGTGCGTTAATGACGATGAGCGCTGGCAGTCGGTGTTAGAACGTGATTCAGCCGCAGACGGCCAGTTTGTCTTCGCGGTGCAGACAACCGGCATCTTTTGTCGGCCTTCCTGTACGGCGAAACATGCGCTGCGCAAAAATGTTCGTTTCTTTCCCGACGCTCAGGCCGCGCAAAGCGCTGGGTTTCGCCCATGCAAGCGCTGCCAGCCGGATAAAGAAAATGCGCGCCAGCATCGGCTGGATAAGATAACTCATGCCTGTCAGCTTCTTGAGCAGGAGCGTCCCATTACGCTGGATGCGCTGGCTGAACAGGTGGCGATGAGCCCGTATCATCTTCACCGGTTATTCAAAGCCACAACGGGGATGACGCCCAAAGCGTGGCAACAATCGTACCGCGCCCGTCGTCTGCGTGAGGCGTTGAGCCATGGTGAAAGCGTTACAACGGCCATTCTCAATGCCGGTTTTCCTGACAGCAGCAGTTACTACCGTCATGCCGATGCTACGCTTGGCATGACGGCAAAACAGTTTCGTCGCGGCGGCGATAAACTCTCTGTGCGATATGCGCTGGCGGACTGCTCGCTTGGCCGCTGTCTGGTGGCGGAAAGTGAACGCGGGATTTGCGCCATTTTGTTGGGGGATGATGATGCGGCGCTGATTGCCGAGTTGCATACGCTCTTTCCCGCTGCCGTTGATGAACCTGCAAATCACCGTTTTCAACAGCGTGTTCGCGATGTGATTACCAGCATTGACGGGCGCAACGTACCGCTTTCACTGCCGCTGGATATCCAGGGGACAGCGTTTCAACAGCAGGTCTGGCAGGCGCTGCGCTCAATCCCCTGTGGCGAGACCATTAGCTACCAGCAACTGGCGCAATCCATTGGCAAACCGAAAGCGGTTCGCGCAGTGGCCAGCGCCTGTGGCGCGAATAAACTGGCGATAGTGATCCCCTGTCATCGCGTCGTGCGCGGGGACGGTTCACTGTCTGGCTATCGTTGGGGCGTATCCCGTAAAGCACAACTCCTGCGGCGTGAATCGCCCGGAGAGGAAACCTGATGCTCGATCTTTTTGCCGACTCACAGCCGTGGCAGGAGCCGCTGGGCCCCGGTGCTATGATCCTGCGTCGTTTTGCCTTCAGCGCGGCGCAGCAACTGGTGCAGGATATTGATGCGGTCGCCAGCCGATCGCCATTTCGTCAGATGGTCACGCCCGGTGGTTACACCATGTCGGTGGCGATGACCAACTGCGGCGAACGGGGCTGGACCACCGACAGAGACGGATACCTTTATTCCCCCATTGATCCGTTGACCAACCACGCCTGGCCGCCGTTTCCGGCATCGTTTATCCACTTATATCAGCAGGCGGCAGCGGCGGCAGGCTATCCTGACTTTCAGCCAGATGTCTGCCTTCTCAATCGTTATGCACCCGGCGCGAAATTGTCACTGCATCAGGATAAAGATGAAGCGGATCTGCGCGCACCGATTGTTTCCGTTTCCCTGGGGTTACCGGCTATCTTCCAGTTTGGCGGTCTCAGGCGCAACGATCCGCTGATTCGCGTTCTGCTGGAGCACGGTGATGTGGTGGTCTGGGGCGAAGAATCGCGGCTGTTTTATCATGGCATTCAGCCGCTGAAGGCCGGCTTTCATCCGCTGACCGGTGACTGTCGTTACAATCTGACGTTTCGGCAGGTTGATAAAAAAGAATAAAAATAAGAATTATTATTGATGAAAGCGTCGGGATGTTTAAACTGCGGGCTGTTATTCCTTGTCCGGGTTGTATGAATGGAACTACTTCTTCTTGTCTGGCGGCAGTATCGCTGGCCATTTATCAGCGTGATGGCGCTCAGCCTTGTCAGCGCTGCGTTGGGGATTGGCCTCATCGCCTTTATCAATCAGCGCCTTATTGAAACCGCTGATACTTCTCTGCTGGTTTTACCGGAATTTCTGGGATTACTGTTGCTGCTGATGGCGGTGACGCTGGGTTCACAACTGGCGCTCACGACGTTAGGGCACCACTTTGTCTTTCGCCTGCGCAGTGAATTCATCAAGCGCATTCTGGATACCCACGTTGAACGTATTGAACAACTGGGTAGCGCCTCGTTACTTGCCGGGCTGACCAGCGACATTCGCAATATCACTATCGCTTTTGTGCGTCTGCCTGAGCTGGTGCAGGGGATCATTCTGACGGTAGGGTCCGCTGCGTATCTGGCGATGCTGTCGACCAAAATGCTGTTGGTGACGGCTGTCTGGATGGTGATCACTATCTGGGGTGGATTTATGCTGGTGTCGCGAGTTTACAGGCATATGGCGACGCTGCGTGAAACCGAGGACAAGCTGTATCACGATTACCAGACGGTGCTGGAAGGGCGCAAAGAGCTGACGCTTAACCGCGAGCGGGCCGAGCATATCTTCAACCATCTGTATATTCCTGATGCAAAAGAGTATCGCCACCATATCATTCGCGCAGATACCTTCCATCTGAGCGCTGTGAACTGGTCCAACATTATGATGCTCGGGGCGATTGGCCTGGTATTCTGGATGGCAAACAGTCTTGGCTGGGCCGATACCAATGTTGCCGCAACCTACTCACTGACGCTGCTGTTTTTGCGCACGCCGCTGCTGTCGGCGGTCGGGGCATTACCGACGCTACTGACTGCGCAGGTCGCTTTCAACAAACTGAATAAATTTGCGCTGGCTTCGTTTAATGCGGAGTTTCCGCGCCCGCAGGCGTTTCCGGGATGGAAAACGCTCGAACTGCGTAACGTGACATTCCACTATCAGGACAATGCGTTCGCCATTGGTCCGGTGAATCTGACGATTCATCGTGGGGAATTGCTGTTCCTGATTGGCGGTAATGGCAGTGGTAAATCGACGCTGGCGATGCTGCTGACGGGGCTGTATCAGCCGCAATCCGGGGAGATTCTGCTGGACGGCCAGCCGGTCAGCGCAGAGAAACCGGAAGATTATCGTAAGCTTTTCTCCGCGGTGTTTACCGACGTCTGGCTGTTCGATCGTCTGCTGGGGCCAGAGGGCAAACCGGCCGATCCGCTATTGGTTGAGAAATGGCTGGAACACCTGAAAATGGCGCACAAGCTGGAGTTGAGTGACGGACGGATACTGAATCTGAAGCTGTCAAAAGGGCAGAAAAAGCGCGTGGCGTTGCTGCTGGCGCTGGCAGAAGATCGTGACATCATTCTGCTTGATGAGTGGGCGGCCGATCAGGATCCCCATTTCCGTCGTGAGTTTTATCAGGTGCTGTTGCCGCTGATGCAGGCGATGGGGAAAACGATTTTCGCCATCAGCCACGACGATCATTACTTTATCCACGCCGACCGTTTGCTGGAAATGCGTAACGGACAGTTAAGTGAACTGGTCGGTGATGAGCGCGATGCCGCCTCACGCGACGCCGTGGCGCGTACCGCTTAGTCTGAATTAACGTTTAGCCCGCAAGCGCAATGCTTGCCGGGTTAATGGCTGTTTTTTTACGCATCTGACGCACCTGTTTATTGTTATTTACATAACCCCGCGCCATGCTTAATGGTATCTCATATCATGGATTTATGATTAATGTCTGTAAAACACCAAAACAGCGCAAGGCTGCGTGATGAAGAGCGTGCGCGCCTGATCTGGCTGCTCACCACTGATAAAGCTGTTGTTTCCACCCTGTTGGGCAAGCTCACCCTGGCTGAGCAATATGATGTCGGAACTTTAGCCGACGATATTGCTGAGGTAGGCGCGCTGGTCGAGCATCTTCCGCCCCCCGACCTGGCGGATACCCTTGAAGCCTTGCCTTCAGAGGAACGTCACGCCCTCTGGCGACTGGTTCAAAGTGATAAACGCGGCTATGTACTGCTGGAAGCCTCCGAAAACGTCTGGGATGACCTGATCGATGAAATGACCGACCGGGAACTGCTTGAGGCGCTGCAATATCTCGATATCGACGAACAGATATACCTCGTTCAGCATCTGCCGCGTAACCTGACGGGCCGGTTACTGGCCACGTTGCCGCCTGAAGAGCGGGCGCGTGTGCGTCAGGTAATGCACTACGAAAAGAATCGCGTTGGCGCGATTATGGAGTTCGAAGTCATTACCGTTCGTCCGGATGTGACGCTGGAAGTGGTGCAGCGCTATCTGCGTCGGCTGGGCAAGATGCCGGAAAATACCGATAAATTGTTCGTGACGCGTCGCGACAAAACGCTGGTCGGCGAGTTAACCCTGACCTGTATTTTGCTTAATGACGTTCAGCGAAAAGTCATCGAGGTGATGGATGACGATCCGCTGACCTTTGCGCCAGAAGACAAAGCGGAAAACGCGGCGCGAACCTTTGAACGTGACAACCTGGTCAGTGCGGCGGTAGTTGATCCCGCCGGTAAACTGATGGGACGCTTAACGATCGATGAGATCGTCGACGTGGTGTATGAAGAAACGGATACCGACCTGCGCCGGATGGGGGGCTTGAGCGCCGAAGAGGATGTGTTTGCGCCGGTGCCTAAAGCGGTGAAAACGCGCTGGGCGTGGCTGGCTATCAACCTGTGTACGGCGTTTATCGCCTCGCGCGTCATTGACGGTTTTGAGCACACCATTTCACAACTGGTGGCATTAGCGTCACTGATGCCCATTGTGGCGGGGATCGGCGGCAACACCGGCAATCAGACCATCACAATGATTGTGCGGGCGCTGGCGTTGCAAAATATCCAGCCGGGTAACCTGACGTTTTTGATTCTGCGTGAAATGGGCGTGGCGCTGGTTAATGGTCTTGTCTGGGGCGGCATCATGGGCGGGATCACCTGGTGGTTATATGACGATATGGCGCTCGGTGGGGTGATGACGCTGGCGATGATGCTGAACCTGCTGATGGCGGCGCTGATGGGAGTGATTATCCCGATGACGATGGTGAAACTCGGGCGCGATCCGGCGGTCGGCTCAAGCGTCATGATCACCGCGATTACAGATACCGGCGGCTTCTTTATTTTTCTGGGGCTGGCGACGCTGTTTCTGATGTAGCCACGACGTCTGGCATTATGCCGATGGATAGCGTCAGTCCCGTGAAATACCTGATGAGCCAGGTGGTGCTGAGCGATGACGAACTATTGTTCAATGTAGGCCGGATAAGCGCAGCGCTATCCGGCATTCTGAATTAACGTACTACTGCGTTCTGCACGTTCTCTTCTGCTTTCCAGATCCGGTATTTCACGTCAACATTGGCCGGGGTATAGACCACGATCGGCAATTTGCTGTTGTAACGCAGCATACCGTCGTCACCCAGATACGAGGTCACAAATTTCTGCTCTTTTTTCCCGTCCGGGCAGGCCATCATGGTCGATACCGGCGAGGTGACTTTGTCAAAGACATAGTAGTCATAGCCCCAGCCTTCCAGCGTTTTACTTTCCAGTTCGCCGCCCAGACGATGCCGGTTGCAATCGACTTCCAGCGTCTGACCGATCATCAGTTCCACTTTCAGGGTAGATTCATCTTCCTGATGGGGTAATTGAATGACCTGGCGTTTCATCCCTTTTTCTGCCTGCGGGTAAGGGGCGATTTTTTCCAGCGGTTGGGTTTCACCAGAGGCCGCCCATACCGAAGTGCTGGCGAAAGCGGCGACTAATACGGCCGGGACAATGGTCTTCATTTTAGAGTTCACAGGGTTTCCTTTCTTGTCTCATGAACGATTTACCGCAGGTTAACACATTCATCAGATCCATTAATCTGACTTTACGTATTTTTAAAAGTATATTCACTGTCTGTTTAGCTAATGCCTGGG
>OKVW01000894.1_pt1 | contig 14507 bp, 13 predicted proteins | sample 1606991 | NCBI WGS metagenome assembly OKVW01 (sample SAMN03281021, study PRJEB24777) | human gut metagenome | isolation source: fecal sample PR177 from 1 month old male Malay infant, vaginal delivered...
GAGTACATATGGGTTTCTGGAGAATCGTCATCACCATCATTCTGCCGCCGCTCGGCGTGCTGCTCGGTAAAGGGTTCGGTTGGGCGTTCATTATTAATATTCTGTTGACACTGCTTGGGTATATCCCCGGTTTGATTCACGCGTTCTGGGTGCAAACCCGCGATTAAACCTGTGCTCATCCCCGCGGCGTTAACGCGCCGCGTTCCTCTGCTACACTTTCTGAGTGTTTCCGTTAACGAATGAGGTAGCTATGGGTCTGTTCAATTTTGTGAAAGATGCCGGAGAAAAACTCTGGGACGCGGTTACAGGTCAGCACGATAAAGACGATCAGGCGAAGAAGGTGCAGGAGCATCTGAACAAAACCGGTATACCGGATGCCGATAAAGTGAATATTCAAATTGCCGACGGCAAAGCGACGGTCACTGGTGACGGCCTGAGTCAGGAGGCGAAGGAGAAAATCCTTGTTGCGGTGGGGAATATTTCCGGTATTGCCAGTGTCGATGATCAGGTGAAAACGGCGACACCAGCCACTGCCAGCCAGTTTTATACCGTTAAGTCTGGCGACACTCTGAGTGCCATTTCCAAACAGGTCTACGGTAACGCTAATCTGTACAATAAAATCTTCGAAGCGAATAAACCGATGCTAAAAAGCCCGGATAAAATTTATCCGGGGCAAGTGTTGCGTATTCCGGAAGAGTAGTTAATTGCCAGCCATCGCCTGCTGGATAATGGGAATTGGCGTCAGTAAATGCTGGCGCATTAACTCACTGGCGCGCGCGGTATCTCGCGCCAGTACCGCCGCAGTCAGGGTCTGGTGCTGATCGTGTTTATCCTCCAGCATTTCCACCGAAAGCACCGTTCGCCGCAGCCAGATAAATCGATAACGCGCCGCCAGATCAAACAACCGTTCACGCATTTGCAGCAAATAGTGAGAACCACAGCCCGCCACAATTGCCGTATGAAACGCCTGATGACGCAGATCCCACTCATCAAGCATTTTCTCGCTGGCGTCACAGGCCTCAAGCTTACTCAGCAGATGCGCTTTTGCGAGAACGTCTGCCTCCCACTCATCGCCACCGCGGGCAATCGCCAGACTCACTAACATCGCTTCCATATTGGCGCGGGCGTCGAAAATATCGAGCAGCTCCTGCTCTGACATAGACGCCACCCGATACCCTTTTTGATTCACCACCGTGACCAGCCGTTCCGCCACCAGTTGCGAAAGAGCTTCCCGTAACGGCCCAACGCCAAGTGCATAACGCGATGTCAGCAAACTCATTCGTAATTTTTCATCCGGTTGAAAATTACCGCGAATAATATCGTTCTTCAGCCAGCGATAGCCATCCAGAGACGTAATGGTCATGGTGTGACTCCTGATCATGATCAGCGCGTATTATGAACGGGTGTTTTTTGCCACAATACCAGCTTTTTCCAGCGAGCCATAATTGGCACGGTACAGATAATCCCTATCGCTAATAAGCCGGTGGAGATCACTTCTAACTGTTGCGCCGGACGGAATAGCATCACTACCAACACAAAGGTAATAAAGCCGATGACTAGCCAGGTGAGCCACGGATAAAGCCACATTCGCAAGCGAATTTCGCTTCCTTCTGCTCGCAGAATTTTGCGCATCCGCAATTGTGAAACGGCGATGACTAAATAAACCAGCAGGGCGATAGCGCCGGAGCTGTCTATCAGAAATTTAAACACCTTCGCAGGCGCGTAATAGTTCACCACCACCGTTAAGAATGCCGCGCCGGTGGAGAGTAACACCGCCACGTACGGGGTTTTACTGCGGTTGATTTTACCCATTACCGCGGGAGCATCACCGCGACGGCTTAAGGAGTAGAGCATCCTTGACGCGGTATACAGCGCCGAGTTCAGGCAACTGGTTACGGAAAGTAATATCACGCAGTCCATGATTAATTTCGCATGGGGAATATTGAGCAATTCCAGTACCGAGCGATAAGAACCGACGGCTTTTAGTCCGGGCATATTCCACGGAATTAATGCCACGACGACAAAAATAGAACATAAATAGAAGATAGAAATACGCCAGATAACCGAGTTGGTGGCGCGGACAATATGTTTTTCCGGCGTGTCGGATTCCGCGGCGGCAATGGTGACAATTTCTGCGCCCATAAACGAGAACATGGTGATCAACATCGCGCTTAATACCGCACCGAAACCGTTGGGCATAAAGCCGCCGCTATCCCACAATCTTGAGATCCCGCTCACTTCGGCATACGGGTAAAAACCGCTAATTGCGACTGCACCAAGGAAAATAAAGGCCAGGATAGCGATGACTTTGCACAGCGCCAGCCAGAACTCAAATTCGCCGTAGTTTTTAACGCTTAATAAGTTACTGCCAGTTAAGGCGAGGGTAATGACGAGGGAAAATAACCAGATGGGAATGCCTGGAACCCACGAGTGCAGGATCATGGCGGCGATGTTGGCTTCCAGCGGGATAACCAGTACCCAAAACCACCAGTACAACCAGCCGATGGTATAGCCCGCCCAGCGACCAATGGCTTTATCGGCATAGGTGGAAAACGAACCGGTATCGGGCGTGGCAACCGCCATTTCCGCCAACATCCGCATAATCATAACCACCAGTAGCCCGGCGAACAGATAGGCCAGTAATACCGCCGGGCCCGCTTCGGCGATGGCGACGCTGGAACCGACAAACAGACTTGCGCCGATAACACCGGCAATAGACAACATGGTGACGTGGCGTGACTTCAGCCCGCCGCCTAACTCATGTGGTTGCGATGATTGCCCCATCCTGAATCCTCTCGAAAGTGTGTCACTTGGGAGAGCGCCCCGACATTTCCCGCGCCGGGTCACGCGTATAATTGTTATTGATTCTTTTTGCCGGAGAGCGGCTCCGCCTTACCCGGCCAACATAGATTTCTTCCTGTTCACGTACAGATTGTCGGATGCGGCGTAAACGCCTTATCCGACCTGGATCCCCGTAGGCCGGACAAGACGCGCAGCGTCGCCTCCGGCATAGGAGCGGCGCTACTGCTTCGCCTCATCAAAACACTGGCTGATGATCTCCAGACCCTGACGGATCTGAGCGTCTTCAATGGTGAGCGGTACAAGGATGCGCAGCACGTTGTAATACGGGCCGCAGGAGAGAAGAATCAGGCCTTTATCGCGGGCGCGAGCCACGATCTCGGCGGTGAGTTTGGCGTCCGGTTTGCTGTGATCGCCATCTTCAAACAGCTCGATGGCAATCATCGCTCCCAGCCCGCGTACGTCGCCGATCTCCGGGTGTTTTTCGGCTATTGCCAGCAATCCGTCTTTCAACTTCTGCCCCAGATCGTTGGCTTTTTGCAGCAGATTTTCCTGCTCAAACACCTTCAACACTTCCAGCGCAGCCACGCAGGCAATCGGGTTACCCGCATAGGTGCCGCCCAGACCGCCTGGAGCGACGGCATCCATTACTTCCGCGCGCCCGGTGACGCCCGCCAGCGGGAAGCCGCCCGCGATCGATTTCGCAAAGGTGGTAAGATCCGGCGCAACGCCCATCTGCTCCATCGCAAACAGCGTGCCGGTACGCCCCGCGCCGCTCTGCACTTCATCGGCAATCAGCATGATCCCGTGCTCGTCACACAGAGCGCGTAAACGCTGCATAAAGGCTGGCGACGAGGCGTAGAAACCGCCTTCGCCCTGAACCGGCTCAATCACGATGGCGGCGATATCTTCCGGCGCGGCATCATTTTTGAAGATCCGGTGGATGCTGGCGATAGCGTCATCCTCGCTTATGCCGTGCAGCGGGCAAGGATAAAGCGCGCGATAAACATGACCCGGCATCAGCCCCATGCCCGCAGAGTACGGATTCACCTTGCCGGTCAGCGCCAGCGTGTAATGCGTGCGCCCGTGATACGCGCCGCTAAAAGCGATGGTGCCGCTACGTTTGGTGGCGGCGCGGGCGATTTTCACCGCGTTTTCCACCGCTTCAGAACCTGTGGTGACCAGCAGCGTTTTCTTGGCAAAATTGCCTGGCACCTTCTGATTCATAATCTCGCACAGCTCCAGATACGGCTCGTAGGCCAGCACCTGGAAGCAGGTATGCGACAGCTTTTTCAGCTGGTCTTCGACGGCGGCGACAACCTGCGGATGCAGGTGGCCGGTATTGAGCACCGCGATACCGCCGGCAAAATCGAGATATTCCCGGCCTTCCACGTCCCACACCCGGCAGTTCTCCGCGCGTTCGGCGAAGATAGGGTGGATCTGGCCGACGCCGCGCGGGACCGCGTCGCTGCGACGCGCCATCATTGCTTTATTGCTGTTCATCCGTCGCTCCTGTTAAAGGCCAATGCACATATATTTGATTTCTAAGTAATCTTCGATGCCGTACTTCGACCCTTCGCGGCCGAGGCCGGAGGCCTTAACGCCGCCGAACGGCGCGACTTCGGTGGAGATAATGCCGGTATTGATGCCGATTATGCCGTACTCCAGCGCTTCGCCGACACGGAAGACGCGGCTCAGATCGCGGGCGTAGAAATAGGCGGCGAGACCGAACTCGGTATCGTTGGCCTGGGCAATGACGTCGGCTTCATCTTTAAAGCGGAACAGCGGGGCCAGCGGGCCGAAGGTCTCCTCTTTCGCCACTTTGGCGCTGTCGGGAACGTTGACCAGGATGGTCGGCTGGAAGAAGTTGCCGCCCAGGGCGTGCGGTTTGCCGCCGGTGACCACCTTCGCGCCTTTGGCGATGGCGTCGGCAATGTGTTCTTCAACTTTGGCCACGGCTTTCTCGTCGATCAGCGGGCCGGTGGTGACGCCGTCCTGCAGGCCGTCGCCAATGCGCAGTTTTTCCACCGCCTGCTGCAGCTTCTCGGCGAAACGGTCATACACCCCGTCCTGGACGTACAGGCGGTTGGCGCAGACGCAGGTCTGCCCGGCGTTGCGGAACTTCGACGCCAGCGCCCCCTCGACGGCTTTATCGAGGTCGGCATCGTCAAAGACGATAAACGGCGCGTTGCCGCCCAGCTCCAGCGACACTTTCTTGATGTCTTTCGCGCACTGTTCCATCAACTGGCGGCCAATCTCCGTCGAGCCGGTGAAGGACAGTTTGCGCACCAGCGGATTGCCGGTCAGTTCGTTGCCGACGGCGCTGGCTGAACCGGTCACGACGTTGAATACGCCCGCCGGGATCCCGGCGCGGTTCGCCAGTTCCGCCAGCGCCAGTGCGGAGAAGGGCGTCTGGCTGGCGGGCTTCAACACCATCGTGCAACCCGCCGCCAGCGCCGGACCCGCTTTACGGGTGATCATCGCCGAGGGGAAGTTCCACGGCGTAATCGCCGCCGTCACGCCAATCGGCTGCTTTATGACGATCAGCCGTTTGTCAGCCTGATGCCCTGGGATCGTGTCGCCATAAATACGTTTCCCTTCTTCGGCAAACCACTCAATAAAAGAGGCGGCATAGCTGATTTCACCTCTGGATTCTGCCAGCGGTTTACCCTGTTCCAGCGTCATCAGACGGGCGAGATCGTCCTGATGCTCCAGCATCAGATTGAACCAGCGGCGCATAATATTCGCCCGCTCTTTGGCGGTCAGCGCACGCCAGGCGGGCAGAGCACGGTTCGCGGCTTCAATGGCTTCGCGGGTTTCCCCGCAGCCCATCTTTGGTACGTTGCCCAGCGTCTGGCCGTTAGCCGGGTTGGTCACCACAATGACCTCGCCGCTATCGGCATCACGCCAGTGACCGTCAATCAGGGCCTGTTGACGGAACAGGGTCGGGTCGTTTAATTGCATGTTTGCTTCCTGTCTTAAAAAAGTTAACGGGTGAACGCGGCGTGTAAGGTGTCCACGCTACGTGCCACACGCAGCGTGCGTCCGGGATTACTCTGGCTCGCCAGCAGCATCTGCACCTGGCTGACAATGTGCGCACCGATAGGGATCGCTGACGTTGCCGCCGGAGAGGGCGCATTACAGGTATGGATGGAGCGTGGGGTGGTGACAAAGAGAAAATCGTCGATCAACTTTCCGTCCGGTGAGACGGCCTGCGCGCGAACGCCTGCGGGCCAGGGCTGCAGATCGCTGAGCGTCAGGCTCGGGCAGTACTTCTGCACCAGCCGCAGGTAGCCGCTTTTGCACAGCGAATTTTTCATCTCGCTGAGGCCCGAACGCAGGTTGTTTTGCAGCACCCGGCGAATGCCGGATGAACCGAAAATTTCCAGCGTATCTCTGAGCGAAAAGTCGCGTTTGCGATAGCCCTCGCGCTTAAACGCCAGCACCGCATTCGGCCCGACCGTGACGCTGCCGTCGATCATGCGGGTGAGATGAACGCCGAGAAACGGCATCGCCGGATCGGGGATCGGGTAGATCAGATGGTTGACTACCTGATTGTGTTCCGCGGCCAGACGGAAGTATTCGCCGCGAAACGGGCAGATAATAAACCCTGGATCGACCCCGAGCATTTTCACCAGCCGATCGGCCATCAGTCCGGAGCAGGTAATCAGCGTCGCGCCTTCAAATTCCTGCCCCTGGCGGGTCCGGACCACCACACCTGCAGCATGTTCTTTCAGGGCGCTGACTTCGGCGTTATAGACAATTTCACCGCCTCTGGCCTGGAAGATTTTCGCCATTGCCGCAGTGACTTCCCGGTAGCTGACAATCCCGCTGGAGGGCACAAAAATACCCCCCAGCCCGGTGATGTTCGGTTCCCGCTCGCGAAGCGCCTGCGCGCTCAGCCATTCGCGTTCCAGACCGTTAGCGGCGGTGCGATCCCACAGCGCGCGCATCCGCGTCATTTCAAGTTCAGAAGTCGCGACCAGCATCTTCCCACAGGTGTCATAGCGGATGCCGTTTTGATCGCAGAAGGCTTTGGTCGCGCGATTCCCGGCGAGACAAAATTGCGCTTTCAGGCTGCCGGGCGTGTAATAAACCCCGGCATGGATGACGCCGCTGTTGTGGCCCGTCTGATGACAGGCCGGACCGGGCTCTTTTTCCAGCAGCGCGACGCGGGCGTCCGGATAGACATCCATTAACTGCATGGCGGTCGACATGCCAATAATGCCGCCGCCAATAATCACAAAATCATACATCCGCTCATTCCTTCACGCTTACTGGTGGGTCTGATAATGATGGGTGGAATAAGCGAAGTAGCCGCGCTGGCGCATCAGCTCGCGGCGCAGATCCGGGTGCGAGGTAAAGCGATCGCGTCCGTGCAGCCAGAACAGGTTGTTGATCAGCAGGAATTTACCCACAGATACCGGAACCGACAGAATGTTTTTGCTGGTTTCCAGTGCATCGGAAAGATCGCTCAGCCAGACGCCTTCCTCAAAATCTTTTGGTTGCACGAACTGGTCGATGTAGCGCATCACCGGGCGGCCCTGCTGATCGACATCAAACACCGGATGGTACACATCCTGACTGACGTTTTTGCTCGGCGGCGCAGCGAAGCGCATCGGGCGGCGTGCCAGTGGATGCGTGAAGTACTCTTCCAGATGTTCCCAGTCATCAAGATGCAGCAGCAGCGAGTTGCCGCCGGTCATGTTCTGCTCGTCGATTTTCATCATCAGCACGTAATCGGTAATTTCTTCGACGTAAGTGCCGTCGTTGTGCAGCTCCATTACGCGGTGGGGCTGGCGCAAATAGCTGTCTGAGTTATCGACATTTTTCACCACAAAACGGGCGTAGTATTGTCCGCTCATGGCATCAAAATTTGAACGTCCGATCAGATGCGCGACCGCTGTGGCCAGCTTGACCATCTCATCCGCCTGCGACACCTCATCAATGCCTTCCGCGTTAATCAGCAGCGCCCCTTGTGCGCGATCGAGCAGCGTTTTCAGCAGCAGCGGCTGCAACTGGTTGCCGCACAGATCGTCGAGGATCTTGCCGACTTTAAAACGCAGAAACGATTTGTATTCCAGGGCCTGTACCGGCCATTGCGCAACCTGCTGGAGAAAGTGTTCCGTCGTTTGAGCGGAAAAGGTCAGCTCCAGCAGACGCGGGGACTGGGCGGATAGTTTGAGCGTAAATCCGGTGTAGTGTTGGCCCGGATCCTCAGCGTTCGGTTTAACGGCAGTCAGTGCATTCATCAGAATCGATCCTCTCAGTAGATGGTCAGGGAAACATGGCGAAGTTCATTTCGTAGCCATAAATTAAAAATATCTACATTTTTGAAAAACGCGCACAAAATGAACTTTTTGTTTCTTTTTTGTGATCAAGAGCAACAAATGTTTAACATTGTGATGCGCAAGGGGAATGGGAGATGTGTTGAGAGAAAAGAGAGGAAATGTTGAGTAAACAGTGCGTTAGATTGAGTTCCGCCTCAAATCCGTTCTGTTCTTATCTGCAAGAACGGATTGAGGCGGTGCGCGTTGATATGATTACCCCGCGTCGACCTGGGGTTTCGCACTTCGCTTACGTACGATCCGTAATACCGGCGGAATGACAATGACCGCAATCGCCATCGCCAACAGCGTTTTGGTCACGCCGCTGGCCCACAGAATGTCCATATTGCCGTTACTGATAGACAGCGCCCGTCGCAGGTTCTGCTCCAGCATTTCCCCCAGAACAAAGCCGAGGATCAGCGGCGACATGGGGAAGTGCATTTTGCGCAGAATATAGCCCAGCACGCCGAGTGCGACCATCAGCACCAGATCGAAGGTTGTGCTGTGTACGGCGTAAACCCCTACCGCAGAGACGGCGGCGATGGCGGGAACCAGGAACCACAGCGGAATGGTCAACATCCGGGTAAACAGACCGATCAGCGGGATGTTCATCACCAGCAGCATCACGTTGGCGATCAGCAGGGCGGCGATCAGCCCCCAGACGATGTCCGGTTGTTCGGTGAACATGGCCGGTCCGGGGGTGATGTTATACAGCGTTAACGCCCCCATCATGACAGCCGTTGTGCCGGAGCCCGGCACGCCCAGCGTCAACATCGGGATAAATGAGCCGCAGGCCGACGCATTGTTCGCCGCTTCCGGCGCAGCAACCCCGCGAATGTCTCCTTTACCGAAGCTGTCACTGTTGCCGCTGATTTTTTTCTCGGTCATATACGTGATGGCGCTGGCGATGGTGGCGCCCGCCCCAGGCAGTACACCGACAAAGAAGCCGATGACCGATGAGCGCAGCGTTGCGCCGATACACTGCGCGCCTTCTTTGGCATTGAACAGCATTCGTCCCGTCTTACGCACCAGTTTCTGCCCGCTGCTGGTATGTTCCAGCATTAGCAGGATTTCAGAGACCGAGAACAGGCCGATCACCACGACGATAAACTGCACGCCGTCGGAGAGGTGGACGCTGTCAAAGGTAAAGCGATAAACCCCGGTGTTGGCGTCCACGCCGACGGTCGCCAGTCCCAGACCAATCAACGCTGCCAGAAATGATTTCAGTGGATTTTGCGCCATCATGCTGCCGAGACAGGCGATGGCAAAGACCATCAGTGCAAAGTACTCTGCCGGGCCAAACGCCAGCGACCATTGCGCCAGCAGCGGGGCAAACAGGATGATCCCGCCGATAGCGATAAGCGATCCGAAGAAAGAGCTGACCGCTGAAATGGAAAGCGCAACGCCGCCGCGCCCTTGCTGCGCCATCGGATAGCCATCAAGCGCCGTCATGATCGCCGCCGCATCGCCGGGCACGTTAAGCAGAATTGACGAAATACGGCCGCCATATTCACAGCCAATGTAGACGGTCGCCAGCAGGATCAGCGCCGATTCGGCCGGTAAATGCAGCGCAAAGGCCAGCGGTAACAGGATCGCCACGCCGTTGATGGGGCCAAGACCCGGCAGAAGGCCAACAATGGTGCCGACGAAGCAGCCGATTAGCGCTATCACCAGGTTTTCCGGGGTCATCGCCACCGCAAAACCCTGAGAAAGATATATCCAGGTATCCATCGTTTCTCCGTTAACTCAGCCAGGCGCCGAGCGGTAAGGTGACATCAAGCAGGCGGTCGAAGGCGTACCACAGCACTACGCCGAGAAGCACGCCGGAAATGGCCGCCGCCGGCAGGGTGGCGCCAAACAGAATGCCGATCACCAGTGTGAGAACGGCGGTGGCGGCAGGAAAGCCCAGCCACTCAAACCCCCAGGCGTACATCAGCAGCACGATAACCATCGTCAACAGCTTTTGCAGAACGTGGCGCCGCGGCCAGTCCACAATGTCCGGATGACGCAACAGCAGCGCCAGCGCGCACAGCGCCATCAGGCCGATAATACCCAGCGGAAAGGGGCGTGGCCCCACTGGTTCATAGCTGTATTCACTCTGAATTTGCCAGGCGATAAACAGCCCGGCAATACAGAGCAACAGCCAGATACCCGCGAAAATGCGATCGCTCATGGTCTCTCCCGTTTATTTCGCCAGACCAAAGGCTTTCGCCTGATCGCGATAACCGGTGACCTGCTTTTTGACATAGCCGTCGAGCTGTTTTCCGGTCATGTTGAATTCAAACAGGCCGCGCAGGTCGCGCTGCTTTTTAAATTCTTCCGTCTGCTGAAGTTTTTCAAAGGCCTGTACCCACCACTGATACTCGGCATCGCTGACTTTCGGACCTACGTAGAAGCCGCGAATAATCGGCCAGACCAGGTCGTAACCCTGCTCTTTAGCGGTTGGGACGTTGGCGAGTTGGCCTGGCAACCGCTGCTCGGAGAAGACGGCGAGAACGCGAATTTTATCGCCGTTCAGATAAGGCACCATCTCGCTAAGATCGCCGGAAACCACCTGCACGTGGTTGCCCATCAACGCAGTAACCGGCTCGCCGCCGCCTTCAAAGGCGACGTAGCGCATCTTGTGCGGATCGACATTGGCCTGCTGCGCCAGCATCGCCGCTTTCATCCAGTCCTGACTGCCAATGGAGGCGCCTGCGCCAATCACCACGCTGTTAGGATCTTTCTCCATCGCGGTTAACAGATCTTTGAGTGATTTCCACGGCGAGTCGGCGCGCACGGCGATCATGCCGTAATCGGTGCCGACGCTTGCCAGCCAGCGCACATCGTCCACACCATAACGACCAAATTTGCCTTGCGACAGGTTCAGTAATGAACCGCCAGAGAAGGCGACAACTGTCCCCGGTTCGGCAGGGCGTTGTGCAACGATCGCGTTGTACGCCACGGCACCCACGCCGCCAGGCATATAGGTAACGCGCATCGGTTTTTCAATCGCGCCGGTTTCCATCATGCTCACCTGAATCAGTTTGCAGGTGAGGTCAAAACCACCGCCGGGTTTCGCCGGGGCAATACATTCAGTGCGCGACGGGGCTTCCTGCGCCAGTACAGCGGTGCTCATCAGTAAAACGCTTGCAGCAAGGGTACGAATAAAGGGCTTTTTCATTATTTATCCTCACGCCGGAAAACCGACTGTAGGGTTCGGAAGAATATTTTTTGATTATGTGAACCAACTTGTAGCGGTTCAGTTGCGAGATTGTTAAAACAATAACCTTTCATTTCCCTTTCAATGCGGCAGAAACTTTACAGGATGTGATATGCGTCTCTTATTGGCGGAAGATAACCGTGAGCTGGCTCACTGGCTGGAAAAAGCGCTGGTGCAAAACGGGTTCGCCGTTGACTGTGTATTCGACGGACTGGCTGCCGACCATCTCCTGCATAGCGAAACCTATGCGCTGGCAGTGCTGGACATCAACATGCCGGGTATCGACGGACTGGAGGTGGTACAGCGGTTACGTAAGCGCGCGCAGACGTTGCCTGTTCTGCTACTCACCGCCCGGAACGCGGTAGCGGATCGGGTGAAAGGACTGAACGTGGGGGCTGATGACTATCTGCCCAAACCCTTTGACATTGAGGAGCTGGACGCCCGGTTGCGGGCGTTACTTCGGCGTAGCGCGGGGCAGATTCAGGAGCGGCAGCAATTGGGGGATTTGATCTTTCATGACGAAGGGTATTTTTTACTTCAACACCTGCCGCTGGCGCTTACGCCGCGTGAGCAGGCATTACTGACGGTGCTGATGTACCGCAGAACGCGTCCGGTATCGCGTCAGCAATTGTTCGAGCAGGTCTTTAGCCTGAATGATGAAGTGAGTCCTGAAAGCATCGAACTGTATATCCATCGCCTGCGCAAAAAATTGCACGGCAGCAATGTGCGGATTACTACGCTGCGCGGTCTGGGATATGTGCTGGAGTGCGGTAATGAGGTGGGCTAAACCGCAATCGCTCTACCTGCAACTGCTGCTGTTTCTGGGATTACCGCTTATTTTACTGTGGGGACTTTCGGCGTTTAACAGTTACGTCAGCGCATTGCAGGCTGCGACGCAGGCTTATGATCGCACGCTGCTGTCATCCGCCAGAACGGTGGCGGAGCGGCTGGTGGTGCGTAACGGAGCGCTGGAGGTTAACGTCCCGTGGGTGGTGCTGGATAGTTTCGAACTGAATATGAATGACCGCTTGTATTATAAAGTGGTGGACCCGGCAGGCCGGGTCATTTCGGGTTATGACGATCTGCCCGCGATGCCGCCTTCGACCTCCAGGACACAGCTCTATCCCGCGCTGGCATGGTTTTATCACACTCAGTATCAGGGACAGGCCATTCGTGTGGCACGTTTGCTGCAGCCGGTGAATGAAGGCGGGATTGTCGGAATGGCGGAGATCTACGTCGCGGAGACCTTGCAGTCACGGCGCTATCTGGCGGGACAACTTTTGTTTTCATCGTGGGTGACCCAGGGGCTGCTGGTGCTATTGACGCTGGTGCTGGTGGGCTGGTTATTGCGCCGTATACTGCGCCCAATGCGACAACTCTCTTCGCTGATGGTGCGCCGCGAACCAGGACTTCTGACGCCATTACCGGAATTACTGCCGTGGTCGGAGACCCGACTGCTGATTGTCGCCTTTAACCGCTATCTGGAGCGTCTACGGGCGCTGCTTTCACGTCAGGAGCGGTTTAGCGCCGATGCCTCTCATCAACTTAAAACCCCGTTGGCAGTGCTGAAGACACAGGCCGCGGTGGCGCTTGCCAGCGATCGGCCTCAGCAGTGGTATGAGAGTTTACAGGCCATGAGTGCGACACTCGACAATACTGTCCAGTTGACGGAACGATTAATGCAGCTTTCTGCGGTTAAAAGGCAAGAGCAGGGGGAGCGACAGTTTTTGCCGGTTAATCTGTTTGATGTCGTACAGAAAAGTTGCTTCACGCGGCTGGGGCAGGCGCGCAGCAAAGGCATCGATCTGGGCTATGAAGGCGTACAGGAAGCAATCTGGATTGAGGGGGATGAAATCCTGCTCGGCGAATTGTGCAGCAATTTACTGGATAACGCCCTGAAATATACACCAGCACAGGGGATAGTGACCGCGAGGTTAAGTCTGGAAAGCCGTGCTGTGGTGCTGGAGGTTGATGACAGCGGCCCCGGAATTAAGGATGACCAGGTACACCAGGCGCTGCAGCCGTTCCATCGGCTCGAAAATGCGGGAACCGAAACCGGGGCTGGAATTGGTCTGGCGTTGGTTAATGATATTGCTCGCTTGCATCGAACGCACCCGGATCTTTCACGAAGTGAGATATTAGGGGGATTACGTGTTCGGGTGCGTTTTTTGCACATAAAATAAAAGCCGCAGTTGCGGCTTTATGGCGAACATTATTCGCTGATTTTTTTCTCGACGGCGGCGGCACCTTCTTTGGTCTTATTCCATCCTTTTTCCGCACCTTCTTTCGTGGCATTCCACCCTTTTTCCGTGCCTTCTTTGGTGTTATTCCAGGCTTTCTGCGAGTCTTCGCTGATTTTACTGCTCAGGTCATCACTTGTACCTTCAGCCTGGTGTTTCGCTTTCAGTTGTTGCTCTTCGCCCTGATTCTGTGCCTGATGCAGTTTTTCTTTTGCGGTATTGGCGTTTTCGTGTGCGGCGACTACATCATTATCGGTTGCGTGTGTTGTTGCGGCAATAACGGGAGAAGCCAGCAGAATTGCAGATAATGCGATAATTGTCTTTTTCATAATATCCTCGCTTAGCGTTATAAGTTATTAGCGAGATTAAGCGTGGCACATGAACGAAGCACTGGCTTTAGGGAAAAACTGTAAATGCTGATAACGTTATTTATCCATTTAGTGCAGTTGTGAGCAATTAATATGGTTATTTTTTTTGTTGGCGTGAGAGGGTTTGAACCTCCGGGCCCTGACACCCCATGATGGTATGATAGACCGTAGTATTTTTTCAGAGCCGCTGTTGCTGCTTGAGTTGCAGCAGCTATTCCTATGCCCAAAGAACCATTGGCTGCTTTACTCGCAATATTTGCCAACCATTTACTCTAACCCTCTAGGATTTACCGCTCTCGCAGCGCTTCTCGCGCCCGATTGAACGGTTTGATTAAGTAGTCGGCGATGGTTTTTTCCCCGGTTTTTATATCCACGGTGGCAATCATGCCCGGGACGATGGAAAAGCGGCGTCCCAGTTTATTTTGCAGGTAATCCTGGTGGGTACGGATAAAAACACGATAGTAGAAGACTTCCGGTTTAACTTTGTCCTGGATGGTATCGGGCGAGATGGTTTCAACGACGCCCTCCAGACCGCCATAAATGGCGTAATCGTAAGCGGTGATTTTGACCA
>OKVW01000895.1_pt1 | contig 14503 bp, 10 predicted proteins | sample 1606991 | NCBI WGS metagenome assembly OKVW01 (sample SAMN03281021, study PRJEB24777) | human gut metagenome | isolation source: fecal sample PR177 from 1 month old male Malay infant, vaginal delivered...
CGCCGTCAAGTCCGCCGATGATGCTTTCCAGTTGACTCACTTGCGCATCAATCTTCACCACCATATTGCGCCAGGTAAAAAACAGTGGAGTTGGGGACACAGTGAATTTGGCCAGGCGTGGGACAAGAGCCTGACCGACAATAACGGCCCGTATATCGAACTGATGACCGGTATTTTTGCCGATAACCAGCCTGATTTTACCTGGCTTGATGCTTACGAAGAGAAGCGTTTCGAGCAGTATTTCCTGCCTTATCATTCTCTGGGCATGGTGCAAAATGCCTCCCGCGATGCGGTGATAAAACTCCAGCGTAGTGAGCGGGGGATTGAGTGGGGGCTGTATGCCATCTCTCCGTTGAACGGATACCGCCTGGCGATCCGCGAAATCGGCAAATGCAACGCGTTACTTGATGATGCCGTGGCCTTGACACCAGCGACCGCCATCCAGGGCGTGTTGCACGGTATCAATCCTGAAAGGCTGACCATTGAGCTCTCCGATGCCGACGGCAATATTGTACTGAGTTATCAGGAACATCAGCCGCAAGAGTTGCCGTTGCCGGACGTCGCCAAAGCGCCACTGGCAGCACAAGACATTACCAGTACAGATGAAGCCTGGTTTATCGGTCAGCATCTGGAGCAATATCATCACGCCAGCCGTTCACCGTTCGATTACTACCTGCGCGGTGTGGCGCTGGATCCGCTGGATTACCGCTGTAACCTGGCGCTGGCGATGCTGGAATATAACCGCGCAGATTTCCCACAAGCGGTGGCGTATGCCACTCAGGCGCTGAAACGCGCACATGCGCTGAACAAAAATCCGCAGTGCGAACAGGCGAGTTTGATTCGCGCCAGTGCTTACGAACGTCAGGGACAATATCAACAAGCCGAAGAGGATTTCTGGCGTGCGGTCTGGAGCGGCAATAGTAAAGCAGGCGGCTATTATGGTCTGGCACGACTGGCGGCGCGTAATGGAAACTTCGACGCGGGTCTGGATTTTTGCCAACACAGTCTTCGCACCTGCCCAACCAATCAGGAAGTGCTTTGCCTGCATAATCTGCTGCTGGTGTTAAGTGGTCGTCAGGACAACGCGCGTTTGCAGCGCGAGAAACTGCTGCGCGATTATCCGCTGAACGCCACTCTGTGGTGGCTGAACTGGTTCGATGGTCGTAGCGAATCAGCTCTCGCGCAGTGGCGCGGTCTGTGTCAGGGACGCGACGTTAACGCCCTGATGACCGCCGGGCAACTGATTAACTGGGGAATGCCCACCCTGGCGGCAGAGATGCTGAACGCACTGGACTGCCAGCGCACGCTGCCGCTTTACCTGCAAGCCAGCTTGCTGCCGAAAGCCGAACGTGGCGAACTGGTCGCAAAAGCCATTGATGTCTTCCCGCAGTTTGTCCGTTTCCCGAATACGTTGGAAGAAGTGGCGGCGCTGGAGAGTATTGAAGAGTGCTGGTTTGCTCGCCATTTACTGGCCTGCTTCTACTACAACAAACGTAGCTACAACAAAGCCATTGCCTTATGGCAACGTTGCGTAGAGATGTCGCCGGAGTTTGCCGACGGCTGGCGCGGGTTAGCGATCCATGCGTGGAATAAGCAACACGATTATGAGCTGGCCGCGCGTTATCTTGATAATGCTTATCAGCTTGCGCCGCAGGATGCACGTCTGCTTTTCGAACGGGATTTGCTTGATAAGTTAAGTGGAGCCACACCGGAGAAACGACTGGCGCGTCTGGAAAATAATCAGGAAATTGCGCTGAAACGCGACGACATGACCGCAGAACTGCTCAATTTGTGGCATCTCACGGGTCAGGCAGACAAAGCGGCGGACATTCTCGCCACGCGTAAATTCCACCCGTGGGAAGGCGGGGAAGGGAAGGTCACCAGTCAGTTTATCCTCAACCAGTTATTACGCGCCTGGCAGCATCTTGATGCCAGACAGCCGCAGCAGGCCAGCGAACTGCTTCATGCCGCGCTGCATTATCCGGAGAATTTAAGCGAAGGCCGTTTACCGGGGCAAACTGATAACGACATCTGGTTCTGGCAGGCGATATGCGCCAACGCGCAGGGCGATGAAACTGAAGCGATGCGTTGTTTACGTCTGGCGGCGACCGGCGATCGCACCATTAACATCCACAGTTATTACAACGATCAGCCGGTTGATTATCTCTTCTGGCAAGGAATGGCGCTGCGACTGCTGGGCGAACAACAAACCGCACAGCAACTGTTTAGTGAAATGAAACAGTGGGCGCAAGAGATGGCGAAAACCAGTATTGAGGCGGATTTCTTTGCTGTTTCACAACCTGACCTGTTGTCGCTGTATGGCGATTTACAACAGCAGCATAAAGAAAAATGCCTGATGGTGGCGATGCTGGCGTCCGCGGGACTCGGGGAGGTTGCGCAATATGAATCTGCTCGCGCTGAATTGACGGCGATTAATCCGGCCTGGCCGAAAGCGGCATTATTCACCACCGTGATGCCTTTTATTTTTAACTACGTTCACTAAACCCTATTAACTGTAATATTTGAGCGGCACGCGCTGCCGCTCATCACAAAATAATTAGAATAAGCCGTTGTTAATAAAAACCCTACAGGAGGCTCTATGCCTACAAAAATGAGAACAACCCGTAATCTATTATTAATGGCTACGCTATTAGGTAGCGCACTATTTGCCAGGGCTGCGGATAAAGAAATGACCATTGGTGCAATATACCTTGATACCCAGGGATATTACGCTGGAGTGCGTCAGGGCGTTCAGGATGCGGCAAAAGATTCTTCAGTACAGGTACAGTTAATTGAAACTAACGCCCAGGGTGATATTTCGAAAGAAAGTACCTTTGTTGATACCCTCGTGGCGCGTAATGTCGATGCCATTATTTTATCGGCAGTGTCTGAAAATGGCAGTAGCCGTACCGTTCGTCGCGCCAGTGAAGCGGGTATTCCGGTGATTTGCTACAACACCTGTATTAATCAAAAGGGTGTCGATAAATATGTCTCGGCGTATCTGGTCGGCGATCCACTGGAATTTGGTAAAAAACTGGGTAACGCTGCCGCCGATTATTTTATTGCCAATAAAATTGACCAGCCGAAAATTGCCGTCATCAATTGCGAAGCCTTTGAAGTTTGTGTGCAGCGACGTAAAGGATTTGAAGAAGTATTAAAATCCCGCGTTCCCGGCGCGCAAATTGTCGCTAATCAGGAAGGGACTGTTTTAGATAAAGCGATTTCCGTTGGTGAAAAACTGATTATCTCCACGCCGGATCTCAACGCCATTATGGGGGAGTCGGGCGGTGCGACACTCGGCGCGGTAAAAGCGGTACGTAATCAAAATCAGGCCGGAAAAATTGCTGTTTTCGGTTCGGATATGACAACCGAAATTGCTCAGGAGCTGGAAAACAATCAGGTGCTGAAAGCGGTAGTGGATATTTCCGGTAAGAAAATGGGCAATGCTGTTTTCGCGCAAACATTGAAGGTTATCAATAAACAAGCCGACGGTGAAAAAGTGATTCAGGTGCCAATCGATCTCTATACCAAAACGGAAGATGGTAAACAGTGGCTGGCAACGCACGTTGATGGTCTGCCCTAATCGCTGATTCGCAGAGGTCCCTATGTTCACGGCAACAGAGGCAGTCCCGGTAGCAAAAGTGGTGGCAGGAAATAAGCGTTATCCCGGCGTCGTTGCGCTGGATAACGTTAACTTCACGCTCAATAAAGGCGAAGTTCGTGCGCTGTTAGGTAAAAACGGCGCGGGCAAATCGACTCTCATTCGAATGCTTACCGGCAGCGAACGCCCGGATAGCGGTGATATCTGGATTGGCGAGACGCGACTGGAAGGTGACGAAGCTACGTTGACTCGCCGTGCCGCTGAACTGGGGGTTCGTGCGGTTTATCAGGAATTAAGTCTGGTGGAAGGGCTGACGGTGGCGGAAAACCTCTGCCTCGGTCAGTGGCCCCGCCGCAACGGCATGATTGATTACCTGCAAATGGCGCAGGATGCCCAACGTTGCTTACAGGCGCTGGGCGTTGACGTTAGTCCTGAACAACTTGTTTCAACGCTAAGCCCGGCGCAAAAGCAGCTGGTGGAAATTGCGCGGGTGATGAAGGGCGAGCCGCGCGTGGTCATTCTTGATGAACCTACCAGTTCGCTTGCGAGTGCGGAAGTTGAACTGGTGATCAGCGCGGTGAAAAAGATGTCGGCACTGGGCGTGGCGGTGATTTATGTCAGCCACCGGATGGAAGAAATTCGCCGCATTGCCTCCTGTGCCACCGTTATGCGCGATGGTCAGGTGGCGGGCGATGTGATGCTCGAAAACACCTCCACGCATCATATTGTGTCGCTAATGCTAGGGCGTGATCACGTTGATATTGCGCCGGTAGCCCCTCAGGAAATTGTGGATCAGGCCGTACTGGAAGTCCGTGCGTTACGCCATAAGCCCAAGCTGGAGGATATCAGCTTTACGCTACGTCGTGGCGAAGTGCTTGGCATTGCTGGCCTGCTGGGGGCAGGGCGCAGTGAATTGCTGAAGGCGATTGTTGGGCTGGAGACGTATGAACAGGGCGAAATTGTTATCAACGGCGAGAAAATCATGCGCCCCGATTACGGCGACATGCTGAAACGCGGCATTGGCTATACGCCAGAAAACCGCAAAGAAGCGGGGATCATTCCTTGGCTGGGCGTTGACGAAAATACAGTGCTGACCAATCGGCAAAAAATCAGCACCAACGGTGTGCTGCAATGGTCCACCATCCGCCGCCTGACCGAAGAGGTGATGCAGCGGATGACGGTCAAGGCTGCCAGTAGCGAAACACCCATCGGCACGCTTTCTGGTGGCAATCAGCAAAAAGTGGTAATCGGTCGTTGGGTCTATGCCGCCAGCCAGATTTTGTTGCTCGACGAGCCAACGCGCGGCGTCGATATCGAAGCCAAACAGCAGATTTACCGTATTGTCCGTGAGCTGGCTGCCGAAGGAAAAAGCGTGGTGTTTATCTCCAGTGAAGTGGAGGAGTTGCCGCTGGTGTGCGACCGCATCCTGTTGTTACAGCACGGTACGTTCTCGCAGGAGTTTCACTCGCCGGTCAATGTGGATGAGCTGATGTCCGCCATTCTGTCTGTGCACTGATGAATTTTACCGAGGAACCTGAAGATGTCTGCTTCGTCATTATCATTGCCGCAGGGCAAGAGCGTCTCGCTCAAACAATTTGTCAGTCGCCATATTAATGAGATCGGTTTGCTGGTGGTAATCGCCATTCTTTATCTGGTCTTCTCCCTGAACGCGCCTGGCTTTATCTCATTGAATAACCAGATGAACGTGCTGCGCGATGCCGCCACCATTGGGATTGCCGCCTGGGCGATGACGCTGATTATTATCTCCGGTGAAATTGATGTCAGCGTTGGGCCGATGGTGGCTTTTGTCTCGGTGTGCCTGGCATTTTTGCTGCAATTTGAAGTTCCGTTGGCGATTGCTTGTCTGCTGGTGTTGCTGTTAGGCGCGCTGATGGGAACGCTCGCCGGGGTGCTGCGCGGCGTGTTTAACGTACCAAGTTTCGTTGCCACACTGGGGCTGTGGAGCGCCCTGCGCGGAATGGGGCTGTTTATGACCAACGCACTGCCAGTGCCGATTGACGAAAACGAGGTGCTGGACTGGCTGGGCGGACAATTTCTCGGTGTGCCAGTATCCGCGCTGATCATGATGGTGTTGTTTGCGCTGTTTGTGTTCATTAGCCGAAAAACCGCCTTCGGGCGCTCGGTTTTTGCCGTTGGCGGTAATGCCCCGGCGGCGCAGTTGTGCGGTATTAACGTTCGTCGGGTACGCATTCTTATTTTTACCCTTTCGGGATTATTAGCAGCGGTGACCGGCATTTTGCTGGCGGCACGCCTTGGTTCCGGTAACGCAGGTGCCGCAAACGGTCTGGAGTTTGACGTCATCGCTGCGGTCGTGGTCGGCGGTACGGCACTTTCCGGCGGTCGCGGTTCCCTGTTCGGTACATTGCTTGGTGTGCTGGTGATTACGCTAATCGGTAACGGTCTGGTGCTGCTCGGTATTAACTCCTTTTTCCAGCAGGTGGTACGCGGCGTCATCATCGTGGTGGCGGTGCTGGCGAATATCTTGCTGACCCAGCGAAGCAGTAAAGCGAAACGCTAAACCTTAACGCCCCTGGCGCGGGTGCGGCAGGGATGAAAATTAATCGTATTGTTAATGAGGGATTTATGAAAACGATGCTGGCAGCTTATTTACCAGGAAATTCGACCGTCGATCTGCGGGAAGTTGCGGTGCCGACGCCGGGGATTAACCAGGTACTGATCAAAATGAAATCCTCCGGGATTTGCGGAAGCGATGTCCACTATATCTATCATCAACACCGTGCCACGGCGGCGGCACCCGATAAACCGTTATACCAGGGATTTATCAACGGTCATGAACCATGCGGGCAGATTGTGGCGATGGGGCAAGGCTGCCGCCATTTTAAAGAGGGCGACCGCGTGCTGGTGTATCACATTTCTGGCTGTGGTTTTTGCCCGAACTGCCGCCGCGGCTTTCCTATCTCTTGTACTGGCAAAGGAAAAGCGGCTTACGGCTGGCAGCGTGACGGCGGTCATGCCGAATATCTGCTGGCGGAAGAAAAAGATCTGATCCTCCTGCCGGATGCGCTGAGCTACGAAGATGGTGCGTTTATCAGTTGCGGCGTTGGCACGGCCTATGAAGGGATTTTGCGCGGCGAAGTTTCCGGCAGCGATAACGTGCTGGTGGTCGGTCTGGGGCCGGTCGGCATGATGGCGATGATGCTGGCGAAAGGTCGCGGTGCAAAACGGATCATCGGCGTTGATATGCTGCCGGAACGTCTGGCGATGGCAAAACAGTTAGGGGTGATGGATCACGGCTATTTAGCGACCACCGAAGGTCTGCCGCAGATAATTGCTGAACTTACCCACGGTGGCGCGGATGTTGCGCTCGATTGTTCCGGTAATGCCGCAGGTCGCTTACTGGCGTTGCAATCCACTGCTGACTGGGGACGGGTGGTTTACATCGGGGAAACCGGAAAAGTGGAGTTCGAGGTTAGCGCCGATCTGATGCATCATCAACGGCGGATTATTGGCTCCTGGGTGACCAGTCTGTTCCATATGGAAAAATGCGCCCACGATTTAACGGACTGGAAACTGTGGCCGCGTAACGCCATTACCCACCGTTTCTCGCTGGAACAGGCGGGAGATGCTTATGCACTGATGGCAAGCGGCAAATGCGGGAAAGTTGTGATTAACTTCCCGGATTAAGGAGTTAGCGGATGACCATCTATACCTTATCCCACGGGTCGCTAAAGCTGGACGTTTCTGATCAGGGCGGCGTAATCGAAGGCTTCTGGCGCGATACGACGCCGCTCTTACGTCCTGGTAAAAAAAGCGGTGTGGCAACCGATGCCTCCTGTTTTCCGCTGGTGCCGTTTGCAAACCGGGTGAGCGGCAACCATTTTGTCTGGCAGGGGCGTGAGTATCAATTGCAACCGAATGTTGAATGGGATGCGCACTATCTGCACGGCGACGGCTGGCTGGGGCAGTGGCAATGTGTCTCGCGCAATGATGATAGCTTGTGTCTGGTGTATGAACATCGCAGCGGTGTTTATCACTATCGGGTAAGTCAGGCGTTTCATTTAACGGCGGATACGCTGACGGTGACGCTCTCTGTCACCAATCAAGGAGCAGAGACGCTGCCATTTGGTACCGGCTGGCATCCTTATTTTCCGTTGTCACCACAAACGCGGATTCAGGCGCAGGCGAGCGGTTACTGGCTGGAACGGGAGCAGTGGCTGGCGGGTGAGTTTTGCGAGCAGCTACCGCAGGAACTGGATTTTAACCAGCTCGCGCCGTTGCCGCGCCAGTGGGTGAACAATGGTTTTGCCGGATGGAATGGTCAGGCCCGCATCGAGCAGCCGCAGGAAGGTTATGCCATCATCATGGAAACGACGCCACCTGCACCGTGTTATTTCATCTTTGTTTCCGACCCTGCGTTTGATAAAGGATATGCGTTTGATTTCTTCTGTCTGGAACCGATGAGCCATGCGCCGGATGATCATCATCGCCCGGAAGGGGGTGATCTCATTGCGCTAGCACCAGGGGAATCAACAACTTCAGAGATGTCGTTGCGGGTAGAGTGGCTGTAATTTATTAAATGCCGGATAAGGCGTTCACGCCGCATCCGGCATCTTTCCTAACGCCGATCGAGAGAAATTGCCCCCGACCCGGTAATTGCCAATAGCAAGAACGCGCCAGCGATACTGACATTCTTCCAGAAATTAATCATATTTGGCCCAACCGCATCGCCGGTCATATCCCAGTAATGGTGACCAATCACCGCCGTACCCAGCGTGTAGAAAATAAACAGCACCGCCAGCGGACGGGTGAAAAAGCCAAGCACGATTAATATCGCGGCGGGCACTTCCATAACTACCGCAATAATCGCTGCCAGCATCGGCATTGGCGCGCCCAGCGAGGCCATATATTGGACCGTACCGTCAAAGCCCATCATTTTGGGAAAACCAAAAATAATGAAAATTAAGACCACGGCGATACGGGCAATTAATAACAAAACGGGGCGGGCAGCTCCAAAATCAAAATAACGTAGTGTGTTCATAACCAATCCCTTTGCAAGATAATGTGATTTAAACGTAATACACACTCTGGCACCTCGCCACGCCCCAGGCATTGAGATATTCGCTAATTATCCTGGTTACAGTGATTTAAGCGCGATGTTCTCATCTATCAGCAGTTTCGCATCAAACGTTTTGCCGCTCTGGATCCATTTGCGAATTGGGCGAATCTCACGCCCCTGATTCAGCGTGACCGCACCGATAAGCACGCCGTTTTGCAGATTAAACCAAATCGCCTTCTGAGTTTCCGGGTTGCCACGACAAAGCCAGTCATCGCCACGCATATCGCCAATAAACTGTAAGTTATCACTGTACTGATCGCTCCAGAACCACGGCGGCGGCAGTCGCGGAAGCGGTAGCCCCAACATTGCGGAAGCGGCAATTTGCGCCTGGTTATTGGCGTTTTCCCAGCTTTCGCAGCGATGTAGTGCACCATTATCAAGACGAGTGATTGCCACATCGCCACCGGCAAAGATCGCGGGATCGCAGGTGCGGCAAGCCTCATCAATGACAATGCCATTGGCAGTATCAAGGTTGGCCTCGCGAGCCAGTTGCTCGTTGGCGCTGATACCAATACCGTAAATCACCACATCAGCCTGAAGCGTTTCCCCACTTTGCAGCGTCAGTTCTACTTTTTCACCATCGACCACATGTTCAATGGCATTATTGAGCAGAATGCGCACACCAGCCTGCTGGTGGCGCTGTAAAAGATAGCGTTGCACGGGCGGTGGTGCATTACGGCCCATGACGGTTGCCGCCAGTTCAATCACTGTCACCTTACATCTGCGCTGCGTGGCGCTGGCAGCCAGTTCCAGACCAATAGTTCCGGCACCGATAATCACGACTGACCGTTCGGGCTGCAGAACTTCTCGCAGTCTGGCGGCATCACCGGCATGGCGTAGGGTAAAGCAGCGTTCTCCCAGTGCATCAAGCAACGGCAGCGGTCGAGCTGCCGCGCCGGTTGCTATAAAAAGCTGATCCCAGTGCCAGCTTTCGCCGTTGGTTAACACTAACTCTCGTGTGTCGCGACCCAGCGTTTTGATGGTTACACCGGAATGCAGATGAACATTGTTTTCCTGCCACCAGTTAGCGGGTAACACCTGCTGTAACTGCGGGGAATCTTCCAGCAACATGGATTTCGAGAGTGGAGGTCGTTCATAAGGAAGATGTCGCTCATCGGAAAACAGATGCAGCTCACCGGTGAACCCTTGCTGGCGTAGCGAGGCCGCAGCCATTGCCGCCGCTTGCCCGCCACCGACAATAATGATCGTTTTTTCTTTCATCGTGCTTCCTTAAAGATCCAGCCCAGCCGCTACGTGGCGAATGCCGCGAATCGCTAAACCCGCATCAGCGTTGATCATCACACCGCTTAATGCGCGATTATTGCGCCGCGATGCCAACATCACATACGGCCCCGTAAAATCCGCCGGTTGCGGGAAAAATTGCAGCGGTAAAATGGCGGCAATTTTCTCCGGCGTCAGAGACTGCATTATCGAGGTTTCACTTTGCCCGAGCGCCTGTGGGCCGCGCAGGTCGCTGGCCATACCACACGGGCCGACGCCATTCACCCGCACTTTCGGTGCCAGTTCATAAGCCAGTTGGCGAATAAGTCCGGTTGCGGCATGTTTACTGGCGGTGTACAGCGGGCCACCGCCGCCAGGATACCAGGCGGCATTTGACAGTGTGAAAATCATGCTGCCTTCACTGGCGATTAACGCCGGAGCGCAGGCTTTTGCGCCCAGCAGGTAACCGAGTACGTTGACGTTAAACAGCTCGTGGAAGCCGGTTTCGAGCGTCTCTGCGGGAGTATTAACCAGTGAGGCATTGTGATCCCAGATGCCTGCATTGCCGATAAAACAATCCAGCTTGCCGGAACGAGTCAGGATCTGATCGACCGCGCGTTGATAATCGGCATAACAGGTCACGTTACCTTCCACCGCCAGAATATGTTCGCCAAATCGCTGACGCAGACTGGCGACTTTTGCCGCCGACAGTTCCAGCGTGGCAACCTGCGCGCCTTCTTCGATAAATCGCTCGACCAGCGCCAGCCCTAATCCCGATCCGCCGCCGGTAATAAAAATGGACTCGTTATGCAGATCGCTCATGGCTGCGCCTCCGGTAAGTCGATGAAAATGTCACCACCTTCAACGTGTACTGGATAAGTGGTGAGCGGATCGGTGGCGGGCAGGCATAACGCTTTCCCCGTTTTCAGGCAAAAACTGGCGGCGTGTAGCGGGCACTCCACCGTGGCGTCATCTTCCAGATACCCTTCTGACATTGACGCATTACCATGGCTGCAACGATCGTTAATGGCATAAAACTCGCCGCCAACGTTGAACAGGGCGATGACGGGCGAGGTATCGATCCGGAGAGCCTCACCCTCCGGCACATCCGCAACGGGACACGCATAAATTCGATTCATCAGAACAGTACACTCAGGTTATGGGAAGTGATTACCGCTTGATCCAGGACGATATCCCGTTCCAGCAAGCGCCAGTTGTCATCTTCCAGACGGCGAACTTTGTCGAAACGCGTTCCAACATAGAATGTTTCATCGCGCTCTTTTTGTGCCCGATAAAGTAGATAATTCACCCTCACGGCAAATACATTTGGGATGTCGGTTTCGCTTACCTGGCAGTTGCTGATTAAGTGACGAGTGCGTGACGGCGGCTCTTCTGCCCAGGCCATGCCCGTTTCCAGACGGGCGATTCGCCGCTCCAGCTGGTCTTTGGTGTCATTAAAAATCCAGGTCGTCGGTGGCTGAACGCCTTTGCGGCGGTCGCGCGTTTGCGCGTTAACCGTGGTGCGCATGGTGTAACGAATCTCTTCGTCGAGCTGTGCCAGCCAGTCACGAAATTTCCAGTCATCCAGCAGACTGGCTTCGTGAAAGAGAAACTGGCTAATGCGGTGATGTAACTCCAGTGAAACTTGCGCACTCATTTCATCACCTCCTGCTGGTAAGCGGCGGTTTTATCGAGCACTTCTTGCCAGCTTTCGCTACTCAGGAGATCGGCCCAACGTTGGTACATTCCGCGAGCGGCAGTTTCTGAGAAAATATAGTTAGTAATGCCAGGAATGCCGTCGTCGCGACGCTTTTCCTGACCAAGCCCCATTTCCAGACACAGTTTGCTGTTGCGGGCGCGGTGGCCTTTAAGCAATTTCTGGATTTCACACCAGTTCTCCGAGTCATCCTGCTCGAGAAAACCAGCAGGACCAAAAGCACGAGTGGCGCTGTTTTCAAAAGCGGCTTTAACTTCATCGGAGGCGGCTTTGTCAGTAATACAGAACGCCCACACTTCAACTTGATCAGGGCCGCGCGGATGCCAGACGCGGAGCGTGGCAGTGCCGTTGAGCCATGAAAGCGTGGGGAAAATATTGTTATGACCCGCCAGGCGCAGGGCGCGAACTTCACCTAAACGTTGTTCTGCTTCGGCATAGGTTTCGCGGTAATAGCTTGAAACTGCGCCATCGACCCAGACATTAGCATCCGGTTTTTCAGTAAAGAAGAAACCGCTACCGTGACCGTCCTGACCAAATTGCAGCGCATCTTTGGCGGTTTCCCACACCGGGCGGGCGGTTTGTCCATCACCGAGGCGCTTATCGCTGCCATCATCTTTCGCCCCTAATACCTGAACGGCAGAAGCATGGCTGAACAGAGCATGATACTGGTCACTGGCGAACTGCTCTGCCGGGAATTTCCAGTTACAGTTGATCACCCACTTTTGTACGCCGCCGACAATTTCGGTGCCGCCTTCGCGACGATCCAGCATGCCATCCAGATACCAGGCAATGTCACCCAGGTAATCACGCAGGCCCGGTGCGCTGGTATCCCAGTTGCCAAAAATCAGCCCTTTATAACTCTCCACACAAGGAACTTCGTTTAGTCCCCAGTGGGATTTACACAACCCTTGTGGGTAGGCGCGAGGTTCCAGCGGTACATCGATCAACTCGCCGTTAATGCCATAAGACCAGCCGTGATACGGACAGGTAAAGGCGCGAGTGTTGCCGCAATCTGCATAACTCACACGCATGGCCCGGTGGCGGCATTGGTTGAGAAACGCCTTAATGCTGCCGTCTTTCTGACGCACTACGACAACCGCATCTTCCCCCATGTAGGTGTTAAAGAAATCACCAGGTTTTGGGATCTGGCTTTCGTGGGCGAGAAATAGCCAGCAACGACCGAAAATGCGCTCAAGCTCCAGTTGGTAAATATCTGGGTCGGTATAAATACGCGGAGTGACCCGACCATTTTGGGTATCAATCAGTTGGTAAATGTTCAAATCTGAGGGTGTGGTCATATTTTTTAATCCTGAAAGATAAGATGTATTGACCTTCTATTTTTGTGCCATAAGGATGTTGCTGGTTGGTTGCTAATATGTGAAATAGTTAATTTCTACCAGCTGAGACGTTTTTTCGATAACAAGGGGAAGGTGATGGAACTACGGCATTTACGCTATTTCGTCGCAGTGGCGCAGGCACTGAACTTTACCCGTGCGGCGGAAAAACTGCATACCTCACAGCCTTCGTTAAGCAGCCAGATCCGCGATCTTGAAAACTGTGTCGGTGTTCCGTTACTGGTGAGGGATAAGCGCAAAGTCGCGTTGACGGCGGCGGGAGAATGTTTTCTCCAGGACGCGCTGGCAATCCTCGAACAAGCGGAAAATGCCAAATTACGGGCGCGGAAAATTGTTCAGGAAGACAGACAATTAACCATTGGCTTTGTGCCATCGGCGGAAGTGAATTTATTGCCAAAAGTATTACCGATGTTTCGTCTCAGACAGCCAGACACCTTGATTGAGCTGGTGAGTTTAATCACCACGCAACAGGAGGAAAAAATTCGCCGTGGTGAACTCGACGTCGGCTTAATGCGCCATCCTGTTTATAGCCCGGAGATTGATTATCTGGAGCTTTTTGACGAACCATTAGTGGTGGTGTTACCGGTTGATCACCCTTTAGCACATGAAAAAGAGATCACCGCCGCGCAACTGGATGGCGTGAATTTCGTCAGTACCGATCCGGCGTATTCCGGTTCGCTTGCGCCGATCGTTAAAGCGTGGTTTGCGCAAGAAAACAGCCAGCCAAATATCGTCCAGGTGGCAACGAATATTCTGGTGACCATGAATCTGGTGGGCATGGGGCTGGGCGTCACTTTGATACCCGGTTATATGAATAATTTTAATACCGGGCAGGTTGTTTTTCGTCCCATTGCCGGAAATGTGCCTTCCATTGCTTTACTGATGGCGTGGAAGAAAGGGGAGATGAAGCCGGCATTACGCGATTTCATCGCCATTGTGCAGGAACGTTTGGCAAGCGTAACGGCATAATTACGCATTATTTTTGCAACATGCGTCGCGGATCTCAGTTTTTTAGTGCTTGTGAACTGGCGTTACAGACATCGGGAAGCAGGCTCGAATATTCTTATTTTTCAACTTGCACCAACATTCGATTAACCCCAGACTAACGCCTCCTGACGGGAGGGACTCATGGTTTTGCAATCCACGCGCTGGTTGGCGCTCGGCTATTTCACATACTTTTTTAGTTACGGCATTTTTCTACCTTTCTGGAGCGTCTGGCTTAAAGGGATTGGTTTAACGCCAGAAACCATCGGCCTGTTATTGGGGGCAGGTCTGGTTGCCCGTTTTCTCGGGAGTTTGCTCATCGCGCCCCGCGTCAGCGATCCTTCCCGCCTGATTTCCGCCTTGCGCGTGCTGGCACTGCTGACACTTCTCTTTGCTGTCGCCTTCTGGGCGGGGGCGCACGTAGCGTGGCTGATGCTGGTGATGATTGGCTTTAACCTCTTTTTCTCACCGCTGGTACCGTTGACCGATGCACTGGCGAATACGTGGCAAAAGCAGTTCCCGCTTGA
>OKVW01000899.1_pt1 | contig 14489 bp, 10 predicted proteins | sample 1606991 | NCBI WGS metagenome assembly OKVW01 (sample SAMN03281021, study PRJEB24777) | human gut metagenome | isolation source: fecal sample PR177 from 1 month old male Malay infant, vaginal delivered...
TTCACTTTAAATGCAAATCAGGAAAATACTATGTCAAAGCAGAATATGGCTACCGGAAGCCTGATTTTTTACACCGGGAAGAACTACGCTGGTACCGCTCAGCAAGTTGCTCATGGCGACAGCGGTGAGCTGGCCTTCCAGACCAATGCCTGGGACTATCAGTCCGTTGCCATGTCCGGCATGCAGACTCTGGTGTTCAGCCGCGTAAATCCCGCCGATTCTACTCAGAATTACCTCGGTCATAGTGAGAACGTAGTGACGGTTCAGCAAGATGACCTGACTCTGCTATACCCTTCATCCACTCAGTTCCCGCTAGAATATCTGGGGCTGGACCCCGCAATTGCGGCAATAGTCTGGCTGCAGATTGACCCCGCTCAGGCCGCTCCGGATGCCGTGGCATCAACTGCTCAGGTGGGCGGCAGTACCACCAACATTTCGACATTGAGCCTGCCAGGAAGAAACGGAGTGCTCGGAATTGTCGCCAGGACAGAGGGAAGCTCGGTCGTTGCAAGCTGTCCTTACGGCGACTATAACACGGCGGATGGCACCGTGAACTGGACCGGAACGGGTAGCGTCGTACTGGAGTACAGCGGTGGGCAAGTCATCGTCGTCGCCACCACCAATTTTCCGGAAGGCTGGACGTTAAGTGAACCTCTGCTTCAGCCAGATGGTTCCTGGATCATCAAACTGGACAGCGGAGAACCCTCATCAAATACCATTAGCCATATTGATGCTAACCCTGACACGATTGCCGATGATGGCTTAAGCAGTTCGATTATTACCGCGACGGTGATTAACGGTAATGCTCAACCGGTCGAGGGGGTAATGGTAGAGTGGGTAACTACCCTTGGCTCGCTAACCTCGCAATCGTCCGTGACCAACGCGAAAGGCGAAGCGGTCACAGCCCTGACGTGCAATGGTTCAACTGGCACAGCAGTGGTTAGCGCTTCCATTCCTGGAAGCGCTGAAGCCGTCAATGTCACCATCACGGCTGAAAACGACCTTTTCATCGCCAACCTGACCAGCGATAAAGATTCGATCTTAAATAACGGTTCGGATGCAGCAACACTCACAGCAACTGTGTGCCATGCCTCGGGTGGTTTAGCTGAGGGGGTCGCCGTCTACTGGACAACCTCTCGCGGAGATATAAACCACAACGAGCAGGACAGCGACGCAGCGGGTGAATCGAATGCTAAATTAACCGACAACGGTGATACCGGCATTGCCGTTGTAACCGCATCACTGGAGAACGGCAACAGCCTTGCTTATAGCGTTGAGCTCACCAGCGATGAGTCTGCGTTTATCGTGCGGGGAAGTCGTAGCAACTATAAAGCTTCGGGACAACTATCCCACGGTCGCCTTGTAGCTTTAGATGCGGTAACGCTGCAACCGGTTAATGTGAACTGGCAGTATGAAAATGGAATAGCAGGGGGGGTTGGAAGCGACTTCCTCGACACACAGCCTCAGGAAACGCTAATCGTCACCCTTCCTGGCAATATTTCCCTGTCCCTTAATCCCGCCAATATTTTGGGTAATGGCGAATGGACTGATATCTCCACCTCTGCGGGGGCGTTTGTCGCAAGGCTCAATGATGAAACCTGCGTCGGATGGGGCGTCAGTAGCTATGGCGGCATGACGCCTGATTTAACATTGAATTTTAATATTGCCTCCTTCTCCGCCACTTTTTATGCATTTACTGCGCTCAGAAAAAATCAATCAATCTTCGCATGGGGACTCCCTACTGAAGGTGGCGAAATCCCAAGTGGCCTGCTTAGCCTGAGCAATGTTAATGAAGTGAGGGGAAGTCGGGGTACCTTTGCATTGCGGTGCTCTTCGTATCCCTACATTCAATCCTGGGGATGGGGTACCGAAGGAGGAGATGAAATAAACATGTCTGTTCCTTCATATATTGCGGCGATGAACAATATCAACAAAATTATCGCCAACGATAATGCTTTTGTGGTTATCAATACTTCAGGTCAGGTTTATGCCTGGGGTGATGCCGACGCAGGCGGTGAAACCAGTCCCACCGTCAGTACGCTATATTCTGTTACAGACTGCTGCGCATCACGTCTGGCATTTTCTGTGATCAGTAATGGCAAAATTTATTCATGGGGTGATGCCGATTACGGCGGGTTGGACGGCACCGTTTCAGGTATTAATGATGCATTGAGAATGGTCTCAACCGAATCAGCATTTGTGGCAATGCGCGCTAATGGCGGTATCGTCTGCTGGGGTAATGAAGAATACGGCAATAGTTTGCCCGCACAATATTTGTCCAGAACTGACATTGTGGATGTGAAAGCCTCCTATGGCGCATTCTGTGCGTTGTGCCGAGATGGATCTGTATTCAGTTGGGGCAACAGTAACTATGGGGGGGACAGCAGTTCGGTCTCCTCACAGTTGAAAAATATCGTTGCATTAAGCGCCACATCCGGGAGTTTCGCAGCCCTGACCGACCGGGGAAATGTGGTTGTCTGGGGCGATGCTTCAACAGGTGGCAATAATACGGCTGTCAGTTCCGAACTCTACGATATATGTGCAATCTACTCCAATAGCCATGCTTTTACTGCATTAAGAGAGGATAACCACGTTGTTTCGTGGGGGGACCCTAACTCAGGCCCCGGAAATATACCATCTATTTTGCAAGGGAATATTTCCTATTTAAAAAAATAAAATTCTGTAGCCCTTAGTAACTCTGCATAATCAGATGTCACCCTGATATTAAATTAATGTTTCAGGGTGATTCTGTGAGCATTATGAAAGGAAGTTACTCGTTCATAGATATTGAGGTTAATTATGAAATTGTTTAAATACGTTATCTTGTTATTTATTTTTTCTGTGCCTGTTTTAGCGTCAGCTCATGACTATTCAATAAATAAACTTTCCTATTTCAAAACTCACACTTCACGGGGTGAAAAAAGGCTCAGTGGCACTCAAACCGCTGCATATTTGAATGAAGATTACAGTAACATACAGGTGGACTGCGGGGAATCGACAACGCCTGCGTTTTTATGTACTGGCGTACTGCTAAGGGGAACAGACAGCTATTCTTCCACTTATCATTCATGGGACCCCAGTCCTTCTTCAGTGACCAGCGGCGGGGTCTCCTTCTCCTATCTGCGGGCAGATTCAAAATACAACAAACTTTCCTATAGTTACAATAACGGTTTTATTTTCTTTCCCTACTTTTATGCTCCAGATGGCGAAGGTATTGATACTAATATAGATATTATGTGTTCATTCCCTATTGATGCAGCCACTGAAAACAGAGATAACAAGGGCTGTGGTGCATCTAATAGCTACCCAACCCAGAGCGTACCCTGTCAGCAGCAAAATATAACAACGGCCAGCGAGTGGTATAATCATTATATTGAGGGTAAAATGGATCACCGCTATCAATGTGGTTTTCTCACCAACGACAACAGTTCTTATAATACTGCGGATGCCTTTTACCAGAGCATTCTTAGTATGAGTACCATCAGTTCTGAATCGTTTAATGAGCAAAACGAACTCCGCCTTGCAACCTGGGCGCAGGGTAAACAGGACTCTCTGCCTATAGAAGCCTTCTTTTATATTGCTGGCAGCAATCAGGGGCTCAATAGCGCTCGTAGCACTCAGCAGGATTTTTATAACTCAACGGTGAATAAAATATGGGTTCCGGTGATTGAACTGATACTGCCGACAACACCAGAACAAAACGCAACCTTCGAATTCAACACCGCAGATCAACTCATCCCTGAACCCGCAACATTGCAAAACTAAAATAGGAAACTGGCTTTATTACTGCTTAAAGCCAGTACATTCCTAACATAAAATATCACTATAAGCTCTTTATGTGCCAGAATATTAAGGAATAGAGATGAATCATTTATTTTTAAGAGTAGTCCTGTTCATTGCATCTTGTCTATTTTATAGCATGGCCTCCCACATGGCTCAGGCTAGCTGTACAAACACAGGATATGATACAATTAAAAAAGAAATCAGTTTTGGCTCTGTTAGTGTCTCATCATCAATGCCTGTCGGACAGGTCTTAGCAGAAATTAAAACTGAAAATACGGGAAAGCAATATGGCCGATGTGATTCGGGTGGAGGAATAATATCTTATGCTATGGATTACAGTCAGGCGACTTCAGGCAATCATATTTATAATACTAATCTGCCAGGTATTGGTATTGACATCCAGGATAACGGCACATTTGGTGGCTACTTTGAATTTCCTGCAATCAATCAACATGCGTCTGCAGGTAATTATTACGATAGTCAACAAACAGTACGGTTAATTAAAACCGCAGATTCTGTAAGCACAGGTACGCTGACATCTGGTAAGATCGCGCATATAGCTATTGGTGAAGGAGATTCTGTCGCTGAAGGTGTACAAATCTCGCTGAATAATTCGTCCATCATTGATTCCGGCGACAGTACTGGTGCGAAAATAGCTCAGGCGCTGACGGCGAATTACAACGAAAAATTGTCTGACTGTGGCTCAACAACAGCTCCTGCTTTTCTCTGTTCGGGTGTACTACTAAGGGGAACAACCGCTGATACAAGTTATCATTCATGGGATCCCAGCCCATCCAATATATCAAGCGGAGGCACTTCTTTTTCGTATCTCCGGGCTGATGCTAAATTCGATCGCCTGGCGATTGGCACGACCAATGGACTTATCTTTTATCCTGTTTATGACCAGCCAGCGGGAACTTATAATGTCCAGATCTTGTGCTCATTTCCTATTGACGGCGATACATGGCAAAGAAGTGCTTCCCGGTGTGGCCCAAATAACATTTACCCAACGGACAGCGATGTTTGCCAGAAGCAATCTATAACGACTGCTGACGCCTGGATGGTGCATTTTAATAAGAATCCAGACGATTATGATTTTCAGTGTGGCTTTGATGTCAGCGATAACAGCCAATATGGCAACACCTCTGCAGCGTTTACTGCGACGTTGCAGGCAATGAACTTGTTGAAAAGCGATCCGAATATTTATCACTATAACGAAGTGGTCGTCGCGACATGGCCTACAGGGATCCCTGCCCAGCTGCCTATTCAGGCTTTCTTCTATATTAAGTTAAATGAGGCAAACACTCCGATTACGGGGGGGCTCCCCTCAGCACAGCACGATCAACAGGATTATTTCGACCAAACGGGCCGTTATGTTCCCATAATTCAGTTGGTGCTACCGGCAAGCGACAATACCGATGCCCAATTCAACTTCATAGCCAGCGATCAAGTCATATCAGAATAAGCTCATGTAATCCTCTTGCTCGCGAATGCGTCTCTGCAGCTCTTATTTAGAGGTGCAGTTGAATGTTTGAAAATAGCGGTAGTCATAATTTTTTTCGTTGGGGTAATAAGACTTGCAAAAAATGTAGCACCAGAGCAGTACAATCGGGAATGGCGTTAGGAACGGCTTGGATTTCGGTGGTGATGGAGGTCGGGCATGAAACGATACACGACCCCAGATCCGAGGATTCCTTACAGAAGTAAGACCCAGCGGCTACGGGGCGCAGTACCGGTTCAGCCTCGATGCGGACGGTCTGGTACGGACATCACATTACCGGACGGGCAGCACCTCATCCATCTTTACTACGGCAGCGGGCACCAGCTTCAGACTCACAACATTGTTATCGCAGTGTGAACTCATCGGCATCCTGCCAGGCGGGAAACTTTTCCCGGTACTCTTTCAGTGTGCTCATTGACAGCTCCGCATCAATGCGTGTGGCCTGATGGGCTTCCGCTGTCGCGATCACTTCGCCCTGAGGATTGATGACCCGGCTGTCACCGCGATAGTGATGCCCGTTCCCATCGGTTCCGACGCGATTACACCCGGCAACCCATACCTGATTTTCAATTGCGCGTGCAGCCAGAAGGGTCTGCCAGTGCAGCGAACGCGGAGCCGGCCAGTTGGCGACGTACAGCGCCAGATCGTAGTCATTCAGGTTACGTGACCACACCGGAAAACGCAGGTCGTAGCACACCAGCGGCAGAATGCGCCAGCCGCGCCATGCCACCACCACGCGATGGTTACCCGCCGCGAAATGCTGATGTTCATCAGCCATACGGAATAGGTGGCGCTTATCATAAAAGTGAACCGTCCCGTTTGGTTCAACCAGAAAAAAGCGGTTCACCGCACCGCGCTCACTTTGAATGGCGGCGCTTCCGGCAATCAGCGCATCGGTCTGGATGGCTTTGCTATGCATCCAGTCGATATGCTCGTCCTGAGAAAGCGAGTGGGTAGCCGCCTCCATCGCAAAGCCCGTCGTGAACATCTCCGGTAATACGATAAGGTCACGTCCGGTAATCTTTTCCAGTTGACGATCAAAATGGCGCAAATTAGCGGGACCATCCATCCAGACCAACGGTTGTTGCAGCAGCGTAATTTTCAAACCTGGCACGGTAGGTTCTCCTCGTCGAACAGCATTCAGACACTGTAGCACGAGCTTTCAGCAAGAGGGGGCAATAAAAAGCCCCGCCGAAGCGGGGCTGACAGGTGGGATACAGATATTATGCGGCTTCCACTTTACGCACTTTCTCTGGCAGCTTTACCGGCTTCGTGGCGAGCTCCTCAGGGTCAAAATCATCCACATTGATGCTGCGCAGACGGCTTTCTTCCGCTTTGATCAGAATGGCCGCTTCATCATTGTCGATTAACCCTTTTGCCAGCGCGTTTTGCGCCAGTTCATCCAGACGGGTAAACGGCAGGTTCTTACCGATTTCTTTGCAAATCCGCTGATGGATTGGGTCTGCCGCCATCACGTCCAGCAGCGCTTCTTCCAGCAAACCAACCGGATTATGCTCGCTCGGCGTCAGGTACTGACCACGTCCGATACGATCGCGTGTCGCGCTGGGCACCTGCAAAATCTTCGCCACTTTATGATCCAGCTTGTCTGACGGTGCCAGATAGTGACGACCTGTCGGGAAGATGACGACATTCAGCAGACCCGCAACCAGGCGGTTCGGGAAGTTTTGCAGCAGATCGTCAATGGCCTGTTCTGCTTTATAAAGCGCATCCTGAACGCCCCAGTGAACCAGCGGCAGGTCAGCTTCATGGCGGCCTTCGTCGTCATAACGTTTCAGGACAGCAGAAGCCAGATAGAGCTGGCTCAACACATCCCCCAGACGGGCGGAGATGCGCTCGCGACGTTTCAGGCTTCCGCCCAGTACTGCCATTGACACATCAGAGAGCAGCGCCAGGTTTGCGCTCAAGCGGTTAAGATGTTGATAGTAACGCCTGGTGGCGTCACTGGTTGGCGACTGGCTGGTTAAGCCGCGTGTCAGACCCAGCCAGAAGCTACGCACCTTGTTGCTACCCACGTGACCAATGTGTTTGAACAACAATTTATCAAACGCATTGACATCGTTATTCTGTGCAGCGGTCATCTCTTCCAGAACATACGGATGGCAACGAATCGCCCCCTGACCGAAGATCATCATGCTGCGGGTCAGGATGTTCGCACCCTCAACGGTGATGGCGATCGGCGCACCCTGGTAAGCACGCGCCAGGAAGTTACCTTCGCCCAGCATAATGCCTTTACCGCCGGTAATATCCATTGCGTCAATGATCGACTGCTGTCCGCGATGCGTGCAGTGATATTTCACAATGGCTGACAGCACCGCCGGTTTTTCACCCAGCATAATCCCGTAGGTGATCAGCGACGCTGCGGCATCCATCACGTAGGCGTTACCGGCAATACGCGCCAGCGGCTCTTCAATCCCTTCCATTTTACCGATAGAGATTTTGAACTGACGACGAATATGCGCATAGGCGCCAGTCGCCATTGCCACAGATTTGACGCCGCCGGTAGAGTTTGACGGCAGGGTAATTCCGCGGCCTACCGACAGACATTCCACCAGCATACGCCAGCCCTGACCGGCCATTTTCGGGCCGCCAATGATGTAATCGATCGGCACAAACACATTGTTACCGCGAGTCGGACCGTTCTGGAACGGGACGTTTAGCGGGAAGTGGCGACGTCCAATTTCAACACCCGGCGTGGATGTCGGAATTAACGCGCAGGTAATCCCCAGATCTTCTTCACCGCCCAGCAGCTTATCCGGGTCAGAGAGTTTAAACGCCAGGCCCAGCACCGTGGCGATGGGTGCGAGGGTGATATAGCGCTTGTTCCAGGTCAAACGCATTCCCAGTACCTGCTGGCCCTGCCACTCGCCCATACAGACGATACCGGTATCCGGAATAGCACCTGCATCGGAGCCCGCTTCCGGACTGGTCAGCGCAAAGCAAGGGATTTCCTGACCACGCGCGAGGCGAGGCAGGTAATGGTCTTTTTGTTCTTGCGTACCGTAATGTTGCAACAGTTCGCCTGGGCCTAAGGAGTTCGGCACGCCCACGGTGATCGCCAGGATCCCGGAAACGCCAGACAGTTTTTGCAGGACGCGAGACTGCGCATACGCCGAAAACTCCAGCCCGCCGTATTCTTTCTTGATGATCATCGCGAAGAAGCGATGTTCTTTCAGGAATGCCCACAGCTCCGGAGGAAGATCCGCCAGCTCGTGGGTGATCTGAAAGTCGTTCGCCATCCGGCATGCTTCTTCTACCGGACCGTCGAGAAAGGCCTGCTCTTCAGCAGTCAGGTGCGGCTGCGGATAGTTGTGCAGTTTTTTCCAGTCTGGTTTGCCCTGGAACAGATCGCCTTCCCACCAGGTTGTACCGGCATCAATGGCTTCCTTCTCGGTGCGTGACATCGGTGGCATAACCTTACGGAAGCCACGGAATACCGGCGCGGAGATCATCGACTTACGCATTGGCGTGACGTTGAACGGCACAAGGAGAATGGCCAGCGGAAGGAGCAGCCAGATATTCCACAATCCGGCCATGCCAAGCGCAGCCGTCCAGGCGAGCAAAATCAGGCTGCTGAGAAATAAGCTCACGCGGTGATAGAACAGAGCGCCGAGCAAAACGATCGTAGCGAGAATACTCAAAATCATCATAACGAAAAGCTCCCTTGCTTGTAGGAGGTCTGACCACTTGTGATGATATGGTTGTAGTGGATGTGAATTCTTTTAGCAATGTGTTTACAAAATAATTACAACAAAGCTCACATTGTTGCCGTTTTCAGCGGCACGAAAAATCAAAAAGGGGGTGGCATTGGCGTGGCTTATGCTTCTCGCTGCCAGTGCTATCCGGTACACTGCTCCTGTCATTTACATTCATGCTGAAGGATATCCTCATGTACCAGGATCTTATTCGTAACGAACTGAACGAAGCGGCGGAAACGCTGGCTAATTTTTTAAAAGATGATGCCAATATTCACGCCATTCAGCGCGCGGCGGTCCTGCTGGCAGACAGTTTTAAAGCGGGGGGTAAGGTGCTTTCCTGCGGTAACGGCGGTTCGCATTGCGACGCCATGCATTTTGCAGAAGAGCTGACAGGACGCTATCGCGAAAACCGTCCGGGCTATCCCGCTATTGCCATCTCTGATGTCAGCCATATCTCCTGCGTCAGCAATGATTTCGGCTACGACTACGTCTTTTCTCGTTACGTTGAAGCAGTAGGTCGCGAAGGTGATGTGCTGTTAGGCATTTCGACCTCCGGCAATTCGGCTAATGTCATCAAAGCTATTGCGGCAGCCCGTGAAAAGGGGATGAAAGTCATCACCCTGACCGGTAAAGACGGCGGCAAAATGGCCGGTAGCGCCGATATTGAAATCCGGGTACCGCATTTCGGCTATGCTGACCGTATTCAGGAAATTCATATTAAAGTGATTCATATCCTGATTCAGCTGATCGAAAAGGAAATGGTTAAGTAAGTCTTCGCCGGGGGCTTGTGCCCCCGCAGTTGTGGAGGTGATGTATGTGCGAACTGCTCGGGATGAGCGCCAATGTGCCTACCGATATCTGCTTTAGTTTCACCGGGCTGGTGCAGCGCGGTGGAGGAACCGGGCCGCATAAAGACGGCTGGGGTATTACCTTCTATGAGGGAAAAGGATGTCGCACGTTCAAAGATCCACAACCCAGCTTTAATTCTCCTATCGCCAAACTGGTGCAGGACTATCCCATCAAATCCTGCTCGGTGATCGCTCATATTCGTCAGGCGAATCGGGGGGAGGTGGCGCTGGAAAATACCCATCCCTTCACGCGTGAACTGTGGGGGCGCAACTGGACCTATGCGCACAATGGCCAGCTTTCAGGATACAAATCGCTGGAAACCGGTAATTTTCGCCCGGTCGGTGAAACCGACAGTGAAAAGGCGTTTTGCTGGTTGCTCCATAAACTCACCCAGCGTTATCCGCGCACGCCAGGCAATATGACGGCGGTATTCAGATATATAGCGACGCTGGCTGGTGTATTGCGTGAGAAAGGGGTCTTTAACATGCTGTTGTCGGATGGACGTTATGTGATGGCGTTCTGCTCGACGAATTTGTTCTGGATCACCCGCCGCGCGCCGTTTGGTGTGGCGACGCTGCTTGATCAGGATGTAGAAATCGACTTCAGCGCAGAGACCACACCCAACGATGTGGTCACCGTCATTGCGACACAACCGCTGACAGGAAATGAAACCTGGCAAAAGATTATGCCAGGCGAGTGGGCGTTATTTTGTCTCGGGGAGCGCGTAGTTTGACGCCAGTTGCGGTTGCGCCACTTCATGGCTCAACGGCTTGCTGACGACATAGCGGCCATCGACAACAGATACCGTCGGTGGCTTGCGGGTCTGCTCAAAGTAATCGTATCCCGGTTTTAACTGTGACCAGAATTCTTTGTAATACGAGTACTTGTGGCGCTGCATATTGGCATCCGTCATACGGAACGGATAGATGCTGACCTGCACGCTCTGTTGCCCAAAGACCAGCGCGCCGGTGACGAACTGGAAAATCTCATCAATACCGCTGTCGGTCATGGCATAACAGCCAACGGAGACGCAGGCACCGTGAATCATCAGGTATTTCCCTTCGTAACCGTGAGCGCGGTCATAGGCGTTCGGGAAACCAATGTTAATGGCTTTATAAAAACGGCTGTCGGGTTTGAGCTGGCTACGCTGGACGTTATAAAAGCCTTCCGGACTTTTAAAATCACCCTGGCGCTGTTTCGGTCCTAAACCGCCTGAATAATTACAAATCTTGTAGCTGTCCAGAAGCTGATATTGCTCGCCCATCTTGACGTAAAGATCAAGCGCGCGCTCTTCTTTGAAGATCTGAATATAGACAGGCGAGCCCATCAATTGCTGCTTATACTCTTTGCTGACAGGGGTTGTAGCGCTGTTGCTACTCAGCAAACCGGCGAATGACACGCACGGGATCAAAAGCATCGCAATAAACAATGCGATTTTACGCATACTGCTTTTTCCTTGATAAAACGATTACCCACGCCAGAACGGCTAAACCAGGACCCAAAATCGGATAAATCTGGGTTAAGAGCGCTCACATTAACACCACGACAGTTTTTCGCAAGTCTCTCGTCGTGAGTTTACACAGCAGACGAAAACGAATTCGGATGATTCTTTTGTTGCCATTCGCCGAATTTTACTTTAATGCGGGTTTACCGACTTCTCATTGCCAAAAAATACTGTATACTTAAACAGTGTTGCGAGGGGTGAGTGATGCGTAAAATCATACATGTGGATATGGACTGCTTTTTTGCCGCGGTTGAGATGCGCGACAACCCGGCGCTGCGCGATATCCCCATTGCCATTGGCGGTAGCCGTGAGCGCAGAGGGGTCATCAGTACCGCGAACTATCCCGCTCGCAAGTTTGGCGTTCGCAGCGCCATGCCAACCGGAATGGCGCTAAAGCTGTGCCCTCATCTCACGTTGTTACCCGGTCGTTACGACGCCTATAAAGAGGCATCCCGCCAGATTCAGGAAATCTTTTCACGCTACACGTCACTGATTGAACCGCTCTCCCTGGACGAAGCCTATCTGGACGTGACTGACAGTACGCACTGTCATGGCTCCGCGACGCTTATCGCGCAGGAGATCCGCCAGACTATCTATAACGAAGTGCAACTTACCGCGTCGGCAGGAGTGGCGCCAGTGAAGTTTTTGGCCAAAATAGCCTCCGATCTGAATAAACCCAACGGGCAATATGTCATTACGCCTGAAGAAGTACCTGCGTTCCTTAAGGCATTGCCGCTGGGCAAAATTCCCGGCGTCGGTAAAGTCTCAGCGGCAAAACTGGAAAGTATGGGGCTGCAAACCTGCGGTGACGTACAGCAGTTCGATTTGGCAACCTTACTTAAGCGCTTTGGCAAATTTGGTCGCGTGTTATGGGAGCGTTGTCAGGGGATTGACGAGCGGGAGGTGAATAACGAACGCCTGCGCAAATCGGTCGGTGTGGAACGCACGATGGCAGAGGATTTACATCAATGGTCGGAATGTGAGGCGGTTATTGAGCAGTTATATCCTGAGCTTGAGCGACGTCTGGCGAAAGTGAAACCCGACTTACTGATTGCCCGTCAGGGAGTGAAGCTTAAATTTAATGATTTTCAGCAAACCACTCAGGAACACGTCTGGCCGAGGCTCAATAAAGACGATCTGATTTCTACTGCGCGTAAAACATGGGATGAGCGGCGGGGGGGACGAGGCGTGCGGCTGGTGGGCCTGCACGTTACGTTACTCGACCCGCAACTGGAACGGCAGTTATTACTGGGGTTATTTTAGTGATATGCCGGATGGCGGCGTGAGCGCCTTATCCGGCCTACAATGACTTTCCTCTGTAGGCCGGATAAGCGCAGCGCCATCCGGCAATGTACGACATGCTTTACTTCGCCGGAATCGCTTTCAGCAGTTCGGTCAGTAACGTCCAGTAATGGCCGACGCTTTCGATATGAACCTGCTCATCCGGGGAGTGTGGACCGGTAATGGTTGGCCCAATAGAAACCATGTCCATCTCCGGGTACGGTTTCTTAAACAGACCGCACTCCAGACCCGCATGGATAATCTGGATATTCGGCGTTTTGTTGAACAGACGCTGATAGGTTTCACGTACCAGATGCATCACCGGGGAATTCGCATCCGGCTGCCAGCCAGGATAACCGCCTTTCGCTTCGGTTTTCGCCCCCGCCAGTTTACCCAGCGAATCCAGCATGCTGACAACATAGTCTTTACCCGTGTCAATCAGCGAGCGGATCAGACAATGAATTTCGACGTTGTCATCGGTCATGGTGACGACACCCACGTTCAGTGAGGTTTCAACCACGCCTTTTGCCACGTCGGAATTGCGAATCACCCCGTTTGGCGTGGCGTTCAGCAGACGGATAAAGCTGTTGCGAGACTGCGCGGTCAGTGCCGCTTTATCGTTCGCTGCGGACTCCAGCAGAACCACCAGATTCTTCTCTTTTTCCGCCAGTTCATTTTTCAGGATGGCCTGATAGGTGTTCACCAGTCCTTTCAGCATCTCGACTTTGTCCGCCGCGACAGCAACGGTTGCAAAGGCTTCACGTGGAATGGCGTTACGCAAGGTGCCGCCGTTGAAATCGATCAGACGCAGATCCAGTTCATCGGCATGACCGGCCAGAAAACGGACCAGTAATTTGTTGGCGTTGCCGAGGCCGACGTGGATTTCACCACCGGAGTGACCGCCTTTCAGCCCTTTCAGCGTCAGCTTAAAGGTCTGAAAACCCGCCGGAACGGTTTCGCGCGTCAATGGCAGGTTCGACGTGAAGTCGATACCACCAGCGCAACCCATGTAGATCTCACCTTCTTCTTCGGAGTCGGTGTTGATCAAAATATCTGCCTGCAGCCAGTTTGCCTGCAAACCAAAGGCACCATCCATGCCCGCTTCTTCGGTCATGGTAAGCAGAACTTCCAGCGGGCCGTGAACGACGTTGTCGTCCGCCAGAACCGCCAGCGCGGAAGCCATCCCGATGCCGTTATCCGCCCCCAGCGTTGTGCCACGCGCTTTAACCCATTCGCCGTCAATATAAGGTTGAATGGGATCTTTAGTGAAGTCGTGGACGGTGTCGTTATTTTTCTGCGGCACCATGTCCAGGTGCGCCTGCAGGACAACCGGTTTACGGTTTTCCATCCCGGCAGTGGCGGGTTTACGAATCAGGATGTTACCGACCTGGTCGCGCTCGACGTGGAAACCTTTCTCTTTAGCCCAGCCGACGATGTGTTCCGCGAGTTGTTCTTCATGATAGGACGGATGAGGAATAGAACAGATTTTTGCAAAGATATCCCACAGCGGTTGCGGCGAGAGTTGAGACAGTTCTGACACGATAAGTCTCCTTTAAATGCACTGCAAACAAGCTTGCAGGTCACAGGGTTAGCAGGTTAGTTATTACCACAAGTCTGGCTTGCGAGATGCGGTTGAGAATACCACTTTCTTTGCCAGGTGCGAGTATAAAGCATGGAAAAAGAGGGGGGATGCCGTGAAACACTGGTTTTTGGTGCCTCAGATCTCTATAATCTCGCGCAATCTGGTTCACCCTCAATTTTTAATAAGCCGTAGATACACAGGCTGGGACACTTCACATGAGCGAAAAATACGTCGTCACCTGGGACATGTTGCAGATTCACGCACGCAAACTGG
>OKVW01000906.1_pt1 | contig 14431 bp, 10 predicted proteins | sample 1606991 | NCBI WGS metagenome assembly OKVW01 (sample SAMN03281021, study PRJEB24777) | human gut metagenome | isolation source: fecal sample PR177 from 1 month old male Malay infant, vaginal delivered...
TCGCAACCTCTTGCATCAAAGCTAATAGCTGTTTTTCACAGCACCATAGTAGTTTAACACAAACAAAGGCCCAATGCAAGGGATTTGAGAAGATTTTTTTCGTTTTTTTGATGAAAGTGTTTTCGAAAGAAAAAGCGTGCTAAAAAAGTTGCTATTATATAGGAAAAAGGGAGCGAGACAGAACAAATTTATATCCAATTTGTTCGTCGTCTCGCCCCCGCACAGTTGATTAGGTTATCTTCGGAGCTTAACAAGCGAACAAAGATACCAATCAACCACTGCGTCTAGCAGTTATTCCTATTATTCTCAGATGGCTGTAGTCTTTTTTCTTCCTATTTATCTATTTCTAGAAATTCCGTCCTGACTTGTTATAGCCATATTTTTCGACGAAATGCTCACGGAATTCTAAGAGATTGTCATCCATGATGGCTTGACGGACCTGCTTCATGAGGTTGATCAAGAAATACAAGTTGTGGTAGCTGGTCAAGCGAATGCCGAAGGTCTCATCTGCCTTGAGGAGGTGGCGAAGATAAGCTCGGGTGTAATTCTTACAAGTGTAGCAATCACATTCGGGATCCAGCGGTGTAAAGTCTTCTGCAAATTGCGCATTTTTCACTACTAGGCGACCTTGGCTAGTCATACAGGTACCATTTCGCGCAATCCTCGTCGGCAAGACACAGTCAAACATGTCCACTCCACGAATAACGCCATCAATCAGACTGTCTGGAGCCCCCACTCCCATGAGATAGCGAGGCTTGTTCTCTGGTAAGAGCGGAGTTGTGAAATCCAGCACGGCATTCATCTCTTCATGGCTTTCCCCAACAGCTAAGCCACCGATGGAATAGCCTGGAAAGTCCATGCTGACCAAATCTTGGGCAGACTGACGGCGCAAGTCTTCAAATCCAGCCCCTTGAACAATCCCGAAAAGACCTTGATCATGAGGACGACGGTGAGCCTTCAGGCCACGTTCTGCCCAACGACTGGTCCGTTCGATTGATTTTTTCACATAATCATAGGGCTGATAGAACTGAGGGCATTCATCAAAGGACATCATGATGTCGCTCCCTAGATTGTTTTGGATGGAGATGGCCTTTTCTGGAGAGAGGAACATCTTCGAGCCGTTGAGGTGGTTTTTAAAGGTTACCCCTTCTTCGGTGATGTTGCGGGTATCCGCTAATGAATAGACTTGGAAGCCTCCACTATCTGTCAGGATTGGCTGGTCCCAGTTCATGAACTGGTGCAGTCCTCCTGCTTTTGCGACCAAGTCGTCCCCGGGACGAAGCCAGAGATGGTAGGTGTTGGCCAAGATAATTCCGGAACCCATTTCCTTGAGTTCTTCTGGCGATTGGGTCTTAACGGTTGCCTGAGTCCCTACAGGCATAAACATTGGGGTTGGGAAGGTCCCGTGAGGGGTGATAATTTCTCCCAGACGAGCACCTGTATGCTTTTCTTTTTTGATTAATCGATATTGAATCGGTGAATCTGTCATGGTTACCTCCGTACTGGGAAAAACAGTCCCAGCCTTCTTATTCCTGTCACAGTTTTCCTGTGAGCACCTGTACGATTGTACCAAATTTTACCGGCTCTGTCACGGACTTATGTTATAATAAAAAGTACTACTATGAAGAGAGTGTCATCTATGAACCTTAAACTGATTCGCCTCCGGGCACGTACCATGCAAGTCCAGCAACCGGGCTTAGCTATCCTTTTTGCTCTTCCGGTCCTGTTGACCATTCTTGCTAACTTCCTCTTAAGTGGGCAAGATCTGGTCGATCTACTACCGGATATGACCTTGCAGCAAGCAAGTATCTACATGATCCAGCGGCAACTCTTTCCTTCTGTCGTCTCCTTTGTCATCTCCATTTTAGTGGTCGGTGCGACTTTTAGCTATTTAGATACGATTAATCCCAAGATCGAACACCGAACACGTGTGTTAGATATCTTTAAACAAGATCGCTTTACCTCTGTATTTGCCACCTTGATCTTGAAGCAAGCCGTCCTCTTTTTATGGGGACTCATCCTCTATGTGGGGAGTCTCATCAGCACCTACGCTAGCATTCGATTTTTGGCGATCTACGATAAGGTGGGCAACCCTAGCACTCTGAGTGCTTCCAGTCCTGAATTCCAATCTCTCATGCAACAAATGCCTCTGATGACTGCTGGTGTCATACTTGGCCTGATTGGCCTCCTCTTTTACCTGCCACAATACTACAGTCTTAGCCTGGTCGAATTGATCCTCTATGAGCAATTACGAGACGGCGACTACAAGGGAGCCTTTGGAGTCCTTCGCCAAAGTCGTGAAACCATGAAAGGGTTCCGCAGCAATCGCTTGGTGCTCGATCTAACCTTGGTTGGTTGGTACTTCTTGAATTACTTCACGCGCGATGTCATCGGCTTTTATACCATGCCTTACTTTATCAACTGCCAAATTGCCTTTTATGATCAAATCAAGCAGATTAAACAAGGGCCTCGCCATTTTACAGGCCATCCAAGCCATGAAACTGAATAAGAGTAAGAAGAAAACCCCAGCTTGCTGGGGTTTTCTTCTATGTCAATTGTTTATCATTTATAAACCGTATAGGGAGTCTCCTAAGATCAGTCTGGTATGTTCCCGTTTGATACAGCGGTTCATGACGATATCTTCCCGTCCAGCTCCACGAAGGATTTCTTCTGCTTCTTGATTTTCCAACTCCAATTGTGCCCAGAAAATTTTCGCATCCGTCTCAATAAAATCACGTGCCACATCTGGTAAAAACTCACTGCGACGGTATACATCGACGATATCTACTGGGAATGGGATCTCCTGTAAGCTAGCGTACACCGTTTCTCCAAGGATCTGGCCACCAGCTGCGCGGGGGTTGACAGGAATAATCCGATAGCCTCGCTCTTGCATCTCCTTGCTGACACGATGACTGGTTGTGTCTTCACGATCAGATAATCCAACTACAGCGATGATCTTGCTCGTTTCTAGGTAATGTTTGATAATGCCATCACTAGGATTGCGAAATGAATAAGCCATAAGAATCTCCTTTTGTATGCGTTTCCTTTCTTTAAATAGTATAACAATACGGAAGGCATTGCAAGTGTTTGTCATTAAAAGCGGTAGGAAACTGAAAAGTTTCCTACCGCTTTCTGTTTTAAACAAACTCAATCTTATTTGGCTTCATACCATGTCTTGCCTTCGTTTTCATCGGCTTCCAGTGGTACTGCAAGTTCGATAGCGGATTCCATGGTCTCTTTGACGAGTTCTTTGATCGCTGCCAGTTCATCACTTGGTACTTGCAGAACAATTTCATCGTGGACCTGAAGGAGCATCTTGGTCTTGTATGCTCCTCTTTCTAGCGCTTGGTCCAAGTGGATCATGGCAATTTTCAAGATGTCTGCTGCAGATCCTTGGATGGGTGAGTTAATAGCTGTCCGTTCCGCAAACCCTCGAACATTGAAGTTGCGAGAATTGATATCTGGAATCTCCCGACGGCGCTTGAAGAGAGTCTCCACATAGCCTTTATCACGCGCTTCCCGTACCACTCTCTCCATATAGTCCTTGATGCCAGGGTAGCGTTCGAAGTAGGTCTCAATGTAGGCCTTGGCTTCTTTTCGACTGATCCCTAGGTTGTTAGACAGTCCAAAGTCGGAAATTCCATAAACCACACCGAAGTTTACTGCTTTTGCATTGCGGCGGTCATTTGGCGTCACATCTTCTGGTTTTTCAATGTTGAAGACGCGCATAGCAGTCGATGTATGGATATCTGCCCCATGCTTAAAGGCATCAATCAAATGCTCATCTCCTGAAATATGGGCCAAGACGCGCAGTTCGATCTGTGAATAGTCCGAACTCAACAAGACACTGTTTTCCTCTTCTGGGACAAAGGCCTTACGAATAAGACGACCTTGCTCCAAACGGACAGGAATGTTTTGCAGGTTGGGATCCACGCTGGACAAGCGGCCTGTCTGCGTCAAATCCTGTACATAACGGGTATGGATCTTCCCATCTTCCAAAATCCAATCTTGAAGACCGATGACATAGGTTGACTGGATCTTAGCAATTTGGCGGTATTCAAGAATCTTAGACACGATCGGTGCAATTGGAGCCAGGCGTTCCAAGACATCAACAGCTGTTGAATAGCCGGTTTTGGTCTTCTTGGTGTATTCAAGAGGGAGTTCCAATTTTTCAAAGAGGATGACGCCCAATTGTTTTGGAGAATTGATGTTGAACTCTTCTCCTGCAAGCTCGTAGATTTCTTGGGTCAAGCGCTCCAAGACCACTTCGTTTTCCACCTGCATGTCTTCTAGGGTCTGGCGCTCTACCTTGATCCCCGCGATTTCCATCTTGGCCAAAACAGCTGCTAGCGGTTGCTCCATATCATAGAGCAAATCTAGTTGGTCATGGGCCTGCAACTGCTCTACCATGGGCTCTTCCGTGTCTAGTAAAACAGCGACTTTCCGTGCCAAATGCTCTAATAGGACCGTCTTTTCTGGGATAGCTTTTTTGGCTCCCTTGCCATAAACGACTTCGTCCAGCGGCAGCGCAATCTGACTATAGAGACTCGCAATGGTTGAAATTTCATTGTCCTCTACGGTCGACAAGAGATACTTGGCCAATCGACTGTCAAAAGCCGGATTTTGAAGGGTAATGCCCAAGTGGCTGAGCAAGACCTTGGCCCGCTTGAAGTCATAAACCTTGAGGGGCGTTTTTTCGAGAAATTCTTTGAAAATCGGTGTTTGTAAAAGACCAGTATCTGTACTCGCGTAGAGCTGACCTTTAGTCCCCCATGCGAAACCAATGATGGGTTCCGTATGGTAATTGTCCCCAAAAATCTCAAAATGGAAGAAACTATCTTCCGTGAGCATATCTGAAGTGACTTGCTCGACTTCTGTATAGTCAATGGCTACAGGAGCTGCTTCTTCTCCACTGAGATCCAAGGCCTGACGGAGTTGCTTGAAGCCCATCTCCTCATAAAACTTGGCAAGATTTTCTAGATGAGGGCCCGTATAGGTGATATCGTCCAGGCCAATTTCAATAGGCGCATTGGTATCAATGGTTGCGAGAGTCTTGGATAGGTAGGCCTGCTCCTTGTCGTTGATGAGGTTTTCCTTCATCTTAGAAGCCTTCATCTCGTCGATATGCTCGTAAATACCATCGAGAGAGCCGTACTCTAGGAGTAGTTTGATCCCTGTCTTTTCTCCGATCTTAGTGACACCTGGGATATTATCCGATTTATCTCCCATCAAGGCCTTGAGGTCGATAAATTGCTCTGGTGTCAGACCCATTTTTTCTTTCAGATAGGCTGGAGTGAATTCTTCAAACTCTGCCACCCCTTTTTTGGAAATTTCAACCACCGTATTGTCATCTGCCAGCTGGATCAAATCCTTGTCCCCAGAGACAATGGTCACATCAAATGGCACCGAGCTAGTTTCTGCCATCTTATCCAGCGTTCCAATAATATCATCCGCTTCATACTGGGCTAGCTCATAATGGCGGATTCCCAAATGATCCAGTTGCTCACGAATGAAAGGAAACTGCTCACGGAACTCATCCGGTGTTTTTGCACGGCCCCCTTTGTAGTCGGCATACATCTCCGTCCGAAAAGTCGTCTTTCCTGCATCAAAAGCAACGAGGACATGGGTTGGTTGGATGCGCTCCAAGAGATGGCTCAACATGAGATTAAAGCCATAGACCGCATTGGTATGTAACCCATTGGCATTTTTGAAGCGATCAATTTGATTATAGAGTGCGAAAAAGGCACGAAAAGCGACGGAAGACCCGTCGATGAGTAGTAATTTATTCTTTTTTTCCATAGGCCTATTATACCACGAATCACAAGGTCTCTGGTACATAAAAACTCTACCCTTTCGGGTAGAGCCTTCTTTAGGAGTTTCTTATGAAAAATGAAGAGAAGTGTTTATTCGCCGTAACAAGAACCTTGTTGTGGCAATTTCTTAAAGCGTTTTGGATAATTAACTGAGATTTTCATTTTCTGTACCTCATTTCTTATTGGATGAGTACAGTATACAAGAGAAACCTAAACGATTCCTTATAGAAAGCTTCAAGAAAACTAAAAGCTGAGGCGCAAAACACGCGGTTGTTTTCTACTACAAGCTGGTAACTGAAGATGGAGCCCTGTCTCATCTTGGCTCCAAGAAAGGGGCTGATTTTCTCCAAGGAGCTCTAGCTTTTTAATGCGCGCATGAAGAATTCTCGGTTGCTTGAGATCATAGGCGAGAGACGGCAAGGTCAGCTCTTCTATCCTTCCACTTGGTTCCAGCTGGATAGCATAAAGAAAGCCATCACGCATGGTATAGCGGAAATCTCGGCTGGTATAGAGTGGCGCTTGCCCGTCTGAGAAGGAACCTTCCCGGGCCTCGGTCGGTCCGTCTGATGACACCCGCCAAGGCCGACTCTGATAAATGGCTTCTCCATTTACCGCCAGCCAGTCCCCGATCTCTGTGAGGATGTCTTGGTCTTGCTCAGGGATCGTGCCATCTGCCTTGGGTCCAATATTGAGCAGAAGATTGCCATTTTTGGCCACAACATCGACTAAATTTTGTAGCAATTCCTTACTGGTCTTGTAGGCTAGATCCTGGGTATAGCACCAAGAATTACGGGCGATCGCGGTATCCATTTGCCACGGAAAGGCTTGCGCCTCTCCGTATCCTCCCCGCTCCATCTCGACGATTCCTGAACCGAAAGGGAGGGCGTCCTGTTTGTAACAAACAGCCACCTTGCGATCCTCTTGTGCTGCTAGATTGTAATAATAAGCCAAAAAGCGCATCAAGTAGGGACGGAAACTATCATGCTGGATCCACCAGTCAAAATATAGGAGCTCTGGTTGGTAGTCCCGCACCAGTTCACAGGTTCGCAACAGCCAATCTTCCAAGTATTCTTTGCTTGGATAAGGCTTGGAAGTCAGATCAAAATGATCCTTGGGCTCTGGCTCGGCTGGCCAATAAAGGCTGTCTCTTGGGACTTCTTGCGGAATGTCACTAGTGAATTCCTTGCCATGTGAAAAGAAAAACTGGTGTTCTGCCCGGTGAGAGGACGTACAGAAGTGCAGGCCACGTTTTTCTGCTTCCTCCCTCAGCTCCCCTAAGACATCTCGTCTCGGCCCCATTTCTAAGCTATTATAAGGCGAGAGAGTAGAGGCATACATCTGAAAACCATCGTGGTGCTCCGCAACTGGGAAAAGATACTGAGCTCCCGCTTTTTGAAAGAGATCTAGCCAAGATGCCGGATCAAATTGATCGGCTGTAAAAAGAGGAATGAGATCCTTGTAGCCAAAGATAGCCTGGTCTCCAAAATGCTCTCGATGATAGTCATAGCAAGGATTCCCTTGGATATACATATTTCGCGAATACCATTCCGAACCAAAGGCAGGTACACTGTAGACGCCCCAGTGGATAAACATTCCAAATTTGGCATCCCGATACCAATCTGGACAGACTTGATGGCTAAGAGAGTCCCAGCTTGGTTCAAAAGGACCTGACTGGATGACTTGATCAATCTCTTCAAGGCTTATCATGCTCTTCTCCTCTTTTCTTGTTACTACCTCTATTGTAACGAGAAACCCTCGTTTGTAAAGACAAACGAGGGGAATGTTTAAAATAGTAGACAAAGAGCTTGATCTAGGAGAATCAAGCTGATGATGAATGAAATGAAGCTTCTAGCCCTTCACTGCTTGAGAAATGAAACGAGCGATGGCGTCTGTCTCCCCTTGGTGGAGAGCCTTAACGATCTTGGACCCCACAATAACCCCATCTGAGACCTTGTTGAAACGGTGAACATCCTCCATGCTGGAAACTCCAAAACCTGTTAAAACAGGAATAGACGCTATTTCATGTAATTGGGCCAAATGGTGATCCAAATCATCTCGATAGCTACCAGCTTTCCCCGTCACTCCATTGACGGCAACGGCATAGATAAATCCTTCTGCATCTTGGATCAATTTCTTCTGGCGCTTGATTCCTGTGGTTAAGCTCACTAGCGGCACCAAAGCGATGTCTTTATCCACTAAGAGAGGTTCTACCAGATCCGCATGCTCATGAGGAAGATCCGGAATAATCACTCCCTTGACCGCTGTTCCTTCTACATCTCTAAAGAAGTTTTCGAGCCCATATTGGAACAAGGGGTTGAAATAGGTCATGATGACCAAAGGAACACTTGTCTCTATGTGCTGGATCGTTTGCACCAGTTCCTCTGTCGTCGTCCCATGGGCTAAACTTCGTAATCCTGCTTCTTCAATCACAGGACCATCTGCCACCGGATCCGAAAAAGGAATGCCAACCTCAATAGCTGAGACACCAAGCTCCTCCAAAAATTGAATGGTTTCCTGCAAACCTGCCAACCCTTTTTCATGATCTCCTGCCATAATATAAGGAACAAAGATCCCTTGCTGCTGGTCTTTCAGCTTTTGTAAATGCTCTGTTAAGGTCTTTCCCATCTTACTCTCCTCTCTCTTGTTCTAGGCGGTCTTTGACTTGTACCACATCTTTATCCCCACGACCTGATAAGCAAACGATCATAGATTTTTCAGGCCCCATTTCCTTGGCCAATTTTACCGCATAGGCGATAGCATGGCTCGATTCCAGAGCTGGAATGATTCCTTCTACTTTTGAAAGCAATTGAAAGGCTTCTAGCGCTTCCTGGTCTGTCACAGGCACATAGGTTGCCCGCTTGATGTCATGGAAATAAGAATGCTCTGGCCCAATTCCTGGATAATCGAGACCTGCTGAAATCGAGAAGGCTTCTAAAATCTGTCCATGGGCATCCTGTAAAACATCCATCAAGGCACCGTGAAGGACTCCCGGACGTCCCTTGGTCAAGGTTGCTGCATGCTGGTCTGTATCCACTCCAAGCCCAGCAGCCTCTGCCCCATACATGGCAACAGAGGTATCCTCAACAAAAGGATAAAAGAGCCCAATAGCGTTCGATCCGCCTCCTACACAGGCTAGGACGGCATCTGGCAGCGCACCGTCATTTTGCTCTGCAAATTGGCGTTTGGCTTCTCGGCCAATGACACTTTGAAAATTACGGACAATTTCTGGGAATGGGTGAGGTCCTAGAGCAGAACCCATGATATAGTGGGTATCCTCCACATTTGCTACCCAGGCTCTAAGGGCAGCATTGACCGCATCCTTGAGAACACGTGACCCATCTGTTACTGATTGAACCTTGGCGCCCAATAACTCCATCCGAAAGACATTGAGGGCTTGGCGTTTGACATCTTCTTCCCCCATGTAGATGGTACATTCCATATCAAATAAAGCAGCTGCCGTTGCCGTTGCAACACCGTGCTGTCCGGCCCCTGTTTCTGCGATGATCTTCTTTTTGCCCATCCGATGTGCCAATAAAACTTGTCCTAGGGCATTATTAATTTTATGAGCCCCTGTGTGGTTGAGGTCTTCTCTTTTAAGAAAGATCTTGGCTCCACCGACGTACTTGGTAAGATTTTTAGCGTAATAGAGCGGTGTTTCCCGACCGACATATTGTTTCAGAAGCTGATCCAATTCTGCTTGAAAAGAAGGATCTTTTTGACTTTCTCTGTAGGCTTCTTCTAATTCTAAAACTGCTGTCATCAAGGTTTCAGGGACAAATCGTCCCCCGAACCGCCCGTAAAATCCGTTTTTATCTGGTTGTTTATATGCCATGCTTGACCCTTTCTATAAATCGTTTTATTTTTTCTTGATCTTTTTTTCCATTTGTCTCGACCCCACTGGATACATCCACCGCATAAGGATTAAAGAAGCGAATGGCATCTGCTACATTGTCTTCCGTCAAGCCTCCTGCAATAAAGAAGGGCTTTGTGAAATTTTGGGTTTCGAGCTTTTGCCAGTCAAAAGTCTGCCCACTTCCTGCTACAGGAGCATCAAAGAGCAGATAATCGCCACTGGTCTCAGAAAGAGCTGTATCTTTCCCCACTTGAACAGCGCGAATCGTTTGTTGGGGAAACTCTTGCAAGATGGTTTCATCCATCGGCCCATGCACTTGTATCAGGTCCAAGCCCACAACTTGGCAAGCTTGCTCCACTTCTTCTCTTTGTGGTGATACAAAAACACCGACTTTTTGAACCCCCTTTGGAATCCCTGTAGCCAACTCCCGGGCTTGTTCCAACGTGACTTGCCGTTTGCTTGGTGCAAAGACAAAACCAATGTAGTCCGCACCGGCTTCAACAGCCGTCTGCACGGCTTCTGGAGTGGACAATCCGCAAATTTTAACCTTTGTCAATCTGCAACTCCTTTACTTTTTCAGCCACATTGTCTGCCTTCATGAGGGCTGTCCCAACGAGAATGCCATTAAAATAAGGAGCCAGCATACGCGCATCTGCTGCTGTGAAAATAGCAGACTCCGAGATGTAAACCGGTTCTTGTTCAAAGCTTGTCGCCAATTCCAGGCTAGTATGAAGATCTGTCTCAAAGGTCACCAAGTTGCGATTATTGACCCCTATGATCTGAGCCCCAATCCGGTGAGCGATCTCTAGTTCTGTCAGATTATGGGTCTCCACCAAGACCTCCAGGCCAAGATGGGTCGCAAACTCATAGAGCTCCTTCAGACGAGCCTCTGGTAAGGCTGCAACTATCAACAAGATCACGGTCGCCCCTGCGTTTCGCGCCCGAATTATTTGCTTTTCATCCACAATGAAATCTTTGTTGAGGGTGGGGATACGTACCTGACTAGATATTTCCCGGAGATACTCGATACTGCCCTTGAAAAACACTTCATCGGTCAAGACAGAAATCATCCCGGCCCCATTTTCTTCGTAAGTCTTAGCCTGCGCGACGATATCCACATCGACATGAATATCTCCCAGACTCGGGCTAGCCTTTTTCACTTCCGCAATGACCTGAAGCTTTTCTGGATGACTCTTTAGGTAATCATACAGGCGGTAGGTCTCGCGCAAAGGTTGGAGCTCCTCTTCCTTCATCGCAGCCACTTCCCGCGCCTTTTCCTTTAGAATCTTCGGCAAGAATTCTTGACTCATTTTTGATACTCCTGTAATAATCTCAATTTCTCAAGGGCAGCCCCACTGGCAATCACTTCACGTGCCAAGGCAATCCCCTCCTTGATAGAATCTACCTTGCCATTGGCATAAAAACCAAGGCCGGCATTCAAGACCGTCACCTCTAAGAAGGGACTTGCTTCATTCTTCAAGACACTGAGCAAAATTTCCGCATTGCGTTTGGCGTCACCACCTCGTACTTGATCAATTTCAATGCGCTCCATTCCTATATCTTCTGGTTGAAAACTGGATAAGGTAACCCGTCCATTTTCCAAAATAGCGAGCTGGCTTTCTCCATCAAGGCCTGCCTCGTCCAAACCTTGTGGACCACTCACCACCACTGCGCGTTTCCGACCCAAATTCTTTAGAATCTCCGCCGTACTTTCCAGCATATCTGGACGACTGGTTCCCAATAGCTGGGTTTCTAGAGGAATCGGATTGATAAGAGGACCGGTTAAGTTCATCACCGTTGGAACCCCTAGCGCCAAGCGAGCGGGCATAATATAGCGCATGCCAGGATGCAGGTTTTTAGCAAATAGAAAGACAATCCCCGCCTTTTCAAACACTCGTCCCAAATCTTCTGGACCCAAATCAAGGTTAATCCCTAGAGCTTCTAGCACATCCGCAGAACCAGATTTAGAAGAGATCGAACGATTCCCGTGTTTCGCCATCTTGATGCCACCACCAGCAAGGACGAAGGCAGCTGTTGTTGAAATATTGAAACTATACGAACGATCGCCCCCAGTTCCACAATTGTCCATTGCTCCTTGAACTTCTGTAGGAATAGCGACTGCATAGGCCTGCATCACTTTTGCAATAGCCGTCCGCTCTTCAACCGTTTCTCCCTTCATTTTGAGACCTAGAAGAAGGGCCGTTACCTGCGCTTCTGAAGCACGACCAGCAACGACTTCCTCCATAGCAGCTTCTAACTCTGGACTGGTTAGATCCATTCCTTCTGCTACTTTTGCAAGCACTTGTTTCATCTTCCGCTCCTTGACTAGTTTGACAAAATTTTCGATGGTCTTGAGCCCATCTGGCGTCCCGATACTTTCTGGATGGTATTGAAAACCATAAATCGGTAAGCTACGGTGTTGAATTCCCATAATCGCTTGATCATCCGTCGTCCGAGAGGTAATAACAAAATCCTCTGGCATGTCTTCAATCGTCAGCGAATGGTAACGCATGACTGGGACCTCTTTTGCGACACCCGCGTATAGCGGAGAGGGAGCTTCTAGCTGGATCTGGCTTTGTTTTCCATGCATGACCTGTGGCGCCAATCCCAAGCGTCCTCCAAAAACTTCCGCAATTGCTTGATGTCCCAAGCAGATCCCCAAGATTGGTTTGATCCCCGCGAAATCTCGGACCATCTCCTCCATCTTGCCCGCATCCTTTGGCCAACCTGGACCTGGAGAAAAGACCAAGGCATCTGCTTCTTGGGCAACCTGGTACAAATCAGGATCATCATTTCGAAGCACCTGGACCTCATCAAATTTTCCGATATACTGTGCTAAATTGTAGGTAAATGAATCGTAATTATCTACTAATAAAATCATCCTTCTTCTCCAATCCTTGTCATCGATTTTGCCTTATTGACGGTTTCTTGGTATTCATTTTCAGCGATCGAATCATAAACGATTCCTGCTCCGGCCTGCACATAAGCCTTCTTATTTTTGAGGATCATGGTTCGAATCGCAATAGCAAAATCAAGATCCCCCGTCACAGAGAGATAGCCAATAGCCCCCGCATAGACCCCGCGTTTCTCTTTTTCTGCCTCATAGATTCGCTTCATGGCTCGAATCTTGGGAGCACCCGAAACGGTCCCAGCTGGAAGAGTTGCCTTCAGAGCCTCAATAGAGGCTAGTCCAGGAAGTAATTGCCCCTTGACCACACTCGTCAGGTGCATGACATAACGAAAGAATTCCACTTCCATATATTTGGTCACTTCAACTGACCCATTTTGAGCGATACGCCCAATATCGTTTCGCCCTAGATCCACCAACATCCGGTGTTCTGCGACTTCTTTTGGATCCCCTGCCAAATCAGCTGACAATTGCCGATCAGTCTCTTCATCGATCCCTCTGGGACGTGTGCCAGCAATGGGATTGGTTGTCACCACTCGATCCTTGACCGACACCAGACTTTCTGGACTAGCACCGATAATTTGGTACTCCCCAAAATCATAAAAGTAGAGATAATTCGAAGGATTGGTCACGCGCAAATTGCGGTAATAATCTAGCGGTTTTCCTGAAAAATCAGCTGAAAAACGTTGACTGAGCACGCATTGGAACATATCTCCTTTTCGAATATAGTCCCGCGCTAGGGCCACCATTTCCTCAAACTCTTTTTGCTCCAAATGATTGTGGAAATGAAGCGCATGCAGGTCCTTGTCCTGAAACTCTTCCTTTGCAGGTCTTGCCAATTGCGCTATTACTTGCTCCAAGCTCGACGCTTGCTCCGCTTCACTCCGTCCACTATAGAGGTTCTCTTCCACCACATAGACCTTTTCCTTTTTGTGATCAAAAATCACATAGCTCTCATATATGAAAAAGTGGAGATCTGGTGTGCCAATCGTATCTTCAGGAATGGAACCAATGTTCTCATAGAGACCGATCAAGTCATAGCCGACAAATCCAATCGCTCCACCGTTAAAAGGAAGCTCTTCAGAAGTTTTCGTTTTGACCGTGATGCGGTTCAAAAAGTCCAAAGGATCCTCTTCGACAATTTGATCATTGTAATAGAGGACACCATGTTCAAACTTGACTTCACCGACTGGCCGATAGGCTACAATTGAAAAACGCGCATTCTCTTTTTCACGAGGGATCGACTCCAAGATCATTTTATGGGGCGCATTCAAACGCATATAAGCCAAAATTGGACTCAACACATCAGCAGATAAAACTTTTTTCATATCAGAAACCTCTCTTCTAGAACTCTTTTATTCTAAGGAATTCAACCGCACCCTACTTCGCTTGCTAAGGCGATCAAGGGTATCCCATCGCTCAATTCTCGCTTTGGGATCTATGTGCCTAAGCTCGCTTTGCTTGCTAAGGCGATCAAGGATATCCCATCGCTCTGTTTGCGCTTTGGGATCTATGTGCCTAAGCGCGCTTCGCTTGCTAAGGCACATAGAAAAGCCCTCACACAAAAACTGTGTGAGGGCGTAGTGTCCGCGGTGCCACCTCTTTTATAGGGAAAAATAGCTGGTCTTTCCCTACATCTCTATCCCCTCTATCAAGGAGTTGCACGGTAAGGGGTGCCAACCGAATTCACATGGGTTAGAATTCATTGATCATAACAGTCCAATTTTCATCAGTCGCTATTGCTTGTTCACAATTCCCACAAGCTCCCTGAAAATAGCCGACTCATTACTTTTCTGTTGCTACCATTATAACCCTTTTTCTTAGAAAGTCAATAAAATTTTTAGTCTTTTTTTATAC
>OKVW01000908.1_pt1 | contig 14421 bp, 11 predicted proteins | sample 1606991 | NCBI WGS metagenome assembly OKVW01 (sample SAMN03281021, study PRJEB24777) | human gut metagenome | isolation source: fecal sample PR177 from 1 month old male Malay infant, vaginal delivered...
GCTGATGCGATGCCTATTGAGATTGCGCGCAAACACGGATTGAAACGTGGATTGACTGAAAGCGAGCTGGTGGCTCATGCAATCAAAGAGTGTAGCGAAGCGCACCAGGCAAAATTGCTTGGCGCTCCGTTACAAAAGTTAGAGCGTGAAATTCGGGAGGCAGCAATTGCACTTTTTAACATGCTTCCTGCAGATGCGGCGGGACCACTACTGGCGAGCATAAGCGCCGTAGCGCCACAGTTTTTTTGATCGAGTTTTGACAATGAGTACCGTACAGAAAATAGGGGGGCTTCATGAGCATTGACGCAATGCGATGGGCCAAAAAAATCAAGACAGGGAAGTCCTCTGCAAAAGCGGTTCTGACCTGGATGGCCGACATGTGCGGAGCTGATCTCTGTGCTTTTCCATCCATTCCTGCGCTGGCAGAAGCAACTGAGCTGGATAAGAAAACGGTCCAGTCGAGCCTGCAGTATCTGGTTTCGATCGGGCTTATTGAAGATACAGGTGAACGGCGTGGAAAGACTAAACAAATCCCGGTTTACCGACTTCTTGGTGTGGAAGAAAGCGTTGCTGAAATTGAACACACCCAAAAACGGGAACATTACCAAAAACGGGATCGTTTAAACACACCCGAAAACGGGGTTGTTACAGCAGAAAAGGCGCCCGAAAACGGGACTGTTTCCTGTACGCAAAACAACCAAACAATCCCGTTTTTTCCGTCAAACGATCCCAAAAACGGGATCCGGAATCTACCAGAGGAACCAAAAGATATAACCCCCACACATAGGGTTCTGGTCGAACCAGTTGTGCCGGCCTATCCGAATCAACCGGGAATAGTTCCTGGTGAAACACAATCATTCGGAAAATTTGCGATGTATTTCGGGTGGAAACCTTCCGAAGATTTTTCCCGGCTGGCAACGATTTGGGGAATGCCATTAAGACCGGGGATAAATCTTGCTGCCGAGTTGAGCAGTTTCATCGCGTACTGGCAGGCTGAAGGCAGGGTGTTTCACCAGGTCCAGTGGGAGCAAAAACTAGCAAGACATCTTAACCGTGCGGAAGTCCGCCAGAAAAAACCAGTGAACGGGGGTATCGATCATGTGGGAGTACGAGCAGAGCCAGCAGCATCCAGAGCTGTTCAACAGATTCGAGCCGCCCGTGAGCAACGGTTGCGAGTTGCAGGATCAGATGGCCGTAGAAACGGCATGGCGCCTATGGGAAGTGATGGGCGAAATCTTTTCGAACCGGTGGATCCTGAAGAACGGAGAGGAACCATCAGAACTCTGGATCGCTCAGATTGGATCGATGAGTGAAGCCCAGATTACGCTGGTTTGCCGGCAGTGCATGGAACGTTGCGCCGCGGGCAGCACATGGCCGCCGGATCTCGCTGAGTTCGTCGCGCTGGTATCTGCTAGCGGTGCTAACCCGTTCAATCTGACATCCGATGCAGTGATGGCGGAGTACAAACGCTGGAGAAACGAGTCTTACCGATATTCGGGAAGCGACAAATACCCATGGAAACAGGATGTTCTGTATCACATTTGCATTGAGATGCGCAGAACTGGAGTTGAGAGGAACCTGACGGAGGGAGAGCTGAAAAAAATGGCAGAAAACTTACTCACGAAATGGACCAAGCACCTGGCTAACGGGTTTTCGATTCCGCCAATTCGTCAGCAGTTGGCAGCACCGAGACATCCAGCGGGACCGACGCCAGCACAGATTCTGATGGAAGAGTACAAACGCCGAAAGGCGGCAGGTTTAACCAAGTAAACGAGTTTTGACCATGGCCAAACAATCAAAAAACAAAGTAACCAAAGCACAGATGGTGCTTGCCATCGTTAGCCGGACGCCAGAATGCGTCCTGCAGGATGTTTGCGATGCGCTGGACTTGCAAGCCAGTACAGCAGGTAACTTGCTACGGCAGCTACATGCCGAAGGAAAACTCAATCGTACCCATAACGGCTGCCAGTATGTCTACCGGGTTGTTGCAGGCGTTGAGGTTACCGATGTTGCCCTGCCGCAGGCTACAATACAATTATCTGAAGAGGATGTGAAAAAAATCCAGGAAGCACTGTCCCTGGCTAAGACCCTGGAAGACAAAAAGCTGTGGCGCCGGGCTGCGACTGTTTACACATCGACGCTTGGGATGGCTACAACAGCAAACGAACTCTGGTTGCTTGCCAAAATGCGTAACCGCTGCCTGCGCAATGCGGCGAAGTGCTGATTATGCCTAAAATGGAATCAACAGCAGCTGGTGCGGGATGTCAAAGCTAAGTTTAAATATTCCGGGGTGAGGCAAAGCTGAGATGTCCGCTGAGTGCCAGAAGCTGACGTTGCAACAATGTCTGTTGACGATTTCTGCTGGCTCTACGCAAATGTGAAGCAGCGAAAACCAAAAATCATCGGTCGTATTGGTGCATTAAAGTTGATGTTGCTGTGCTGTCCAGTAAGTTAACTGAAGTAAGATCTTATCAGTCAACACAAGCGAACCTGTTTGAGCAATACCAATGAAAGTGTTTATTACGCGCATTAATTCAATCTTGCATCCACCAGTTAGAGATCGATGATTTAATTTGTAAAAGGAGGAATACATGATTAAAGACTAAATAAATGAGTCTATTCAGTAGGTTAGCTTTTTTATGACTAATCGATAAGTTAGCTGGCGTATAATAACGGAAGTAAAAAGTCACCACGTTTTTATGAAATAAGAATCATCTTAATTTATTGGATTTTTGCTTTTAAAAAAGTTATAAAAGGTCATACCCCCTTAAATGAAGATGGAAAAAATGGCTGAATCGATAAATGTCTATCCGGGTAAACATACTTCTGTTAGAGAAGACCATTTTAGTCACCAAGAGAGAGATATAATTAATGTGTTGTCGAAAGAATTTTACGTTACGAACGGTGGAGGGATAATAACACTAACATCAAACAGTAAGTATAAATATATACTTTTACGCCCGACCGATATTTACATAGAAATGTTTAACCTCGATAGAGAGGTAATAGTTCTCTTTAGCGACTATACAAACTTCCAATCACGTACACTGGATGCTTTTGAGCAGGCAGCGAAACAACTCTCATCTTTGAGAGTTGATAAAACCTGTTATATTTTGATAAGTAAAGATCTAAACATAGAAGAGAACATTAGTGAACTTATCAAAAAGGAGCCTGAAACAGCAAATATAGTTCCCTTCACATATGATGAAACGCAAAAAGCAAATTCCGATGGTTACTTTTTTAGAAACAGAGTTCAGAAATATTTATATAATCGAGATCTTTTTTCATTTGAAGCACCGTTGAAAAGTGATTGGCTTTTCTTCGGAAGAAATGAGATTATATTATCTACTATTAATCGCATGAAGGGGGGGAATAATTCTGGCATTTTCGGGCTGCGAAAAACTGGAAAAACGTCATTAATTAATGCCATATCCAGAAATCTACAAAAAAATGGTGAAATTGTTACAACCATAGACTGTCAAAGTCCATCTGTTAATAAAAGAAAATGGAACGAGGCTATCTATTATGTATGCAAGAAAACGAAAGACGATAACTATCTTCAATCTTATCTTCCAGAAGAAATTGAATTTACTGAGAAGAATTCTGCTGACATTTTAGCGAAATTCGTCAGAGATGTTAATAATGAAAGAGGGAAGAAGTTATTTTTGATTTTCGATGAAATTGAGAATATTTCTAGAATTACATCTCCAACAGAACACTGGAGTAAAGGTTCTGATTTTCTTTATTTTTGGCAAACAATGAGAACAGTTTTTCAGACTGTAGGTATAAATTTAGCGTATTTGATTGTTGGCACAAATCCTTCATGCATAGAAACGCCTAGAATAGATAGTTCTGATAATCCACTGTTTAATCATTTCACGCCTACTTATCTTCCAGGTTTTGACATTCGCTCTACAAGAGACATGATAAGAAGAATCGGGAAAAGAATGGGGGTGAATTTTGAGGAAGCAATATATACAAATATCAACGAAGAATATGGTGGTCATCCGTTTCTTATTCGTCAAGTTTGTAGCATAATTGCAAGAAGGACTTTTAGTCAAAAAAAACCTATCAGCATAGGTAAGATTTCTTACAGGGATGCTGTAAAAGATTTTGGAGAAAATAGTTTTAATTACTTAGAAATGATTATAGGTGTGTTAAAAGAACACTATAGTGAGGAATATGAACTTCTCATTACTCTAGCAAATGAAGATAACGAAATTTTTAAAGAGAACTCTAGCAAAAAACAAAATTCATTGGCACATCTTTTGGGTTACGGTATTTTAGGAAAAGATAACGATAGCTATTACTTTATCATTGATTCCATGAGGCGTTATCTGTTGGAAATAAACAAATACAGGAAAGTTGAAACAAATATAGAACAACGGTGGGCTGAAATATCTGAAAGACGAAATGCAGTTGAAAAAAAACTAAGAACAATAATAAAAACAACTTTAAAGTCGATGTATGGAGAACAATTAGCGAAAGATGCAGTGCTTGACATATTGGGTAAACAAAGAAAACATGAATATATTTCTAAATCTATTAATGAGATTTTTGACCCAAATTTATCTACAATTTACTTCGAAGATTTAAGGAAAATAATATCCAAAGAGTGGGGGTCATTTGAGAATATATTTGAAACCTCAAAAAAAGAAACTTTCGAGTCCCTGGGCTTTATAAATAAATATAGGTCAGATGCTCATGCTAAAGACATAACGCCTGATGAGTTTACTATATTCAGGCTTAGTATTGAAAAGATTGAGAATGATATAGCGCGATATTTTTCCTAAAGCCCGACCCCTTTTTTTGATTTTTAAAAAAAAAGGGGGCATACCTGATAGTCAATAAATTCTTTATGATTTTTCTACAGCTTTAACAATTTTAATTATAAATACCCAGATCCATATGACTTAGATTTACTTAATCAATGGGAGGAGTGAGTTACAATTGCTAGTTTTTGAATACCAGCTTCGGATACGTCTTTTAGAGAATATGGACTATGCCAAAGCTACCGGAACAATCGCCTATTTCCTGGATAGTGCGCTTGGAAAAACAGATGAATTTCTGGAGTTACATAATCGAAGAGAGTTTAAGTATTATGTTTATGATCTTCCATATCCATGTGAGAAAGACGGAATTTATCAACAGGGCAAGATTTATGTTATGAGGATTCGGACCGTTCGGCAGGAACTTGCGGAATATTTTTCGAATATACTGAGTTATCATTCGTCAAAAGAAATTGTGGGATTAAATGGCGAAATAAAAATTATTCAGCAGAAAGTATTAGAAAAAATTTACACTTTAACACCAGTTGTAATAAAGACAGAATATGGTTACTGGCGGGATCAGATGAACGTACAGGAGTTTGAAAAACGTTTGAAGATTAATCTGGTTAAAAAATATAATCAGTTAATGGGGGAAAAACTTGATGAGGATTTTTCGCTTTATGATTATATTGAATTTAAAAATAAAGTGCCGGTACGTGTTCCTTATAAGGGAATTACTTTGTTAGGTGATAAGGTAAATATGATCGTATCGAAAAATCCATCGGCTCAAAAATTATGGTATATGGCGATAGGAACTGGAATAGGAGAAAATAATGCCCGAGGAGCGGGCTTTATTAATTATCGGTATTTGTAGCAAAGGGGTGATCAGGTGTTACAGGAAGCAATGGAAGTCTTCCGGCAGATGCTCCAGGAAAAAGGAGACAGGCTGGTACTGGATGAATATGTTCCTAAAGATGGTACCTATCGGATTATTAAGTTGACGGAAGATAGTTATAAAATCGAGAAAACATTAGATATCCGGTATGATAGAAAAAATGATGAAATAATTGGAAAAACAGATTCCATTTATGACCAGGTTTGCTATATGGATTATTATAGTAAACTCTTGGAAATGAATAAGCCGATTGATGCTAAGAAAATTATTCATTCAAACAATTATTTGTCATTGTGGATGAAAAAAGACAGTATTAAGGAGCAAAAATTAACAGAAGAGATTATGGATTCTTATTATGAAACTTTAAAAAATCCGGAAATAAAATATGCCAAGAAGACAAAGGCAAAAGTATTATATGAAGCAACAGAAGAAGAATTGGGAAAACCCAATATTCAGCTGATAGAAAGAATCAGAAAATATGTTGCTGATAAAGATATTTGGGAAGACCTTAATTTTGATCAAAAGGATTACATAAAGATCTTTTTTGTTTTAGATAATTGGGAGGAAACACAAGCGCTGTATCAATGTGAAGGCAGCCGTTACCTATATCCAAATATTTTTAATAATAATGATTTTAACGAAGTGGAATCAGGTAATATACTGGGATTACCAAATGATAATATGGGAATGAATGCAAAAAAACCTTATCTGGCAAACAAGACTAGAAAGGTTGCAGTTCCGTATCTTCTGGATAAAAACGAAGCTATTTTACAGGCTAAATTATTTGATTATTTAATGGGGTTTGCGTCTAAAGGGAAAGTTAATATATATATCAATTCCGATTATTTGTGGTTTCGGGGATACTCGAATACAGAAGAGCCGCAGGGAATGCGAAATGGCTATTTTTTACGCCTTAAAAAAGGAAAAGAAGTTGAGATTCATCAGGGAGATATAATCAGTGATTATAATACAAAATTAACGCCACCATTTTGCTTGAAAAATGGTATTGGTATTCCTGATAAAACACTGGAAAAGTATGATATTCAATATAATATTTTCTATGATAAGCTTTGGAAAATGAAAGGAGTTATTGATCAAACTTTCTTTGAAAATAAGCTGTCAAACAATTTCTTTACAGAGGCAAAAGATATTCCGATTACGGATGGTGTGTTAAAAAGAACGCTTTTGGAAAGCAGAGATCGTCTTTTTGCATGGTTTTATAAGGGATGCGATGAAAATATAGCAGCTTTCCTGGATAAGATTTCAATAGATTTGATCATAAATTCAATTGGAAATGGAAGAGTCTTTCTGGCACAGAGGCAATTTAATTTGAGATGGTCACTGATCGATTATTTCAACAAGGATAGGGGGATGGAGTTAAAAATGGAGAATGTTAGAAAGCAGTTACGAGAAAAAATTGATCTGAAAGATGAGTGGGAATTTATGTCGGGAGAAGAGTTTGGCTACGCAGCAGGACAGATGGTTTCTTACCTGATTTCCAGAAGTAAGGCAAATAATAAACCGTCTTCTCTGGTCAATCCTTATCTTAATGCAAAAAATCATGAAGTTGTAAGAAAAAGATTGTTACAGCTCTATAAGAAATATAATTATGATATTTCCCATTATCCGGATAATCGGGCAGAACAGATTTTTACACATATCATGAGTTATATACCGCAAGAAAATGAGGTACTGAACAAAGAAATGATTGCAGCAGGGTTTACAGCTTCATCGCTCATTTACGTTAAGAAGAATCAGGAAGGTGGGGAATAGTTATGATGAATAAAAGAGTATATGGTGTTTTGGGGATTTCATCCGTTATGGCAAACTGGAATGCAGATTTTTCAGGATATCCGAAAACGACTTCCGACGGATCAACTTTTGGAAGTGATAAGGCGCTGAAATATCCAATGAAGAAGATGTGGGATAATCAGGGAAAACCCGTTGTTTATATTAAGTCCATGAGATTTGAGAAAGGGAAAAAGGGAGAAGTTTCTTTGATACCCAGAAGTTTAAAAGAACGTTATGAACAGATATTTGATGTAGCAGATTTAAAAGACTGCAAAGATATAGAGTCGGTTCTTCGGAATTTATTCCATGCTGTAGATGTTAAGAATTTTGGTGCTACATTTGCAGAATCAGGTAATAATATTTCGATTACCGGTGCGGTGCAGATCGGTCAGGGATTCAATAAATATGATTATACAGATCCTCAGGAGCAGCCGATTCTATCCCCATTCCGTGATGCTTCTAAAGTGAAAGATGGTGAAGAAGCCAAGAACTCTACCCTTGGAACAAAAATAGTCAGTAATGAGGCTCACTATTTCTATCCATTTGTAATTAATCCCCTTGCATATAAGGAATTTGTGGAATTAGGGGTAACTGAAGGCTATACAGAGGAGGATTATCAGAATTTTAAAGAGACTTCCACCGTTTCAGCGACGGCATTTGCTACAAATGCGAAAGCAGGGTGTGAAAATGAGTTTGCACTTTTTGTGGAAACAGAAGAAGATCTTTATCTGCCGTGTCTGTCCGAATATATTACCTTTGAGAAAAATGAAGATAAAAAAGATGAGAAAAATGTAATTCGATTAAATTGTTCAGAATTATTAAACAAGGTTAAGGACAAGGTTCTATCTATCGAAATATATTTTAATCCATATACAACGAAGTTAGAGGCAGATGTGGAAGGAGCACGTTATTTCAATATCATAACCCGGAAAGAGGTGTGATATGGAAATTTTAAAATTCAGGTTAAAAGGTAAAAACGCCTTCTTTAAAGTACCTGAAGTGAATACCTACTATTATTTTACTTATGGGAACATACATAAAGTAGCGCTTTTAGGCATGTTTGGTGCCATTATGGGGTATCAGGGATATGAGCACAAATACGAGCGTTATCCGGAATTCTATGAGATGTTAAAGGATATCCAGATCTCTGTAATGCCGGAACCAAAACATGGGTATTTTCAAAAGAAAATTCAGTTTTACAATAATACAGTAGGATATGCTTCTCAGGAAATGGGCGGAAATCTAATTGTGAAAGAGCAGTGGCTGGAGCAGCCTGACTGGACAGTCTGTGTCTTGATCCAGGATCCCGAAAGTGAAAAACTGGCTGATTTTATGGTAAACAGACGTTGTATTTACACTCCATATCTGGGCAGAAATAATCATCTGGCAGATATAGGAGAGGTTGAAATTAGAAAGGCACAGCCCGTGACATGCGAAGAAAAAAGTCTACACAGTTTAGTGCCGGAAGATGTTGTGGAGTTTGACCTGGATGAAATGACTTTTAAATATGGTGAATATTTGCCAATCGGTTTAAAAGAAGCAACAAATCTCTACGAGGTCAAAAAATTTATTCTGACCGACGCTGAAATGGTGCAGTGCAAAAAGGATGTTTACCAGATCGGTGAAAAGAATATTGTTTTCTATTAATGAATCATAAATTTTTGGAAATCTGGTTTGTCAGACATTGAACTTAGATTTAATTGGTTGCAGGTAAGGAGGAAACCGCAGGGTATAGGAAGATCATTCTATATTCTGCGGTTTTTATTTGTTATGACATATTAGCGTGTTTGAAAATTCATTCCCGCCATCTGCACGCCCCACTTAGCGGCATATTTGTAATGAATTCAGGTTACGTAGCCGGCTGCGCGCCCTTCATTCGGGACAAATCTCCCACAAAGTATGACGTACAGCTGCCAGAAAGCAATTTAAAAACACGCTTTAGGTGATATAAGTGAAAGTAATAAAAGATAATGTAAGAGATGAAATAGACTTTAAATTAAACATAAAATAGGGAGGCAGTTATGGCTTGTTTTATTAAAATGGAAGAAGTAATAGATGCAGATTATCCATTGTATGCACACTGGAAGGATGATGCTGATAAAGAAACGCTAAAAGAGCACCTGAACCGATGCCAGAAATATTTTGAGCTGCTGGAAACTGAAAAAGGTTTGTCAAATGTAATTGAGCGGTTTGCGCTGCAGCTTATTCCAAATGCCACAAGTGAAATACATGGTTTTATTTATAAAATGTTTTGCCAGGTAATTATATTTCATGATTTTGGAAAAATTAATCCAGCATTTCAAAAACAGAAAATGAAAAATTTGCAGGCGCCGGTAAAGGTTCTGGATGGATTGTCTGGGGCGGACCATTCCTTATTCTCTTCAATCCTTTATTTAGATTATTTTTTAGAACAGATTGAAAAAAGCGGTTATTCTAAAAAGGACAGGAGTATGCTGATCGTTTTGGCGTGGATGAATGCATATATCATATCAAGGCATCATAGTGATTTGGAGAAAATGGAAGATTTTATATCAAAATTTCAGGATAAGGAAGGGGAAATCGGATATCTGCTGAATGTCCTGGAAAAATTCGGACTGCAGGGATTTCACGGGTTACGCAGTCTGTCAGGTGATTCTATCTCAAAGAGTTTTCATAAATATTTGAATGTAAAGCAAAGACTGAGCCGGGACCAGGATATTGTCTGCTTTTTTTATATGCGATACTTATATTCCGCATTGGTTGCGTGCGACTATTATGCCACAACCGAGTACATGGAAAATGTGCAGATCAAAGAATTTGGAACCATTCAATGTGCAGATACATTTCGAGAACCCTATGAAAATTCAGAGTTGTACCAAAATATACGGGAATATGAAAAAAACAATAGTAACGGAGGAAAGAAGACGACCGGGAAACAGAGTGAAATTAATAATATGAGAAGTGAAATGTTCCTGGAGGCAGAGAAAACATTGCATAAATATCCGGAGGAATCCATTTATTTTCTGGAAGCCCCTACGGGTAGCGGTAAAAGTAATACGGCAATGAATTTGGGATTTCAATTGTTAGATAAAGGGAAAAAAATATTCTATATCTATCCATTCAATACGCTTGTTGAACAAAACAGAATAAATTTGCAGGAAATATTCAGAGACAAAAAGGTGCAGGATCAGATTGTAGTGGTGAATTCTTTAAATCCTATAACCGGAAAGGGAAATGTCTCTGAGGACTCGAAAGACTATTATCAAAATGCGTTACTGGACCGGCAGTTTTTGAATTATCCATTTATACTATCAACCCATGTAAGCTTTTTTGAAACTCTTTTTGGAAATAAAAAGGAAGCGATATTTTCTTTTTTGCAGCTTACGGATAGTATCGTAATCCTGGATGAAATTCAAAGTTACAAGAATACCATATGGGCAGAAATCATGATTTTTCTGCGTGCCTGTTCGAAACTTCTCGGAATGAAAATCATTATCATGTCTGCTACTTTGCCGGGGCTTGATATTCTGGATGGCGGGGAAGGAACGGTGACAAGGCTGATTGAAGATCGTAAAAAATATTTTAACCATCCGCGGTTTCAGAACCGGGTTACGGTTTCCTATGATTTGTTAAATGAGAAAATGACGCTGGACCGTTTAATGCAGCAGGTAATCGATAAAAGCATGCCGGATAAGAAAATCTTGGTAACATTTATTAAAAAAGATTCTGCTTATGAGTTTTACGATTATTTATGCAATAATGATGAGTTATCGGTACCTGTTTCCCTTATCACGGGAGATGATTCTATGTATGAAAGAGAGAAGATCTTAAAGCCGATTCGGGAAAAAAAGATTTCCGGCATGATCCTGGTCTCTACGCAGGTAATTGAGGCTGGTGTGGATATCGATATGGATCTTGGATTTAAAGACATCTCCAAGCTGGATAGTGAAGAACAGTTTCTGGGGCGCATTAACCGTTCCTGTAAAAGAGAAGATGCGGTGGTTTACTTCTTTGACCTGGATCGGGCAGATAGAATTTATGGACAGGATTATCGAATGGATGAATCATTTACGCTTATTGCACCAGATATGAGAGCGATATTAAAGGAGAAGGAATTTGGAAAATATTACAAAGGGGTTCTGGAAGTATTAAAACGCCAAAGGAATGACAGCACTTCCACAGAGGGGCTGGATCACTTTTTTGATGAAACTGTAAAATATCTGGACAGTCCGGGAATAGCAAAACGCATGAAATTAATAGATGAAAACAATTGGAATATGAGTATAGTAATCTGCAGAACACTGGAATGTGAAGATGGAAGTATGTTAGACGGATGGAATTTATGGGAACAGTATGAAATGCTGCTTCGCAACAGGACGATGGAATTCTCGGAAAAGCAGGTGAAATTATCAGATGTAAGAAGTAAACTAAATAATTTTATTTATCAGGTAAAGTGGAATCCAAATCTAAATTACAGCGGTGTTTTGGGGGAATTATACTGTATTCAGGATGGTGAAACTTACTTTGAAAATGGCAAATTAAATCGTAAGAAATTAGAATCTGAAGGGGTATTATTTGTGGACTAATAGAAGTGGGGGAAGAGAAAATGCAGGTAAATGGAACTTTAATTAATTATTATTTTCACTGCAGACGCCAGTGCTACCTACATGGAAATCGATTGAATCTGGAAGATAACAGTGAGATTGTAATGATTGGGAAAGCGATACATGAAGAGAAAGCGCAGGGGAAGGATACAGAAATCGCAATAGAGAATATCAGACTGGATAAATTAACTGCAGAGTACCTGACCGAAGTTAAAAAATCAGATGCAGATATAGAAGCCAGCCGCTGGCAGCTGTTATATTATCTCAAAGTATTAAAAGAGAAAGGCATAGTACGAAAAGGAAAGTTAGAGTTTGTAGAAAAAAAGCAAACCAATAAAAAGATTGTAATGGTAGAGCTTGGAGCCGAAGAAGAACAAAAATTAGAACAGTACATAAAAGAGATTGAGGTATTGCTGGAAAGTGATGTCGTGCCGGAAGGAATTGGGAAATCTCAGTGTAAAAAGTGTGCTTATTATGAATATTGTTTTATTTAAATCAAGGGAAATAGAAATCCTTAAGGTATAGACTGCACTTGTAAAATATTTTAAATAGGTTAAAGAAGTTCTGGATGAAACAAAGGAGGAAAACATGGGATCTACAAAATATTTAATGTCTATGGGAGAGTTGACAAGAAAAGATAACTCACTATGCTTTCGAAAAAATGGTAAAAATATCTATATTCCGATTGAAAATACAAAAGAAATTTATTGCTTAAATGAGGTGTCTTTCAATACAAAACTATTGGATTTTTTCAGCCAAAATCAAGTGATAGTTCATTTCTTTAATTACTATGAAGGATATAGCGGCACCTTTTATCCAAAGAACCATTATAATAGCGGACGCCTCATTGTCAGACAGGTAGAGGCGTATCATGAATCCAGAATGGAGATAGCAAAAGCGATTGTATATGGGATCGGTGTTAATATGGGGGAAGTATTATATCATTACTATAAGCATGATAAGAAAGAAGTTAAGGAGACGATAGACTGGCTGAAAAAAGAGTTTCCCAATCGGGTGAAGAGAGCGGAAAACCCTGCTGAATTAATGTCATATGAGGGCGAAGCATGGATTAAATTTTATGGGACTTTTAAATATTTTCTTCCGGAAGAATTTATTATGAATAAGAGAGTAAAGCGTCCGCCGGACAACCCAATCAATGCATTGATATCTTTTGGAAACACATTGCTGTATACAAAGACAATTTCGGCAATTTATCGGACGCACCTGGATCAAAGAATTAGCTATCTCCACGAACCGTCAGAAGGCCGGTTTTCATTAAGCCTTGACATGAGTGAAGTTTTTAAACCGGTCATCGTCTATAAAACCATCTTTGATTTGGTCAATAACCGGCGTTTACAGGTAGAGAAGCATTTTGACAAAAAAGTAAATTACTGTCTTCTAAATGAAGATGGGCGCAAAATATTTGTGGAAGCAATTGAACAACGTTTGGAATCAGTATTTTTACACCTAAGATTAAAAAGAAAAGTGAGCTATCGCACCGCCATAAAATTAGATTGCTATAAATTAATTAAATTTGTTTTAGAAGAAAAAGAATTTATACCATTCTCGCTGAAGGAGGGGATATGATGAAAAAACAACTATCTTATAATTATGCTTTTGTGTTCTATGATGTAAATGAAAAAAGAGTCCAAAAGGTATTTAAAGTATGTAAGAAATATTTATCACATTTCCAATACTCCGTATTCCGAGGAGAAATAACGCCATCAAAATTAATTGAACTGAGAACGGATATTAATAAAGTAATTAACAAAGAAGAGGATTTTGTCTGCATCATTAAATTAATGAATGATAATGTGTTTGGAGAGGAGATTTTAGGAAAGCGAGATCAATCGACGGGAGAAGATTTGATCTTATAAAATTTACCAGGTGCCAAAAGGAGGAAAAGCTGAAAAACTTGATAGTGATCGGGTAAAATGAGGGTTTTGTATTGGCAAGGACGAAAACGATTGGCGCCTGGTAAAATTTGTGATAGAGGTTGATTTTATGGGGGATGTGGGGTATAGTTAATGGGAGGAATGTTGGATTTACGTTGGATTAATAGTAATATAGGATGTATTGAAACTTCTCCCGATGGAGTACCGCCGGGAGAGGTTAGGATTAATAGTAATATAGGATGTATTGAAACCATACAACTGATCACTCATTCCCGCTTTGTCCGAGATTAATAGTAATATAGGATGTATTGAAACTAAGAAAGAGGAATTGCCAAAGGCAAAGCCTAAGGGATTAATAGTAATATAGGATGTATTGAAACTACAAGAACTGGAAGATTCGGGAAGGAGAAATATGATTAATAGTAATATAGGATGTATTGAAACATTTATATATAAACACTGTTTTGTCTCCTTTTATGATTAATAGT
>OKVW01000910.1_pt1 | contig 14375 bp, 8 predicted proteins | sample 1606991 | NCBI WGS metagenome assembly OKVW01 (sample SAMN03281021, study PRJEB24777) | human gut metagenome | isolation source: fecal sample PR177 from 1 month old male Malay infant, vaginal delivered...
GGGGGCCGACCGGACCGCGGCAGCAGGAATTAGAACAGCCGCAGCCGGAATTAGAGCAGCCGGAGTTCGGACAGTTCTGGCAGTCAGGACAACGGCGGCCGTCATAGGCGCCATTGGCGCTAGGATCAAAATCATTAGGATTCATTCCGTCGTGATATTTATAATACATAATCATTTCTCCTTGTCTATTTATGATATGCTTTAAAGAAAATTTATCAGAAAATACCGGCATTTGCAGAAGAGTTCAAATGCCGGAAGGTCTATCCAGAGTTTTGCAGGTTGTTGGAAGACATTAAACCGGATACGTCTAAAGCCGTAAGCGAGCGGATTGACAGGCCAAATGGCTTGTTTCCATGCTTAATGTACTATATGAGTCAGATAATCAGTTGTGCGTAAAATATGGAAAATTTTTAAGGAACAGGCAGATATAGAAAAACTGCGCAGAGCTGCTGGTTACAGCAATTCTGCGCAGTTTTCCTGACTGCCCTATTCCTTCTTTTTTTCCAAATCCAGAATGGATTCAAAATAGGTCTGATTCTGTTTTACAGACTCGGCATCCGGTTTTAAGGCGGCGGCCAGCTTGTGGTATTCGTATGCCTTGGCGTGATCGCCCAGCATGTCATAACAGACGCAGAGCTGGATACAAGGGATATAGCCATAGCATTCTTCCAGCACAAATCCGCCGGATGTTTCCTGCGGCTTACAGATCAGAGCTTGTAAGTACCAGTGTATGGCCTGCTGCAGGCGGTGGCTCTCCATAAAACGCCGGCCTAATTCGCAGCAGATTTCCGCTCTTGGCACATCATAGAGAAAACTGGTGGTCAAGGCCACAACAGCGTCCCTGGTCCGGCCCATCTGGCCATAGCAGTAAGACAGCTGGAGACAGGCATCGATCTGGTTTTCCACCCATCCGTCAGGCTCTGTGAGAAAATGCTGGAAGATCTGCACCGCCTTATCATACTGTTTATGGTAATAGAGTTCCCTTCCATAGTAGAACTGGTGGCGCGGCTCCAGGTGTTCGCCGTTTGCCAGCATGGCTTCATAGATTTTTAGATTCCTGTCGCTGTCCCCTTCTTTTTCTTTGCGGTGTTCGATTTCTATTGGAGAATAGAGGATATTTCCGCTGGGGGTCACTGCCTCATGGACCTTTCCCTGCCATAAAAATCCGTGATTGTTTTTGATCAGGCGTTCCCTGTAATAGGAAAATGTCACTTTTCCGTCCTTGTCAAAGCCTGTCAAATACTTCATCATCACAACATCCGTATCTGGGTTTAAAGCTGCCTTCAGCTTGGTCAGCAGCTCCTGCTGGTCCGGCCGCACCACATCATCTGCATCCAGCCACATCCAGTAGTCCATGGTAGCCTTGGAACAGGCAAAGTTTCTGGCCGCGGAAAAATCCTGATGCCACTCATAATCAAATACCAGGTCTGTAAAATGTCCTGCAATTTCTTTGGTCCGGTCAGTGGAACCGGTATCTACAATAACGATTTCATCGGCAACGCCCTGCATCTGTTCCAGCACACGCCCGAGAACCGCCTCTTCATTTTTTACAATCATGCATAGACTGATAGTAGCCACAGCACCCTCCTGAAGTTTTGAATTTGAGCGAATTGAACGCTCATTTTAATATATGGAAATGAAACAAGTTTGGTGATGAGTCTCACAAAAAATAAGCCCTGTCGCGTAGGAGAGGCGGCAAGGCTTATTTTCGTGATTACACACGGCGAGTCTCCTGCAAAGAGAGCGGCTTATTGTTTACAGATTGCGCTGCAGTTTCAGGAAGGTTATGGTGGCGGTACCGTCTGTGCTGACCACATTGCTGTTGTAAGTCAGCGTGAAGTTGGTTTCAGCCGGCACGTCGATAATGATAGAATTGGAGCCGTATGCGCTGGCTACATTCCCGGTTGTCTTAAAGTAAATGCCGAATTCTATATGGGACGTTCCATTGTATGACGGTGTAACCTGCATATATCCAGGCGTGCTTAACAGCGTGGATACGTGATAGGAGATCAGGTAATATCCTGGAGCCAGCATAATGTGGGTGGAATCCAGTGATACGATCTGTCCGGTTGCATCTGCTACAACGACATACAGGGGAATCAGACTGGCATTGGTAAATTGATCCGCAAAATTGGCGAAGCTTGCAAATGCCTGATCTGGTGAAACGCCGGTGGGGCCGGTAGCGCCGGTGGGGCCAGTAGGTCCGGTAGCGCCATCAGCACCAGCCGCGCCGGTGGGTCCAGTAGCGCCATCAGCTCCAGTAACGCCGGTGGGCCCGGTAGGTCCGGTAGCGCCGTTAGCTCCAGCTGCGCCGGTAGGCCCAGTGGGTCCAGTAGCGCCGTTAGTTCCAGCTGAGCCGGTAGGTCCAGTGGGTCCAGTAGCGCCGTTAGTTCCAGCTGCACCGGTAGGCCCGGTGGGCCCAGTAGCGCCGTTAGTTCCAGCTGCACCGGTAGGCCCGGTGGGCCCAGTAGCGCCGTTAGTTCCAGCTGCCCCGGTAGGCCCAGTAGGTCCGGTAGCGCCGTTAGCTCCAGCTGCCCCGGTAGGCCCAGTAGGTCCGGTAGCGCCGTTAGCTCCAGCCGCGCCGGTAGACCCAGTGGGTCCGGTAGCTCCATTAGCCCCAGCTGCACCGGTAGGCCCGGTGGGTCCATTTGCGCCATTAGATCCTGTTGCACCAGTAGGTCCAGTAGGCCCAGTTGGTCCCATAACCCCGTTGGTTCCGGCTGCGCCGGTAGCGCCAGTGGCTCCCGTCGCTCCATTACTTCCAGCCGCCCCAGTAGCGCCCGTAGCGCCCGCGGCCCCGGTAGCCCCGGTCGGTCCAGTCGGTCCAGTCGGTCCCATAACCCCGTTGGTTCCCGCGGCCCCGGTAGCGCCAGTAGCGCCAGTAGCGCCAGTAGCGCCAGCAGCTCCCGTTGCTCCATTACTTCCAGCCGCCCCAGTCGCACCAGTAGGCCCAGTTGGTCCCATCACTCCGTTGTTGCCATCTGCGCCAGTAGCGCCCGTAGCTCCAGCTGGGCCGGTGGCCCCGGTTGGCCCCACAGCTCCGTTGCTGCCCGCAGCTCCTGTAGCCCCGGTAGCGCCCGTGGCCCCAGTCGCGCCCGTGGCCCCAGTCGCTCCCGTAGCTCCGGCCGCTCCCGTAGCTCCGGCCGCCCCCGTGGCACCCGTTGGCCCAGTCGGTCCCATGACCCCATTGTTGCCGTCAGCCCCGGTAGCTCCGGTTGGCCCGGTGGGGCCGTCAGCGCCTGTGGCCCCGGTAGACCCGGTTGGCCCGGTCGGTCCCATCACTCCATTGTTGCCGTCGGCACCGGTAGCACCTGTGGCACCTGTGGCGCCGGTGGGACCGGTTGGACCCATCAGTCCATTGCTTCCAGCTGCGCCGGTGGGGCCGGTTGGACCCATAGCCCCATTCATACCATCAGCGCCAGTAGCTCCTGTGGCGCCTGTGGCTCCGGTCGGTCCGGCAAGACCGGGAATTCCCATTGGTCCTGCGGGGCCTGTGGCTCCGGTGGGACCTACGTACCCCTGGGGTCCCATTGAACCGGTAGGTCCGGTGATACCCCTTGGCCCGGTGGCGCCTCTTGGTCCGGGACAACCTCTTGGCCCGGCAGGTCCGGTAGGGCCGCGGCCACAGCAGCAGCTGCGGCAGCCGCCATATGGACAAGAATCTGACATTCGCCGCTCAAAGTAGAAATCATCATCAGAGTCGTCAAACCGCGTACCATTTCCGCGATTCGTACCATTTCCATTTAAACTCATATTACTCTCTCCTTATTAATTAATCCCGCGCAGACCTGCGGGTTTTAGAGCGTGTTTGAAAATACCTTTCCGCTCAGCTTTGTATCACACTTTGCGGATTGTCCCGGCCCAGGCGGGAGATTTGGCTCCGGCTGAACCGGAGTCATATATGCCGCTGAGCAGGTGTATTACGCCCAGAGGGGAAGCGGGTCCACCGGCACAAGAACCGGCTATAATACAGACCCAAAAAGCAGGAGCAGAAATATTAAATTCGCTCCATATACTATATGAGAAAAAAACAAGTTGGGTGCTTAGCCGCCTGGAGTGTTGAAAATTCATTTTCACCCTCAGCCCTAAGGATTCCACCAGGCTCCGCCCGATCCCCTTAGGCTGCAGCGCTCCTGCAGATCAATAGGGATTCCATTGACGAACCCCCCTGCCAGAGACTATAATGAATTTATTACTATCATCATATTTGCCAGGCAGGTGAAGAATTTATGAACATGGGTAACCAAGAGAATAGTATTTATATCATAGATAAGAATCATCGGGTCCTATACTTTAATGAGAGAATCAAAACATTATTTCCTGAATTGCAGTGCGGTGATCTGTGCTATGAAGCGATGTGCCGGAGGCAGGTACCCTGCGCATCCTGCCCTCTTGCAAAGCGGGAGGGGAACAGCAGTATGTTCTACAACACGCTGCTGGGGACATGGACAGAGGTCAGTGCGGCAGCCATGGACTGGCCGGGAGCAGGGGCCTGCAGCGCCATGTTTATCCGGGAGATACATACTCAGAATATGAATTTGTTCTATGGACTGACCAGCAGCCGCGCATATGATGAGTTGTTTGAACTCAATCTGACTAAAGATGAGTATAAGATCCTATTCCATGTGGAGAACAAATATTTGATTCCTGCTGAGCAGGGCCGGCTTCATTCCATGGCCAGGGATGTGGCAGATTACATGATCCACCCTGACGACAGAGGGGCGTTTCTGAAGTTTTGGGATTTGGAGAGTTTGGTGCAGCGCCTGACGGCGCAGGCTTCCGACAATGTGCTGAGAGCCCAGTTCCGCAAGCGCATGGTGGACGGTGGATACTGCTGGGTCAGCCAGATCGCGGTGCTGGTGAGTAATTCAGAGCACGACGGACAGATTGTCATGTGTTTTATTCAGGACATCAATGAGCAGAAGCTCCGTGAGCAGGAGCTGCAGAACCAGGGCAGCCGGGATGTGGACAGCCTGACCGGCCTGTACCGGAGGCATAGTTTTTTCAGCAATGCAGAGGCGTTTTTGGAAAATGCAGACCCGGGGAAATACTGCCTGGTGGCCATTGATATCGAACATTTTAAACTGTTTAACGAGTGGTACGGGCAGAAGGCCGGGGACTGTTTCCTGATCCGGGTGGGGGACTGCCTGAAACAGGTACAGGCAGAGTACGGCGGAGTGGCAGGCTATATGGGCAGTGATGATTTCGGCATCGTTCTGCCCAATGACCGGGCAGTTCTGGACAGACTGCAGAACCAGATCGTGGAATATGCAAAAGAACACGGTAAAGATGCAGGCTTTATGCCCGCTTTTGGGATCTATCCCATTGACAATCCCAGAATACCGGCCAGCGGCATGTATGACCGGGCTGTCATTGCCCTTGGCATGATCAAAGGGAATTACGCTGTGCGCAGCAGCTGGTATGATTCGGAGATGAAACAGAAGATGGAGGAGAACCACAAGCTTCTCTCTGATGTCCAGCGGGCGTTGACGAACCATGAATTTACATTTTATGCCCAGCCTAAATGCAATATGGCGACAGGGAAGATCATCGGACTGGAATCCCTGGTGCGTTGGAACCATCCGGAAAAAGGGATTGTGCCGCCGGGCAGTTTCATCCCTCTTTTAGAAGAAAATGGGTTTATATCCAATCTGGACCTCTATATCTGGGAGGAGGTCTGCCGCAGCGTGCGGGGATGGATGGACAGGGGCTACCGGGCGGTGCCGATCTCTGTCAATGTGTCCAGAGTGGACATCTATACCCTGGACGTGGTGAAAACATTTAAGGATTTAACGGATAAATACAGCCTTCCCCCGGCGCTCATTGAGGCGGAGATCACGGAGAGCGCCTATGCGGAGGATTATACCAGAATCACCGCAGTAGCAGAGGGGCTGAGAAATGCCGGATTCACGGTGCTGATGGACGATTTCGGAAGTGGTTTTTCTTCCCTCAACATGCTGAAGGACGTCAAGGTAGATGTGCTGAAGATTGACATGAAGTTCCTGGAGATGGACGAGCAGAGCAGCAATAAGGGCATGAACATCCTGGAGACAGTGATCAATATGGCCCGCCTTATGGGGCTGCGGGTGATTGCGGAGGGAGTGGAGACCAGGGAACAGGCGGACTTCCTGCTGGACATGGGCTGCAATTATGCCCAGGGATATTATTTTTACCGTCCCATGCCCATACAGGTGTTTGAGCCTCTGTTGAGCAATGAGGACAATATTGACTTCCGCGGGATCCAGGCAAAACAGGTGGGGCGGCTGCACGTCAAGGAGCTGCTGGGAGAGGATGCCATCAGCCAGACACTGCTGAACAACATTCTGGGCGCAGTTGCATTTTACGATGTGTGTGGAGACCGCGTGGAGCTGGTCCGTGTAAATGAACAGTATTACCGGGTGACGAGAACCAACCCTGTGGACCTGGAGGAGCGCCGCAGGCGGATTATGGAGGACATATACCAGGAGGACCGGGAGCAGGTTATGAATATATTCCGGCAGGCAGGAAGAGATCTGCAGAACGGCGCCCAGGGTGATTTCCGCAGGGTGCTGGGGGACGGCTCCAGCCGCTGGATTCATATCCGGGCCTTTTTTCTGCGGGAACAGGACGGCCACAGTCTGTACTATGGATCGATCAGTGATGTGACGGAGCAGAAGCGCAGGGAGCAGCAGCTGGAATCCTCCCAGAAGGCTCTCTCCGCCGTGATGCATATTTCGGATAATGATGAGTCCTTTATGAAACTGGGGGAACAGAACCGCCGGGCAGCGACAGCCATATTCAATCAGATGACTCCGGGCGGGATGATCGGTGCATATTGTGAGAGTGGTTTCCCGCTGTATTTTGCCAACCAGGAGATGGTCCGGCTGCTGGGATACGGAACCTTTGATGAGTTTGCAGAAGCCATCCACTGGAAGGTGTCCAACACCGTACACCCCGATGACAGGGACAAGGCAGCCAAGGATGTGGGAGTGGAGTATTATCCGGGGATGGAGTATACCACCACCTACCGCATGCCCAAGAAGGACGGGACCTGGTTCTGGACCCTGAATAAGGGCCGGGTCATTGAGGCGGAGGACGGCCGTCTGGCAATTGTCGGCGCATGCACCGACATATCGGAGACCATGGAGACCCAGCGCCAGCTGGCCCAGAGCAATGCAATCTTAAGGCACCAGAACCAGGAGCTGAATTTTGTCAACAATGATGCTCCGGGGGGATATTACCGCTGCAGAGTGGAGGATGGCTTTGAGTTCCTCTATATCAGTAACCGTTTTCAGGAGATTGTGGGGTATACTAAGGATGAAATACGAGAACTGTATGACAGCTGTTTTCTGAACATGATCCACCCGGACGACCAGTACAAGCTGAAGGAGGGGGCGGCGCTGCGGCGGCGTGTGCTGAATCTGCAGTACCGGCTGGCCAGCAAAAACGGCTGGATCTGGGTCATCAACCAAAGCAGCTTTATGCGCTATGAGAAAGCGGAAATCATCCAGGGCGTAGTTCTGGATGTGACATCCATGAAGGAGAAGGAACATCAGCTTTTAATGGCGGGCAAGAAACTGGAGAGTATTCTGCGCCTGGCGGACATCAATTGCTGGGATTGGGATATGGAGCGCAGGACCCTGACCCTGTACAATGTGACCGGCAGCGGGGAACTGGCTGAGGTATATGCGGCTATGCAAAATAACGAGCACATCATCAGTAACTTTCCGGAGGGCTGTAAACTGCTTACCTATATTCGGGAGGATTACCGGGAGCTGTTCTCAGATTACATGGAGCGCATCCGTACAGGTGAAAGCCATAAGTGCAGCAGCTGTGAAATCCCTCTGACAGGCGGGGACGGCAGGGAGATCTGGGTCAGAACAGCAGGAGAGACTATATACGGCGCTGACAAAACTCCGGTGAAAGCGGTGGGATATTATATTGACATCACCAGCCAGAAGCAAGAGCAGCTGCAGAGAAGGGTGGATTTAAAGACCCTTGAACTGCTGCGCAGCCAGTCGGAGTTCGACTTGAGAATCAACCTCACAGAGGATATCATTGTGAGTGAGCAGAGCCGGGACGGGTGGATGGACGGCCCCGGGTGCCGGGGAAGCATCTACTCGGCAGCTGTGGAGGGCCTGAACCAGAGCCGGGTGCAGCCGGAGTTTCGGCGTGTATTCAGGGAGTTTTCGGACCGCCGGCGGCTGCTGGATCTGTTCAGGCAGGGTATTTACACGGACAGCCTGGACTATCAGAGACAGTGCGGGGATCAGACCCGCTGGACGCGGATGGTAGTTTACCTGAACCAGGAGGAGGAACGGCAGGAGGTGTTCTCCTACATGTTTGTCATGGACATTGACCAGCAGAAGCGCCAGGAGCAGGAGCTGGCCAGACAGGCGGAGACAGATCCGCTTACGGGACTTTACAACCGCAAGGCAGCGGAGCAGAAAATCCGTGAATACCTGGCAGGGGAAGAGCCGGCGGCTTTGATTATGTTTGACCTGGACAATTTTAAGGCCGCCAACGATGTGTTCGGCCATACATACGGGGACCAGATGATTGTGGAGAATGCGAAGAAGCTGAAGAGCTATTTCCGGGAGGAGGATATAGTGTGCCGCCTGGGAGGCGATGAATTCCTGGTGCTCTGCAAGAATATCCCCGAGGAGGCGGTCCGGCGGAAGCTGGAACAGGTGGTGTGGCAGGCCACGGAGGCCCACAAGCGCAGCGGCCGGCTGATCCGCTTCTCCATATCCGCGGGCTTTGCTATGGCTCCGGAGCAGGGAACAGCCTTCGAGGATCTGTACCAGAAGGCGGATGTGGCTCTGTTCTCAGCCAAAATGAGCGGGAAGGGAACATTTGAAAAGTACGATCCGTCTATGAAGGCCGTGCGGTTTGAGCTGGCGGAACAGGAAGATGAGAAATAAGAAGCAGCAAGAAGCGGAGCGCCCTCTCAGGCACTCCGCTTCTCACGTTGAACGCGGCGAAGCGCTCGCAAAGCGCGGTTCACCGTTTTTACAGATCCAGTTTTAAGTCGCCGGCCTTGATCCAGCCGATTTTTCTGAGAATTTCCCCGAAGATCAGGGTCAGCACAGCAGGAAGAACGAAGCACACCAGCAGGATTCCCAGCCACATCCGGCTTCCTCCTCCCATGGCGGTGAAAACGCCGATGGGACCCACCAGCCCGCAGGTGCCCATGCCTGAGCCTGCGGGGATATTCTCCAGACGGAATACCATGGTGGCAATAGGGCCGGTGATCATTGAGGCCAGGGTGGGCGGAATCCAGATTTTGGGATTCAGCACAATGTTGCCCATCTGCAGCATGCTTGTCCCAAGCCCCTGGGCCATCAGCCCCCCCACCTTGTTCTCACGGTAGCTCATCACCGCGAATCCGATCATCTGGGCGCAGCAGCCGGCTGTGGCGGCTCCGCCTGCCAGGCCGTCCAGGGACAGGGCGATACAGATGGCCGCGCTGCTGATGGGAAGGGTCAGGGCGATTCCGATGAGAGCGGATACCAGAATTCCCATGAAGAAGGGCTGCAGTTCAGTGGCAGTCTTTACCAACATACCGAACCCATCCATAAACAGGGCCACGCGGGGGCCTACGGCCATGGCGATCATCACGCCGGATATAATGGTGAGGCCGGGGGTGACGATGATGTCCAGACGCGTCTCCTTGGATACGATCTTGCCCAGCTCAGTGGCCACCACGGTAGCCACCAGCGCGCCCACGGGACCGCCCAGGGTGTTGCCTGCCACGCCCACAGTGGCAGCGGAAAACAGCACCAGCTGGGGGGCCTTCAGCGCGTGTGCGATGGCCACGCCCAGCGCCGCGCCGGTGGCGCTTTTGGCATACTGGGCGATGACGTTAAAGAGTTCATAGTGAAGCTGCTGTCCCAAGGTGTCGAATATGGTTCCGATCAGCAGTGAGGCGAAGAGTCCGAAGGCCATGGCGCCAAGGGCGTCGATGAGATAGGTCTGTACGGTGATGTTTACATTTTTCTTTTTGAGAAATTCCTTAACATTTGACATGACTGCGCTCTCCTTATGGTTCCTTATGTAGTTGTTTCAGCAATTAGTTAGGGATTTTACCATAGATTTCAAAAAATGCAAGGTTTTAGTTAAAATTCTATAAAAATTGTTAAATATTTCACAATAATAGCCTGCGCCCTCTGTGGTCCAGGTTGCATTTTAAACCTCGGTGGGATATAATATAGCGAATGGGGCAGAATTTTTTCAGGAAGGTTAATTTAGATGGAATTTCAGATATTGTATGCAATACAGAAAATTCACGGGCCGCTGCTGGATGAGCTGATGGCCGGAATCACATCCCTGGGCGACAAGGGCTGGTTCTGGCTGTTGTTGTCCGTTGTTTTTTTATGTATAAAAAAGACGAGGCCCCTGGGGCTGGCCATGGTGATATCCATTGCGGCCGGCGCCCTTTTGGGGAACCTGATTTTAAAGCCATTGATAGCCAGGCAGAGGCCGTGCTGGCTGGACCAGTCGGTGGCTCTTTTGATCGCGAATCCCAGGGATTTCTCCTTTCCCTCCGGGCACACGCTGGTGAGCTTTGAGGCTGCCGTCAGCATTTTCCTGTACCGGAGGACATGGGGCTGGTGGGCCCTGGCTCTGGCGGCGCTGATCGCATTTTCAAGGCTTTACCTCTTTGTGCATTTCCCCACAGACGTGCTGGCGGGGGCGGTGCTGGGAACAACCATCGCCCTGGCGGTCCACAGGGGGATTGTACAGAGAGGACTACGAGGAAGAGGTGATTGATATGAGAGAACGGGCACCGGGGATCTATGAAGTGGAACTTCACAGCGACCAGATGAGCATCAGTGAGATTAAAATATTTATTGTAAAGGGCAGCGCGGGGGAGCGCAGCCTGATGGTGGACACTGGCTTTCGCAGCAGAAAATGCCTGGCCCAGATGGAGGGCGTGCTGGAAGAGCTGGGGATCAGCTTAAGCCGGCTGGACATTTTCCTGACCCACAAGCATCATGACCACTGCGGCCTGGCCAGCGTGTACGCGGAGCGTGGGGCGCGGCTGTTCATGAACCGGCTGGAGGACCGGCACTGTTATGACTGCCTGTACTACAGCCACAGCCACGGCAATTCCGAGGACCAGCCCCAGGTGCTTACCAGCGTGGGCATCACGCCTGAGGAAACGCCTGAGGTCTGGGAAATGTTTATGGAGATTAACCGCAGGGCAGAGGGAAAAAAGGGCTGGGAGTTTGATATTCCCGGTTTCTACTATACGCCCGCAGCCCCTGGGGATGAGTTTGTCTACGACGGCTATCATTTCCGGGCAGTGGAGCTGTCCGGGCACACCTTCGGGCAGCTGGGACTGTATGATGAGGAGAAAAAGGTGCTGTTCTGTGCAGACCAGGTGATAAACGGCATTGTGCCCATTGTGGGCACCAGCTATCCTGACGAACAGCTGCTGAAGCGTTATTTCCAGTCACTGGATTATATTAAGCATCACTATCAGGACTGCCTGATCCTGCCCGCCCACAATGAGCCGATCACCGATGTGGCTGGGGTAGTGAACCGGATTGTATTCGCATATCTGGATAAGGTGGGAATGATCAAGAGCATTCTGGATCACAGCCGCAGGCCCATGACCACCCAGGAGGTGGCCTGCGTGGCGTACGGCATAGCCGGGATTCCGGCGGATACAAGCCAGTTTATCAAGCTGAAGATGGTTATTACCAAGACATATTCCTGCCTGGAATACCTCTACGGTGAGGATTTCGCCCTCAGAAGCGAGCGGGAGGGCGTGATTTACTGGGAGGCCCCGTAAAGAGAATTAAAAAAATATGCTTGCATATAATATAAAATCGTGTATAGTAGAAGTCAGGCGGTGAGAAGCATTGATGTCTTTTACATCGCGAAAAAAATAATAGCAGAGTAGGCTTTTGTGCGTTAAGTGCCGGTTGAACAGGGAGTTGTCAGCCGGACGAAAAGGGTTGTTTTAACAGCTCTTGCGGTACATTGGCCGCATCCCGCTGCATCAGGGATAATACTATATTATCTCCTTTTGTAGTTCGAGAGGTCTGCAAAGGAGGTAATTTTTTTATGAAGAAATTAGCAACTTTGTTCAGCCAGTCACGCCAGGAGTTTAAATTGGTGAGAACAGTCACAGTATGTGCCATGATGGGCGCCCTTGGAATGGTGCTGGGCGCATTTACCATTTACATCGGTCCTGGCAGCCGGGTGGGATTCTCAGGTATTCCCAACATGGTGGTGGCATACCTGTTTGGCCCGGTGGTGGGCTGCGTTTTCAACGGCACCATGGACATTTTCAAATACCTGATCAAGCCGGCTGGGCCATACTTCCCCGGCATGACGCTGGTGACCATGCTGGCCGGCCTGATCTACGGAAGCTTTTTTTACAAGCGCCCCATGAGGCTGTGGCGCGTGCTGGCAGCGGGATTCGTGGTGGCGGTGGTCTGCAATGTATGGCTCAATACATACTGCCTGTCCATTATGCTGGGCAAGGGCTTCTGGGGTATGCTGCCGGCCCGCATTGTCCAGAATGCCATCACCTGGCCCCTTCATTCCCTGGCCTTCTACTACACGGCCAAGGTCCTGGAACTGGCCGGCGTGTTCAAGGTGCTGGGCCTGAAGCCGCTGCTGCAGAATACTGCGGAAAATGAGGGGAAAAACCGTTAAAAAACTGACGGGCTGTTTCGAAAAAAGAACAGCAGATTCCCGCATTCCATTAGAAAAAAAACAATAGCCCCAGTGTGGCTGTGCTATGATGCATGATGAAAGTCAGATCCCAAGAGGAGGAAATGCATCATGGCAGTTCATGTAATCGACGAGGCAAACCGCTGCCTCCAATGTAAGAAACCGATGTGTCAGCAGGGGTGCCCCATCCATACGCCGGTTCCCGTAATGATTAAGGCTTTGAAGGAGGGACGGCTGGAGGAGGCTGGGGCCATGCTGTTCGAGAATAACCCCATGTCCCTGGTATGTTCCCTGGTGTGCAACCACGAAAACCAGTGCGAGGGACACTGTATAATGGGCAGAAAGGGCCAGCCGGTCCATGTCAGCAGCATTGAGAATTATATATCAGACACCTGTCTGGAGCGGATCAAGATTGGGTGCGCCCCGTCGAACGGCAAAAAGGTGGCGGTGATCGGCGCCGGACCGGCCGGAATTACCATTGCCATCATGCTGACCCAGAGGGGGTACAGCGTGACGATCTTTGACGCCCGGGACAAGATCGGCGGCGTGCTGCAGTACGGAATCCCGGAATTCCGCCTGCCCAAAACCATCCTGGACCGCTACAAGAAGAAACTTCTGGCCATTGGCATCAAGATCCGTCCCAACACGACCATCGGCGGGGCGCTGGAGATCAAGGATCTGTTCAGGGACGGCTACAAGAGCATATTCATCGGCACCGGCGTGTGGCGCCCCAAGACCCTTGGTGTAAAAGGAGAATCCCTGGGAAATGTCCACTTTGCCATTGATTACCTGGCCAACCCCAATGCCTACAATCTGGGCAACCGGGTGGCGGTGATCGGCATGGGCAATTCTGCCATGGATGTGGCCCGCACCGTTATCCGCCAGGGTTCCCACGACGTAACTCTCTACGCCAGGGGGAACCGCTCTGATGCCAGCCACCATGAGACGTCCTACGCCATGTTGGACGGGGCGAAGTTTGAGTATAACAAGAGTATTGTGGAGATCAACGATGACGGCCCGGTGTTCCAGACCGTGCTCTGCGACGCGGAGGGCAATGCCGCAGGCCTGTCACAGGAGACGGAGCAGGTGTACGCCGACTCTGTGATTATCTCCATCAGCCAGGGGCCAAAGAGCAAGCTGGTGAATACTACACAGGGGCTGAAAGCTACTAAGAACGGACTGCTGGAGACGAATGAAAGCGGCGAGACTACAGTGGAGGGGATCTTTGCATCGGGCGATGTGGTGCTGGGGGCTAAGACTGTGGTAGAAGCGGTGGCTTATTCTAAGACGGTGGTTGAGGCGATGGATGCGTATATGAGAGGGTAGGCGCGGAAGGGGGGACGCGAAGAGGATTTAGGTTCATCTGTTCGTGAAAGCCAGTGAGCCCGCCCCCTTGGGCCGCTCCGCCCGTCTCCCCTGACTCTCACCCGCTAGGTATAAGCCCCCACGCTGGCGCTTCCAGGAGCGGGTTAAGGAGAAAAGCGTCGGCATCCAAGGGTATCCCACATTTGTAAAAAAACTTCGAAAACTAAAAACCTCATAATATGTAAATTTCAAAGCAAGAGAGATCTAACGGCCATTTTTAAATATCTGGCGGTTTGATCTCTCTTTTTTTAGACCTGCCGGTAGGAAGTGACAGAATCCGATCTTCCTTCTCCCGCGATTCCCCAAACACGGTTGTGTACCTTTCTCCCGCGTCTATACCT
>OKVW01000912.1_pt1 | contig 14330 bp, 11 predicted proteins | sample 1606991 | NCBI WGS metagenome assembly OKVW01 (sample SAMN03281021, study PRJEB24777) | human gut metagenome | isolation source: fecal sample PR177 from 1 month old male Malay infant, vaginal delivered...
CTTAACCACCTCGCCAGAGCCTACCGAAGTATGGTGCTGGTTTATTAGCGCTGTTTTATGGGGATCCCTCAGCGCATAGCGCGGGCTTGATAGTCAGATAATCAGGTAATTAGCCTTCCTGCAGACGCGACGGTGGCGCAGAATAATAGTGTGCGTCCGCGTCAGCAAAGCGTTTCAGCATCGCAGCCGATGGCACTTTATCCAGCAGGCTGAAGACCACAATCCCAAGGCTTCCGAAGATAAACCCTGGAATGATCTCGTAAAGATCCAGCCAGCCGTAATGCTTCCAGACAATCACTGTCACTGCACCAATGATCATCCCCGCCAGCGCACCGTTACGGGTCATGCGTGACCACAAAACGGAGAACAGAACCACCGGACCGAACGCAGCGCCAAAACCGGCCCACGCGTAGCTGACCAGGCCCAACACGCGGTTTTCCGGATTGGCTGCCAGGGCAATCGCCACCAGCGCGACCACCAGCACCATCACGCGGCCTACCCAGACCAGCTCTTGTTGGCTGGCACCTTTACGCAGAAATGCTTTATACAAGTCTTCAGTGATGGCGCTGGAACAGACCAGAAGCTGACAGCTCAGCGTTGACATCACCGCAGCAAGGATTGCGGAAAGCAGAATACCGGCAATCCATGGGTTGAAGAGAATCTGCGCGAGTTCAATGAAGACGCGTTCAGCGTTCTGATTCACCGAACCTGCCAGCGCCGGGTTGTTATTGAAATACGCGATGCCGAAAAAGCCCACCGCGACTGCTCCCGCCAGGCACAGGATCATCCAGGTCATACTGATACGACGCGCGTGGACAATGCTGTGGTGAGAATCCGCCGCCATAAAGCGCGCCAGAATATGCGGCTGACCAAAGTAGCCCAGTCCCCAGCCCATCAGGGAAATGATAGCGACGAAATTCAGCCCTTTGAGCATATCGACGTTCTCAATGCTCTTTTGCTTGATGACTTCCAGAGAATCGCCAAAGCCGCCCACGCTGATGATCACCATCACCGGAGTCAGGATCAGGGCAAAAATCATCAGGCTGGCCTGAACAGTGTCCGTCCAGCTGACGGCGAGGAATCCGCCAATAAAGGTATAAATAATGGTGGCTGCCGCCCCCGCCCACAGTGCGGTTTCGTAGCTCATGCCGAAGGTGCTCTCAAAGAGACGCGCCCCCGCCACAATGCCAGACGCACAGTAAATAGTGAAAAACAGCAAAATAACCAGCGCGGAGATAATACGCAGTATCCGGCTATTATCTTCAAAACGACCGGTGAAATAGTCCGGCAGAGTCAGGGCATTATTATTATGTTCAGTGTGCACGCGAAGGCGACCCGCGACCAGCTTCCAGTTTATCCACGCTCCAACCGTCAGACCAATGGCAATCCAGCTTTCTGAAATTCCCGAAATAAATATCGCTCCCGGTAGCCCCATCAGTAACCAGCCGCTCATATCGGATGCGCCAGCGGATAACGCCGTCACAAATGGCCCAAGACTACGGCCACCCAAAATATAATCATCAAAGTTTTTGGTTGAGCGCCAGGCGATAAAACCAATCAATATCATGCCCCAAATATAGACACAGAACGTCACCAGCATAGGTGTACTTATTGCCATAAATTCTCCAGATTCTTCTGTTTTATTGCCCTGCCGGAACGAGGCAAAGCATGTTGTATTTCCCAGGCGACCGTATCCTGCCGGAAGCGTGGATTATTCACAATCGATTTAACACACCATTTACATCAATTTTTAATGCAAATGCAGACTATTTTTCGGCAGGTTGCACTCTCTCACACTTTTGGCGGTTGCACCTTTTAAAAGTGTTAAGTACCGCAGAGAAAAAGATAGCGTTATTACTTTTCTGAGCGTCATACATCTTTCTTTTATTAACATTTCATTCATTTTTAAGCTTGTTATCCAGGTCACATTTAACGTGGTTGCACAAAGTTGCAACATAGTGGATATTTCTCGATAACGATTAGCGGTATACCACCGAACAACAGGAGCAGATGGCATGGGAACCACCACGATGGGGGTTAAACTGGATGACGCGACCCGCGAGCGTATAAAGTCAGCGGCGACGCGAATTGATCGCACCCCGCACTGGTTGATTAAGCAGGCAATCTTTAATTATCTGGAAAAGCTGGAAAACGATGACGCACTGCCAGAACTTCCTGCACTGTTAGCGGGCGCCGCTAACGAAGGCGATGAGGCGACCGCGCCACAGGAAGAGGTGCATCAGCCGTTCCTTGAGTTCGCCGAGCAGATCCTGCCTCAATCCGTCTCCCGCGCCGCCATTACCGCAGCGTATCGCCGATCAGAAACGGATGCCGTCTCCATGCTGATGGAGCAGGCGCGCCTGCCGCAGCCAGTTGCCGAACAGGCGCATAAACTGGCTTATCAACTGGCGGATAAACTGCGTAACCAGAAAACGGCCAGCGGCCGAGCTGGCATGGTACAAGGGTTGCTGCAGGAGTTTTCCCTCTCCTCACAGGAGGGCGTGGCGCTGATGTGTCTGGCAGAAGCGCTGCTGCGTATTCCGGATAAGGCCACGCGTGATGCGCTAATCCGCGACAAAATCAGTAATGGCAACTGGCAGTCGCACATTGGTCGCAGTCCGTCGTTGTTCGTTAACGCGGCAACCTGGGGCCTGTTGTTTACTGGCCGACTGGTCTCTACCCATAATGAGGCCAGCCTGTCGCGCTCACTGAACCGCATTATTGGTAAGAGTGGCGAACCGCTGATTCGTAAAGGCGTCGACATGGCGATGCGCCTGATGGGTGAACAGTTCGTGACGGGTGAAACCATTGCCGAAGCGCTGGCCAATGCCCGTAAGCTGGAAGAGAAAGGGTTCCGCTACTCTTACGACATGCTGGGTGAAGCCGCGCTGACCGCCGCTGATGCGCAAGCTTATATGGTTTCCTATCAACAGGCGATTCATGCGATTGGCAAAGCGTCGAACGGACGCGGGATCTATGAGGGTCCTGGCATCTCCATTAAGCTTTCCGCCCTGCATCCGCGCTACAGCCGTGCCCAGTACGATCGGGTGATGGAAGAACTGTACCCACGGCTGAAATCTTTGACGCTGTTAGCACGTCAGTATGACATCGGGATCAATATCGATGCCGAAGAGGCCGATCGTCTGGAGATCTCCCTCGACCTGCTGGAAAAACTGTGCTTTGAACCTGAGCTGGCAGGCTGGAACGGTATTGGTTTCGTGATCCAGGCCTACCAGAAACGCTGCCCGTTTGTCATTGATTACCTGATAGATCTCGCCACCCGCAGCCGTCGTCGTCTGATGATCCGCCTGGTGAAAGGCGCCTACTGGGACAGCGAGATCAAACGCGCCCAGATGGACGGCCTTGAAGGCTATCCGGTTTATACCCGCAAGGTCTACACGGATGTCTCCTATCTCGCCTGCGCGAAGAAGCTGCTCGCGGTGCCGAATCTGATCTATCCGCAGTTTGCCACCCATAACGCCCATACGCTGGCGGCTATTTATCAGTTAGCCGGGCAGAACTACTATCCGGGCCAGTATGAATTCCAGTGTCTGCACGGGATGGGCGAACCGCTGTATGAGCAGGTCACCGGTAAAGTGGCGGATGGAAAACTGAATCGTCCGTGCCGCATCTACGCGCCGGTTGGTACGCATGAAACGCTACTGGCCTATCTGGTGCGTCGTTTGCTGGAAAACGGCGCGAATACCTCCTTCGTTAACCGTATCGCGGATACCACGCTCCCGCTGGATGAACTGGTGGCCGATCCCGTTGAAGCCGTTGAGAAACTGGCTCAGCAGGAAGGTCAGACCGGCCTGCCACATCCCAAAATAGCCCTGCCGCGCGATCTCTACGGTAAAGGCCGCGATAACTCAGCCGGTCTGGATCTCTCCAATGAACACCGTCTGGCCTCGCTCTCCTCCGCCCTGCTCAATAGCGCGCTGCAAAAATGGCGCGCGTTGCCGATGCTCGAAACGCCGGTTTCCGAGGGTGAAATGAGTGCAGTGATTAACCCGGCCGAGCCGAAAGACATCGTTGGTTATGTGCGTGAAGCCAGTGAAAGCGAAGTCGAACAGGCGCTGCAAAGCGCAGTGAATAACGCGCCTATCTGGTTTGCGACGCCGCCGGAAGAACGTGCGGCGATCCTGCATCGCGCAGCGGTGTTGATGGAAGGCCAGATGCAACAACTGATCGGCATTCTGGTACGTGAAGCCGGGAAAACGTTCAGCAATGCCATTGCGGAAGTGCGCGAAGCTGTCGATTTCCTCCACTATTACGCGGGTCAGGTTCGTGATGATTTCGATAATGAAACTCACCGTCCGCTTGGTCCGGTGGTGTGTATTAGTCCGTGGAACTTCCCGCTCGCCATCTTTACCGGACAGATTGCCGCTGCGCTGGCGGCAGGCAACAGCGTACTCGCCAAACCCGCAGAACAAACGCCGCTCATCGCTGCACAAGGGGTTGCGATTCTGCTGGAGGCCGGTGTACCGCCGGGCGTTGTGCAACTGCTGCCGGGGCGTGGCGAAACGGTCGGCGCCACTCTGACCACTGACGGCCGTGTGCGTGGCGTGATGTTTACCGGTTCGACCGAGGTAGCGACACTGCTACAGCGCAACATCGCCACCCGTCTGGATGCGCAGGGGCGTCCGATTCCCCTGATCGCCGAAACGGGAGGTATGAACGCGATGATTGTGGACTCGTCGGCGCTCACCGAGCAGGTCGTGGTGGATGTACTGGCCTCCGCGTTTGACAGCGCCGGACAGCGCTGTTCCGCGCTACGCGTCCTCTGTTTGCAGGATGATATTGCCGATCACACGCTGAAAATGCTGCGTGGCGCGATGGCGGAATGCCGGATGGGTAATCCGGGACGCCTGACCACCGACATCGGTCCAGTCATTGATGATGAAGCCCGCACCAATATCGAACGCCACATTCAGGCTATGCGCGCGAAAGGCCGTCCGGTGTTCCAGGCGGTACGTGAAAACAGTGATGATGTCCGCGAATGGCAAACCGGCACCTTCGTCGCCCCAACCCTGATCGAACTGGAGAGTTTTGACGAACTGCAAAAAGAAGTGTTTGGCCCGGTTCTGCACGTTGTGCGTTACAACCGCAATAATCTGGACGCGCTGATCGCGCAAATTAACGCCTCCGGATATGGTCTGACGCTCGGCGTTCATACCCGTATCGATGAAACCATCGCCCAGGTCACCGGTTCTGCGCACGTGGGGAACCTGTACGTGAACCGTAACATGGTCGGGGCTGTCGTTGGCGTTCAGCCGTTTGGCGGCGAAGGTTTGTCTGGCACGGGTCCTAAGGCTGGTGGGCCACTCTATCTCTACCGTTTGCTGGCAAACCGTCCGGAAAATGCGCTATCGATCACCCTGGCGCGCCAGGATGCAGAATATCCGGTTGATGCACAGCTTAAAGCCGCTCTGACTCAACCATTAGAAGCGCTACGTGAATGGGCCGCCGATCGCCCTGCTCTGCGCCAGATCTGTCAGCAATTTGGCGAGCAGGCGCAGGCCGGGACGCAGCGACTTTTGCCTGGACCGACAGGAGAACGAAATACCTGGACACTGTTACCGCGTGAGCGCGTGCTCTGTATTGCTGATGATGAACAGGATGCATTGGTGCAACTTGCAGCAGTCGCATCGGTCGGTAGTCTGATTTTGTGGCCGGATGATGCCTTCCATCGGGAACTGGCAAAACGTTTGCCGAAAGCCGTTTGCGACCGAATCGGGTTTACCAAAGCCGATAACCTGGTATCTCAGCCGTTTGATGCCGTTATTTTCCACGGTGATTCGGATCAGCTTCGCGCCTTGTGTGAAGCGGTTGCCGCCCGTGAAGGTGCCATCATCTCAGTGCAGGGATTCGCCCGAGGGGAAAGTAATATCTTGTTGGAACGTCTGTACGTTGAGCGCTCGCTAAGCGTGAACACAGCCGCCGCCGGGGGTAACGCCAGCCTGATGACAATTGGCTAAAGCTATGGTTAATTAAGGCTCCGGTAACGGGGCCTTTTTTTGTGGATCCAGAGGGAGTCATGAACCGAATTTTACTTACCTGCGTGGCGTTGCTGGCTGGCGGCCAGGCACTGGCCGATGATTGTGCTAATGCCAGCACGCAAGCAGAAATGAATACCTGTGCCGCCGCGCAATATCAGACGGCGGATAAGGCATTGAATAAGACGTTTCAGAATGCGCTGAAACGCGCTACACCAGCGCAGCAAGAACTGCTGAAAAAGGCGCAAACTGCCTGGATAGCCGTACGCGATGCGGACTGTGCGCTTATCAGTTCCGGCACTGAAGGCGGTAGCGCCCAGGCGATGATTTCCAGTCAATGCCTTACGGATAAAACGGCTGAACGGGAAGCATTTATCGCTTCGTTGCTGCAATGCGAAGAAGGCGATCTGAGCTGCCCACTGCCACCCGCGAATTAACGGACACGAATTCCTTCAATAATCATGCGCTGAACGTTCTCAACCGTCTGATTAAAAAAGGCTTCATCACGTAGCGTTGCCCCTGTTACCGCCTCGACCTGAGGCGCAAAATCGGCGTAATGCTGTGTTGAAGCCCAAATCATGAAAATCAGATGGTGCGGGTCAATCGGTGCCAGTTTTCCACTCTTTACCCACCCGGCAATCAGTGCGGACTTGTCATCAATCAGCGCTTTTAAATCACCGGTCAGTTCGTCCATCAACAGCGGCGCCCCCGCCAGCATTTCCATACAAAACAGCCGTGAGGCTTGCGGATAGTCGCGGGATACTTCCAGTTTAAGCCGGATATATTCTTTAATCGCGGCGAGCGGCGCAAAATCTTCACGAAACGCTTTCAACGGTGCCAGCCAGATATCAAGTATCTGTTGCAACACCGCCACATACAGTGCTTCTTTGGACGGATAGTAATACAGGAGATTGGTTTTAGAGACACCAGCCTGCTCGGCGATTTGCTCAATGCGCGTACCGTGAAAACCGTATTGCGAAAACGTATTCAATGCCGCCGTAAGAATAGCCTGGCGTTTTGCGCTGACAGCCTGCGAACGTTTACCTGTTTTTTTCTCAGCACGTTGGGCCATGCCTGTTTCCTTGTTCTGTGAATCTGGCAGTGGCGCTTAGTCTGCGGGGCGTTTCATTACAGTTCAACATAAGATGCAAAAAAACCGCCGGATTATCCGGCGGCGGTGGCGTCATCACACTGAATTGAGTACTACAGGTGATGACTTTCAGGTATGGCAGGGCTAGCTGTTACGATTACCGTGACTACTTTTGCCCCCTTTCTTACCGGCTTCAGATGCACGCTGCGGGTCATTCTTGAAGTTACCCCCGCTGTGCTGGCCACCTTTACGACCTGCTTCTGATGCTCTCTCACGGTCTTCAGCAAAATTGCCGGAACCGCCTCGATGGTTTGCCATTACTGACCTCCGTCATTGATTAGACATCATATTGCATAGGTGTCGGGGAGGATCCCCTCGCAGCAAGTGATACACACCATAATGATTGCTACGTAACTCTAAGCATAGTGAACACAGCACGATCGGGCAGCAGTTCGTAATATCCTGCAATATCTTCGCCGCTAACACGCAATATGCTCACTAACAAAGCCCATAATTAATTCTTATGGCAGAAGAAAGGACGATCGGGGAAAATGTATCATGATAATTCAGAACGCTCCGCCATCGCGAAAATCCGCGTTGCGGAGCGTAGTTCTCAGGGATGGCTAGCGTTTATTGGCAATGACTTTAACCTTATAGCGCCCGTCAGATTGGCGATATGCCCCGTGGATATCCGTTTCAAATCCCGGATACCACTTACCAATTTCACATAGCATCTGAATAAACTGGAGCGTTGCACGGTTCTCTTCCGTTAACATTTCCCCAGGCATCACCAAAGGAACCCCCGGTGGATACGGCAGAATCATATTGGCACTCACTCGTCCGATCATGTCGTCGACATAAATCTCCTCAACTTCGCCATGCAATTCTTTCTGGAATGCCCGATGTGGGTTCATCGCCATCGTCGGCAATGTTTCAAACGCATGGAACATCAACTCGGGTAAATTGTGATGGCAAATTAAAGAATGGATCCCGTTGGCCAGTTCCTGAATACACATATCGGCATAAAATTCTGGCTGTTGTTCATAAACGGCGGGCAGCATCTCTTTTACGGTAGCGTTACGATCATAATCGCGCTTAAAGTCATTCAACGCTCTGAGTAAACCTAATGCTTTTGTCTTGTTAATGCCAATGCTGAAAAGGAAAAGAAGGTTATACGGTCCGGTTTTTTCGACAATAATACCGTGCTGATCAAGATACTTTGCAACAAGCGCTGCTGGTATCCCCTGCTTTTCCATTTTTCCGGATTGGTTCATTCCAGGCATCAGCAACGTGACCTTGATAGGATCAAGGAACATATGGCGTTCATCAATGTCCTTAAATCCATGCCACTCTTCTCCTGGTGACAGAGCCCAGCAACGGGCGTCAAGGGCATCGCAGTCAGGCTGCCAGACATCGAAAAACCATCCATTGACTTCTTTTCTGATGGCTTTAATTTCATGACGGAATTGAACGGCACGACGAATAGAATTTTCGACCAGCCTTTTCCCGGCATTCCCTTTCATCATTGCCGCAGACATTTCAATCGAGGCAACAATGCCATAGTGCGGAGACGTAGAGGTGTGCATCATAAAGGTTTCATTGAAGGTTTCCTCTTCAAAATCACCCTTAATATGGATCATTGATGCCTGTGAAAACGCCGCCAAAAGCTTATGCGTGGATTGCGTTTCATAAATCGTTTTCCCCTCAACACGTTCGCCACTCATACCACTCAGGCCTTCATAAATAGGGCTGAAATTGGTGTAAGGCACCCAGGCGGAGTCAAAATGGATCGATTTCACGTCCAGCGTCTGTTTTATATAATCGGTGTTATAAAGCAGACCATCATACGTTGAGTTCGTTATCACCGCGTGCACAGGCCAGCTCGCATTTGGCGTCTGTTTCACCCGACTCGCAATGGTTTCTTTACTAAACTCACTCCGCGGTATCCCACCCAATATCCCCCACGCATTTCGCGTAGGACGTAAATAGATCGGCGTGATGTCGCTCATAATCATCAGATGCGTGAGCGATTTGTGACAATTGCGGTCAATCAGAACAGTGCTGCCAGCCGGAGCAGAGTACATTCCGACGATTTTATTGGCCGTTGACGTCCCGTTTGTCACCATAAAGCTACGCTCGGCGTTAAACGCTTTCGCAATATACTCTTCGGCTTCACGATGAGGACCAGAATGGTCCAGTAGCGATCCTAACTCTGCCACTGAAACAGAGATATCCGACTTCATGGTGTTTGCGCCAAAAAAATCGTAAAACAGACTGCCTACCGGACTCTTCTGAAATGCCGTTCCCCCCATATGCCCTGGGGTACAGAATGTATACTTTCCTTCTTCGACATAACGAAATAACGCTTTCGTAAATGGCGGTAAAATAGCATCAAAATAGGCAGCGGTTCCCCGTTTAATTCGGTCTGCGATTTCCCTTGCGCCATCCAGCTCATATTCAAAGAAGGTTATATTCAGGTTCAAATCGTGCATGCGTATATCGGGAATCGACAACTGACTGGCGAAGGCATACAGAGGCAGTTGTTCATTTAGCTTCACGATTTCATCCGGAAGTGAGACATGCCACGTTTCCCAGTCAAAGATGATGCCACAGATTTTGGCATTATTTTCAATGAGCGCCAGAAGATCTTCGCTACTTTGCGGGAAAACGACCCGGAAGTTTTCTGCTTCCAGTAATTGTTGTAATTCATGTACGGGTGCTTCTTTAAAAAGCACGCCAAGGTGGTTCATTATTACGATTGTTTTCATATCTTATCCCTGATAAAGATCCGCTACGGCATTATCTTTCTTCTGAATGAACATTCCCCAGAATGTCCAACCGGAGAAGGTGACCAACGCACCGAGCATCATTGCTTCTTCCCCCGATGCATAAAGAGCATAAAAGCTGTAAATCGTGCCAATTAAAGCGATGAACGCATTTGATTTCTGTTGACTCCCCGTAATTCCTGCTATGCGCTGCATCGGAATTAATGCCGCCATTGAGAGGACATAAGGGACTAAATTCGTCACTACGGCTAAATTAACCAGATTATTAAATTGCTTGTTCAACGAAGGGCTGATAGTCATTAACGCCAGCATCGTCTGAATAACACCTAAAATAATCATACCGATGATCGGCGCATCTTTTTTACTGACCTGAGAGAAAATTCGCGGAAAGTAACCGATATCTGCGGAGGATTTAAATACCTGAGCGACGGTAAATTGCCATCCTAATAATGAACCGATACAGGCCAATGCCATCAAAAACATCACAACATTGCCAACAGTCGGTGTAAAGAGGGTTGCATAGGCCAGCCCGAAAGGTGCTGTCGAATGCAAAAGATCGGTGTTTGGAACAATTCCGGAAATAACATTGGTAGACAAAATGTAGATCAGGGCGCAGACCAACGTGCCACCGAATACCGCTATGGGTACATTTTTCTGCGGATTCTCAACCGCATCCATATTCGCGCATGCTGATTCCAGCCCCAAAAACGCCCATAGCGTCATAGAAATAGAGGTCGAAATAGCCGAGAAGAAATCCAGGTGGTTAGGATTCCATGCACTGATATAAAGCGACGGACTAAACCAAAACCAGCCAATTACGCACAAACCGACAACAGGAATTATTACCCCCCATACGGTCACCGATCCAATTTGCCCTGTAATTCTTGCTCCGCCGAAATTACAAATAGTCGTAATCCACAACACCACAATGGTTGCCAGACAGACGCCGACCGGTGATAAGTTCGCATGAAATAACACGGAACCATAACCGACAGCAGAAATAGCAATCGCAATATTGGCGATGAGCAAACTTATTGCATACGTATAGTTTGCAATAAAATTGCCTGATTTCCCGAAGGCGTATTCAGCGTATCCGCCCATACCACCTGATTTCGTACTGAAAAGCCCGCACTTTGAAAAAGCCCACGCCAACGCCAGTGATCCTAAGGCGGTGACCAACCAGGATAAAATTGACAGGGTTCCTACTTCAGCAAGTTTTGTCGGGAGCATAATAATGCCGGACCCTAGCATATTAACCGCAGTTAATATGGTCAGGTGTACGACTCCCATTTTATTTCCAGGATTACTCATACTGACATCTCTTTGTTATTTAGATATAACGATCGTGGATAGTTAGAAAATATGAGATTGCTGTTAATGCATGAGCGTCCCCTCCTGATTTAAAGAGAAAAATGACGTCTTTCCATAAATTACTGTTTTTCAGAATCGCCTTTTTCTCTGGTGTCAGTTGACATTAAATAGCGGCTGGGCCAGATTATTTCCGGCGGAATACCCAATGCCTCAGCAATGATGCGTTCAGCCCGGGGATATGTACGAGAAAGCGCATTTTTTAACGTGTCCGGTTTAAGGCCCGAGCGTACGGAAAGTTCACGAATTGACATTCCCCGTTTATGCAAGGCAGCCACAATATCAACCCTGTGCCAGTCGGCACGCTCTTCATTTATGCCCATATTTCGATTACCCTTCTCTTACCTCTTGGGTTAACCCCATGGGGTAAATTCAATGTCCTTACGCAGGCAATAGAATTGATCCATTTTGAGATCATAAAAAGCACAAAAGTAGAAAAATGTGAGTTAACACTCATTTTTTGATCTCTATATGAGTCAATTGCATTTCTTTATGGGAATAGATAAGCAGAATGAACAGCGAAAACCGAACCGACAATCCAGATGATCAGTATGAGTCGCTTGCCGATCGGCTGCGGTTGTTGATTGGCAACCGCAGCACCCGCGCGGCAGCAAAATCGTGGCGTCTTTCCTATTCCACACTTAATAATTACCTCAACAGAGGCACAGAACCTTCACTGAGCATTGCCGCAAAAATTGCTGAACTGGAGGGTGTTTCTGTGGAATGGCTGGCCTGGGGAGATCGCCCAACACAGCCGATCCCACTGTCACTGGAACAAAATGTGGCGAGTTATCAGACGCAGTCTCCTGTCACCAGCGATCCGCTCCAGTTCACATGGTCTCTGATTTTCAGCTCGTTAGATCAAAGCGAACAAGAGTCGTTGCTTAAGCTAATCCATAAAGAAGGGGTTAAAGGAATATTGCAGGAAGTGGGTCAGCGCAGCATGTTAGAAGGAAAAATTGCTGAGCTAACGCCAGGTGAACGCGAGCAGTTTTATGGTCAGGCACAGAAATGGATTTCAGCCATTGAATCCTCGCGTAAAAACAGAACCTGAACAGATTTACTCGATTAACACCACAAAATGATCTCTATGGAGATCATTTTTCTTGCATGGCACTCTCGCCTCGCTGTAAAGTGCTCTTCAACTAAACACTGTTGGGAGGATCACGGATGAGTCGGGAAACGTCAGATAACGAGCAATTGCTTAATGATGAATACAGTCTTCGCAAGCAGAAACTTCGTCAGTTACGCCAGTGCGGTAACGCCTTCCCCAACGACTTCCGTCGGGATTTCACATCGGATTACCTGCATCAGCAGTATGATGGGCTCAGCGCGGAAAAACTGAGTGCATCCCCTGTTACTGTCAGCGTGGCGGGCAGAATGATGACACGACGGGTGATGGGAAAAACGACCTTTATAACACTGCAAGATATGGGAGGCAGGATCCAACTCTATGTCACTACACAAGGAGTTGGCGACGAGCAGTACGAGCACGATCTTAAGATGTTCGACCAGGGGGATATCTTAGGCGCAACCGGCGTACTGTTTAAAACCCAGACGGGTGAACTGACAATCAAATGCAGTGCATTACGTTTGCTCACCAAAGCAGTGCGGCCCCTACCAGATAAATTTCACGGTTTAAGTGATAAGGAGCGTCGTTATCGCCAGCGTTATCTGGACCTCATCGCCAATGAAACGTCGCGACGCACCTTTGAGATTCGGTCAAAAATCCTCTCAACGATCAGAAATTTTATGCACGCCAGAGATTTCATGGAAGTTGAGACGCCTATGATGCAATTGATTCCGGGGGGCGCCTCCGCGCGCCCTTTCACAACTCATCATAATGCGTTGAACCAGGATATGTATTTACGTATCTCACCCGAACTGTACCTCAAGCGACTGGTTGTTGGCGGGTTTGAACGCGTTTTTGAAATCAACCGTAACTTCCGTAACGAAGGGATCTCCGTTCGCCATAATCCTGAATTTACGATGATGGAGCTGTATATGGCTTATGCGGACTATCACGATCTTATCGATCTCACTGAGGATTTGTTTCGCCATATTGCGCAGGAAGTGACAGGAAATACCCTGGTGAGTTACGGCGACCATACGTTTGATTTTGGACAACCCTTCGCGCGGCTAACCATGCGAGACGCTATCGTGAAGTACGCCCCCCATATCACTCATGACGAGTTGAAGTCAGCGACCCAGACAAAGCGAATTGCTGAGCAACAGGGAATTGTAGTTGAGCCAGGCTGGGGACAGGGACGAATCATTACAGAACTGTTTGATCTCGTCGCCGAAAAACACCTGGTTCAGCCGACATTTATTACCGACTATCCTGCCGAAGTCTCCCCGCTTGCCCGTCGCAGCGACAGCGATCCAGAATTCACCGATCGCTTTGAATTTTTCATTGGCGGACGTGAAATAGGAAATGGTTTTTCCGAACTCAATGATGCCGAAGATCAGGCTGAACGTTTTATGGCCCAGGTGGCTTCACGAGATGCCGGTGATGATGAAGCCATGTATTACGACAGTGATTATGTCACCGCACTGGAGTACGGATTACCACCTACGGCAGGATTGGGGATTGGTATTGATCGGATGGTGATGCTCTTTACCGACGCCTCTACCATTCGCGACGTGATCCTGTTTCCTACACTTCGGCCGCAGCATTGAGCCTTCAATAAAATGAAAGGATTGTGCAATGTTATTCTCCACGTTAACCACCAGACTGGATGCTTATGCTGTCTGAATGAACGTGGAGAATTTGTGATTGCAAAGCTGATGTCAGGAGACAAGATAGCGACGGGCGATCTGATTATTGATAACCATATGGCAACGGGGCCGATATCCGTCTTTAATGCCACACAGGATATCTGGCTTACTATCGATGTTCACTGCCGAACCTGCTCAGAAGAGTACGCAAAACACATATTGAAGACCTGGACAACAGCATGTTGAGCGAATGCAAATGAACCGGCCGGGTCGTTTCGCTTCGTACCGGTTAATGCCACGGCCCTGTTATTCTTAATTTCATGATTAAATTTATTATAAATCAAAGAAATGTTTCTGAGGCTTGCACTCTCG
>OKVW01000913.1_pt1 | contig 14320 bp, 15 predicted proteins | sample 1606991 | NCBI WGS metagenome assembly OKVW01 (sample SAMN03281021, study PRJEB24777) | human gut metagenome | isolation source: fecal sample PR177 from 1 month old male Malay infant, vaginal delivered...
AGTTGCCATCTTCAGTTCCTTTTACATTGTTGTTTTTGCCGGGTGGCGGCTACGCCTTACCCGGCCTACATTCTGTTCTCCCTCTCCCTGTGGGAGAGGGCCGGGGTGAGGGCATCAGGCCGCACCCAATCCGTTTAGAACATGGCCTTGCCATATTCCATGTCAGACGTACCAAAGTATTTCGCCAGCGTCTGGCCGATATCCGCAAAGGTTTCACGGTGGCCTAACGAACCCGGTTTTACTTTCGGCCCGTACACCAGCACCGGAATATGTTCACGTGTGTGGTCTGTGCCCGACCAGCTCGGGTCACAACCGTGGTCAGCGGTCAGGATCAGGATATCATCCTCGCCCACCAGCTTCATCAGCTCCGGCAGGCGGCGATCGAACAGTTCCAGACCCGCGGCATAACCGGCGATATCACGACGGTGGCCCCAGGAAGAGTCGAAATCAACGAAGTTCGTGAAGACAATCGTCTTGTCTCCGGCTTCTTTCATCTCTTTGAGGGTGGCATCAAACAGCGCATCCAGACCGGTGGCCTTCACTTTCTTAGTGATCCCGCAGTTGGCGTAGATGTCCGCGATTTTACCGACAGAGACAACATGACCGTCTTTTTCATCAACCAGTTTCTGCAATATGGTCGGCGCAGGCGGTTCAACGGCCAGATCGTGACGGTTACCGGTACGCTGGAAATTCCCCGCCTTGTCGCCAATAAACGGACGCGCGATGACACGACCGATGTTGTAGCCGCCTTCCGTCAGCTCTTCACGGGCGATTTCACACAGCTCGTACAGTCTGTCCAGACCAAAAGTCTCTTCGTGACAGGCAATCTGGAATACGGAGTCCGCGGAGGTATAGAAAATCGGCTTACCGGTTTTCATATGTTCTTCGCCCAGCTCATCCAGAATCACCGTACCGGAAGAGTGGCAGTTACCGAGATAACCCGGCAGGTTTGCACGTTTAACCAGTTTATCTAACAGCTCCTGCGGGAAGCTGTTTTCGTGGTCGCTGAAATAACCCCAGTCGAACAGAACCGGCACACCGGCGATTTCCCAGTGACCTGACGGCGTATCTTTACCGGAAGAGAGCTCATGCGCCCAGCCATAGGCGCCAATCACGTCTGCGTTGCCGTCCATACCGGCTGCGATTTTACCGGTGGAACCTTCATGCGCTTTCACTAGACCCAGACGAGTCAGGTTTGGCAGATTCAGTGGGCCTTTACGACCTTTGTCAGCCTCGCCTTTGGCACAGGCTTCTGCGATGTGACCCAGGGTGTCGGCGCCAACGTCGCCAAAGCGATCCGCGTCTTCCGTTGCCCCAATACCAAAGGAGTCCAGCACCATAATAAATGCACGTTTCATCTTGTTCTCCATTCATCTGCGCTGCAAAAAAGCGATCAGATCAGTATACCGTTATTCGGTAATACGACGATAGACCGTTGGTGTTATTTCAGGCGCGTTGTCGTCAAGGATAATTGCCGCTTTGACCGCTTTCGCCGCCTCCTGCCAGCTGGCTTCATCTTTCGCATGAATCACCGCCAGCGGCTGCTTCCCGTCTACGCTGTCGCCCAGACGCGCCATATCGGTAAAGCCGACGCTGTAATCAATGGTATCTGATGCCTGGCGACGACCGCCGCCCATCGAGACCACCGCCATACCCAGCGCACGGGTGTCCATCGCACTGACGAAACCTTCACTATCAGCATAAACCGCTTTGCTGAGCATTGCCGTCGGCAGGTACTTCGCGTAGTTCTCAACGAAATCGGTTGGTCCTTTCTGTGCGGCAACCATACGGCCAAAGACCTCTGCCGCTTTGCCGTTATCCAGCACTGCCTGCAGTTTGGCGCGCGCGTCAGCATCATCTTTCGCCAGCTTGCCGGAGATCAGCATTTCAACGCACAGCGCCATGGTGACATCAAACAGGCGCGGGTTACGGTATTCACCTGTCAGGAACTGCACCGCTTCGCGTACTTCCACCGCATTACCCGCGCTGGACGCCAGCACCTGGTTCATATCGGTCAGCAGTGCAGTCGTGCGCACGCCGGCACCGTTCGCAACGCCGACTATCGCTTCTGCAAGCGCTTCAGAGAGTTCGTAGGTCGGCATAAACGCGCCGCTGCCCACTTTCACATCCATGACTAACGCATCCAGACCTTCCGCCAGTTTTTTAGCGAGAATGGAGCCAGTAATCAGCGGGATGGAATCCACCGTCGCGGTGATATCTCGGGTGGCATAAAAACGTTTGTCCGCCGGGGCAAGCGAACTGGTCTGCCCAATAATCGCCACCCCCACGTCTTTAATAATTTCGCGGAAACGGTTGTCGTCCGGGAAGATATCGAACCCCGGGATCGCTTCCAGTTTGTCGAGCGTGCCGCCGGTATGACCCAGGCCGCGCCCGGAGATCATTGGAATGTAGCCGCCGCAGGCCGCCACCATTGGGCCAAGCATCAGCGACGTTACGTCACCCACGCCGCCGGTGGAGTGTTTATCGACGATGGGGCCGTTCAGATTCAGGCTCTTCCAGTCCAGTACGGTTCCTGAATCCCGCATTGCCATGGTGAGCGAAACGCGTTCTGGCATCGTCATATCGTGGAAGAAAATGGTCATCGCCAGAGCGGCAATCTGCCCTTCAGAGACAGTGTTATCGCGAATGCCATTGATAAAGAAGCGAATTTCTTCATCACTCAGCGCGTGACCATCACGTTTTTTACGAATAATTTCTTGTGCGAGAAACAAGGGAACCTCCGTGGGGAATCGGTGAATGGTGGCGGGTGGCGCTACGCTTACCCGCCTTACGATCCTGTAGGCCGGATAAGCGAAGCGTCATCCGGCAATGTCTGGCTTAGTAGCTGCTTGCGCTCTTACCGTCGCCGTGGCCCAGCGCTTTCAGCAGGCTCGCCAGCAGGCTGGAGGCACCAAAGCGATAGTGGCGAGAATCCGCCCAGTCAGCGCCGAACAGTTCATCGGCGATCGCAAGGAACTGCTGTGCATCTTCCGCAGTACGCACACCACCAGCCGGTTTGAAACCAACGGTTTTGGACACGCCCATATCACGGATCACTTCCATCATAATGCGCGCGCTTTCCGGCGTGGCGTTCACCGGCACTTTACCGGTTGAGGTTTTAATGAAGTCGGCTCCGGCTTTGATAGAGATTTCAGACGCTTTACGGATAAGCCGCTCTTCTTTCAGCTCACCGGTTTCGATGATCACTTTCAGCAGGACATTTGCCGCTGCACATGCGTCTTTACACGCTTTAACCAGATCAAAACCAACCTGTTCGTTACCGGCGATCAGCGCGCGGTACGGGAATACCACATCGACTTCATCTGCGCCGTAGGCAATCGCCGCGCGGGTTTCCGCCAGCGCAATTTCAATGTCGTCGTTGCCGTGCGGGAAGTTAGTGACGGTTGCAATACGAATTTCCGGCGTACCCTGCGCTTTCAGCGTCTTACGCGCAATCGGAATGAAACGCGGATAGATACAGATGGCTGCGGTGTTGCCAACCGGGGTTTTCGCCTGATGACACAATGCAATCACTTTTTCATTGGTGTCGTCGTCATTCAGGGTGGTCAGGTCCATCAGTTTCAGTGCGCGCAGGCTGCTTGCAGTTAAATCGGTCATAACATTCTCCAACGGCATCGCCGTAAAAATTTTCACCTTGCGAGTCTGTTAGTATTCTAACATTCACTCGCCATTACACTTCGATATACATCACAGTTAATGAAAACTACGTACAAATTTGCATTACTGTAATGAGATCAACTTCAAATAATCACCCTTTTCTGCTGCCTTCTTCACCACTCAGGCGCATCAGGATCAAAGGTAGCGCAACAACATCTTCCTACAATTCCGTCATGACCTTCGGCCGATAAAGGAAGCCCGATGACCACGACAAATGAATCCGCGCTGCAACAACGTTGCCAGCATATCGTCACCAGCCCGGTCCTGAGTCCGGAACAGAAACGCCATTTTCTCGCACTGGAAGCAGAGAACAATCTGCCCTACCCGGCACTTCCCGCCGACGCGCGCCAGGCGCTGGACGACGGGGTTATCTGCGATATGTTTGAAGGTCATGCGCCGTATAAGCCGCGCTATGTTCTTCCCGATTACGCCCGTTTTCTGGCTAACGGTTCAGCATGGCTGGAACTGGAAGGAGCAAAGGATCTGGACGATGCCTTGTCTCTGCTGACCATCCTCTACCACCACGTACCTTCCGTGACCTCGATGCCGGTTTACCTGGGGCAACTGGATTCGTTGCTGCAACCTTATGTTAGAATTCTAACACAAGAGGCGATCGATGAGCGAATAAAACGTTTCTGGCGCTATCTCGACAGAACCCTGCCAGACGCCTTTATGCACGCCAATATTGGCCCTGCTGATACCCCTGTAACCCGGGCAATTCTGCGTGCCGATGCCGAACTAAAGCAGGTGGTGCCTAACCTGACGTTTATCTACGATCCGGAAATCACGCCTGATGATTTATTGCTGGAAGTGGCAAAAAACATCTGTGAATGCAGTAAGCCACATATTTCCAACGGCCCAATAAATGATAAAATTTTCACAAAAGGACAGTATGGCATCGTCAGTTGTTACAACTCTCTGCCGCTTGCGGGCGGCGGTAGTACGTTGGTTCGCCTTAACCTGAAAGCCATCGCAGAGCGCAGCACCTCTGTCGATGACTTCTTTAGCCGCACGCTACCGCACTACTGCCAGCAACAAATTGCCATCATTGATGCGCGATGTGAGTTCCTCTATCAACAATCACATTTCTTTGAGAATAGCTTCCTGGTGCAGGAAGGTCTGATCGATCCGCAACGTTTTGTGCCGATGTTCGGGATGTACGGTCTGGCAGAAGCGGTAAACCTGCTGTGTGAAAAAGCAGGCATGAACGCACGCTATGGAAAAGATGAATCGGCAAACGATTTGGGGTATCGCATCAGCGCCCGGTTAGCGGATTTTGTTGAAAACACGCCGGTAAAATATGGCTGGCAACAGCGCGCGATGCTGCATGCTCAATCGGGGATCAGCTCAGATATCGGCACCACGCCGGGTGCGCGTTTGCCGTATGGTGATGAACCCGATCCGATTACCCATCTACAGACAGTCGCGCCCCATCACGCTCACTATCATTCCGGCATTAGCGATATCCTGACGCTTGATGAAACCATCAAGCGCAACCCACAGGCGCTGGTCCAGCTTTGCCTTGGGGCGTTTAAAGCAGGAATGCGGGAATTTACCGCCAACGTCAGCGGCAACGATCTGGTGCGTGTCACAGGATATATGGTGCGACTGTCAGACCTGGAAAAGTTTCGTGCCGAAGGTTCGCGAACCAATACCACCTGGCTGGGTGAAGAAGCCGCGCGCAATACGCGTATCCTCGAACGACAACCGCGTGTGATCGGTCATGAACAGCAGATGCGCTTTAGTCAGTAAAATTATCCCTTTCTCCTGTGTGGACGGGCCAGGCAGTCGTCTGGCCCTGTTTTTACAGGGGTGCAATCTGCGCTGCAAGAATTGCCACAACCCCTGGACAATGGGGCGCTGCAATAACTGCGGCGAATGCGTTCCCCACTGCCCGCACCAGGCGCTGAGCATGCGTGACGGCAACGTCATCTGGCAGGCCGATATCTGCGAACAGTGCGATACCTGTTTGCAAATGTGTCCTCAACAGGCGACGCCGATGGCGCAAACCCTGAGCGTGGATGATGTGCTGCGTCAGATCCGTAAAGCCTTCTTGTTTATTGAAGGCATTACCGTCAGCGGCGGCGAAGCCACAACGCAATTACCCTTTATTGTGGCGCTATTTACCGCCATCAAAACCGATCCGCAGTTACAGTCGCTCACCTGCCTGGTCGACAGCAACGGGCTGATGAGCGAAACCGGCTGGGAGAAATTGTTACCCGTGTGCGATGGCGTGATGCTCGATCTCAAAGCCTGGGATAGCGCAACCCACAAAACGCTTACCGGACGAGATAACACACAGATCAAGCACAGTATCACGCTGCTGGCGCAGCGCGGGAAACTGGCGGAACTGCGCCTGTTGGTGATTCCAGGCAAGGTGGATTATCTGCAACACAGTGACGCGCTCGCAGCATTTATCAAAAAACTGGGAGACATCCCGGTACGGCTGAATGCGTTTCATGCCCACGGGGTATACGGTGAAGCAAAAACCTGGCCGGGCGCGACGCCGCAAGAGGTAGAGACGCTGGCAAAGGCGTTGCGGGATCGCGGCGTGGATAATCTGATCTTTCCGGCGTTGTATTTATGACCTGCCGGATGGCGGCTGACGCCTTATCCGGCCTACAAATGCTACATATACAGACCGTAGACCTGATAAACGAAGCGCCATCAGGCATGCACCACCGGATGGCGGCTGACGCCTTATCCGGCCTACAAATGCTACATATACAGACCGTAGGCCTGATAAGCGAAGCGCCATCAGGCATGCACTACCGGATGGTGGCATCGCCTTATCCGGCCAATCAATCGTATGATCGCTTATACATCAAACAATGTGGTCGTATTGTGATACAGCGCTCCGGCAATCACATCTGCCGATTCCGAACGCAGTTCACACAACACGCGAAACACGCTGGCAGCCTGTTCCGGGCGATTCGGCTGTCCCTGAAAACCATTCAGCGGCATATCCGGGGCATCAGTTTCCAGTAGCAGGGCGTCCAGCGGCAGTCGCGCCATCACCTCACGGGTTTTACTGGCGCGAGGATAGGTAATGGTGCCGCCCACACCGATTTTGTATCCCAGTTGTACAAAACGTTCCGCCTGTTGCAGGCTTCCCGCGAAACCGTGAACCACACCGGTACGCGGCAGATCCTGACGCTTTAAATACATCGCCAGTTTGTCGTGAGTGCGGCGGGAATGGAGGATCACGGGTAAATCGTAGCGCTTTGCCAGTTGCAACTGCGCCTCAAGAAACTGTTCCTGTTTTGCGAACTGCGGATCATCGCGATAAAGATCCAGGCCTATCTCACCTACTGCGACAACTTTTGCCGGGCGAGCGGCCAGCGACTGCTGCAAACGGTCAAGATCCGCATGGCTATGTTGTTCAATCACGATAGGATGCAATCCCAGCGCAGCATACAGCGGCGAATAGCGTGTCGCTAACAACAGCACCCGGTCGAAATTTTCCGCTGCCGTGGCCGGAACAATAATCTTCTCTATACCCGCCTCGCCCGCACGTTCCAGACTGCGGATTTCATCTCCGGTGAAGGGGGGAAAATCAAAGTGACAATGGGTATCAATAAACCGGAAACTCACGCCAAATCCTCATGACTGAACGTGGTGTCGTTGGCCTGCGGCGCATCGCTCACCGCCGCCACATGGGTATCATTCGCAACCGGAGCCGGAGGGACAACCACAGGCGTTGGCATAACAACCGACGGCAGATGACGCAATAACGGCGGTTCTTCTGCCAGCAGTTTTCCGACAGTCGCCAGGAAATAGCGACCGCAGAGCCGCCCTACTTTATAGTCTTCACGCAGCGCAGGAATACGACTTCCCAGGGCCATGCTTTGCAGCGGTTTCGGCGGGTAGATTTCAAAGATCCTCAGCTTACCCGGCGGTTGTTCAATAAAGCGCTGAATTTCCGTATAGCTGGCTTCGTGATGCTGAACCAGATTCACCAGCGGTTGCAGGCTACTTTCGCCCAGCCAGCGTTCCATCCGTTTAAACCACTGCGGGGTGTAATACATTTGCGAAGGTACGGTGCGAATAACCACCAGCGTTTTCGCCCCTTGCTTCACCGCCTCGCGCACCGGAATAGCATCGCTGATCCCGCCATCCAGATAATTGATCCCTTCCAGCGACACACCGCTGCGATAAAAGCCCGGGATCGCGCTCGACGCGCGAATAATATCGAGCCAGTTTTGCTTCGTCGGCGAGAAGTAACCCGGCGTGTAGTCATCACCCCGACAGGCGCACATATAGAAATGCTTCCCGCTTTCAAACAAACGCACCGCTGTGTCCATTTGCAACGGCATCTGGCTGGATGTGGAATCCACCAGCCAGTCAAGATCGATGAGATTTCCGCCGCGTACAAAGCGCACCGGGTCAAAAAATTCACGTTTGGTGGTGTAGCGCATGATGACTTTGCGCCCATACCCCGGCTGGTTACAGAGATAGGCAGAGAGATTTTGCGCCCCCGCAGAGGTGCCATAGTAGAGATCGAAGGGATTAAATTGCGCGCGCATAAATTCATCCAGCACGCCAGCGGTGAATATCCCGCGCTGCCCGCCGCCTTCGCAGACCAACGCCAGGCGACCCGGTTTGAACTTTCTCAATGATAACGGCGCAATATTGCCGAGCGTGACGGGTATACGCTGCCCCACCTCTGCCTTCCTGTTTTTGATGTGTTATCACTCAAGGTAACGCACATTCTGGGCGGCTAAAACCGAAAAAGCCAGTCCGCTGGACTGGCTTAAAAGTAACAACGCTTTTCGGTTTAACTGCTAGGGCCGCTTACGACCTGTAAACAGGCTGACCAGGAAGAGAATAATCCCGACGACAAACACAATTTTTGCCGCCCATGCCGCAGTACCAGCCAGTCCACCAAATCCCAGAGCGGCGGCAATTAACGCGATAACCAGAAATATAATGCCCCAACGAAACATACGCTTCTCCTTTACCATAGTTAATGTCGACCGCCAGATATGAGCGCTCAGGCGTCTCTTTTACGATATTTTTAGTGTGGTGCACATTACGCCCCCCGACAAATATCGGGGGGAGAAATACGAAAAATTACTGAGCTTTCAGATCGTTTTTGACGCTTTTCACGCCATCAACGGCTTTTGCGATACTCTCAGCACGCTCAATTTGCGCCTGGGAATCGACGGTGCCGGAAAGCTGAACCACACCATCGGTCGTTTCAACTTTCACTTTGCGGGAAGGGACAATGTCATCAGCCAGCAGTTTTGCTTTGATCTCACTGGTCGTTGCAGTATCACCGGCATACCCTTTCACTGAGCTTTCTTTACTGTCACGCACGTGGAGTTTATCGCTGACGGAGGTCACGCCTTCAACGCCTTTCGCCACTTTCACAGCCTCTTCCGCCTGCGCCTGGCTTTCAACGAAGCCACTCAGCGTGACCACTTTCTGATCGGTTTTGACGGAAATATCGGTGCTCTTAATATTTTCATGATCCACCAGTGCGGCTTTCACTTTCGCAGTAATGGCGCTGTCATCCATGAAATTACCGACTTTATTCATAGAGCTATCGACTTTCTGCCCTGCACTTTCGGCGCCAGATTGCGCTTTATCCATTGCGGTGTTTTCTGCGTATGCAGAACCCGTTGCCACAGCGGAGGTCAACATCACGGCCAGCAGAGTTTTAGAAATCTTCAGTCTTGTCATAGTCATCGATTTATTCCTGTATGGTTTGCTCGTAATTTGAGCTCAGGCAACACGAGGTTGCATTGCTGAATACGGCGAAAAAAGTTCACCTAGTTCAGAAGTCAATGGCAGCGATCACAATCACGGTCATGACCTGTGAGAATGAAGGTTTGCCGAAAGCGCCTCTGACTCAGTTATTAATATCGCGACTACAATAAACATCAGCTTTAAGCACTTTACTTTACGCATTGAACGGTATTTAAAGCCGATATTTATGTCATCACTTTGTTAAATATAGATCACAATTTTGAAAAAGCGCGGCTGAGTGAACAAAAAACAACCAACCATAAGCAAAACAGAGGGATTTAAGAACATTCCGCAAGGGATTAAAAAGGCAGGAAAAGTGACAAGGCGCAGCGGATGCCGCGCCCTGAAAGGGATCAATGCTCGCGTGTCTTGCGGAACTGTACGTCAGGATAACGCTCTTGCGTCAGGTTGAGGTTCACCATCGTTGGCGCGATGTAGGTGAGGTTATCCCCACCATCTAGCGCCAGTTGAACTTCGTTCTTACGCTTAAACTCTTCGAATTTCTTCGCGTCTGCGCATTCCACCCAGCGTGCGGTCGCCACGTTGACGGACTCATAAATCGCCTCGACGTTGTATTCACTCTTCAGGCGGGCAACGACCACGTCAAATTGCAGAACCCCAACCGCGCCCACAATCAGATCGTTGTTGGCGACAGGACGGAACACCTGCACAGCACCTTCTTCCGAAAGCTGAACCAGGCCTTTCAGCAGTTGTTTCTGCTTCAGCGGATCTTTCAGGCGAATACGGCGGAACAGTTCCGGGGCAAAGTTCGGAATACCTGTGAACTTCATCATTTCGCCCTGGGTAAAGGTATCACCAATCTGGATCGTGCCGTGGTTATGCAGGCCGAGGATATCACCAGGGTAAGCTTCTTCCACATGCGAACGGTCGCCGGCCATAAAGGTTAGCGCGTCTGAGATGACCACGTCTTTGCCGATACGCACCTGGCGCATCTTCATGCCTTTTTCATACTTACCGGAAACCACACGCATAAATGCCACACGGTCACGGTGTTTCGGGTCCATGTTGGCCTGAATTTTGAAGACGAAACCGGTGAATTTCTCTTCTTTCGCTTCCACTACGCGGGTGTCTGTCTTGCGCGGCATCGGCGCAGGCGCCCACTCCACCAGGCCATCCAGCATATGGTCCACGCCAAAGTTACCCAGTGCGGTACCAAAGAAGACCGGAGTGATTTCGCCAGCAAGGAAGAGATCTTTGTCAAATTCGTTGGAAGCGCCTTTGACCAGTTCGAGCTCATCACGCAGTTGCTGCGCCAAATCCTCGCCCACAGCCGCATCGAGATCCGGGTTATCCAGACCTTTAACGATCCGCACTTCCTGGATGGTATGACCTTTACCTGTCTGATACAGATAGGTTTCATCTTTGTAGAGATGGTAAACCCCTTTGAACAACTTGCCGCAGCCAATCGGCCAGGTAATCGGCGCACAGCCGATTTTCAGCTCGTTCTCCACTTCGTCCAGCAACTCCATCGGATCACGGATATCGCGGTCGAGTTTGTTCATAAAGGTGAGGATCGGCGTATCACGCAGACGGGTAACTTCCATCAGCTTACGTGTACGATCTTCAACCCCTTTTGCGGCATCAATCACCATCAGACAGCAGTCCACCGCCGTCAGAGTACGATAGGTATCCTCGGAGAAGTCTTCGTGCCCCGGGGTATCCAGCAGGTTAACCAGGCAGTCATGATACGGAAACTGCATTACGGAGGTGGTGATGGAGATACCACGCTGTTTTTCCATCTCCATCCAGTCAGATTTTGCATGCTGGCTGGAGCCACGGCCTTTTACCGTACCTGCGGTCTGAATCGCCTGTCCGAACAGCAGCACCTTCTCAGTAATAGTGGTTTTACCGGCATCCGGGTGAGAAATAATGGCAAAAGTGCGGCGCTTGGCCACCTCCTGCAAATAAGGAGACAACGTCATAGTTCATTCTTCTTGAGTAAACGCGGCATCACGCCGCGCATGTTGAATACGAAAAATTGCGGCTATTTTACCCATCAATAGGGGGGAGGCAATCAGTGTTTACACAGGAGCTGCTCCAGTTCGTGTAATGACGTGACAGTCCAGGTGGGTTCGATGCCTTCAGGCCGCTCACGATGATGAGCGTTCAGCCAGCAGGTAGATAGCCCCGCGTTAATGCCGCCGAGAATATCCGATGCCGCAGTATCCCCGACCATAAGCACGCGAGAACGATCCGGGTTGCCCGCCTGCGCAAGCGCGTAATCAAAAATCTTCGGATCCGGCTTGGCCACGCCGACCTCTTCGGAAATCACCAGTAAATCAAAGTAGTCACGAAGTCCCGTGCGCTCCAGACGGATCTGCTGCAATGAGGTGAAACCGTTGGTAATAATGCCGATTTTGGTTTTCTCGCGAATCGCATTGAGTAGCGAAACGGCGCCAGGCAGCGGCGCGCAAATTTCAGCCATCGCATTCATAAAAGCATCGTTCAGCAGACCCGGCTCCACGTTTAACCGTTCAGCCCAACTCTGAAAGCGGGCGTGTTGAAGCTGTAATGATGTAATCGCGCCGTTTTGATAATCCACCCACAGTGGCTTATTGACGGCCTGGTAGTCCTGAAAATCTTCAGCGGTAAAGGTAATGCTATAGTCGAGAAACATCCGCTGTAGGCCGGTAAACGAGTCAAATGTGAACAGCGTTTCGTCGGCATCAAAGAAAATCCAGTCCCACTTCATCTTACACCTTCTCTTACATACTGATTGGCAGTGCCATTATGATGGCGTCCTCACGACCGTCAGCGGTCGGATAGTAATTGCGGCGAATCGTTGCCTCGTTAAAGCCTAAACTTTCGTACAGTGCGATGGCAGCAACGTTGGAAGCGCGAACCTCCAGCCACAGCGTCAGGACGCCGCGTTTTTCTAACTCATCAATGAGATGTTCTAACAGCGCTCTCCCAAGCCCCCGGCGCTGAAAATCGGGATCAACGGCAATGTTGAACAGCGTAGCTTCATCCAGCACGACCTGCGTAATCGCGAACGCCGCCATTCTCCCTTCAACCGTCAGTTGATAGTTGAGATAGCGTTCTCCCTGATTACTGGCAAAAGTCTGTTCACTCCAGGGAAACGCATGGGCGCGCTTTTCAATTTGAAAAGCGGCGGGTAAATCACGCTGAGTGAGGAAAGAAATCGTGTTCATGTGTGCAGATTTGTTGCCATAGTGCGGCGCGTGCCGCAGGGTTTGCCCGCAATTCATCAAATGCCGGTGTTGTAACCTGCGCGCCTTCAAGTGCCAGCGGTTCATCAGAACCTACTCGCCAGCTATTGCAACGGCTCCCCTCTGGTAGCATGGCAACGCGCTCTGGCGTCACCTGCAATACCTGATCAGGACTCAGGGTTAACGCACGCAGAATATCATTGACCAACGGATCGGTCAGCGGTGGCAGTGTTTCACCTACCATCACCAGACGAACATGTGCAGGAATGGAAATCGCGATCTCTCCCTGCAACGCGCCGGGGCGACGCAGCGACCACTGGGTTATACCCAGTTGCTGTAACTGCCAGTCTCGTCGGGTTGTCATAGCGAATCGCTCCTGTATTCAGGGGCGCAAATATAGCAAATTAGTCGAATAGACGCCATCAAACGTCTATAATCGCCCGCTGTATGAATTAAGGAGTTTTCCATGTCTGCTTTTACCCCGGCAAGTGAAGTCTTGCTGCGCCACAGTGATGATTTCGAACAAAGCCGTATTCTGTTTGCCGGAGACTTGCAGGATGACCTGCCCGCGCGCTTTGAAAGCGCGGCCAGCCACGTGCATACCCAACAGTTCCACCACTGGCAGGTGCTGAGCCGCCAGATGGGTGACAATGCGCGTTTTAGTCTTGTCGCACAAGCGGAAGACGTTGCCGGGTGCGACACCTTTATCTACTACTGGCCGAAAAATAAACCGGAAGCCCAGTTCCAGTTGATGAATATTTTGTCGCTACTGCCCGTTGGCACTGACATTTTCGTCGTTGGTGAAAACCGCAGTGGCGTGCGTAGCGCTGAGCAGATGCTGGCCGAATTTGCCCCATTGAACAAAGTCGACAGCGCGCGTCGTTGTGGCTTGTATCACGGTCGTCTGGAAAAACAACCCACTTTCGATGCAGAAAAATATTGGGATGAGTACCACGTTGACGGCCTGACGATCAAAACGTTGCCAGGCGTGTTCAGCCGTGATGGTCTCGATGTGGGTAGCCAGTTGCTGCTCTCCACTTTGACTCCACATACCAAAGGTAAAGTGCTGGATGTCGGCTGTGGTGCAGGCGTGCTTTCTGTCGCACTTGCCAGTCACTCTCCAAAAGTGCGTTTAACGCTCTGTGACGTTGCGGCTCCTGCTGTTGAAGCCAGCCGTGCGACGCTTGCCGCAAACGGTATTGAAGGTGATGTTTTTGCCAGCAACGTCTTCTCTGAAGTGACGGGTCGCTTTGATATGATCATCTCCAACCCCCCCTTCCACGACGGTATGCAAACCAGCCTCGACGCCGCGCAGAGCTTGATTCGCGGTGCGGTGCGCCACCTTAACAGTGGCGGCGAACTGCGTATCGTCGCTAACGCCTTCCTGCCGTATCCGCAGGTACTGGATGATACGTTTGGTTTTCATGAAGTGATCGCCCAGACCGGACGCTTTAAGGTTTATCGCTCGATCATGACCCGTCAGGCCAAAAAAATGTGATACACAATGACGGCTATGTGAGTGGCCGTTTTTGCAGCAATCACCGTCACACCGCGTAATTAACTATTGACGAATAGCTGAAAACCACTAGAATGCGCCTCCGTGGTAGCGATTCTTTTTAAGAATCGATGGTATGCGAAGGTGGCGGAATTGGTAGACGCGCTAGCTTCAGGTGTTAGTGTCCTTACGGACGTGGGGGTTC